>Ga0209097_10000156_pt1 | contig 79935 bp, 61 predicted proteins | sample AD_UKC052_MetaG_FD_184419 | JGI IMG/M metagenome (GOLD analysis project Ga0209097, IMG submission 184419) | Active sludge microbial communities of municipal wastewater-treating anaerobic digesters from USA - AD_UKC052_MetaG (SPAdes) (version 2) | ecosystem: Engineered > Bioreactor > Anaerobic >... | reverse complement strand
CCAGCCGAACCAATGCCTCCTGTGATATACATATTGCGGTACACTACATCTTCCCAAACGGTCCGCATGGCTCTCAGGTAGGCAGTATCACCTGTCTGTGCGGCTACATCTGCCGCACCCGTATACATATACATAGCTCTTACCGCATGCCCGGTAATTTCCTTTTGCTCCTTCACCGGTAATACATCCTGCGCATAAGCCGTATCCTTCCAATCCGTCCAGGTATATCCTTTCGCCAGTTTTTTTCCCCTTTCGCTCAACAACCAATCCGACAAATTCAGGTAAGCAATATTATTGGTGATTTTATATAATTTCACAAGGGCCAATTCCAGTTCCTGGTGCCCGGTCACCCAATGCTTTTTACCCGGACCAAAAATGGCTCCGAAATGATCCGCCCATTTGATACAGACATCAAGCAGCTTACGTTTTCCGGTGGCATTATAATACGCCACACCGGCCTCAATCATATGACCGGCATTGTAATCCTCGTGCATGCTCATATCAGTATAGCGGTCCTGCAATCCCTTCAGGGTGTACCATGTATTCAGGTAGCCGTCCGGTTGCTGGGCGGATGCGATTTTTTCTATCCATTCATCGCATTTCTTTTCCATAGCCTCACTGGGATGTGTCTTTAAGGAATAAGCCATTGCTTCCAGCGCTTTGAACACATCACTGTCATCATAAAAAATGCCCTCATGTTCCTCCCCTTTAGCGCGGGCCACCCGTTCAAAATTCCGGATACGGGGCGTAGCGGTTTCTGTCTGGTAAATACAGGCATCGAGTGTTTTGGTGGCCACTTTATCGATCTTGGGTTTCCAGAACTGATCTGTCACATTCACCTGGGAAAAATTGACAAACTCAAATTGTTTAAGTGAAGTTTGCGCCTGCGCTGCCACAGCAATAGCCAGCAATGGCACCAATATTCCTTTTCTCATGTTGGTTAAATTATAATTTAAAAATCATCCCTTCTTCCGCCACATTAAAACCGGCAGCCCGGACCTGATCCTTCTCCTTCGATGCTTTTTTTAAAAGGGGGTTGGTATGATTAAAATGGATAAAATGAATTTTTGTTTTAACCGTATCCGGTAACCCGGACATCAACCGGGCGGTTTCCTCCACAAACGGGTGTGGCACTTCCTTCATATTGCGACCTGGTAATTCCCCATCCTTATAAAAAGTGCCATCGATCAAAACCACACTGAAATCCATCACCAGGTCTTTGATATCCCGGTCCCAATGCTCCCATTTATCTATGTCCGGGATAAAAAGTATTTTTTTCTTCCCGTTGCTGATAACAAAACCAATGGTCTCGCTGTACTCATCCCGGTGCGGAACTTTCCAGGGGGTAATACTTAATTGGCCGGATAGCTTAACGAGGCTGTCTTCTTTTACCCCGGTTAATGCGATATTCTTTATTTGAACGAGCTGACTCCAGGGGCCATTGTTACGGAGGAAGGAATCCATCCGGGGCATTACATACACCGGAATTTCATTCGCCCCCATGGCTTCCCGCCCAAGCTGCAGCAATCCGGTATAATGTCCGGTATGGGCGTGCGATAAGAAAATACCATCGGGACTGTAATCCGGTTTTGCGGGTAGAAATGGCTGCAGGTTCTTTAACTGAACAGTGATATCGGGAGTCGCTTCAATTAACCAGTATTTGTTAGATGGCCGGTCTACCAGGGCCAAGCAGGTTACCAGTTTTTTTTCTTCCTTTCCTTTCCAATAGGCCTCGCAGCATTCTTTTTCACAACCAATCTGCGGATATCCTGCATCCTGTGCCACCCCCAGCACCACAATAAATTCATCCGGAAGTGCATCAGCAGGTGCAAAAGGCTTTTGGTTGCCGGATCTGAATTTTAATAAAGCCGCACAGGCCAGTACGACCAACACTAAAAAAAGTTTAAAGCCCCGTGTATGCATTTCTATCCGATTTTAGGGAGCTTATAGCCATTATGATAAGGAGCCGCCAGGTATTTACGGTTAATTTTCTCATTGGTAAAACGACCACGCTGCTGATCCCAATCCAGTTTCTTACCACTACGGAATGCGATATTTCCCATCTGACTCAGCATGGCAATATGCGATGCTTCCTGGATCGAACATTTGAGGTCTTCCATTTTCCGGGAACGGATCACACTGACAAAGTTTTCCATGTGTTTATCCAATCCGTTATCCATCGATTTTTTCCTTTCTACTAAAACCTTCTTCGGACTCCGGGGTTCTTCCATCACTTCCCAGCCACTGCGGTCCAGCTCCAGGGTGCCATTATCGCCTATAAATGAAACACCGTGATTTTGTTTGTACAAACCGTTTTCAATACCGATCGCATGATCCCAGGATAAACTGAATTTATCAAACTGGTAAAGAGCAGTCAGTGTATCCGGTGTTTCCTGTGGCGAAGCCGGATCTCCGAAATTACCGCCCATGGCACTGATGGATTTCGGTACGGTGGCCTTCATTCCAATCAATGCATAATCCAGCAGGTGTACCCCCCAGTCGGTCATGAGTCCGCCGGCATAATCCCAGAACCAGCGGAACGTAAAATGAAAACGGTTGGCATTGAATGGACGGATTTCTGCCGGACCCAGCCAGCGGTTATAATCCACACCCGCAGGTACCGGACTATCCGCTATAAAGGGAATTGGTTTTTTCCAACCAACAAAGCACCAGACTTTGACGGCCCTGATATTGCCCAGTTGTCCGCTATGCACAAAATTCACCGCTTCCTGAAAATGTTGCTGACTGCGTTGCCACTGACCGGCCTGTACCACCCGGTTGTATTTTTTCTGTGCCGCAATCATGATCCGGCATTCCTCGATGGAGTTACCAACGGGTTTTTCTATATACACTTCCTTACCTGCCTGGCAGGCATCCACCATCTGCAGACAATGCCAGTGATCCGGTGAACCGATAATCACCGCGTCAATATCCTTCTGATCGAGCAGGGCCCGGTGATCGGCATAGGTCCTGACTTTCGATGCATCCACATTCATCGCCTTCAGCTCGCCCATGCGTTTGTCCAGTACATTTTTATCCACATCACAAAGCGCCACCAGGTTTACCCCGGGTACTTTCAGCATCGCTTTCAGATCAGACCATCCCATCCCATTCACACCAATCACACCCACATTGATCTGATCAGAAGGAGCGATCCTGTTTTTAAATATGGCAAACACATTGTTCCCTACTGAATTCGCCAACATCGTACCTGCGGTTAAGGCACCGGCCTGGAGTATGAATCTTTTTCTGGATGACATAGGTAGTAGTTGAAAGGTTGAATAAGTTTAAGAGGTTTAAGAGGTTTAAAAGGTTTAAAAGGTTCAAGAGGTTTAATGTTACGTACGGGTTATTCCTGACACCTGACACCCGATCATATTACCTGGAATCCATACGCATACGGATCATCCTCCTTATCGATCCAGATCGTATTGTAGCCATAAACCTTTGCCCAACCTTCTACGGAGGGACGGATCGCCGGTTTGCCATGTACAGTCAGTTCCTCTTCAATACGTCCGGTAAATTTACTCCCGATAATACTCTCATGGATAAATTCATCCCCTTTCTTCAATTTACCCTTGGCATACCATTGGGCCATTCTGGCACTGGTGCCGGTACCACAGGGGGAACGGTCAATGGCTTTATCTCCATAAAACACCGCATTCCGGGCAGTCGAGTTCTGATCCAGTACCGCCCCTGCCCATAGGATATGCGAGCATCCATTGATCGTCGGATCATCCGGATGCACAAAACTGTACTTCGCATTAATATTCTTCCGCAATTCCCGGGCCCAGGCAATCAGTTTATCCGCGGCATAATGTTCGAGTCCTTTAAAGTGCTTCTGCACATCCACAATCGCATAAAAATTACCGCCATACGAAACATCCACCACCAGCTCGCCCAATTCCGGACATTCAGCCGTCAACTCAGCCGAATGTAAAAATGCCGGCACATTCGTCAGCTTCACACTCTCCACTTTTCCGCTTGCAGCATCCTGTTTATAAGAAATCATTACAAGACCGGCAGGAGCTTCCATCCGGACAATACCAGGCACTTTGGGTTTTATCAATCCTTCTTCTATGGCGATAGTAATTGTCCCGATCGTACCGTGACCGCACATCGGCAGACAGCCACTGGTTTCAATAAACAACACCGCTACATCATTGGACGGGTCATGCGGCGGGTAGAGAATACTGCCGCTCATCATATCATGTCCACGGGGCTCAAACATCAGTCCGGTCCGGATCCAGTCAAACTCCCGCAGGAAATGCTGGCGCTTTTCGCTCATGCTGTTGCCCACCAGTTCAGGTCCTCCCTTTTTTACCAATCGTACCGGATTACCACAAGTGTGTGCATCCACACAGTCAAATATGTACTTAGCCATAAATATCTCAATATGAATTTTCTACTCTTCTTAGTTTAGTTGAACCCCTTCAGGGTTCAGGGGACCTGGCTGCCGTTTACCCCGGGTTTCACCCGGGGCTATTAATTATCAGGCCCCTGCAGGGCCATTCCATCCCTCACTTCGTTTCGGGATGACAGAACGACTTAGTACATCCCACTCCCTACTCACCACTCACCACTCACCACTTTCACCTCCTATTTTCTATTTTCCATTTTCTATTAACTTTCTCTAAATTAGCCTCCAATTGCTTGTTCATGGAAACCTACGGAAAGATACTACTCATTGCCATGCCAGCCTTCCTCGTGCTGGTACTTTTTGAAAAATGGTGGGGCTGGAGAAAGGGATTTGATACGGTCCGGAATATGGACATGATCTCTTCCCTGAGTTCAGGGATTACCAATGTCACCAAAAGTGTATTGGAGATCACCATTGCCATCGGGATTTATCCCTTTATGTTACAATATCTGGCCCTGACTCAAATTGAAAATACAGTCCTGGTCTACATCCTGACTTTTATAATTATTGATTTTAATGGGTACTGGGTGCACCGCTGGAGTCATGAGGTCAATCTGTTCTGGAACCTGCATGTGATCCATCACAGCAGTGAAGAATACAACCTGGCCTGTGCCCTTCGGCAAAGCATTTCTGCCTTTTTTAATATGTTTACCGTATTGCTCCTGCCTGCCGCCCTGCTGGGTATTCCAGAACAAGTGATTGCTACGGTTGCCCCGCTTCAATTATTTGCCCAGTTCTGGTACCACACCCGGCATATCAACAAAATGGGGTTTCTGGAAAAAATCATTGTTACCCCCAGTCACCACCGCGTACACCATGCCGTAAACCCGGAATACATGGATAAGAACCTGTCGCAAATCTTCATTATCTGGGATAAATTATTCGGCACCTTCCAGGAAGAGTTAAAAGAAGTGCCGCCCGTGTATGGCATTTCCCGGCCGGCCAAAACCTGGAACCCGATCCGAATCAATTTTCAGCATCTCTGGCTGATGATCAAAGATGCCTGGCGGACGAATAACTGGAAGGACAAATTTACCCTCTGGTTCAGGCGTACCGGTTACCGTCCCGCTGACGTAGCAGCTAAGTATCCGGTATATAAAATTGAAGACGTTTATCATTTTGAAAAATATGATACCCGTACCTCCCCGGCCTTCACTGCCTGGGCCTGGGTACAACTGACCCTGCTCTTGCTCTCAATCAGTTACCTCTTTGGCAATATTGCCTATATCAATTCGATTGACAGCAGCTATATCTATTGGTACGGTGCTTTTGTATTCCTGACTGTCTACGCGCTGACTGAACTGATGGACCGGAATTCAAATGCCATGATCTGGGAAGTCCTGCGTTGCGGACTGGGGTGCTGGTTTCTTTACCAGCAGGGAGATTGGTTTGGGGCGGGGTTCTGGCTGGCGAATATAAAATACATTCTTGCTGTATATTTTATAGTTTCCCTGTTTGCTGCTTTTTATTTTACTATGAAACATAAAAAAGAAGACTCCGCCTCTTTTGCGACTTAAATATCCGGGAATTCAATTCCAGCACAGATTTTGCATTATAGCTATTGCCCCATCCCGCCGCCTTTCACTTATAAACCCGATTTATATGAAAAAGGCCTTAGTATTTTTCGCAGTACTGTATTCTTCCCTGGGTTCCGCCCAGCTTAAACCAACTTCGGTATGCCCGGAATTTGTCGTCGACATTCTCGACGGACGGATTGGCGAACTGGATCCCCGATCCACTATCGGACAGATCAAAGCGAAATACCCCTGTTATACCAAACTTGAAAACGAATCGGACTCTGCCTGGTGTGGTGGAGGGATATTTTACAAAGACCGGGACCTCTTCTTCTATACCGGCCGTGATTATGTGGAGATAGGACCTGCTTTTAAAGGAAAACTTACCCTAGCACTGATGGGAGCCGCCCGTGGCAGCTTTTTCAAAACCCTGGGTAACCCTATGATTAAAGACACGGGTTGGGATGCCTACCAAACCGCCTATGGGATGCTGCTTTTATATTTCAACAAATCAAATAAAGTAAACAAGATCCGGTTCAGCACGGAGAAAGCAGGAAGTATCAGATTGTGTGACTGAAAATTGTTAACAACCGTTGCCGGAATTTAACAACTTCCTTTACACGGCTTTCTTATTGTCAGTGTATCTTAGTAAGGTTCAACCAAAGCCCCTGTCCCATGCTAAGATTAAGTATATGCTGCTGCTTGCTGTTTTGTATTTCCCTGGCCGACGCACAGGAATATTTTAAACCCGGGCAATTTGTCATTAAAGGCCAGGTGAAAAATTTCAAAGAGCCATTTTTTGAATTCGGGATGACCAGTTATCTGAACAATGAAAGTCATTCAGTACCGGTACAGGGGGATGGCCGGTTTGAACAATCATTCCCGGTACAATACCAGCAGGATATTTACTTCTATCTGAATGATGATGCGATCAGCTTCACCGTTAAAGATAAAGACACTCTTTTCCTGGAATGGGATAATGATCATTTTACGCCCAGCTTCTCCATCAGGGCCGGGGGTGAAAACCGTAACCTGGAACTGGCCTTGCAATGGATTTCCTACCGGCATTTCCGCGACCCTTTCATGAAGCTATTTGAAATGGATAAAAATACTAGTGCGGAAGAAAAGTATAAGAAAGTAAATGACCTGTTTAACCGTCATATTGAGCTCATCTCCGATTCTTTTCAAAAACTACATGCACAGATTCCCGGAGCACAGTATAATCGTGAAATCAAATTCACGAGATTTGCCAACCAACAGTTTGCTTCAGTATTATTTCAGTATAACAACTTTTTATGGCAAAACCGGATGGTCCCTCAGTTCAAAGTAAAGCCGGCTAAAGACAGCAGTGGTTATTTTTCCGGACTTGACATACAATTCCTGAAATACCAGTATGGTATGTTGAATGAATTCTGGTTCAGGGATATACCGGAATACCGGGATTTCCTCTTTAATTATATCCGTTTTCAGAAACCCTTTAACAGTTGGTCTGCCATCCCGCCGGCCAAAGCCAGGGACTTTGATCCGACATACGACGATTACCATACCGCATTGGGCAATATCCATATAGGCAGCATACGTGACTGGTTTATTATGCGGTCAATCATTTTTGGATTCGGGCATTACGATTTTGTTGATGTTGAAAGAACGTATGAAATAGCATTCCCGGCAATTGCAGATCCATGGATAAAGGAAACCCTGTTAAATCATTACACCTCCATCAAACGGTTAAAACCCGGCAACCCCGCTCCTGCCTTCACCCTCAAAAATGAAAAAGGGCAAATGGTCTCACTCAGTGATTTTAAAGGCAAAGTGGTATATATAGATTTCTGGGGCGTATTCTGCGGCCCTTGCATTTATGATATTAAAAATCATGTCCCGCAGCTACATGAATATTATAAAGACAAGGATGTGGTATTTATTAATATCTGTGTGGATGTAAATGAAAAAAAATGGAAAGAAGCCCTCATAAAATATAAACTAGACGGAATCAACCTGATCGCGGAAGGCTGGACCGACCACCCGGTTTGCCAGGCCTATAATATAAACGGTATCCCACACTATATTCTTATTGACAAAGAAGGAAAAATCGTAAATAACAATGCCCGCGGACCATCGGGTTATGATCTGAAGAGCGGGAAGAATGTGATTGATAACTTACTAAACCCACAAGGGGCAAAGTAAAAATTCAAAAGTAAAAAGTAAAAATCCTTTAAAGATCCAATCACCGAACTTTTACAAACAATCACTTAGAACGGGCTGTTCCCTTCTCGCTTCTAGCTTCTCGCCTCTAGCCCTGTTTCCTCAGATACTTCGTCAGCACCACAATCTGCTGTCCATCAATCCGGCCTTCAATCTGCTCGGTATTATTGGATACCAGGCGGATATTATGAATTACGGTACCCACTTTTGCATTGGCAGAGGAGCCCTTTACATCCAGGGACTTGGTGAGCACCACATTGTCGCCGTTTTTCAAAATAGCCCCATAGCAGTCTTTGTGCAGTTCAACAGAACCATCATTCTCATGATCTCCTGAAGCTTTTGCCCAGGCAAGTTTATCCTCGTCCAGGTACATCATATCGAGCTGTTCAGAAGCCCAGCTTTCATTTCTTAACCGGTTCAGCATCCGCCAAGCCATCACTTGTACAGGTATTACCTCACTCCACATACTGGTGCTGAGACATTGCCAGTGGGCACTGTCCAGTTCCTCTTTCTTTTCAATCTGAGCCAGGCATTTGGGACAAACCAGGATGGCGTCCTCCATATTCCCGGTGGCCGGTGGTACTTCATATATCTTCAGGTGCTCAGATGCTGCACATAATTCACATTGATTGCCGCTACGCTTTGCCAGTAATTCGTCTTGTCGCATGGGGAGTTTGTTATTGGCCGCGAATGTAATGAAAATAGACGGGTTTGGGGCTGATCGCTGGTTCAGACACCCAATATGAAGTCAAAATTCAAAAGTAAAAAGTAAAAATCTTACGGAGTGGATACAATACAGTAACCAACATTCGCTTAGGAGGGGCTGTTCCCTTCTCTCTTCTCGCTTCTAGCTATCAACCTATCGCCCTGGCAATACCTAATGGATTGGCCTCTTTCAACTCCTCCGGCAATAACTCATCCGGCCAGTTCTGGAACGAAAGCGGGCGGGCAAAGCGTTTGATCGCATCGGCTCCTACAGAGCCAAAACGGGAATCGGTTGAGGCCGGAAAGGGTCCACCGTGCTGCATACTCAGGCAAACCTCCACCCCGGTAGGTACCCCATTCATGACGAAACGCCCACAAATATTTTTCACGGCTTCCACCAGTTCCTCATTACTGAGCATATCCGTTGTGGTAGCCATCAGGGTGGCCGTGAGCTGGCCTTCAAGGTGCAGGGTCACTTCCAGCATTTCCGCTGCATCGGCGCAACGCACCACCAGGGAATAAGGACCGAATACTTCTTTATGTAAAAGCGGATTGGCTAAAAATGTCTTACCATCCACCGTGGCTACAGTAGGCAAACCGGTGCAACGGTCTTCCCCTGATTGATCAGATTCAGCCACAAGGTGGACATTTTCCTGCATCAGGGCTTCTTCGCGCTTATTGGTAAAATTATCAGCGATACCCTGGTGCAGCATCATGCCGGGCATAGTCTGCTGGATCGCTTTTCCCAGGTCATGTATAAATTGCTGCAGATCCGTGCCATCAATTCCGATGATGAGACCTGGATTGGTACAGAATTGTCCGACGCCTAATGTAATGGAACCGGCACACTGAGTTGCCACTTCTCCAGCTGCGGCCGCTAATTTTTCCGGCAAAAGAAAAACCGGATTCACACTGCCCATTTCAGCAAAAACAGGGATGGGTTCCGGCCGTTGATTGGCCCAGTCAAAAAGTTGTTTACCCCCGGCATAGGAACCGGTAAATCCAACCGCTTTACAAAATGTATGAGTTACCAAAGCTTTGCCCACTTCAAACGACATCCCGGTAACATGGGCAAAAATGCCGGCAGGCATCCCGGTTTTTTCGGCTGCACGGAATATAGCTTGTGCAGCTAAATGTGATGTTTGGGGATGGGCCGGATGTGCTTTCACAATCACGGGACAACCCGCGGCAAAAGCAGTAGCCGTGTCTCCGCCAGCAGTAGAGTAAGCAAAAGGAAAATTACTGGCTCCGAAAACCACTACCGGACCAACCGGAACAAGCATCTTGCGGATATCCGGTTTAGGCGGCGTCTTCCCAGGATTGGCATGATCAATGCGTGCTTCCAGCCAATTACCTTTCTCACAGGCTTCCGCATAACTTTCGAGCTGATAGATTGTGCGACCACGCTCTCCTCTCAGCCGGGCTTCCGGCAGATTGGTTTCCTGCATGGCGGTCTGAATCAGCTCATCACCGGCAGCTTCCAGTTCTTTTGCAATCGCTCGCATGAATCCGGCCCGCTGTTTCAGTGATAATTTCCGGTAAACATGAAAAGCTTTCCAGGAAGCGGACATCACTTCGTTGATCTCTTGTATGGTTGCGTCGTTTGTCATTAGTCGTTAGTTAGAAGCGAGAGGCTAGAAGCGAGAAGCGAGAAGGGAACAGCCCCTCCTTAGAGAGTTTTGTTAACTATACCGATTCTACCTCTATTGGGTTTTTTACTTTTTACTTTTTACTTTTTACTTATAAAGCCGGTCTGGTTGCAATCCCCTGCTTTATAATCCCCAGCACCCGTTCTCTTTCCTCTCCTTCCAACACCAGTCTTGGCGCCCGTACATATTCATTACTGATGCCGGTCTGGGTTGCGGCCAGTTTAATGTATTGTACCAGCTTGGGATGAATATCGAGTTCCAGCAAAGGCATAAACCAGCGGTATATCAAGGCAGCTTCAGCAATCTTACCTGCTTTTACCAGGTTATAGATGGCCATGGTTTCTTTCGGGAAGGCACATACCAGTCCGGCAACCAACCCATCTGCTTCCAGGCATAACTCTTCCATTGCCAGCGTATCCACTCCACAGAGAATTTTAAAGCGGTCACCAAACCTGTTCTTCATCCGGATCAGGTTGGTCACATCACGTGAACTTTCTTTAAGCGCGGTAATATTTTCACATTCCAGCAACTGATCAAACAAAGCGGGATGTGCATCAATCTTATAATCAACCGGGTTATTATAAATCATAATCGGAAGCCGGGTGGAACGGGCAACCGTTTTGAAATAAGTGACGGTTTCCCGGTCATCGGATTTATACCGCATCGGGGGCAACAGCATCAGTCCGTCGGCACCCCAGTTTTCTGCATTGGCCGCCTGTTCGATCGCATCCTTTGTGGTACTTTCTGCAATATTCAGGATCACCGGGATCTTTCCCTTTACATAATCCAGTGCATATTTTACGAGTTGTTCTTTTTCGGCCACGGTAATGGTACTGGCCTCACCCAATGACCCCCCAATAATAACCCCTTGTATCCCGGCATCGAGCTGGGCCTGCAGGTTTTTTCCAAACATGGGAAGATCCACTTCATCATGGGCTGTAAACGGGGTCAGTAGTGCGGGAAAAACGCCTTTCCATTCAAAATGCATATCAGTTGTTTTAGGACTAAAGATAAGGGATTCAGCAATTTTTACTGTCCCGCAGCAGAAGCAACCGATTGCGTCAACCATTGATAGATCGCCTCCTGTGCCTGAAAACGGGGAGCGTCATTCAAAACACGCTTATTCTCCATTTGTGGAATGAGATAACTGGCTTTACAATTATCCTTCAATTGTAAGTCCAGTATGGTGGCTATTTCCGATTTCAGCCGGGGTTCTTCCACCTTGAAACAAACTTCAATCCGGCTATGCAGGTTCCGGTTCATCCAATCGGCACTACCCATGATATAGACCGGTTCCCCGTCATTGTGAAAAACAAAGACACGCGCATGTTCCAGGTAACGATCAACGATTCGGGTCACCGTAATATTTTCACTTTGCCCTTCCACCCCCGGGGCCAGGCAACAGATGCCCCTTACCAGTAATTGTATTTTCACCCCTGCCCGGCTGGCCTCATATAACCGGTCAATCATGGATCGTTCCTGCAGGTTATTCATTTTAATGATAATTCCAGCCGGCCGGCCTTCATTAGCACGACTGATCTCCTGCCGGATCAGTTTGTCAAATTTCCTAACCAGGTTGAATTGTGACACCAGTAAATGATGAAAGGGAATTTTGCCATAAACTTCCGGTTGTTTACCCGATAACAGGTAACTGAATAACAACTGCAGTTCCTGTCCGACGGCTTTGGAGGCCGTGAAAAATCCATGGTCGGTATAAAACCGGCCGGTCAGTTCATTGAAATTACCGGTGCCCAGGTAGCAATAATCCACCATCTCTCCCTTTTCCATCCGTCGTAGCATCGCTACTTTCGCATGTACTTTCAGTGTAGGTATACTGCTGATGATCTTAATACCGGCTGCCTTCATCTTCTTCGACCATTTCAGGTTATTGGCCTCATCAAAGCGGGCTTTCAGTTCCACAAAAACCGTCACCGACTTTCCATTCCGCGCCGCACTCATCAGCGCATGGACAATATGTGAATCCGGAGCTACCCGGTAAAGGGTGATATAAATTTCCCTGACGGCTGGATCAAGGGCGGCTTCATTAAAAAAACGAAGGATCGGGTGATAGGAATGATAAGGTATATGCAGAAGCTGGTCACCTTTCCGGATACTTTCGATTACGGGCACCTGTAAATCAAAGCCCGGATGTGACAATGGAGGCCAGGCTTCTTCTGCTAAGCCCGGACGTTTTGCCACCGGAATGCCTGCGAGATCTTTCAGATGATGATACCTTCCACCCATAACGATTTCCCGTTGATCCAATTCAAAAAATGACAAAACAAACAGACGGGCTCTTTCCGGCATCGCTCCATCTACCAGCAACCGGGTGGCCGGACCGGCATCCCGTTTCTCCAATTGCTTTTCTATTTTTTCAGCAAGATTACCGGCAAACTCATCTTCCAGGTTCATATCTGCATTACGGGTGAGCTTGACCGACCAGGCTCTCTGTATCGTCCTGTCGGGGAATACATCTGTCAGACATGCCCTGATAATATCATCCAGAAAAAGAATACTGCTCCATCCTTCTCCCGCAGGAAGTTCAAGGAAACGGGGCAGTGCCGCCGAAGGAATATTCAGCAGGATATATTCCGGTTCACCCGGTCTTTCTCCGGATTCCGATTCCAGTATAAAATAAAGCGCATTGTTCTCCAGGAAAACTGATCCGGGCGGTATCCGGTGTATAAATACCGGCTGGAGAAATGACATGACCGTGGATAAAAAATATTCGCGGATGGCTGCCAGGTGATGGACAGGCAGCGGTTCATCGTAACAGAAATAAATTTGATGACTTTTGAGTGCCGGAATCAGTTCATCCCGGAGAATCCGGCCAAATTCTTCCTGCTGTAACTGTATCGTTTGCTGTACCTGTTGCACCAGTCCTGCAGGATATTCCTCTTCCAGGGAGATTTTTTTGGTAGTCAGTCCGCTGAAAGCAAAAATCGCCGGCATACGCACCCGGAAAAACTCATCGAGATTGGAAGAGAAGATGGACAGAAACAGGAAGCGGTTATACAAGGCAACAGTAGGATCGGCCGCTTCCTCTAAAACCCTTCCGTTAAAACTCAGCCAGCTCAGGTCCCTGTTAAGATAAATATTCCGTTCGGTATTCATGCAGCCGTTCTTTAAACTAAGATACTGAAATTAAAAAACCCTGTTACCGTAACCTGTTCCATAACAATTAGGTAACCAGGAAAAATCCGGTACCTGTATATCTTTTAAGTCAGTAAGCAGTTTCGTGACCGAAATCAGTAGTTGTTGTGACAGCTATCAATACAACAGGGCTGGTGGCGGGTGTAGATTGTTACAGGACACTACCCTAAACTATCTCCTTATGCTACCTCTTCCATACCTGCGGCAGGGGGGTTTTACTATCCTGGCCGGACTTCTTTTACTCTCTTTAAAAAGTACCGCACAACTACCCGAAGACCTGGAAAAAATGGGCAAAGAAGCAGGAGGCTACCAGTTTCATCTCAAATTCAGAGGCACCACAACCACCATTTCCGATGAGAAATATGCAAAAATCAGCAGCTTGCTGGAAAAATACAAAGTTCAGGTTCCTGCAGATCTGCAACGTCCATTTAAAGTACAGGGAGCCGAAGCGGGTCAAAAACCCTTCCTGACAGATGAACAGCAGTCCTCTCTGAAAAATTCATCGGCCAATTTCTTCCGCGAAATGGCTAACCTGAATTTTACGTTATGGGACCTTCAGCAATATAAAGACCAGTTTAAAAATAAGAACCCTAAACCCGGTGACAATCCGGTAGAACCGAAGATTGCCTGGAAGGGGGAATTTGAAGGTATTGAGCGCACCCTGATGGGTGGCCGGACTCTGATGATCATGGATGTCTGGAAGCAAACCATGATTGAATATTTCAATAACCACCCAGAAGCGGTGGGTGTTATCTACGGGCAAATGGATATTGGTTCCTGGGTGAAGATGAATGTGGACGGACTGGGTTTCGCCGCAGATATTGATTTCAGTACCATTGCCACCGATGCAAAGGCCAACCAGTTGCTGCATGAATATTTTGCAGAAAACCTGAGAAAAGCCAGCGGATTGGGCATGATTCCTATTGATGTGGTGCATACAGCCCATGGCTTAGCCGGCGCTGAAGTATTTATTGGAGAATGGGGTAAGGCTTTTGCCGAAGTGGATATGCTGCGCAGGGGTAAGTGGAAAATGCTGGACGTGGTAAAAAACGAAAACGGCCAGGTAACGGATATCCGCACCATGGAGAAAGAAGGAAAAGAACTATTCATGCAAAAAGCAGGCGAGACAGAAGTCCTGCATCAGAAAAAAGATCCGGTCAATGCCTTTGACCCAAAGGAAAAATACCCGCAACTCACCATGAACATGGAACCCATGCTCAGCCTGGAAATGCTGCGACATGCCATCCATGATATCGAACACGGTCCGTTTTCCGGCGGACAGAAGATCATTAAAATGATCAAATACACGGAACGGAGCTTTTTTATGATGAAAGAAGCCGGAAAAGATATTCCTTATAATGATGCTGCGGATTATTTTAACCTGACTGACGGTGAAAAAAAACTAATGACCCTATGTGAAGAGGTAATCAAGAATAAGAGTGATGCAAAAAAAATTGCCGGTCTGCTGGAAGATTACAGCGGGAAGAAACTGGAAAGCAATGAACAGGTTAACCTGATAGTGGATGACCTGACCCGAAACTGCAAACAGGCGATGCTTAAAAATGCCAACCAGGCCTTTGGATACCGGGTACGGAAAATTGCATTAATAGAAGACGAGAACCAGCGTTTTGAAGAAGCGGATAAATTTCTGAAACAACTGAATGAGGAATTTGATAAAGGCTACCGCGAAGGAAAAACCGATATTCCCCGCTCTATGTTGCGGGCACATAGTATACTGGTGGATATGCGCGCAGGAAAAGTACCACCGGAACTGGTGAACAGCAAACTGGAGGAGCTGACCCGGTTAATGGAAGAAGAATACAAAGTAGACAAATCTTTTGTGGAACGTCTGATCGGCGATCCCTGGGGACCTATCCGCAAATACCTCGTGGAAAGAGGATTCGGTCCGGAGGCCGTTGAAAAGATGGTCGGCAAGATCAAAGGTATGTTTACAGAAAACTGGCGTTATTATGCCCCGGAATTTGCGCAGAAAACCAGTATGACGGCCTATGAATATTCCAATATAGTACGGAATAAACTGAACTCTTTTAATGAACACCTGGCTAAAACAAAACCGGGAAAAATCCTGTCCAGTGAAATACTCAATCACCTGGATAATGCGGTTGCACTCTATGATGCCTGGATAAGTGGCAAAAATGTGTATGAATCTGCCAAACGGGTATCCTGGACTGCCGGCACGATCTGGGCACAGGGCAAATGGCCATTTTTAGCTATCCCGTTGGGTATTTATAATTCTATAGAATCAAAATCAGTGGCCCCTGCTGCTATGGCTGTTGCTTTTTACCTGTTTCCCATGGCCGGACAAGCCTATATGGTAACCAACCTGATCGACCGGCTTGTGGTAACTAATGTAAGGGAGTACAATTTCCGAAATCACCTCGATCGCCTGGCCGTTATGGCCCGTACCGACGGTGAGGGTCATGTGATCCTTTTCAAAGTACCAAAAGCATTTAATGGTCTTACCGGTTCGGCAGACTCACTGGAAACAGAACCCAATATTGCCACAACAGAACCAGCACGAACAATGGCCATTAAAGAAGTATTTTATAATCCGGAGTTCATGTATTGTCCGGATATTAAATATTTCCTTGAATTGATTCCCCGGAAAATTGACCAGTTTGGTTTGTATGATACCAAATTGAAAAAACTGATGACCCTATTTTCCTTCGATAATGATTTTATCGGCTACCTGTTAGGTGTGGAAAAATTTAAGAAAGAAAAGGATGATGGCACTCTGCCCGATGATGAGGCAAAATATGACCGGGAGAAAATGCTGGACAGCCTGGAGACCGGTATTGAAGACCATCTCTGGACTGCTATTTTTACGGCGATAGAATCCACCAAACTGGCAGAGAAAAAAGGCGCCCTTGAAGCTCTGGAGGCAACCATTCTGCAGTTACAGGATTCTTTATCCATGGATGATTACCATATGAAACAGATCGACAGCCTGGGTCTACTGCTTAAAATAAGGAAACAGGTACAGAACGATCCGATGTATATACAGGCATTGAAGAATGCCTATTCAGCCGGTACCGCTTATGACCGGATCGCTATACCCACGATGGAAAGATACATCCAGGTATACCGGCAGATCATTGTAATCCAGAAAAAAATATTTGACCTGTGGAGACCCTTTGGCGTGGATGCATCCAAACTGCAGGGTGAACCATTCCGGCTGGTACTGATGGGTGGCCGGAGCGGTGCCCCGATGCTGACCACAGATCCGGAGGCGGATATGCAAACGGCCATTAAATGCCTGGATGCACATACCAAAAGAGCCAATGATATCCGGATAGACCTGGCCAGTGCGCTGGGTCGCCCAATCAACGAAAATGATAAAACAGATAAAGAACACCTGCGCATATTGGGTGAGTATGGCCTCGGTTTTGAACACCTGGTAGATGCGGATGCCAATGGACGTAGTCCGTTATTCAAAGATGAAAGCGGTGCCGTGGTGAAGAAGATGCAGGAATACAGCAAAGCATACCGGGACTATCTCGACAAAATAAAAACCGGGCCCACTCTTGTATATAAACTTCAACTGAAAGCGGAACAGAATACTATGGAAACAGTTCCGGTTACCGGGGTAGTTACCATAACAGATGAAAAAGGAAAAACAGTAACCCCTCCTCCCGGTATCACTATTGAATGGTATAAATCAGAAGGCAACCAGGAAAACAAAGTGGCCGAAGGAAAATCGCTGACCGACAAAGCGGAGAAAAAAGGATATGTCACCTATAAAATTGTGCTCGTTCAAAAAACGAATGGCAAAACCACTGAACTGGACAAAACCTACTGGAATCTTTCTGTCGAAACCTACAACCTGAATGATCCAACCAAGGGTGTAAAACTGAAATTACCTGCACTGATAAAACAATATGATATCGTTGATGTATCCGCTGAATTACCGGCAGCGGTGAAAGGGAAATCGATGAATTGCAGCTGGGGATATGAAGCATTGGACGGAATGAAGGACTGTAACCGCGCAAAAATCCAAATCACCAGTGAACAGACCAGTAAAGGTGAAGATGGTAAAATTAACCTGCTCGATAGTATTTCCATCGGTCTGAGTGTTGAAATGCCGGAACCTGGAAAACTTTATGGCACCACCAAATACATTACGCAACGGGTGAAGTACCAGCACCTCTCCTTAAGTATTAAGACCACAGATATCTGGGAAGGAGGTGCCGGCAGCAACTGGGCCGGTCTCAAACGGAAACAGATCAATTCCCCTCAAAGAGTACCCCCTTGGTCAGATTCCAGGAAAGCGGTTAGTACAGCATCCGCTTATGCAACGATCAATATCAAATACGATAAGCCCTGGGGGGATGATATTAAATCAACCGAAGAACTGCAGGCATATATTACCAAAGAATACAATACTGCCAATAACAAAGCAGTGACTTTAAAGGCGTTCAACCTGGGTGATTTTAAGGGCTACGGCGTCTATACTCCACCGCGATATGATCCGGGAGGCTGGAGTGATGCGGGTTATCGTGCAGCCGGGGCCTTTGCCGGGTTTGAAGGGTTTGTGATGAAAGGAAAGGCCTTCTTTAAAATCAACTGGTGGGCAGGCGCCAGTGGTGCTTTTGATAATTCCGACCAGGGATGGATGATGAGTATGATAAAAATGCTGGATGCCGAATGTCAGTCGGTAGTTGGAGGTATCTGTCTTCAACCCGATGGCAGGCATACCAAGTCTGCTTACAACGGCCCGAAACTGGATGGCAGCGATTATCCCCAGGTAAGTATAGAACCCAAATTGGACACCATACAACCCGGAAGCAAAGTGCTGGTGAAAGCGGTAATTAAAAATGATAAACCGGATTATGGTCCATATACCTACAACTGGACCGGTAATGTGGAAGGAAACAGCACGGGAGCCTCGGTACAATTAGAATCCGCACGGCCTGGCAAAAAAACAATTTCGGTAAGTGTGGACGGAACCACTCCGCCCGGTTCCGCCTCAGTTGAATATGTAGTGGCCCCTTTGAAAGTAAAACTGATAAAGGTCTCCCCTTCTACGAATAAGATTATAGTAGGTATGCCGATCGAACTCAGAGCCGATTTCGTTAGCGCGGTTCCGGCCGGTAGAAAACTGCAATATCGGTGGCAACCACACCCGGAAGAAAAATATGAGCCCTTTGAGGGAACCCGAAATACCACCAAGCTGGTCTTCACCAAACCCGGCCTTAAAAAAATATGGGTACAGGTATTGGATAAAACAACTGCCGAAACCATAACGATGGGCGAATCGGAGCAATTGGAACTGGAAGTTGAAAAACCTGCCTTCAGGATAACCTTCTCTCCTGCCAAGGCCCTGGTAGGTGAACAAGTTACCGCCAAAATCAGCAGTGTACCGGACAAATTGGAAGAGGTCAATTACCGGTGGATGCCATTACCATCGAATGCCCGGCAGTTAAAAGAATCACAAGATGGTACAGAAGTGATCTTTTACGCAAAAGATGCTTTGCAGATACCGTTGGAAGTGTTAGCGGTAGTCAAAGGCAGCGGAGAAGAACTGGGAAATATAAAAGCCTATTTTAATGCGGAACGCTTTAGCATAAAAGCTGAAGGACCAAAAGTACAGGGGCCAAAACCAATGATCTGGAAACCAGGTGTGGGACTGGTGGAAGTGGATAAAGAAATTGCCGTACACCAGGTAGTGGAATTTAATACAGTGATCAGCCCGCAGCCAGCTGGCACACTCACTTATCAATGGCTCGTGACAGAAGGAAATGCCTCCATCAGTAATCCCGCTTCAAAGGATGCGAGGGTAACGGCCCTTGAAACAGGAACTATTAAACTAAAAGTTAAGGTAAAAGATAACAACGGGGTGGAACTGGGTGATGCGATTACTTCATTCAGTGCCACGATCAGTAGTGAAATGATCACGAACGGAGCTTCACAAAAAAAAGCATTTGATGATAAAATGCAACAGGCCCGTCAGTTCATTAAAGATGGAAAGCTGGATGAAGCGTTCAAACTGGGTGAAGAATTGAAAGGAATGAATGCAAAAGAGGCGGTCCCATTGCTGACCGAGCTGGCAGAAGCCTGTAAGAAAGCTGGAAAAGACGCAGCCTATGAGCGGGATTTTATACTGGCCATCAAAAGATACCAGCAGGCGCTGCAGCTCAATCCGAATGATGCGGCGGCCAGGAACCAGCTCGAACAAAACAGGAAATGGCAGAAAGACTGGGCCGGCATTGAAGCAAAAGGGAATGAACTCGATGAAAATGTAACCCGGAAAAATCTGCCCGGTACACAAAAATGTATAAATGACCTGAATAAACTCCAGCTGAATATGCCTGGCCAGATGGCCAATAAATGGTCACAGGAGAAGAGCCGGAAATTCAATGATCTGCTCAAAAGTTGTGATTCGGCATACCACCTTACCAGGACAAACTGGACCAATGATTTTAAAGCAAAGGATTTTGAAAATGCATTACCCCGTCTGGAAGCATTCAAAGCAGAATGGACCGCCATGCCGGAAACGATGAAAGAAATAGAAAGTTCGATCCAGTTGTGTAAAATGCAGATTGCTGAAAAGAAAAAAATCTATGAGGACTTCCTGGTCACCAGATCAAAATTTGAAAACGGGCTCCCCATCGATCCTAAACAAAATGCCACCACGATTGAATACACGGCCAGCACCCGGTTCAGCAGTAATGATGCCCGGCAAAAAGAAATGATCGGATTTGCACGGGGTATGGATAAACGGCAGAAGGATATGATAGCCAACCGGGACAGAGCGGCTCAACTTAAAAAGGAAGGCCAGCAGGCAGAAACTGCAGGACAAAAAGAAACGGCTCTTGGCAAATACAAGGAAAGTGTGGCTTTGATCCCCGACGCCGTATTGGAAAATCGTATCCGTGTACTGGAAACCGAAGTCGCAGCAATCAAGACCAGGAAGGCCAAAGCAGATCAATTATGGAATGATGGCCTGAAATTAGCCGATAAGAAAAAAACAAAAAAAGAAGGGCTTGGTAAAATGAAAGAAAGCCTTGAATGGTGGAGTGATGCCGATCGGGTGAAAAAAATCAGGGATCTTGAAAAAGAAGTGAACGGCTCGTTCAGCAACCTTGATATCCGCGGTACCTGGCGGCATGGTAATTCGGAAACTATGACCTTTACTCCACTGGGTGAAGGACAATACGCTGTTATTGAAAAAGGATTCGATAATGCAACCGGTACGCTGTCAATGATGGGTGAAAACGGAGTCATCCAATACACAACAAAATCCGGCATCTCCGGTCAGTATTTACTCAGTTTTTCAGCCGATGGCAACAAGGCTACCGGAAAATGGAATGACAACCGCAATGAAAGTGGTATAAGGAGTTTTACACGGATCAGTAAGCCTGAAACCCCGGTAACCGTTAAAACACCAGAACCAGCTCCTGTAAAAACACCCGAACCAGTAACCACACAAACACCGCCAACCAAGAAGAAAAAGAAGAGCTTCACTGATGTATTGAATGGAATAAACAAAGGATTGGGTAAACTGGACAGCACCATCAGCGGTAAGAAACCTGTCCCTCCAAAGACTGAACCTTCAGGACCGGTTATTCCACCGGTTAATAATGATGTGGGGGTCAATCCGGCTGATGTCGCGACAGAAGAAAAGATTTTTGACAATGGTAATATTGGCGGAGTATCCGGAGGGCCATCGCAGCCGACCCGCTTTACATTGTCAAAAACAACGTATATCACCCGGATTGAAAACTATCACTATTTCAATGGGGGTAAAAAACCAGGAACGATTGCCCTGCTGCACAGCAATGGTCAGCAATACGGCCCCTGGCAGTCCTATGGCCTTATTGGCCAGGGAGGTGTGCAAAATGCTTACTGGGTAGCACAACCGAAAATGCAGCTGCCAGCAGGCACCTATACGGTAATTGATAGCGACCCTTCCACCTGGTCACAGAATGGCCAGTCTGGCGGAGCAGGCTTTACCACCGTATGGGCATTGAAAAGTGCAAAACAGGTTAATCAGCCAGCGAAAGAAGTCACTCCCCCTCCAACCACACAGCCACCAGTTCAAACAAATGATGGGACAGTTAGCCAGGGGGTTATATATGGCACCGTATTTAAAACCCGGGAGGAATCTGGGAAAACAAACCCATATGACCTGGAAGGGGTACCTCTGCCTAATACCACTGTTACTATAAAGTATGTACAAAACGGCCAGACGATAACCAAAAAAGCAACTACAGATGGAAGTGGGAAATTCCGCTTTACCGGGTTGCCCCTGAATGTTACAATTTCCATAAACAGCAGGAACACAACGGTCAACCGGCTGTTAACCAGTTCCGGACCACAGTATGTACAATTTGGCTGGGATGGGGAAATAGAAATTAAATAATCTTAAAAAATGAATACGGTAATACCAACAACAGCCTCCATTGTGAACAAACCCCGGAAAGTAATCCGGAATGCTGTGATATTTACTCTTCTTATGATTGCCGGGGCTGTTATAACCGGCAACAGCGGTCTGGATGGCATGAATGGCGGCTATGCATTGATTGTACTATTTGGATTTCTGGCCATGTCCTCCCTTGTCACGGCCCTTGTCTATCTGCCAAGGGCAAGGGAATTTGACAAACTGGTCAGTCAATTGCATCCGCTGGCACATTGGACCTATTCAAACGAAGAATGGAATGCTTTTATCAAGGAAGATCTTAAAGAAATGATTGAAGTGAATAAAGCCACCCTGCGGCTGGTCATCATCATATCACTGGTAGTTGGTGCGATCCTGCTGCTGCTATACCGGGACAACCTGTTTATTCTCATTATCGGCGGAATTATCCTGATGCTTTCCCTTGTCGCTTTTCTGGCTCCCCGTATACGTTCGCGTATCCTCCGTAAAGGAATACATGAATCACTGATCGGCGAAACATCGGCTTATGTGGGTGGTACTTTCCAGACCTGGAAACAATTGGGCGCTCACCTGGTAGGTACCGACATCTATGAAGAGGCTGAAATACCAGTACTGCATATCATTTTTGAGTTTCCTACCCTGCAGGCTTCCCAACAGGAAATAATCCGTATCCCGGTACCAGCCGGCAAAATGGAGGAAGCGCGTAAAATAACTGAAATACTAAGAAAGCAGATTAATTAAAATAACTTTGATAATTAAACATACCTCAAATGCCCGATCTCAGAAGTATTCAGACAGAAGTGGATGCCGGTTATCTTTATAGTCAGCTGGCCAAACATGAGGAAAATGAACAGGTAGCTGATATTTTCAGGCAAATGAGTGAAATTGAGCAAGGCCATGCTGAAGCCTTTCTTAAAAAAATAAACCTGCCGGCAGAAAAAATGCCGTCACCCTCGTTCCGCGCAAAAACACTGAACCGGATAGGAAAAGTGTTCGGCTATGATTATGTATTGGGTACCCTGATGGATACGGAGAAAAGTCTTTCCAGTTCGGTCATCAACCTGAAGAAGAAAACAAAAATGCCTGTAACGGGTACCGAGACCAACCATGTCAAAGTACTCAGGAATATTGTTGAAAACTCCGCTGTTTCCGGCAGTACCATTGCGCGGTTCGAAACCAAACACCGTTCAGTGGGCGGCAATGCTTTGCGTGCGGCAGTATTAGGAGGTAATGATGGGCTTGTATCCAACTTCAGTCTAGTGATGGGCGTGGCCGGTGCCACGCATGGACAGGAAGGCGTGTTGCTGGCAGGACTTGCCGGATTACTGGCCGGAGCACTTTCCATGGCTCTTGGAGAATGGATCTCGGTGAAGAGTTCCCAGGAACTATATGAAAACCAGATGGAAATTGAAATGGAAGAATTGCAGACCAGTCCGGAGAATGAAATGAAAGAACTGGAACTGATTTATAAAGCCAAAGGCATCCCTGAGCAGCAGGCAAAAGAAATGGCCGCTCAGTTATTAAAAGATCCCGAACATGCACATGAATTACTGGTCAAAGAAGAACTGGGTATTAATGCGGAAGAATTAAAAGGTTCCGCTTTTGAAGCCGCCCTGTATTCTTTCTTTCTTTTTGCGATCGGGGCCATCATACCGGTATTCCCTTTTATGTTTTTATCGGGCACCAATGCCATTTTATTAAGTACAGCCGCCAGTGCAGTTGGTTTATTCGTCATTGGTGCTGCCATTACTCTTTTTACAGGCAAAAGTATCTGGTATTCAGGTTTCCGGCAGGTGATATTCGGGCTCGCAGCCGCAGCAATCACCTTTGGAATCGGTAAACTGATCGGGGTATCCGTAGCTGGTTAATAGTTTATTAACAAGCTTTTAGCTGAAAAACATCAACCTCGGGGACAGGGTCATCCTTTTATTCAATGAATACGCTTAAGTTTGGAACAAACCTTTTTTTGCGCCAGATATCACTATTTATATTATCCGCTGTTTTCGCATTCAGTGCAACTGAATTGCATCAACTGATCCGGTTACCACAACTGGTGGCGCATTACCACGAACATAAGCGGACTGATCCGTCCATGTCAATGTTTGGATTTCTGCAGCTTCATTATACGGCAGATCATCCGATGGATAATGACGATACGGATGACAACCAGCTTCCATTTAAAACGACCGAAGCAATTGGTCATGTTGATTTTTCCATTAGTATTGGCAGGTTTCATCTAAATACACAACCAGAATTTGAAACCGCTGTCAATCAGATATCCCATCCCGAAGGCGACCCCTGCCACCGGGCATATGCTGTATTCCGCCCTCCCCAGGTAAACATGGTTATATAACCTGTTACTTCTGAACAAACATGTTCTGAAAAAACTATTTACTTATTCATTTAAAATTAATTGTATGAATGCAGCACAAATTCATCTGGCATTAAACCATGCCCCATTGTTTCTCTCTTTGATCGGCGGACTTTTACTGATACTGGCAATCATCCGCAAAAATGATCTGTTAACTAACATTTCCCTTTATATGCTGGCAGCAGCAGCCCTTTTCACCGCTCCTGTTTTCTTAACGGGCGAAGGCACGGAAGAACTGGTGGAAAAAGCCATTGGCGTGAATGAAATGGCCATAGAAAGTCATGAAGACATGGCCAAAATTTCGCTAATAGTCATTATCATAACCGGTGTGCTTGCGCTTGCAGGACTATTGCTTCGCAAAAAGCCATCCATTACAAAAGCCCTGTTGCCATTACTGGTCCTGTTTTCGCTGGCTTCTTTCGGCACGATGGCCCAAACAGCACACCTGGGCGGATTGATCCGGCATACCGAACTTCAGTCCGGAACTATAACCGGGGGAAAAGAGGCGGGCAATGAGCAAGAAGATGGGGATGATGAAAAAAAGAATCCGGTCATCAATGCAACAGATAGTACCGGTCAGCATCAAAAAAAGAGTAAGGAAAAAGATGATGATTAATCCTTTTCATAATACAGGCGGCTTTCCTACCGGGAAGGCTGCCTGTTTATTTTTTTACGCCAGCTAAGACGGCCGGCCTGATCATAATGCAGGACTTCTACCAGGCGACCTTCCTGGTCAAAATGTTTCCATTCTTTTACCGGCAGTCCGTGTTTATAGGCTCCCTGGAACCAACCTGCCTGGGCCGTATCCCGATGAATCCATTTCCCGGATTTCATCCCATCCTTATACATACCGGAATCTTTTACCAATCCGCCGGAAAAGTAATTCATATATAATCCCTCATGCACACATTGTACAAATACGGGATGATACGTATTACCCGGACTTGTATTTGATTCTGCCAGTTGTTGAAGGGAGGTGACCGGTTTACGGAATATGGAGCCAGGGAATGAATAAGCGGCATCCAGGTAATGTAACGCAGAACGTTTATTCTTCTGGTATAAAACGGCGAGGTAATAAAAACTCCTTTTGGGATGATAATGCTGCATTTCATTGGTAATCCGCAAAAATTTATCCGCATTATAATGCCGGATCGCCATGATCTCCCCTTCTTCATTCCGGAATACCCAGGCCCCATCCGGCAGGTTATTCACCAACCGGCCGGAATCACATACGGTCCCATTGGAATACCAGCTTTGCCAGTTCCCGTTCAGCTTACCCCGTTTAACCGTAGCGGTAAACAATAACCGGTCCGCACCCGAAGCGGTTACTACCCCGGAAGCAGGCAGGTTGTAAGGCAAAGGCTTTTGCACACCCGGAAAAAGATCATCTGGTGCATTTGCAGCAGCAGCCACATTGGTTTCCTGAAGGGCAGCAGGCTGTGTATGCGTCAAATAGCTGTACAGGCATAGACCTGCCAGCAGTAGTGGTTTAGTGAAAGCAATCATCCCTGCAAAATTAAGCACGGAAACAATACGGATAATGCTCTTTCAATAACATAAAAAAGCCCGGTAATACTACCAGGCTTTTACTGCAAACAAGTATAAAAAACTTATAGTACACCTTGCTTCAGTCCGAGACTGACAATAGCGGCTCCTGCCGGACAATTCCCTTTGTCGCGCATTGCTTTCAGTAATTTTTCCATCAATGCTTTTTTATCTTTTGTCGTTTCCTTACTATGCTTTTTATCAAAATTTTCCATACAGGCAGCTACCGGTGAGCCTTTGACTCCAATGGATTTTAATTTTTCAGAAAAGGCCAGGGCATCCTCCTGTTTGAGTTTGGAAATACCGGTCATCATGGCTGTCTGGGGATTATCGGCAGTAGCAACCGTTTTCATGAGTGCTTGCGCATCGGCACTCAGGGATTTTTCGAAACTGTCGAAACATCCGCACATTTCATCGGCCAGTTCCGGTACTTTACTATCTGCAGAACCGGAACAGGAAGAAAAGAGAATAGCGGCGAAAAGCAATGAGTAAAATGACTTCATTTGTACAAGGGTTTTGGTGATTAATAATTGAAAATACCACCCACGATCACCCTAAACCGGATATATTGACAAGTGCAAGAGTTCTCTTCTCCTGAGCCAACTGCTGATTCATATCTGTAACAAAAAAGCCCCCAACCGAGGCCTCTTACTTACAACTTATAACTTATTACTTACAACTTTTACTCACTACTCACCACTCACCACCTCCCCTTCCAGGTCATAATCGTACGCCTTTGTGATCTTTACATTCACAAACTCACCAATAGGGAGTTTTTTAGCGGAATGGATCACGACTTCATTATCCACTTCCACCGAATCAAATTCGGTACGGCCCAGGTAACGGCCGGCTTCTTTTTTATCGATCAGGGTTTTAAATACTTTACCCACTTTCTCCTGGTTCAGTTCAAAAGAGATTTCCTGCTGTACTTCCATAATCTCCTGGGCGCGGCTTTCTTTAACATCCGCAGGCACATCATCAACGAGGTCATGCGCACTGGTCCCTTCTTCATGTGAATAGGTAAAGATGCCCACCCGGTCAAAACGTTGCCGTTGCAGGAATCCTTTCAGCTCTTCCACATCATCTTCTGTTTCGCCGGGGAATCCGGCAATAAGCGTGGTACGCAGACAGATTCCGGGGACTTTCTCTCTGATCGCGATGGTCAGTTCTTCCATTTCCTCCCGGGTAATCTGGCGTTTCATAGCCGCCAGCATATTATTGGCCGCATGCTGCAGGGGCATATCCAGGTAATTGCAAATATTATCACGCTCCCGCATAACATCCAGTATCTCCAACGGAAATTTTGAGGGGTAAGCATAATGCAACCGGATCCATTCCAGTCCTTCCACATCCGCCAGCCGGTTCATCAGATCACCGAGCATCCTTTTCTTATAAATATCCAGTCCGTAATAGGTCAGCTCCTGGGCAATCAGCATTACTTCTTTTACCCCTTTCTTTACCAGCCCCTCCGCCTCCTTCACCAGGTCATCCATGGTTTTGCTTACATGCTGTCCGCGCATCAGCGGAATAGCACAGAAAGAGCAGGTACGGTTACAGCCTTCCGAAATCTTCATGTACGCATAGTGCTGCGGGGTGGCCAGCAGCCGCTCTCCTACCAGTTCGGTTTTATAATCGGCCTCAAACTGTTTTAAGATCAGGGGAAGCTCCATCGTGCCGAAATAGGCATCCACTTCAGGAATTTCAGCTTCCAGGTTATTTTTATACCGTTCGCTTAAACAGCCTGTCACATATACCTTATCAATCTTACCCCGGCGTTTCAGTTCCACCTGGTCAAGGATGGTATTGATGCTCTCTTCCTTGGCCTTGTCGATAAAGCCACAGGTATTCACCACCACAATATTGTGATCCGACTTCTTGTTTTCATGTACCACATCAATATCATTGGCCAGCAACTGCCCGCTCAGCACTTCACTGTCGACCATATTCTTACTACACCCAAGGGTGATGATGTTGACTTTGTCTCTATGTAATTTCTTTGTCTTCATTTTAATCAGATGTAAGTTGTCGGTTGCCGGATGCCAGTTGTCAGGACTACCACTCACTACTCACTACTCACCACTCACTTCTCCAGGCTGAATAAACTATCCACAAATTCATGTTTATCAAACACCAGCAAGTCTTCCATTTTCTCGCCAACACCAATAAACTTGACTGGTATCTTAAATTGATTGGCGATTGCCAGGACAACACCCCCTTTTGCTGTGCCATCCAATTTTGTAATGGCTAACGCAGTAACATCGGTAGTCGCCGTAAAATGCTTGGCTTGTTCCAGTGCGTTCTGACCAGTTGATCCATCCAGCACCAACAGCACTTCGTGCGGCGCATCCGGAATGGTTTTCTGGATCACCCGTTTGATCTTACTGAGTTCTTCCATCAGGTGAGCCTTGTTGTGCAGGCGGCCTGCTGTATCTATAAGCACCACATCCGACTGCCTGGAAACAGCACTCTGTACCGTATCGAAAGCCACCGCAGCCGGATCACTTCCCATGGCTTGTTTCACGATCGGCACACCTACCCGCTCACTCCAAATGGTCAGCTGATCCACTGCTGCTGCCCTGAATGTATCTGCCGCTCCCAGTAAAACTTCCTTACCAGCCTTCTTGAAATTATATGCTAATTTACCAATGGTGGTGGTTTTACCTACCCCGTTCACCCCAACTACTAGTATGATATATGGCTTTTTAGGCAATTCAGAATCAAAAGCATAACTATTTGACTCCGGGGCATTTACCAGCATTTCCTCAATCTCTTCCTGAAGCATTTTATTAAGCTCGCCGGCGTTCAAATACTTATCCTTCGATACCCGCTTCTCGATCCGCTCAATAATTTTTACGGTGGTCTCAACCCCTACATCAGCACCCACCAGGGCTTCTTCCAGGTTATCGAGCACTTCTTCATCTACTGTGCTCTTACCGGCAATGGCTTTGGTGATCCGGGCCAGGAAACCTTCCTTGGTTTTCTTCAACCCTTCATCCAGGCTTTCCTTTTCCTTTTTACCGAATAATTTATTAAAAAAACCCATGGTTATATTATTTAATCCTGATGATACAGTTGTCAGATGTCAGTTGCCAGATGTCAGTAAACAGCCCTTTTTAAGAAAAATTATCTAACCCTTCTAAACCCCTCTTTCAACCACTATCTCCTCTACGACTTTATAAACCCTCTAAACGCTCCTTTCAACCTCTTATTCCTTTTGGCCGTTATAAACCTAACATGTCGCCCCTACAGGGCTCTGAGGGCTTTTGCGAAATTCCCTTTCTATAAATAGACCACCCCTACGGGGCGGAATACAAAGAGCATCTACATCCAAACAGCTAAACCCTATGGTCAACGTCTTTCTACTTTCAAACCGCATAAACTCTCCTTTCAAACACTTTCTACTATAAGACTCTCTAAACTCTTCGGTCAGCCTCTTTCAACTGTAACCCACTCTAAACTCTCCTTCAGCCTGCCGAAGCATAAACAACAAAAGCCATTCGTGGTAACGAATAGCTTTTAAGATAGTCAGGCGAACCCGTAATTACTTTTGGGCCAGGAAATCCTTCACCTTGTCTTTGTGCACCATCTGCTCTTTGAAGGTATAGGCACCAGACTTCGGACTGCGGACAGCCTTGATCACTTTAGTATAGTTCTTTGCTTCTGCGGCTTGTTTAGGGTCTTTCTTGATCGCCGTTTTTGCTGCTTTTGCCATGTTGTTAAGTTGATATGTTTATAAGTTAATAAGTTTACCAGGCCCTGTCAACCAGTTAACCTGTTAACTTTTCAACCAATTACTTGATTTCCTTGTGAACAGTTACCTTTTTCAGAATGGGGTTGAATTTTTTCAACTCCAGACGCTCGGGGTTGTTCTTCTTGTTTTTTACCGTGATATAACGGCTGGTTCCGGGCTTACCACTGGTTTTGTGCTCAGTGCATTCCAGAATTACCTGTACACGGTTGCCTTTCTTTGCCATGATTATCTATTTATACGTTTTCTTTTTTCTTAAACTTACCGGTTTACTTCACCGGAGGATTGTCATCCTGAGCCTGGCGAAGGATTAGATTTTTTCTCCTTTCGCTCTCAGTTGCTTCACTACACTGTACAGACCATTTTTATTAATGGTGCGGATTGCCTCAGTAGACAGTTTCAGCACGATCCATTTATCCTCTTCAGCCAGGTAGAACTTCTTTTTCTGCAGGTTGGGCAGAAAACGACGTTTCGTCTTGATATTGGAGTGCGAAACCTTGTTGCCTCCGATGGGTGTTTTACCTGTAACCTGACATACTCTTGCCATGATTGATACAATTTTTGGGACGGCAAAGGTAGGGAAAATCAGGTAATTACTATCCGGATTTACTTCTTTTTTTGGCAATTTTCTTAACATCGGGGGAAAAAGCCCTCCCGGCAGGTTTTCAGGCCCGAATTTACACCCATTTTCCCTTTTACTACCGGTTCCCCGTCCTGCCCCTTCCCGCTCCCCCCTTTAACGCCCCTTTGCGAATTGGGGCATTTCGGATAACTTCGCCTCTCATTATTGAGTAACCCATTTACTTATCAACTAATTACCTCAAACATGGCATACGATGTAGTCGTTCTCGGTAGCGGACCCGGCGGATATGTGGCAGCAATCCGGGCTTCCCAATTAGGATTCAAAACAGCAGTGATTGAAAAAGAAAGCCTCGGTGGCATTTGCCTGAACTGGGGCTGCATCCCCACCAAAGCCCTCCTCAAGAGCGCCCAGGTGATTGAATATATCAAACATGCCAAAGATTTCGGCATCGAAGCCACAGGCACACCCGATTTTGGCGCCGTGGTGAAAAGAAGCCGGGGTGTGGCCGATAAAATGAGCAAAGGCGTGCAGTTCCTGATGAAAAAGAACAAAATCGATGTGATTATGGGCTTCGGGAAACTGATTGCCAAAGGAAAGCTGGAAGTAACCGATAAAGATGGCAAAACCCAGGTGGTGGAAGCCAAACATATCATTCTGGCTACCGGCGGCAGAAGCCGTCAGCTCCCCACCATGCCTATCGATGGTAAAAAGATCATTGGTTACCGTGAAGCTATGGTACTGCCGGAAATGCCCAAATCCATGATTGTGGTAGGCAGTGGTGCGATTGGTGTGGAATTCGCCTATTTCTACAACAGTATGGGCACTAAAGTAACCATCGTGGAATTCCTTCCCCGCATTGTTCCGGTGGAAGATGAAGACATTTCCAAAGAACTCGAAAAACAATACAAAAAGAAAGGCATTGATATTATGACCAACAGTGAGGTAACAGCTGTGGATACTACCGGTGCCGGTGTGAAAGCAAAAGTAAAAACAGCTACAGGCGAAGTCACACTGGAGGCGGATGTGCTATTGAGTGCGGTAGGTGTCGCTGCTAATATTGAAGGGATCGGACTGGAAGCCCTGGGTGTTAAGACCGAAAAAGGACGTATCCTGGTAGACAAATACAGCCAGACCAATATCCCCGGTATTTATGCAATCGGTGACTGTTCCCCAGGCCAGGCCCTGGCACACGTTGCCAGCAAGGAAGGGATTGTTTGCGTGGAAGCCATTGCCTATAACGAAAAAAAATACAACCACCTCCCGGAAGCCATCGATTATAATAATGTTCCCGGTTGTACCTACTGCGTGCCGGAAATCGCATCAGTCGGGTATACCGAAAAACAGGCGAAAGATGCCGGTTACGAAATCAAAGTGGGTAAATTCCCGCTGAGTGCCAGTGGTAAAGCCTCTGCCGCCGGCCATACAGAAGGTTTCATTAAAGTAATCTTCGATGCCAAATACGGCGAATGGCTGGGAACCCACATGATTGGCTATAATGTAACCGAACTGATTGCGGAAACCGTAACGGCCCGGAAACTGGAAACCACCTATCATGAGGTGCTGAATGCGATTCACCCCCACCCGACGATCAGCGAAAGTATCAAGGATGCTATTGAGGTGGCTTATGGAGAAGCCATCCATATTTAAGAAAGAAACAAGAACCAAAGATGCCAAGAACCAAATAAACATCAAGGTTCAACGTTCAAATCACAAAACATACTTAGAGGCTGTTTCATGGAAATGGACAGCCTCTTTTTTTGTGCATTATTTGATTGACTGGATTAAGAGCAAAAAAAAGACCGCCTGAGGGCGGCCTTTGCGTTAGTATGTATTCTGGTTGCGACTTTACAGTTTGATAAACTTCACTTTCATAGACACTCCCTGATCATTTTTTGCTGCAAGGAAATAAACACCCGGTTTAAAATTGGTCACATCGATAGTCTGTATTTTTGAGCTAATCGTAACATTATTAACACTTTGTCCGACTAAATTGCTGATAAAAATAGTTTTCCCGATCCAACGCACATCATACGAAAAGTCCAGGTATAAGGTCGTAGTGACCGGATTTGGATACACTTTTATCTGTAACCAACGGGGATCTTCTTCCGCTAATGGTGATTCATAGATCATCGGCTTATCCAGTCCGGCGGAATTGAGCAAACTATTCCTCGCCGCTCCCGCCGCAAAAACTGCCTGCATCCTGGCCTTCTGTCCCTTAGTAAACAGATTCATACAACCATCGTTGGTGAAATCCATGTAATTGTTATACATATCCCCGGTAGGACTATTGCCACAGGTAACCCTTACATTGCCGGGACAACCTACGGTATAAGAAGCTTGCTTCGGAGTATCACTCACCCCATCATCCCCGCAATACTCGTCTCCCCAGATATGTTTAAGTCCCATCCAATGTCCTGCTTCATGAATAATCGTTTTCTGACCCGCTCCAAAAGCTGAAAGTCCTAGAACAATTCCGTCCAGTTTAGCATCCGAACCCGGTACCGTAGAATATCCGGCAAAGCGATCCATCTGGCAGACCCAGACATTCAAATAAAGCCGGCTGTCCCAGGGGTCATCGCCCATATCGGCAGAAGATTTCACTTTATCGTCCATGACCCAGGTAGTAACCGGGGTATACTTACGGATAATGCCGGTTGTAGACCGTCGAAGGGGGTCAGAAGTAGCCAGGTGAAACTCAATTTCACAATCAGCTGCAACGGATTTAAAAACCGCGGGCGTTTTAACTGTATCCGGGTTTTTCCGGCGGAATGCTTTATTCAGTATGTCCAGCTGGGCGGCTGCCTGTTCATCGGTTATTTTCTGGCTGGTAGTGTGATAGAGATTATGGATGACCACCGGTATCTTGATGATCCCGTTTTCGAGACGACCGGCAGAAGGATTCGCTATCACCTGCCGGATAAATGTTTCCGCCTGTTGTATGGTATTTGCCTGTACCGGATTGCTGCTGATCTGCAGGCGGGTGTGTTCTGTCGTTACACAGTTTAGCTGTGCTGCCGCACGGGTAAATGAGAGTAAGCAAATAATATTAAAAATCAGGATCCTTCCCGCCTTCATAGTTCCAAATTGTAATAGGTACAGGGCTCATAAAATGGCCATGAGTCATTCAACGGGATTGGAGAAAAGTAGTAAGGATACAGGGAAATTGTGCGGGCGTCTCAGGGATATGAATCGGAAAAAGTTTCGAAAGACAAGGTATAAAGGTCAAATATAAAATGAAAAATCGTAAAATCCAAGCACTGTACGTACGTAAAATTACCTAACCCCTTCTGGTAAGCTTTAACTACAAAAAAACATATCCCTCCTTACATTTGCGGTAATAAGCTATATATGAAAAAATTAGCCCCTTTTTTCCTGGTATTAGTACTGATTGCGTGTAATAATGGTGGTGAAGAACCAAAACCAGATATACCGCCGGTTAAGCGCCCAAATATCATGAGCTATTCTGTATTGGCTGCCTATCCGCATGATACCAGTTCGTATACCCAGGGGCTGATTGTCTATAAGGGCCAGCTCTATGAAGGGACCGGAAACTATGGAGTATCCAGACTCAGAAGAGTGGATCTTAAAACGGGTAAAGCCCTGCAGGATCTGGCACTCGATCCGAAATACTTCGGAGAAGGGATCACGATACTCCGGGATACCATTTACCAGTTGACCTATAAAGAAGGGAAAGTATTTGTGTACACGCTGAAAGATTTTAAGAAAATCAAGGAATACGATGTGGAATTTGAAGGCTGGGGATTGACCAATGACGGTACAAATCTGATCGTCAGTGCAGGAGGGACCAATGAACTGCTTTATTATAAACCGGAAGGATTTACCCTGCTGCGCCGGCAATCCATTACTGAAGCCGGTATGCCGGCTGAAAACCTGAATGAACTGGAATATATTGACGGATTTATCTATGCCAATCAATACCAGACCACCTATATCCTGAAAATAAATCCAAACAGTGGTGAAGTAGTGGCCAAAACGGATATCAACGATCTGTTGATCAGGAGTAAATCACGAAATAATAACCTGGATTATGCCAACGGAATTGCATACGACACAGCTACCAAAAAAGTATACATAACGGGCAAATGGTGGCCAGAGTTATACGAAGTTCAGTTTGGCCAGTAATTAATGGCCAATAATATAAATTACCGAACTGCATCGCTTCACTTCACTCATTGCACTGATATTGGAACGCAGACCATTGATAAATGCACTCAACAGGCGGGTGGTCCCGTATTTATATTTACTGCTCAGCATCGACACATAAAAACTGTCATACCACATCGGTTTACAGCTCAGCAATTTCATTCCATGCTTTTCCACTAATCCTTTCATCGCCGCAGGGGAAAAATGATAAAGATGCCTGGGCACATCATAAGCCGCCCAGCATGAACCATACACGGCCGCGTCGCCCGATGTATAATTGGGTACCGCGATAATCAACCGGCCTTTCTCTTTCAACAGGGTTTTCAGTTTGGCCATATAGCCTTGCAGATCGTGTACATGTTCCAGCACATGCCACATGGTGATAGCATCATACTGCTGCGCAGCCAGATTATAAAATTCACTGGTGTCCTGTAAAGTCACGCCAAAACTTTCAGCCGCCACTTTACGGGCATCGGCATCCGGCTCCAGGGCGGTTACCTGCCAGCCACTGTTTTTCATTTCACCGGCAAAAGCACCGGTACCACTACCAAGGTCCAGCAGGGTACCCTTCGTGACACCCGTTTGTTGTTGTACCAACTTCCGTTTTTGCTTCAGGGTTCTTTTCCGTACCCATTGGTAAAGGCCATTGATCAGTCCTTTGGAGGTATTCGTATGGGAAATATAATTCTCCGACTTATAATAGGGAGCAATACCTGCAGCGGTCGGAATATCTTGTGTAAAACGGGCCGTACAGACCGAACACTCACAAATGGAAAACACTTCCCCACTTACGGTATAGTCTTTGGCATTGAGCACCGGTTGAATTGAAGCGGCTCCGCAAACCGGGCATTGGGAATAATGAATAGTCTCTTTCATAACAGAAAGCAGCAAAGTAAAATCAATTTACCTAAATGAAAGAGAAAACCTACGGGATAATCCGGTAAGTAGATCCGGCTTCCGGTGCATGCAGCACTGCCGGATTGGAGGTAGCGGCTATTCCGACTCCATTTGTTGAAATATACCAGCCGATATACATGACGGCTATCAGTCCCAGCATCAGCGCCCAGGCCCACCAGTAATTTTTCTTTTCTTCGGGCTTGCTGAAGAAAGCCGTCATTTCCTCCGAAGTACGTTCATCTTCACCTACCCGCACTTTATGCGCGGCTTTTTCCCGGATAGGTTTTTCCGCCCTGACCGGCGCTTCGGGTTGTATTAACTGGACGGGAACAAACTTTATATCTCCGGCCAGCCCTTTACTGAGCTGCCCCATCCCCTTCCAGTTCACCTGGGCACCGGAAAGAATGGATTTTTTTAACTCAAAAGCAAAATCATTATACCGGATAACAGCATCCCGCTCCGAAACATGGAGGGCTACTCCCAGCCAGCTGAAAAAACTGCGGGAAGGGGCAACACCTGAGGCCTGCAAACTAATAGCATAAGCGGGTGGATCCATTCTTTTATCCGGAAAATTAACCACGGCAGGCTTCCTATCCAGAAAGAAAGTACCGATACCCGGTAATGGTAATTGTTTATACTGCAGGAAATATTGATAGAGGGATTCGTACATTATCAGTTCTTTTGGTCGAACGAAAATACGACTCCGCCCACAAAGTTGAACCCATAAACCGGGTATTGGTTCCAGCGCTGGTATTCCTTGTTGAAAAGATTATTGAACTGGGTCCATATATTGATACTCTTTGTGATCTTGAATTCCAGCCCGGCATTCAGGTCAAAAGCCCCTTTATGCCGGTCATCACTGCCATCTTTCCGCATATAGCGGGGGCCCCTGAATGCATAAAGGTCTGTTTTTAACCAGAGATCTTTGATCACCTGCATCCGGGCCGCGGCTTTCAGTTCCAGTGGAATCATCCCCCAGGCTTTGTCCTGAGTCTGAAGGCCTGTAAACTGGTTAAACTGCAGTCCCCCGATCAGGGAAAACTTCTCCCCCACATTGTAACCGAGCTCCCAGCCCAGATTGAGTACATCCACTTTATCTTCATACACCACTTTAAAGGATTTACCATCGCCGGCAGCTGAAGTATCATTGATAAAGAGCGGCTGGTTTTTCAACCGGTTGAAGCCCACTTTAGCGGCATAACTGAAATGATCACCCACGGTGCCCTTAAACCCGGCAAAGCGCTCCTCTATCCAGGTATTCTTTAACTCACCTGGAATCCAGAGCCAGGGATTCTGTGCCGCAAGGTATTGATAGGTGGTCTTCCTGACATACCCGGTCCAGCCCGCATGAAATGTAAATCTTTTGTCTTCGGTACTGATATCGGCCAGGATGTTGGGAAACATTTTAAACTTACCATTATCCCAGGACGGACGGATACCCGCCTGCACATTGAACTGGGCGGATTTATACAATACCGACGGAGAAATAAAATACATGGTATTATTAATGGCCGACTTATTATCGGGAGAATAGCGGGTCAGATCAAAAGTGATTCCGAGATTCACCGCAAAGTTTCTTCCAATGGTCTTTTGCAAAGGTGCATTCAGCACCGTATTGCTTTCACTGTTTTTATTATTATCAGAAAACACGTCAATCTTCAACTCCGGCGCATAGGTCAGTCCAAAATCTGTTTTATTGATATTGTGAAAAGCCACCCGGCCACTGATGGTCTGAAAACTCTGTTTCAAAGAATCTACTGACAATACCAGGGTGGAAGGCAGGTATCCATATTTGTAAGTGCGGTCACGCTTCATGCCCAGACCCGCATCCCATTGCAGATTATTACCCGATTTAAAATAACCCGACAACCCAATATTAGTGGTACTGAATTTCTGGTAATCCCTTTTACTTTCTGAAGCGATATGCTTGGCGAGAATATTCAGACCGGCCGTTTCCCCATCACCCAGGGTGATGCCGACTTGAACAAATGGGGTACGCAGGCTGCCAAATCCGGCTTTAATAAAACTGCTGTTATCAAACTTCACTGTGGAATCAATACTCATGGCCAGCGGCTTCAGGGAACCGGGCTGATAGGCAAACGCCAGGTTCTGATTCGGAATTTCATAATTCAGCCGGGCTTTGCTGGTATCGGGTGCCGGTGGGGTGGCATTGAAATTAATCTTGGCAGCTTCCCGGAGTACGGGCTTAAAGCTGGATACAATGGTGACCCCACCCTTGCCGGTCGTGTCTTTCTGAGCGGAGGCCGTGGCCAGGCAAAAAAGCCCCAGTCCGGATAAAAGTATTTTTATAGTTGCTTGTCTCATTATGATCGCGGTTTTCAATTCAGTAAATTAATTGCCTACTTTGCTGGACTGAGCTTCATCATCCAGGACTTTGGTCAGCTTGGCCTGCGCTTCTGATTTTAATTCGTTATTCAGGGTATTATCCACGATACTCTGGAAAGTGGCTTTCGCATTGAAGTAGTCCTTCTGCCGGTAGTATACATCGCCGAGCAGGATATAGGCCTTGGTCACCCAGTAATCGTAAGAACCGGACTTGTTGATGGTTTCAAAAGCTGATTTCTCTGCATCCCCCAGCTTATTCAATTGTAAAAAACAAGCCGCTGTTTCATACCTGGCTTCAGCAGCCAGCGCCGCTTTATTGATCTGCACCACCGTTTTGAAATTCGCAATCGCATTACCATAATCTCCGGCTACCTGGTAGGATTTGGCAATGGCCATAGTGGCGAGTGATTTATCATCGGCACTGCTGCCCTTGGCGGCCGTGAGTTCCTTTGCATTATCCATGGCTTCCGTCCATTTCTCCAGCTGGTACTGGCAACGGAGCAGGCCACGCATGGCTTCCAGCTTATTCTCCTGGCTGGCGGTGATTTGTTTCAGTTGTGCGTAATACGTCTCAGCCTTTGCATAAGTTTTCAATTCAAAGAAGTTAATCCGGGCCGCCGTCAATACCGCTCTCTCGGCGAACTTATTAGGCGCATTAGCCGCCACCGCATCATAGCCAGTCAATGCATTGTTCCAGTCTTTACGCGTATAATATATCTCCGCCCGGTTAAAGTTGGCATCCAGCGCATAGGTGCCATTGGGGAACTGCTGCAGGTAAGCATTAAAACTATTCAGGGCTTCATTGATTTTCTGGTCATCATACTGCTTTTCAGCCGCGGCATAGGTCAGCGAATCTTCCGTACTCACACTCAGCGGACGACCAGCCTGCCGCATGAAGTTGGCATACTCACCGGGCTTGCCATCTTCCACATAAATCGTCTTCACATTATCCAGCGCATCCTCAGCCTCCGGCGAATTGGGATATTTTTCCACCAGGGTCTTAAATTGTTTCAGTGCTTCGGTATTATTATCAATATTATAATAGGAGGTTCCCAATTTCAGGTAGGCCTGGGGAATCAGGCTGGCATTACTGCTGTTTTTGATCACATTACCCAGGAAAGGCACGGCTTCACGGAAACGCTCATCCCCCATATACGTATTGGCCACTTCCATATTGGCATCGGTAACGAGCGAAGAAGCGGGGAATTTACGCATCATGGTATTCAGCAGGGATATTTTATCCGAAGAACTTTTCACCCCCGCCAACAAAGCATTCTGGAAAGTGGCATAGTCTTCGGCCGGCCAGGAAAACCGTACTACATTATCATACACCGATTTGGCCTTGCTGTATTCTTTTTGCATAAAATAGCAATCTCCTGTCCGCAGGTAAGCATCCTGTACAAAAGAAGATGAACTGAGGGATGGATTCTTTCCCAAAGGCTCAAAGAAAGTTTGTGCCACCGGGTAGTTCTCCTTGCGCAGGTAACAATACCCGAGATTATAGCGGGCATTCATGGCATTGGCTTCCCCGCTCGCAGGAGAACCTCCGCTAACATACGCATTGTAATATTTTATCGCGTCATCAATATTATTGTTCCGGTAAGCCAGTTCCCCTTTCCAGAAATTAAGCAAAGGTAATACCGACCCGTTGTACGGATCTTTCAGGGCTTTATCCAGCATGGCATTCGCTTCGTCCAGCCGGCCGTCATTGATCAGCTCCGTGGAACGGCCATAAAGAATCCGGGGATAAAGCCGTTTGGCATTCTCCGACGGTTTGGCCAGACTCTCCAACAGGGCCTGCGCATCTTTGTAATTATTGGTATTGGCCAGCACATCCACCAGCAGTTCTTTGGCTTCCGCCGTATAAGTTGAACTGGGATAATCAGCCAGAAAGGAACTCAGGCTGTTCAGGGCTTCATCCTGGTAACCGAGCTCATAAGAGAGTTTAGCATATTGATACTTGGAAATTTCTTTTTGCTGGATATTACTGCTATTGGACGAACAGAAGAGAAAGGCATTCCGGGCATTGGACTTCTGGCCGGTTTTGAGGTAGGCATCTCCTAACAGGTACATGGCGTGCTGACTCAGTGAATCGTCTTTTCCACTTAACTGCTTAAATCCATCAATGGCTTTACTGAGCTGATTAGCCTGGTAATAGCTATAGGAAAGTTCATACAGGTCTTCACGACGGACTTTTTTTGACCGGCTGACAAAATCAGCGAGGTATGGAAGGGCTTTCCCATATTCCTTCTTTTCAAAATAAGCATGACCCAGCATCTGTTTTAATTCAAGGTCGTAATACTGGGTATTACTGCCAGACTGCAGTTTATTCTGAATATAAGTAATGGCTTCTTCTTTTTTTCCCTGCACATAATAGATCTGTGCAATATAATAAGGCACTACAGTCGCATACTCTTTTTCATTTTCCACTACCCGGAACGCTTCCAGGGCATCCCGGTACTGGCCATCTTTAAAGGCCAGAAATCCGTAGTAATAGTTTGCCGCCATATAATTGGGATCATCCCGTTCCTGTCGGATGGTATTGAACAGGGGTTTGGCAGCCGGGAACCGTTGCAGGGTAAAATAGGCATAACCCTGGTGAAACTTCATATCCGCGATCTCCCGGTTACTCAGGTTGGCAATATTAGCCTGTTCGTAGCGGTTGGCCGCTTCCCCAAAGTTTTCATTGCGGTAATAAAATTCTGCCAGGTGAAAATTCATCATCTGCACCCGGGCATCATTTTTTTCCACTTCAATATACTCCAGGGCCTCGTCTTCTGAACGACCTTCGCCTTGCTTGAGACCACAAACAATCGTATAATAATAGATCTCCTGTACGGTAATGGCCGTATTGGCTTTATCGGTTTCCTTCACCGACTGGCGCAGTTCCCGGAACAAAGGATAGGCCAGGCTGTATTTCTCTTTTTGAAAATACTCCTTGGCTTCTTTGAATTTCTCGTCGGGATCTGAATAAAAACGCGTCTGCTGGGAGAAAACGGACAGACTGAATAAGATGGCTAGTACAGGTAAACTGAAGTTCTTCATTGATTTGTCCTTTAACCGGTGGAGGTTTAACGTTGCGAATATTCAACTTATTTCAAGGGAGACCAAACATCATTCCAAACAGGTGTGGATAAGTCAGCAATTGTGCATGCTTTAACATTTTCTTGCTGAGACGGGGTGTTTTTCGTGTAAAAAACGGTTGGAATCATACAAACAAAAAAAGAGGGCATCGGAACTTTTTATCGTATACCCTGTTCCGGAACTGCTTTCTATCAAAAAAGGAAATAGTGTTAGTTTCGCAGCATGTTTACAACTGAAACCAAAATCAGGGTACGATATGCCGAAACAGACCAGATGGGTGTCGTATATCATAGCAATTTCTTCCCCTATTTTGAATCCGCCCGGACAGAATCGATCCGGGAACTGGGGTTTACTTACGCGGATATGGAAAAAATGGGAGTGATTATGCCGGTGGTGGATGTGCATTGCCGGTATATCCGGCCGGCCCGCTATGACGATTTGCTGACCATCAGAACAACACTGAAAGAAATGCCCCTGCAACACAAGATCGAATTCCACCATGATGTGTACAATGAAAAGGAGGAGCACCTGGCCACAGCAAAAATCACCCTTTACTTCGTGGAAGCGGGTACGATGAAAAAAACCGTCATGCCAAAACAATTACAGGAAAAGCTGCAAGCTTATTTTCCCTAAATTTATCGGATGGAGCCCACCTTATTCAATGAAGAGCAGGAACCGCCTCTGATTCCGTCTGCAGGAGAAGTTGCGATCGCCTATCCGCCAAAATACCAACCGGATGAAGAGAAGCCGCAGATCTGGCTGAAATCCATCATGAGCCTGGCCATTTACCTGCTCCTTGGTTACTATATCTTTCCCAGTTACAAGATTTTGTTACTGATTACGGCCATCGTACTGATCCATGAAATGGGTCATTTTCTGGCCATGAAAATTTTCAGATACAATGAACTGGGCATCTTCTTTATCCCCTTATTAGGCGCGTATGTTTCCGGTTCCAAACGGGAGGTTTCCCAACTTCAATCTGCCATTATATTGCTGGCGGGTCCGCTTCCGGGTATTTTGATCGGGATCGGCTGTTTTTATCTGTCCCGGTTCAGCCCGGGTTTAAGTCCTTTTGGTCTGGACCTGGAACAGATAGCGAAATTATTTATTCTCCTTAACCTGATCAACCTGCTTCCGATTTATCCGCTGGATGGCGGACAATTACTGAACCGCGTATTCCTGGATGAAGAAAGCATCTGGAGCAAGCTGTTCATTTTTCTTTCGATTGGCTTCCTGGCCTGGTTTGCCTGGAGCATGTATGATTCGTCCGGAAACAAGATGTATTTCCTGCTGCTGTTTTTCCCGGTAATGATCCTGCTTCGTACGTTTGGAGATTCCAAACTGGGCTCCATAGAAAAGAAAATTGAAGAAGCCGGAATTAATGCTGATACCGAATACGAAGACCTGCCGGATGAGGATTACTGGAAGATCCGGAATATCCTGATTGCGGAACATGCTTCTTTTAAAGAGGTACCTCCTGCCCCACCCTATGAATTTTGTGAAAAAGAAGAAAAGATCATGTCCACTATTCAAAGCCTGTTGCACCGGCACCTGATCCAGGATGTCTCCATCGCCGGCAAATTACTCATCTTCCTGATCTGGGCGGCCGGTATCGCCACTCCGTGGTTTATCGGAATGCAATTCTGGTTCTGAGGGAAAAGTTGTTCGCTGTTAGCTGTTAGTTGTCAGGAAATAACCCGTCTTGAGAGAAGTCGGTAGTCAACACCCCCTTCTAATTGGATTTTGTTAAAAAAGCGGATTCTGCTTTTCATAATACGAAATGGGATGATCGTGTCATCCTGAGTAGTCCCGCAAAAGTTAGTTTACAGGGCTGGAGAAAATATCAGAGCGGGACGTATCGAAGGATCAGACCCTGTGGTAATCCGCCTTCCACTGCTTTACGGCCTGCTTGATTTGTTTGGGAGGCATATTCTCTGTAGCGGCTTTTTGTGCCAAAGCCACAAATTCCTCATCCGAAGCAAAGCGCAGGGCGATCACCTGACTGGTGCGCAGTTTTTTGTCCAGTAATTTACCGGTCATTACAAAATGTCGGAGATTTTCTTCTGCCCTGATCGCACGGTCCTGGGCTTTCAATGCAAACAAACGGGCATACACAAAGAGCAGTACCAATACGATCGCAACCAACAGCAACAATGCCGCACTGTAATGTGTGGCCGCATCGGCGTGCACCAGGTTCACAATGGCACCCCCAAGTATGGCTATGATAATGGTACTGGTTACAAAATGCCACAAGGGAACGTAACGGGTGTGGTTGCTGTATTGCTGGGACATGGGAGAGCGTTTGTTGTTTGTTGTTTAGTCGTTTAGACGTTTGTGAAGATTCCCTAAAGTATGCATTTTTTCAAATTTAATCCAATCTTCCGCTAAACGACTAAACGACAAACGACTAAACTATTTCAGTTCATCCAGCACCTTAAACATCTTACTCACCACCGGCCCTGTCTTGCCGCTGTAATTGTTGATCAGGAAAGAAAAGATATACTCCCGGCCGTCTTTGGCCTTTTGATACCCACAGTAGCCTTTCACATCACTGATGGTGCCGCTTTTCATTTTCATGCCATTGTATTCAGGCAGGGCATCATAGAAAGCCGGGAACCAGTTTCTCTCTTTGGCATATTTTAAAATTTCCACCTGGGCATGCGTAGTGACCCGGTTGAGGGGTGACAAACCGGAGCCGTCGTACATATTCAGTTCTTCGGGATCGAGGCCTTTTTCTTTCCAGAAACGACGAAGTATCGCTACGCCGCTGTCCGTTGAGGCATAGCCCTGCTTTTCTAAAGCAATGGTTTTCACCAAGGCCTCGCCATACAGATTAATACTTTTTTTATTGAACCAATAAATGATGGAATCAAGAGAAGGTGATTCATGCGTATAAACTATCCTTGCAGAATCCGGTATTTTCCGGTAAACAAACTGGGTATTAGCAGAATAATTCCCTTTGATTTTCTGAGTAATCTGTTTGCCAAAATCAGTCACCAGGTATTCGGCCCCGCTGTAAATTGATCCGCTGATACTGAAATTGGATTCTCCTGCAGGAATGGTTCCCCGAATCCTGTATTCCCCATTACTCAATGGCAAGTAGATATAAGCATTGTCACCCGTACCCTTCGCGGCTGTTTTCACTTCATTGATAAACATCCCAATTCTGTCTTTGCTTCCGTTAAATAATAGAATTTCCGTTTTTGATCCAGGCACTTCTCCGGATTTCAGCGAAATATCAAATTGATTTTCCCGCCAGTTGATGGGCCCGGATCCGGCACCATAGTAATTTCCAATATCCTGCCAGACCCATCCATCGGGAATGGGATTTGTTTCAAAACCTGAACTATCAATTAAAAAACTAATCAGTCCTCCTTTATAACCGTTCCTGGTTAATTGTTCAAAGCACCTGTCAAAAACACGACCGGGGTTGGTATGCGTATACCGGTTGCTTCCCAATGTAGGATCGCCGGAAGGTTTTATACAAATTGTCTGGATGATCCCCTGTTCAGTAATTAATCCAAACCGGGTTTTATACCGGTAGTTTTTTCCCAGCAACTCAAACGCCGTCACACTCGTAATAATCTTCTGCGTGGAAGCAGGGGCCAACCCCATTTGTGAATTGACATCAAAGACGGGTTGCCCGGTTTTTGCATCGATCACGTACAGGGATACCGACGCATGTTTCAACTGACTGTCGGACATAAAGCGCTGAAAGGATTTCCGGATCTTCTCTGAAACGGGTTGGGCAAACAGGTGATTACAGACGGATATCAGGGACAGGAACAGAACAACTTTTTTCATCATTTATGGTTATAACTTCGCGCCAGCCTGCCGGCAGGCAGGTTCAAATTAATTCATTTCCCGCTAATACTTTCTTAAATGAGTGCAGCCACTATCAATGCCTCCATCATCACCATCGGAGATGAACTCCTGATCGGTCAGACCATCGATACCAATTCCGCTTTTATAGCCCAGGAACTGAATAAGATCGGGGTGTGGGTACGACGCCGCGTCGCCGTGGGTGATGTATTTGAGGATATCTGGAAAGCCCTGGATGAAGAAGGCGCCGCTTCCGATATTGTCATTATTACCGGCGGATTGGGACCCACCGCGGATGATATCACCAAACCCTTGCTCTGCCAATATTTCGGAGGCAGATTAGTGGTGAATGAAGAAGTCAAAGCCCATGTGAAAAACCTGTTTGAAAATGTATACCGCCGTCCGGGTGCCCTCCTCGAACGCAACCTGAAACAAGCCGAAGTTCCGGATGTATGTACCGTGTTGCATAATGCGAGGGGAACGGCGCCGGGGATGATGTTCTACAAGCCCCGTGTTGTGGCCCCCCTAAATCCCCCCAAAGAGGGGAATTCAGCCTCCCAAAGACAGAAAATGAACTACGAGTACCGGACTGCAAATACGGATGCTTATACCCGGCTAAAGGAATTTGTTGAAGAAAACAGAGGGAACCAAACACCAGCAGAAGAAAAATTATGGGCGATTTTAAGAGGAAAAAAAATAGGTGGGTATAAATTCAGAAGACAGCATATTATCGGAAACTACATCGCAGATTTTATTTGTCTTAATGAGAATCTGATCATAGAGGTTGATGGGAATATTCATCAGCTTCCTGAGAATCAGGCAAACGATGAAAGCAGAACCAAAGATCTTAACATACTTGGGTATAAGGTAATCCGGTTTACTAATGATGAGGTGTTGTTCAATTCAGACCATGTAATCTCCAGTATTCTCTCCGCATTAAAAAAGGAAAATATCGAATTGCCGGAGTCTCAAAGCCCCCCTTTGGGGGGTGGGGGGGCCTCGACCATCTTTATCTCCCTCCCCGGTGTGCCCCATGAAATGAAAGGACTGATCACCGACCAGGTCATCCCAAGGCTGATGAAGGAATTCACCATGCCGGTGATTATTCACCGGACAGCCTTTACGGCCGGACAAGGCGAATCCATGCTGGCCGAAATGCTCATGGATTTTGAAGCAAGTTTGCCGGATTCCGTTAAAATGGCCTACCTGCCCAATTATGGAATGGTCAAACTCCGGCTAACTGCAAAAGGAATTACACGGGAAGAAGTGGAAACCATACTCAACCCGGTCTTTGACCGGTTGCTGGAAGAAGTAAAGAATTTCCTGGTCACCGATACCGATGAAGGCCTGGAAGTAGTGGTAGGCAAAATCCTGAAAGCAAAAGGTCTTACACTGGGGACTGCTGAAAGCTGTACCGGCGGACATATCGCCCAACTGATCACCTCCGTACCCGGATCATCTGCCTATTTTAAAGGCGGCATCGTCAGTTATGCCAATGAAGTCAAGACCGGCGTACTGGGCGTTGCTCCCGAAACCCTTCAATCCGCCGGAGCTGTAAGTGAGGAAACCGTAAGACAAATGGTTCAGGGTGCAATCCGTGTACTGGAGGTGGATTATGCAGTAGCTGTTTCTGGTATCATGGGTCCTGATGGTGGAAGTCCCGAAAAACCGGTGGGCACGGTCTGGATTGCCGTAGGCAACAAAGAAAAAACCGATGCTATCCGGCTCAACCTCCGCTTTGACCGTCAGCGGAATATTGGCCTCGCTGCGGTGAATGCCCTGAATTACCTGCGTAAATTCATCCTGACTAACAGTTGATAGTGTTTTAGGGCAAATCATTATCTTTGACCGTTCTTAAATCGACCCGGATCAGGAAGTTTTTGTGCCGAAATGAGGGGGACCGGGATACTATTATTAATATTGCGATTGCTGTTATAAAAAACTAAAGATATTTATGGCTATTGTCGATTTAATCATGCCAAAACTGGGTGAAAGTATCATGGAAGCAACCGTGCTGAAATGGCATAAACAACCCGGGGATACGGTAAAGATGGATGAAACCGTACTGGAGATTGCCACCGATAAAGTGGACAGTGAAGTACCCAGTACTGCCGAAGGTGTGATTGAAGAGATCCTGTTCAAGGTAAATGATGTGGTGCCAATCGGAACGGTCATCGCCCGTATCCGCTCCGGCGCAGCAGCCACTTCAACCCCTGCCCCGGCTCCCGTACCTGAAAAAACGCCCGATACTCCGGCTCCTGTTAAGCAAACACAGGACATAGAGTATGTGCAATCAGTTACGCCTAACTTCCAACCTCCAACTTCGAACCTCCAACCCTCTTCCGCGAACCGCTTCTACTCCCCCCTCGTCCTCAACATCGCCGCCAGTGAAGGTGTAAGTATGAGCGAGCTGGAATATATTCCGGGAACAGGGAATGAAGGAAGAGTGACGAAGAAGGATATACTGCAGTATGTACAAGAGAAAAAAGCAGGAAAAGCCGGCAGTCCCCAGCAGGCAGTTGGCAGTCAGCAACAGGTAACAGTTATTAAAGAATCTTCCACCCCAACAACGAACAACCAACAGCTAACAACTTATTCAGGGAACGTGGAGATCATCGAAATGGACCGCATGCGCAAACTGATCGCCGATCATATGGTGCGCAGTAAACAGACCAGTCCGCACGTAACCAGTTTTACCGAAGCCGATGTGACCAACCTGGTACAATGGCGGGAAAAAGTGAAAAAGGATTTTGAGAAAAGAGAAGGCACGAAGATTACTTTTACCCCCATCTTTATTGAAGCAATTGTAAAATGTATTAAGAAATTCCCGCTGATCAACTGCTCCCTGGACGGAGACCGGATCATCGTGAAGAAAGATATTAATATTGGTATGGCCACCGCCCTGCCCAGCGGTAACCTCATTGTACCGGTAATTAAAAATGCAGATCAGCTTAACCTGGTAGGTTTATCTAAACAAGTGAACGGACTGGCCGATGCGGCCCGCAATGGTAAACTCCGGGCAGATGATACCCAGGGGGGAACATTCACCATGACCAATGTGGGTACATTCGGCAGCCTGATGGGCACCCCCATCATTAACCAACCACAGGTAGCGATTATGGCCGTTGGGGCCATTAAGAAAAGACCTGTAGTAGTGGAAACGCCCGCCGGAGACAGCATTGCCATCCGCCATATGATGTATCTCAGTATGAGTTACGACCACCGGATTGTGGACGGCAGCCTGGGAGCTACCTTCCTGACGGCAGTAGCAAAAGAACTGGAGAACTTTAATCCGGAACGGGAATATTAGGAGAGTTTAGAGCGTCTTAATGGAGAAAGAGATTGAAAGAAAAGTTTAGAAGGTTTATAAAGTCTGAAAGCAGAAAGAGGCATAAAGAAGTGTTTAGATGGGCATTCTTAGAAAGGGCTGTTGACTACTATCTACTAACTAGTTACCATACCTTTTTCTTTTGAAAACATAACGCCCTCCTTTTCGTTTCACCACAAACAAATTACTGTATTCCTTCTCATCCAGGTCACCTGGCACAACCGTTTTCCCACAGAGTTTGTTGGCTATATCATCAATGGTATTGGAATGCCCGACCACCAGTATATTTCCTTTCTTAATGGATTTTAATTGTGAAATAAAAAAATCAGTGGAATCCTTTTTGCTGCTGTACAGTTCAATCCGGGTGGTGCCCAACAATTCGTTCAGCGGCTGAGCCGTGGATACCGTGCGGGTGGTATTCGTAGAGAATATAAAACGGATTCGTTCATGCCGTAATCTATCCCGCAATGCAAAGGACCTTTCTTTTCCTGCTTCTGATAAGGGCGGATTATTGGCCATCATCTGAGAGGAACCGGCAGGCACGGGTTCTTTTTCCGCATGCCGGACGATATAAATAGTATTACCACAGGCACCAAGAGAAAACAAAGCGATCAGCAGGAGATATTTCATTGATTAATATTTAACAGGTTAAAGTTAAACCCCATTTGCACTTTTTCCGTCTTTTTAGTAAATTAGGTTACCAAAAATCCGCAATATGAAGTCACTATCCGAAACCTGGTTCGCCGAAGGCCGTATCGACTTTGAATTGAAAAAATACACCCTGCTTGCCTACCTGCAGGAAGTCAACAAGTATTTCGACGAAAACAAACTCTATCCGCAACTGGCCGATATTATTTTCCATTATAACAATATCGTTGCTTTCCGGGAAAACAAGAAATACCTGCAAGAGCATTTTCCTAAAAAACTGACCGGTTTGCAGATGGAAAAACTTCAACTGATCTATGAACAGATGCTGGAAGATGATGAACTGATGCAGGAGTTGGAAAACATCATTCACTACTCCGCCAGCCGGATCAAAAAAACGATCAGCAATGGTACGGAAATCTATGAGTTTGTAGAGGATAAGATCTGTATCACCCCGATCGGACTGATACCCCTGGATACCAAGGAAGGTTATTTTTTCCTGAGTGCCGGAAATGTAAAAAGCACCCGGGTCTACCACTACCGGCTTTCCATCTTTGAAAAACATGATGAGCGTTACCGGAGCATCAAAACCCGGTTTATCGACAACTGGGTCCGCAGTTTCAGCAACACCTACGAACAGATCAAATCAGAACTGATCCGCAACCTCCGCGATCTGCCCAACCCCGCGGTGTATTCCATTGAAACAGAACTTGATTTTCCGGTAGAGGAAACGTTGTTACCTGTGGCGAAACGGAGATTGGTGCGGTTTATTAGCGAATGATTTTGGCTAAGAGGTCAAAAGAGATGAAAGGAGAAAAAAAGAGGGCGTGATTAGGGGAATGTCTTTATAACCCTTTAAACCTCTTAAACCTCTTAAACTTCTTAAACCTTGCACACACATTGGCATATTGGCTAATTGGCTAATTCTAATCCCCAGTCCTTTCCTTTCTTCACGGCCGGTACGCCTTCGGTGATCCATTTGGGCGGCTTCTCCCCTTTCAATAACCAGTCAAAATATTGTTGTTCGCGAATAGATATATCCTTCTGGTTTCTCCTTTCCCTGAGGTTATGAGCTTCGCCATTATAGTTCAGCATCCACACTTGTTTGCCCAGGCGGCGCATGGCGGTAAAGAGTTCAATTCCCTGGTACCAGGGAACGGCGCCATCGGCATCATTGTGCATGATCACCAGCGGAGTTTTAATCTTCGGGACATGAAATAAAGGTGAATTCTCTATATAAAGATTCGGCTTTTCCCATAAAGTGGCCCCGATCCGGCTCTGTGTTTTTTCATATTGGAACTGACGGTTCACGCCACTTTCCCAGCGAATACCGCCATAGGCACTGGTCATATTGGCCACCGGTGCCCCGGCCCAGGCGGCTTTAAACATATTGGTCATGGTAATCAGTTGTGCCACCTGTATACCACCCCAGCTCTGTCCCTGGATACCAATATTCTTTGCATCGATCCACTTCTGTTTAGCCAGGTCCTGCGCCGCACTCACCACATGATTATAACAATCTTTGGCCGGATGCCCGACTGTATACCGGATATCCGGAGAGAAAACCACATAACCGCGGCTTACAAAAAAGGAAATATTCAGCCGGCTGCCGGTGGGTGTAGGCGGAATATAACTATGCAGGGTATTGGAATGTGTTTCGTAGAAATAAAGAATCATCGGGTATTTCTTTGTGGGATCGAAATTTTCGGGTTTGTACAAGACCCCTTCTTCCATTTTACCGGTAAAGGCTTTCCATTTGTATATTTCGGCGGTGCCCCAGTTGTAGTCTTTTTGCTGGGGGTTAATATTCGATAATTGTACTGATTTTACCTGTTTTGTACGCTCATCTCCACGCTGAATAATAAAATCACCCATATCATAATATAAGTTAGGTGAGGAACGATATGTTTCGGTACTGTAGATAAATCCATCTGCAGTTTTCGCCTTCTGAATAGCAGAAAGCAAATAATTTCCTGAGAAATAAATATAGTCTAATGGTTGATATGACCCCAGTTCTCCAATAAAAATTCCGGCCGATTTATCCTTTTCATTAAAAGCACGATAAATCAATTTTTGGCCAGAAATAAAAAAGCGTTCTTCCTGGTCGATTCGCAAGTATCGGTAACTGATATTGTTTTTTCGTCCAGTTTGTGTTATATCAACAGGAGTTGATTTCCCCGTCAAACTCAGGCTCCATGTATCGAATTTATCATAAACATATACGACTGTATCACCTTGAAGCCATCCCATCACCCCATACGGTCCCGGATCATCCGGCGTGTCATGCTCCTCATTCCAGAGCGGGAACTTTATTTTTTGAGAGATGTTTCGGGTAATGCTGCCATCCCAGGCAAAATAATGACGGGCCTTACTGTCATACCACATAATATATTTACCACTTGGTGAAATGAATGAAGGCGCAATCAACCCCTCCAGGTCTTTTTTAACTAACTGAAGCGAGCCACTGTTCACATTAATCGCATAAATGTCTTTTTTTGTACGCCCGGTCCACTGGCCTTCTACCCTTTTTCCAAAGTCAGTAACACCCACAAACTGCTCACCATCCCCTTCATTGGTTGGATACACTGTAGGAATTTCTTCTGACCCTAATTGCTTCAGCTCTTTTTTATCCAGGTGATAAACCGCCAGGTAATTAGTCTGCAATAAACGCTGCAGATTGTATAATTGCTGGGTTTGCAGGTAATCATCCTTATAATGCCAGATATCCAGTCTGGCCAGGTCCATGTCCACCAGGCTGGTATCCTTAGGCGGCTGAATAGGGGCAGTGCCAAAGAACAAACGCTTTCCGGTCTTACTGAAACTGATGGTCCCGAATTCACTGATGGTCATGCCCAGTTTCATCCCCACTGTATTTTTATCAGCTAATAACACAGCACTGTCCATCCCGGATTTATAATACCATATTTTATAGAATTTCTGCAACTCCTTTGGTTTGGCATCCCGCTCAGCCGCATAAGCCACCTGATCGCCGTCTTCTGTAAATGCAAAATTCTTAAAATCATTGCCACCACGACTCAGTACCGTTGACTTCCCCGTCGCTAATTCAACCAACGAAACAGTGGGTTTACTCAATGAATCTTTCGGGTTCTTTGCCTGCTCCAACAACAACTTACCTCCGTTCTTACTGAAATAATATTCAACCACATTGGCAAATATCTTTTCCTGCCCGTTTGAAAGATTCCTCAACACCAGGTCAGTTCCGGCATCCGCCCCTGCTCCTCCAGGTTCATCACCTTCCGCATCCGTACCTCGTACTTCGTACTTCGTACTTTCTTCATCCTCATCCTTGTTCTTTCTTCTTTTTTGTGGTTGCGACTGAATAACCTTGTTTAACGAATCAATTACTTTAGTAAGACTATCTGCTATTTTTTTCTCCGGTGAATCTGTTTTCTTAACCGGTTCTTTTTTCTCTATGGCTTTTTCTAAGTGGTAAGCAACCCAACCGGCTTCTTTCTCCGGTGTTTTGTACGTTTTTACTTTTCCAATTTTCCATATACTGTCTTTGCCCAGTTCCACGATGGCCAGTGAATCCTTCGGGGTATCCTCGGGCTTTTTCTTTTTTATTTTTGCTTCACGGGTATCTTTAAAAAAAGGTTTGATCTTAAAAATCACAAAGCGGGCATCCTCCGTGATTACGGCATTGTACCCACGTGCAATGGTCTTTTTGTATTTCGCATCCGACGACTGGATCACCAGCTCATTATCCCCTTCCTGGGGATCAACGGTATACACAACCCACTTCCCGTCATTACTGATCATTCGTTCGCCGATCCGTTGCCAGCCGTCGTAAACTGTATGATCCAATGGTTTTTTCTGGGAATAACTAAAAATGGCCACAAACAGGGCGATCAGGGAAAAAGCAGTTTTTCTCATAATAAATAATGATGGTCAACAAATTAAAGCAAACAATTCAATTACTTAGCTGTTCTATATCAGCAATTCCTAATATGAAACAAATTTTTGCGCTTTTCCTGTTGATTTTGTCCAACCTGGCCGCTTTTTCACAAAGAACCGGCTCGGTGACTGGTACTGTGACCGACAAAAACCTGCAAACCACCCTCCGTGGAGTGAGCGTGGAAATCGTCGGAACCAACCTGGCTACCAGTACGGATACAGCCGGAAATTTCCGGATCGCTGGCATAACGCCTAAATCATATACGATCCGATTCAGCTCTATTTCCTATACATCGGTTGAACTTTTCAATATTGTGATCAATTCCGGTAATGAACTGAACCTGAATGTGCAACTGGAACCTTCGGTGACCAATCTGGAGGATGTTCAGGTACGTAGTAGCCGTCGTACTGCAGTGGCTGCAAGCCTGGAAACCCCACTAAGCGTACAGCGACTGACCACTGAAGAAATCCGGAGTAATCCTGGCGGTAACTTCGATATCTCCCGGGTAATTCAGGCGCTCCCGGGCGTGAGCGGAACAGCAGGAAGTGTGGGTGGTTTCCGTAACGACATCATCATACGGGGTGGCGCACCTAACGAAAATGTCTATTACCTCGACGGGATAGAAATTCCGGTGATCAATCACTTCGCCACCCAGGGTAGTGCTGGTGGTCCCACCGGTATCCTGAATGTGAGTTTCCTGGAAGAAGTAAAACTGAGTTCTTCGGCCTTTGATGCCCGCTTTGATAATGCCCTCTCTTCTGTTTTCCAGTTCCGGCAACGCACGGGCAACCCGAATAAAGTACAGGGAAATGTTCGGCTCAGCGCCACAGAACTGGCAGGAACTTTGGAAGGGCCACTCTCAAAAAAAACAACCTTCCTCGCGTCAGCCCGTCGCTCCTATCTCCAGTTGCTCTTCAAAGCCATAGACCTGCCCATTCGTCCAAACTATTGGGATTTCCAGTATAAAGTAACGCACCGGATCAATAAAAAGACCACCCTTACATTCCTGGGTGTTGGCGCCATCGATGATTTTACGTTTGCGGCCCCTAAAGAAGCTACCCCCGAAAAACTCTATATAATCGACGCTACCGCTCCAATCCATCAATGGAATTATACTGTAGGCGCCAGCCTGCGTAAACAAATCAAAAACGGTTTCTGGAACCTGTCCATCAGCCGGAATATGTTTGACAATAAGATTGAGAAATTTGACGACAACGATGAAGGGAACGAAAGCAAACGCCGGCTGGGTATCTTGTCACAGGAAATCGAGAACAAACTACGCTTTGACGTTAACAAAACTGTCAACGGTTGGAAGATCGCTTATGGGATGTTGGCACAGTATGTTAAGAGTAATAATGACAACTACAAACGCCTGCGAAAAGAAATTCTGGACCAGAATGGTACCGTCGTTCAACCCGCCCTGGTGCTCGATTATACGTCCGATATCGCATTCATGCGTTATGGACTATTCTCCCAGGTAAGCCGTCGTTATTTCGACAACCGGCTGGGCCTTAGCGCCGGTCTGCGTTCAGACATGAATGGATTTACCAATGAAGGGATGAATCCGTCGCGAACGCTCTCTCCCCGTATCAGTGCTTCATACGTCCTGGCAGATAAATGGACCCTGAATGCGTCCGTCGGTCTTTACTACAAACTGGCCCCCTACACCGTCCTTAGTTTCCGGGACAATAATGGCAACCTGCTGAATAAAGAGGCTGATTATACCCGCAGTACCCATTATACCATTGGCACTGAATACCTCCCTTCGAACAGTACCCGATTTACCCTGGAAGCCTTTTACAAAAAGTACAACCAGGTACCAGTCTCTGTCAGAGATGGAATATCATTGGCAAACCTCGGCGGGGATTTTGGCGTGGTAGGAAATGAAGAAGTCGTGACTACTGGAAAAGGGACTACCTACGGTTTTGAATTCTTTGCCCAGCAAAAACTGACTAAACGGTTCTTCGGCACGTTCTCATATACGTTCTTTGTCAGCCGCTATAGTGGCCTGAATGGAAAAGAAATCGCCAGTGCCTGGGATAACCGCCACCTCCTCTCTTTTATCTGGGGGTATAAATTTAACCGCAACTGGGAACTGGGACTTAAATTCCGTTACCAGGGCGGCGCACCTTATACGCCGTTTGATCTGACCACTTCCCAATTGAATTACCTGACATTCGGCACCGGCATTCTGGACTACAACCAGCTCAACAGTCAACGGCTGGAAGCCTTCCATGCCAGCGATATCAGGATCGATAAAAAATGGAATTACCGGAAGACCACCCTGAATCTTTTCCTGGACATCACCAATTGGTATAAAGCGATCAATCCTTCTTTCCCGCAGTATACGTTCAGGAGAACAGCGGACAATACCGCATTTCTGACTACAGATGGACAACCCATCCGGCAGGATGGTTCCAATGGTATCCCCGTTTTCCTTGATAACAGCGACGCGAGTGTGATCCCGACAATCGGGTTTATTGTGGAGTTTTAATCTCCGCCTGTGTCAGTTTACGTTCAACCCGTATGAGAATAAATATATGGGTGATGAGGGCGGCTGCTATGATGGCAAACCCCCAGTAGAACCAATGACTGAGGTATTTATTCTCCTGATATACTACAAAAGCCAGCAATATTCCATAAACCGGTTCAAGGTTATAAGTCAGATTGACTGTAAAGGCCGACAATCTTTTTAAAGCATTACCGGATAGCTGAAAGGCCAGTACAGAACAAAACCAGGCCAGTACGAGCAACCAGCCGAAATCACTCCAGGTGGGTATAAAATGACCGGCCGGAAATTTTTGCAGATAAAAAGGCAACAGGAAAGAGAGCGTAAGAAAGCCGCCAGTCTGTTGCCAGCTCAGTAAGGTCTCTACATTCACCCGTTTTAAAAACTCCCGGTTGAAAATCGGAAACAGGGCAGCCAATACAGCGGAAACCAAACCGATCATTATCCCTGTCTTGAATTGAGTATCAAAATGAAAAATGATATAGATCCCGCTTAGGGTAACCAGACCGAGCAATAATTCGGTCCAGTTTATTTTTTTCCGGAGAATAAGCGGTTCAAATAAAGCGGTAAAAAAACTGATGGCGGAGAAACAGACCAGGGCCACGGATACATTTGCATATTTAATGGCCCCGTAGAAAGTTACCCAGTGCATAGCTGCAATAAAGCCCACACCCATAATTTTCAACCGGTCGGCCCATGATATCACCTGCAGTTTTTTCAACAGGGCAAACAGGATCCACATAGTCAGCGCAGTGATCAGCAGACGGTACCAGACAATCAATCCTTCGTTGAGGGTAATCAGCAGTCCGAGAATGCCTGTAAATCCCGCCAGAAAGACAGCAATATGCAATTGCAGGAAGGCTTTCTTCATTGCCTGTAAATTAGGAAAAAGGAATGAATGAATGGCTGGTTATTGTTCGGAATTGACCAGTACTTTAGAAGAAGCAGGTGCTTCGGTATCCGTATTTTTAAGCCGTTTCCGGTAATTTTTGAAAAGGCTGTTCCAGCGTAGTTTGAGTACCCCGATCACCCCTTCTTTTATGATACCCTTATTCATTTTTGAAGTACCGAATGTGCGGTCCTGAAAGATGATCGGCACTTCTTTTATTTTAAAACCGAGTTTCCAGGCGGCAAATTTCATTTCAATCTGGAAGGCATAACCCACAAACTGAATTTTATCCAGACTCATGGTTTCGAGCACTTCTTTTTTATAGCAGACAAATCCTGCCGTGGGATCCATCACCGGCATCCAGGTAATCAGCCGGGTATATAAACCGCCTCCCTTGGAAAGAGCGATACGGTTAGCCGGCCAATTGACGACCCCTCCTCCTTTTATATAACGGGAACCGATAGCCACATCCGCCCCTTCATTTTTACAGGCATTATACAACCGGGGAAGGTCATTGGGATTGTGGGAGAAATCGGCATCCATTTCAAAAATAAATGCATAATCCCGCGCAATTCCCCATTTGAATCCATGGATATAAGCCGTACCCAGCCCCAGTTTACCCCGGCGTTCTTCAATAAATAACTGTCCCGGAAATTTCACCTGAAGGTCTTTTACAATTTGTGCAGTGCCATCCGGCGAACCGTCATCAATGACCAGCACATGAAAGCCTTCGTTGAGATTAAAAACAGCATGGAGGATATTCGTAATATTCTCCTTTTCGTTGAAGGTCGGTATGATGACTAGTTTTTCCACGCCCGGCTATATAAAATTTACTAACAAAAGTAAGATAAACAGTAATCAAGCCCTGTTAAAATTCAGGTAAAGGGTTTACCCTTTTTTTAGCAGGGTTCGGGTATAAATCTCTGTCAGCTTCTGTTTGGTATGCTGGGGAAAGTCTCCCTTCATCATCCAATCATAATACTGGGGCTCCGTTTTCAGTACATCTGCCACCGGGCGCCCCTTATATTTCCCGAAATTAAAAACTTCGATCCCGTTCTCCATCACGAAACGGCGGGCAAAATCCACCACCTGATCCTCTCCGATCACTTTCAGTATCGAATCAAGGGTATTTCCCAGCTCCGCATATTTTTCAATCTGTGCCTCCAGAATCTCATGCGTGGCACTGGCATCCACTTCCGCACTGTGTGCTCCATCCAGCGTTTTGTTACAATAAAAACGGTAAGCGGCTCCAAGAGTCCGGGGCTCCATTTTATGAAAAATATTCTGTACATCCAGCAGTTTGCGGTTTTTCATATCAAAATCCACCTGGGCACGGAGAAACTCCTCCATCAACAAGGGGATATCAAACCGGTTTGAATTGTAACCGGCAAAATCGCACCCATCCAGCATCTGTTTCAGCTCCTGGGCCACTTGTTTAAAAAGCGGGGCATCTTTGACCATCTCATCCGTGATCCCATGGATATCACTGGAAGCCTTGGGAATGGGAATTCCGGGATTGATAAGTTTACGCTTCACACTACGGGTTCCATCGGTCAGGATTTTCACTATGGCAATTTCAACTATGCGGTCTGTTCCCAGGTTAATACCCGTGGTTTCCAGGTCAATAAAAGCCAATGGTTTTTTCAGTTGCAACATCAGGGTTGTGTTTCTTATTAAATGAGGCGGTAAAGTTAACTGTTTGTAAAACTCCGCAAAATGAAATTATTCGGAAAAATAAGGGTTAACCTAAGAAAACCAGTCATTTAACTACCCAAAATCAGGTAAAAGACTGATAAAATACACTTTGAAAAGCCGGGAAGGGACTTATCTTTGCAGTAACAAAATAATCCGTTTATTAAATCGTTTATCCACCAAATATCCCTTTTATGAAAAATAGATCCCTGATTGCCCTTTTATTACTGACCCTGGTAGTTGTCGTTTCATCCTGTGCTTCACAGAAATATGGCTGTCCCGGTAATCCCCAGGCTAATTATAAATTCAGAGGTTAGTCCCAATCAATATGAATTGGAAAGATTTGCTTACCGCCCAACAACTGGACGAAATCATCGGTTTGTCCCACCAGCAACCCCAGGTAATTTTCAAACACAGCACCAGATGCAGTATCAGCAGTACAGCCTGGAACCGGCTTAAAAACACTGAAAAACTGAAAGGAGCCGACTTTTACTACCTGGACCTGCTCGCTCATCGTCCGCTTTCAGGTCAGATAGCCGTTGCCCTGGATGTGGAACACGAATCGCCCCAGGTATTACTGATAAAAAATGGGAAATGTGTCTATGATGAAAGCCATCTTGGAATCACTCCGGATGAACTACAGGACCAGATTTTAAATGCCTGAGCTTAAGGGTTTCTAAAAACAAGTAATGAATGTTCGTTTTTATGATCCCGCAGACTCAATACAAACAGAAAATCATCTGCCGTTAAGCTATCAATTAAAATAATCCTTATTTTTGCACCGCAATGAGAAATTACACACATAACCATCATCATCACTTTCCCTCGCAAGGGTAGGCCATGTTGTTATTATGTGTTAACATAGTTCGGGGCTTACTTCAGGTAGGCCCTTTTTTTATTTTAAACTGTTTATATGAGTGAGACATTAAAAATAGCCGTACAGAAATCAGGGCGGTTATACGAAGGATCAATGAAATTGCTGAAAGAATGCGGGATAGAAGTCAGCAACGGAAACAACCAGTTAAGGGTAAAAGCCGCCAATTTCCCCGTAGAGATTTTCTTCCTTCGTGATGATGATATTCCTGAATATGTGCAGGATGCCGTGGCAGATATCGGATTCGTCGGTGAAAATGTGGTCCGGGAAAAAAACAAACAGGTAGATCCGTTGGAAAAACTGGGTTTTGGAAAATGCAGATTATCGCTGGCCATTCCAAAAAATGGCACATTGAAATCGGTGGCTGATCTGGATGGCAAAAAAATAGCCACCAGTTATCCGGTCATTCTTAGGGATTATTTAAGGGAGAAAAACATTAATGCCTCCATACATGAGATCAGTGGCTCTGTGGAAATTGCACCACGTATCGGACTGGCAGATGCAATTTGTGATCTCGTGAGTTCCGGCTCCACACTCTTCACCAATGAGCTGATGGAACTGGAAGTTTTACTGCAATCTGAGTCAGTGCTTATCAGCAATAAAAAGCTGACAGCCGAAAAGAAAATCATACTGGAAAGCCTGCTTTTCCGCATCCGTTCGGTCAAAAAAGCAAGGAACAATAAATACGTCTTGCTGAATGCCCCGAATGATAAACTAGAAAAGATCTGCAGCCTGTTGCCTGGTATGCGGAGCCCGACCATTCTCCCGCTGGCAGAATCCGGTTGGAGTTCAGTACACTCGGTCATCAGTGAAGGTGACTTCTGGGATATTATTGAACAATTAAAAGCTAACGGGGCTCAAGGCATCCTGATTATTCCGATTGAAAAGATGATATTATAATGCGACAATACAACTATCCCTCCCCTGATCAATGGGAAGAACTCATAAAACGACCCGTAACGGACAATTCCGCGTTGGAAAAGACGGTACGCAGGATCCTCCGGAAAGTTAAAGAAAACGGAGACCGTGCTGTACGGAAATTCACGAGTGAATTTGATGGAGTGAAACTGAAGAAGCTGCAGGTCTCCGAAAAAGAAATTAAAACCGCCGCGGCACTCCTCCCGGACGAGCTGAAAGCCGCCATTCGCCTGGCAAAAGAAAACATTGAACGGTTTCACCAATCACAACGTGAAGCAATAACCGTAACTGAAACAATGCCCGGTATACGATGCTGGCGGCAGTCATTGCCCATTGAAAAAACAGGCCTTTATATTCCGGGGGGCACCGCCCCTCTTTTCTCGACCGTACTGATGCTGGCGGTACCGGCCAGTTTAGCGGGTTGCAAAGAAATCATTCTCTGCACGCCCCCTGGAAAAGACGGCGCTGTACATCCGGCGATATTATTTACAGCCGCCCTATGCGGGGTTACACAGGTTTTCAAGGCAGGGGGCGTTCAGGCAATCGGGGCCATGGCCTATGGAACAGAGAGCATTCCCCGGGTTTTTAAACTATTTGGCCCGGGTAATCAGTATGTCACCCTGGCCAAACAACTTGTACAACAGGATCGTGTTGCTATTGATATGCCGGCTGGCCCTTCTGAAGTACTGGTCATTGCCGATGCAAGTGCCCACCCCGCTTTTGTCGCGTCGGATTTATTATCCCAGGCCGAACATGGTACCGATTCACAGGTAATCCTGCTGACCCCCTCTGCCGCGTTGGCCGGAGAGGTGGAAAAAGAAGTCGAAAAGCAATTGAACCAGCTTCCACGTAAAGCCATTGCCGAAAAGGCACTGGCCAACAGCAGAACAATCCTTTTCAACAACATGCAGGAAGCCGTGGCATTTTCCAATTACTATGCACCGGAACACCTTATCCTGTCCTGTGACGATGCGGAATCCATCGCACAACAGGTAACAGCCGCCGGTTCCGTTTTTATCGGTCACTATTCACCGGAAAGTGCCGGAGATTATGCCAGTGGCACCAACCATACCCTGCCCACCAACGGCTATGCCGCCATGTACAGCGGGGTATCATTGGACAGCTTTATGAAAAAAATTACCTTTCAGCAACTGAGTCAGGAAGGTCTGCAGCGCATAGGCGATGCCATTATGACTATGGCCGCCGCTGAAGGACTGGATGCTCACAAAAATGCCATCGCCATCCGCTTAAATACACAACATGGAATTTAATCTCGATACACTGGTCAGGGAGAATATAAAAAAGATGACCCCCTACTCCTCCGCCCGTCACGAATTCAGCGGGGCAGCCACGGTGTTCCTGGATGCCAACGAAAATGCATTCGGATCCCCACTGCCAGTTAACTATAACCGCTACCCGGATCCGCTGCAATGGCCACTGAAGGAAAAAATCAGTCAGATAAAAGGCGTGCCCCCATCCAATATTTTCCTGGGCAATGGCAGTGATGAAGCCATCGACCTGCTCTTCCGGATTTTTTGCGAACCGGGGCAGGATAATGTCATCATCTTCCCGCCGACTTATGGCATGTATGAAGTATGTGCCGAAATCAATAACGTGGCGGTAAAAAAAGTTCCGCTGACAAGGGACTACCAACTGGATCTGGAGGCCACGGAAGCGGCTGTTGATGCAAACACTAAACTGATTTTTGTCTGTTCACCCAATAACCCGACCGGCAACAGTATTGAACGCGGTGCCATCGAAGTACTGCTGAATAATTTTGCCGGACTGGTAGTAATCGATGAAGCCTATATTAATTACGCCCGCCAGAAAACGTTTATTACTGAACTAACGGAGTACCCTAATCTCGTGATTCTACAAACCCTGTCAAAAGCCTGGGGCTTGGCCGGACTGCGGCTGGGCATGGCCTTTGCCGGGCAGCCAGTAATTGATTATATGAACCAGGTCAAGTACCCTTATAATATAAATACCGCCACTCAACAGCTGGCACTGGAAGCATTGAGTAATATCAGTAGCGTTAATAACTGGACAAAAACAACCGTAGTACAGAAAGACAACCTGAGTGAAGCCTTGCTCGCTTTGCCCGTTACAGAAAAAGTATATCCCTCTGATGCCAATTTTATATTAGTAAAAATGACCGATGCCCGCCGGATCTATGAATATCTTGCTGGCCGTGGGATTATTGTCCGGGATCGTTCTAAAGTTATGTTGTGTGACGATTGCCTGCGCATCACTATTGGCACCCCCGAGGAAAACAACCAATTACTGGAAGCCCTTAAAAAATATATGGCATGAGAAAGATTTTATTCATCGACCGGGATGGCACCCTGATCCAGGAAGCCCCTCCCACCTACCAGCTGGACTCTTTTTCCAAACTGGCCTTTTACCCGGACATGTTCACCTGGATGAAGAAAATTGCTAATGAACTGGACTTTGAACTGATAATGGTGACCAACCAGGATGGTCTTGGCACCTCCTCTTTTCCGGAAGAGACATTCTGGCCGGTGCATGAATTTGTCATGACGGCGCTGGAAAATGAATCGATATTTTTCAGCAATGTGCATATAGACCGTACTTTCCCTGCAGATCACTCCCCTACGCGTAAACCTGCTACCGGAATGCTGACCCAATACCTGAACAATCCGGACTATGATATACCCGGATCTTTTGTAATTGGCGACCGGATCACCGATGTGCAGCTCGCAAAAAATCTGGGTTGCAAAGCGATCTGGCTGAACAATGATGCCAGCCTTGGTGCAGCGGAAGTAAATAATGACATGACCACCCTTCGCGATGTGATTGGTCTCGAAACAATCAGTTGGAAAGATATCTGGGAATACCTGCGCCTGGGACAACGGGAACTGGTACATGAACGAAATACCAATGAAACGAAGATCCGTATTGCGTTGAACCTGGATGGACAAGGTAAAACCAACATCCGCACAGGGCTTCATTTCTTTGATCATATGCTGGACCAGCTGGGCCGGCACAGTGGTATTGATCTGGCCATAACGGTAGACGGAGACCTGCATATCGACGAGCACCATACCATAGAAGATACCGGTATCGCGTTAGGAGAAGCCATTTCCCTGGCTCTTGGGAATAAAAAAGGCGTGGCTCGTTATGGTTTCACTTTGCCGATGGATGATGCGCTGGCCCAGGTAGCGCTGGATTTTGGCGGACGCAGCTGGCTGGTATGGACAGCCGAATTTAGAAGAGAAAAAATCGGGGACATGCCGACTGAAATGTTTTATCATTTCTTCAAATCCTTCTCCGATGCCGCAAAGTGTAATCTGAACATCAAAGTGGAAGGAGAAAATGAACATCATAAAATTGAATCCATATTTAAAGCACTGGCGAAAACCATGAAAATGGCCTTGAAAAGAGATCCGGAAAATATGCAACTACCCAGTACCAAAGGAGTTTTATAATGAAGACCGTCATCATAAAATATAACGCAGGAAATATACAGTCGGTCCTCGTTGCCCTGGAACGCATCGGGGTCCAGGCTGTTGTAACGGATGATCCGGAGGAAATCCTTGCGGCGGAAAAGGTAATTTTTCCCGGTGTGGGTGAAGCCAGTACAGCAATGCAATACCTGAAAGAACGGGAACTGGATAAACTCATTGTTTCACTGAAACAGCCCGTATTGGGAATCTGCCTGGGCATGCAATTGCTTTGTGCGTATTCCGAAGAAAATGACACCCCTTGTCTCGGTGTATTTGAAGAGGTGCCCGTTCGCAAATTCCGGAATGAAAAAAAGGCCTTTAAAGTCCCCCAGACCGGATGGAACTCCATACAGCAATTAAAAGGACCTCTTTTTTCCCAGGTAAAGGAAAATGAATACTGCTATTTTGTCCACAGCTATTATGCCATATTGAACGCCTTCACCACCGGTACTACGGAGTATATTCATCCGTATAGTTCGGCACTGCAACGAAACAATTTTTACGGCGTGCAATTTCACCCCGAAAAAAGTGCCAAAGCCGGCGAACAGATTTTAAAAAACTTTTTAACGCTATAGACGATGACGATTATACCCGCCATAGATATCATTGACGGAAAATGTGTGCGCCTGACAAAAGGCGATTACGAACAGAAAAAGATATATAACGAAGATCCGCTGGAAGTAGCACTTCAGTTCGAGGGCGCCGGTCTGAAAAGACTCCACCTGGTAGACCTGGACGGCGCCAAAGCCGGTGAAGTAAAGAACTGGAAAGTGCTGGAAAAAATTGCCGGCAAAACCAAACTGGCCATTGATTTCAGTGGAGGGATCAGTACACAGAAAAACGTGGAGATCACCTTTAATTCCGGGGCGGCCTTTGCCGCAGTAGGCAGTATTGCGGTAAAAGATGAATTCACTTTTTCCGGGTGGTTACTGGCATTTGGTGCTGAAAAATTTATAATTGGCGCCGATACCAAAGAAGGCAAAGTCGTGATCCGTGGCTGGACAGAATCCACTACCCTCACCGTAGCTGAACTGATCGGACGATACAAAACCAAAGGGGTGAAACAGTTCTTCTGTACCGATGTGGAGAAAGATGGACTATTACAGGGAACGGCAATAGAACTATATAAAAAAATACTGAATCAGCATCCCTCTATTGACCTGATTGCCAGTGGCGGTATTACTGAAGTAGCGGAACTGGATGAATTAAGGCAGGCGGGTTGTGATGGCGCCATTATTGGTAAAGCGATCTATGAAAACAGGATTACACTGGCCGATCTAAAACGCTTTTTATAAAATGCTCACTAAACGGATCATACCCTGCCTGGATATTAAAGACGGACGTACGGTGAAAGGAACCAATTTCCTGGAACTCCGTGATGCCGGCGACCCGGTGGAACTGGCCATGCGCTATTGTGAAGAGGGGGCAGATGAACTTGTATTCCTGGATATCACGGCCACCACTGAAAAAAGGAAAACACTTGCGGCCATGGTCAGGGAGATTGCCACCCATATCAATATCCCTTTTACCGTAGGTGGTGGAATTAATACGGTGGAAGACGTTAGGGTCTTGCTGGATAACGGGGCTGATAAAATATCCGTGAATACCTCGGCAGTGAAACGCCCGGAACTGATTAATGAACTGGCTATGCAGTTTGGCAGTCAGTGTGTGGTGGTTGCTATTGATGCAAAGCTGATAAATAATACCTGGATGGTCGTCACACATGGCGGACGCACCCCGACTTTATTAAAAGCATTGGACTGGGCCCGGGAAGCTGCAGCGCGTGGGGCGGGTGAAATATTACTGACATCGATGGAAAATGACGGTACGAAAAACGGATTTGCCCTGGGTATCACAAAAACCATCAGTGAAGCAGTAGCCATTCCCGTCATCGCTTCAGGTGGAGCCGGAACGATGGAACATTTTTCCGATGTATTCAAAAAAGCCAATGCCGATGCGGCCCTAGCAGCCAGTATTTTTCACTTCCGGGAAATACCGGTTCAGGAATTAAAACGATATTTACAGGAACGACAGATACCGGTACGCTTATGATACTGATCCTGTTCATATCCCTTTGTATTGCCTGGTATTTTTACCAGTATTTTGAAAACAAACGAATAGACCGGCTGAAGGAACAGCAGGAGAAGCGAAAAGATGCTTACGAACAACTCCTTAAAATAATCAGCGAGAAGGAAGATAACAAGCATACGAATACTTAATCAAACGAATACTATGCAACCGGACTTTTCCAAATACAACGATGGCCTTATACCCGTGATCATACAGGATGCAGGAACCTTACAGGTGTTGATGCTGGGATTTATGAATGAAGCGGCCTTCCTGCAATCCCAACAGGAAGGTAAAGTCACTTTTTACAGCCGCAGCAAACAGCGTTTGTGGACCAAAGGAGAAACTTCCGGCAATTTTCTGCATATACAGGAGATAAAAGCCGACTGTGATAATGACACGTTGTTGATCCGGGTACTGCCTGCAGGCCCGGTTTGCCATACGGGCACTGACACCTGCTTCAATGAAAAAAATCCACCCTTCAGTCTGCAACAACTGGAGCGGATAATCATTGACCGGAAAAATAATCCGGATGAAAAATCCTACACGGCGTCATTGTTTGCAAAAGGCATTAATAAAGTGGCGCAGAAAGTGGGGGAAGAAGCGGTGGAACTGGTGATTGAGAGTAAAGATGACAACCAGGAACTATTTTTAGGGGAGGCCGCTGACCTGCTTTTTCATTACCTGGTTTTACTGCAACACAAAGGGTTCACACTCGCGGATGTGGTCCATACACTTGAAAAAAGGCATAAATAGATTTTTTTACAGGATCGGTATACTGACTATTAGCTGGCAACCTTCACCTGCAGCCGTTTTGATATCAGCGGCACCGTCATAAAAGCGCACCCGCTCATAAATATTTGACAAGCCAATGCCCCTGAAGGTATGGTTGGCTTCAAAGCCGATCCCGTTATCCTTAACGAGCATCCGGACCCACTGATCATCACTTTCAAGTAACACCTCCACACGGGTAGCCGAACTATGCTTCAAAATATTTTTCAATTGTTCCTGGAGAATTCTGAATAAAGTAACTTTTTTCCCTTCGGACAATAAGTCAGCGCTCAGATCCTGTATAAAATGAATATCAATCTTACTGGCCATCCGGGCATCTTCCAGTAACTGGCTGATACAGGAAATAAGATTATTCTCTTTCAACCTGGGCGCCACCAGTTCCTTCGATAGTTTCCGGATTTCTTCAATAGCCAGGCTGATATAATCCAATCCTTTCGACTGGTACAACCGCTGATCCGCAGCATCCGCTTGTATCATTTCAACAAACAGTTTCGCAGATGACAGTATCTGGTTAACATTATCATGCAGTTCATGTCCGATCTGTGTCCGTTCCTTCTCCTGGGCCTGGATCACCAGTTCAGAAACGTCTTTATGCCTTTTCAGCCGTTCTTCTATCAGCATTTTTTCCAGCTCCTTGAAATTGCTTATATCCTGAATGGATCCGATCATCTTTACCGGCAGCCCATTTTCATAAACAATGTACCCTTTATCCCGCATGTGCTTATATTCTCCATCCGCACATTTAAACCGGTACTCCCCTTCCCAGGATTGCTTTCCTTCTTCAGTGCTTTGTTTTACGGCATCCCCCACCCGGTTCCGGTCTTCCGGATGAATGCGCCTGAGCCACCAGGAAAGTCCTTTGGGTATATCGGTATGATAACCGATCAAATCCATGAGGGCCTCATTGCGGAAAATCTGACCGGTTTGCATATCCCATTCCCAGATTGCATCACTCGTGGCGCGGGATAAAAGCAATAAACGGTCATTGGTTTCCCGGAGTCGCTTTTCCGCATTAAATTTTTCGGTCAGGTTAACAGCATGGCCACCCAATATTTTCCTTCCGGAAATACCCTCTATCGGGAAAATATCAATATGGAATACATAATCAGAACCATCGGCCCATTTAATACGCTGGATATGGTCCTCCGATATACCGGTTTCCAATACCCGTAGGTGGATCCCAAGCAGTGCTTCGGCTACTGCTGGGGGAACCAGAGAAAGAATACTTTTGTTCGGGGCATTTATTTCATCTATTCCAAAAAATTCGTAAAAATGGCGGCTGGCAAAAAGCAGGTTGGACTGATCATCCACTACCCATGCAAGGTTCGGTGTTTGTTTCATGAAAGAACGGAGTACAGCTTTTCGTTCTTTAAGTTCACGTATCAGCTTTTTCTCAAGGGTCAGGTCCGTGATACTGGAAACAACCGCAAATGGGATACTGCTGTGATCACGGAACAAGGGCTGTGAACTCAGGTGCAGCCAGCGCTGTTCCCCGTTTTTCAAACGGATAACCAGTACCTCGGTATGTCTTTTCCGGGTTTCAAGGGCCTTAATAAATGATGTATCTGCAAACAAAACAGGCTGATCCTGTTCGTTCCGGATATCCCATGATTTATTCCATTGAATGGCGATCCGGGTCAGGTTGTACAAATCCTCCAGGGAAATATTCAATATCTCTGCTGTCTTCTGATTGGCTGCAATGATTTCTCCCCGGGCATCCTGGAATAATATGCCGGCGTCCAGGCTGTCAAAAATGAGTTGGTAATTATATTCTCCTAACCGGTAGAATGCACGGGTACGGTCCTCATCCAGTAATTTATATCCCTGGCATAGATAGGCTCTTGATTCCCCGTTCGCCGGCATCGGGGTGATATGCCATTTCATCGGATGATATAACCCGTTTTTCAGGTAGGCTTCCACACAACTCACGGTCCCCTCTTTATCCGACTCTGACAGGCGTTCAGCGAAACTCTTCCTGTTAACCGGATGCAAAAGGTCAAAAAGATTTAACACGTTATCCTTACAACTGCTCAGGTGCAGCGAACGGGTCATTCTTGAATTTGCAGAAAGGATCGTTCCATCTTCCCTGATCAGCGAAATATATTTTTCCCGTGAAAGCTGCACTTCCCCGATAACTTTTTTTAAATCACTCCACTTAATCCGCATACTGATCTGATTGGCTTGTTTCAATATTCTTCCTGCAATACGCATTAACGATTTCCGGCACCTGTAAAAAATCATTCGACTTATCCAGAAAATGCTGGGCGCCGAGTTCCCTGCACTGTTCCCTGTAATACGCTTCGGCATGATTGGTCAGCATTATCACTTCCGTTCCGGGATTCTTTTCCCGGATATAGCGCAGTAATTCAATACCGCTTTTCCCTGGCATATTAATATCCAGTAACAGGATATCCTGGCCGCCTGCTGCCATTTCCTGCATGGCACCATTAAAATCGGAAGCAATGCTGATTTTTTTTGGATACTTAACGTCGTCGAGAATACTGATCATTCGTTTGATGAAATTCAGATTATCATCCACAATCAGTATGTTAAGTGTGTTTTTCAGGACAGGAATCAGGTTGGTATTACGATACAAATAAAAGAAAAGCCCCATTAAGGGGCTGTAATACAATGGCCAAAGATTTGTAGCCTTTAGTCTACAAGTCCGGGTTTAAATCAATCTCGATTCGATGGCATAACGGGCCAGTTCCGCATTACTTTTCATTTTCATTTTTTCCATGATCCGGGACCGGTAGGTACTGACCGTGGTTGAGCTTAATAAGAGCTGGCTGGCAATTTCTGTAATGGTCTTTCCGGAAGCCAGCAGTTTGAATACATCAAACTCTCTGTCGGAAAGCACCTCATGTAATGGCTTTTCCGTCTCATGATTAACCGACTCCGCCAGCTTTTCAGCCAGGGACAGGGTAATATAGCGTTTCCCCTTGATCACTGTTTCAATGGCTCTGACAATATCATCATGTATCGTTTCTTTGGTCAGGTAACCGGCGGCACCGGATTTGAGTACCCTCAGCGCATATTGATCTTCAGGGTACATACTCATAATCAGCACCGGTAGCCCAGGCGCTATTTCCTTTATTTGCATGATGGCATCCAACCCGCTACGGCCAGGCATATTCATATCACATACCACAACATCCCAGTCTTTATGGAGGACGATTTCATGAATCAGTTCCTCTACATTTGAGGCCTCCCCGATACGGGCAAAAGGATATTGTTCCAGCAATAATTGCTTCATTCCCCTTCTGACAATAGCATGATCGTCGGCAATTAATATTCGGATCATAATGAATCCTGTTTATCTGCAAATTTAAATAACCGGTACCGAAACAATCACAGATGTTCCCTGGCCCGGCAAACTGTTTATTATATAAGTCCCGCCAATCATTTCAGTCCGTTCTTTCATACCAAGAATGCCCAGCGTTTTTTTCTCTGCCACTTTCATCGGATCAAACCCTTTCCCATTATCGGCAATAGTCATTACCAGGCAGTTATCGGCCTCTTTTACTGAAACAGCCAGCTTTTTCGCCTCTGAATGGCGTACCACATTGGTCAATGATTCCTGGAAAATCCTGAATAATGCAGTTTTTGCGGCTTCCGGAACTGGTATTTCATCCTGCGGCGCTTCAAAACTGGTTTTTATGCCCGCCCGTTTTTCAAATTCACCAAGTTGCCATTCCATCGCCGCAGTCAGTCCCAGGTCATCCAGTAAACTCGGTCTTAACTGGGACGAAATCCGTCTTACAGACTGAACCGTTTCATCCAACATGATCAGCAGGTCTTTCAGCCGCTGATTTACTTTATCGTCTGTCCCCTGAAAACGTTTATTAAGCCAGGCTACATCCATTTTCAACACGGTAAGCTGCTGCCCCAATTCATCATGAATCTCCCGCGCAATATTGGTTCTTTCCTCTTCCCGTATATTCTGAAGGTGGGCAGTCAGGCTTCGCACCGCATTATACGATGATTTCAGTTCTTCTTCCGCTTTAATACGCTCTGTCATATCCCTGATTACCGAAAGGAACCGGCCATCCGGCAATTGTTGTGAACGGACTTCTGTGATCACCACCGTACCATCCTTTCGGCGCATCCGGCGAATCTTTACCGTTGAAATACCTGAACTCAGCACATCAAACTGAACGGGGTTCACCACTATATCTTCCGGTAACAGGACATCCGATAATTTCATCTGGCTGAAATCCTCCCTGGAATAACCCAGTAATCGGGAGGCCGAGGTGTTGGTATCCAGCAATATTCCATCTGAATCATACAAAGCGATCGAGTCCGCGGCTTGTTCCACCAGGGTCCTGTACTTTTCCTCACTGACCCGGACTGCGGTTTCGGCCTGTTTCCTTTCAGTAATATCCTTGGTGACTCCAAGTGCACTGATTATTTTTTTATCCGTATTCAAAAATGGGACCACACTTAACTCACACCATCTTTTCATCCCCTTTAATGTAATCATCTGGAATTCCAACGTACCGGACTTGCCCTTAAAAGCGTCTTTTATCAGCCGGATGGCCTGTTGCTGTTGTCCTTCATCTATCAGCGGCAACACCGATTTCCCTTTAACCATCTCAATACTTGCTGCTTCAATCATCTGTAATCCTGCCCGGTTGATATCCAGCAGACAGGCATCTTCATCCATTAATTTGATACACTCAGGGTCCGTGTCCAGGATGGTCCGTAAACGCATTTCGCTTTCTTCAATCTTACGCTGAACGGTATAAATGGGGGTCATATCAATCATGGAACCAATCATTCGAATGGCCTGTCCACCCGGGTCACGCATGATAAAACCACGATCAAGAAAATGCAGGTAACTGCCATCTGCTTTCCGATATCGGTACTCATCCCTCCAGACCGAACTCTTGCCTTTAAACGTTTTATTGGCATTCAGACGGACCCGTTCCCGTTCATCCGGATGAATACGGTCATACCACTCATTTTCATCCACCAATTCCGATGTTTTCCTGTATCCAAGACTTGAATAATAGTTATCATTCCACCAGAGTTCTCCAGCCAGCAGATTCCAGTCCCAGACCAGATCACTGGTTGCCCTGGAAACAATCTGGAAACGTGCATTTGACTCCAGCAGGTCTGTTTCAGCCTTGCGTTGTTCAGTAATATCTTCCGCATAGCCATATTCCATCCGGCGGCCATCCGCTCCACTCACCACATTTATTTTAACAGCGATCCAGCGAATATCTCCCTGTGGCCGGATGATCCGGTAATTGAGATTGAATTGCTTTTTTTCCGCAATCCGGTGATATGCTTCTACCAGTTTCTTCAGGTCATCCGGGTGTACTGATTTGACAAAGTCAGCAGGATTCCGGTACAGGTCTTCACATTTACGGCCCCAGACTGTTTCATACGACGGACTGATGTACAAAGTGTGTTGTGTCTCGAGGTCGTTAACCCAATAGACACCTGAAATGTTTTCTACCAGGTTCTGAAAACGTTTCTGGGTGCGGATCAGTTCCTCTTCCGCATTTTTCAGGCTGTTGATGTCTGTATGTGTTCCCAACATACGGAGCGCATTCCCCTGATCATCATATTCGAGTATTTTCCCAATAGAAAGAATCCACTTCCATTTACCGCTTTGGGTACGCTGCCTGAATTCGGTCCGGAATTCTCCCGTTATCCCTGAAACATAATCCGCAAAGGCTTTTTGGGCGGCCGGCAAATCATCCGGATGCATCCGTTCCAGCCATAATTCATTGTTCTCGTTAAAATCCCTGGGATCATACTCCAGCATCAACGCATATTGTTCATTCACAATCGCCTCTCCGGTTTTTATATTCAAATCATACAACCCCTGCTTTGCAGCCTCCATAGAAAGTCGCAGGCGTTGCTCACTTTCCATCAACTGCTCTTCCGATCGCTTCCGGTCGCTGATGTCCATCATACTCCCGGTCATTCGTAGCGGCTTTCCGGCATCATCTCTTTCAATATAACAGCGGTCAAACAAATAAACATATTCATTCTCCCCGTTTAAAAAACGATATTCAGAAATGAATACATTTTTTTCAGAGGCAAGGGTGGATTCCTGCCGGCTGACAATCAGGGCGCGGTCATCGGGATGTATCCGGCTCCGCCAAACATATTCTTCCGGCACCGGGTCTTCAATTGTCAATCCGTATAGTTGCTGGTGATTTTCATTCGCCCATTTTCTTCCGGTCAGAATATTCCATTCCCAGATCGCATCGTTGGTGGTTCGGGAAATCATTTCAAACCGTTTATTGGATTGACGGATCTCTTCCTCGATGCGTTTCCGCTCGGTGACATCCCGGATGATCAGGCTGGTACGTTCTCTGCCAAAAGCATCTTTAAAAATGGCTGAACTGAATTCTCCCGGAAACTTCGTTCCATCTTTACGGACAAAACTCAGTTCACCGGTCAGATAACCCATTCTTTCCCGTAAGTCCAGCAATCCATGAATCCGTTCATCCTCCTGATCGATCAGACCGGCCCGGCCAAGGGCAACGATTTCCGCTTCGGACATGCCAAACATCTGGCAGGCTGCGGGATTGGCTGAAAGGATAGCGCCATCCGGTGAAGAAAGTAAAATTCCATCCATACTGTATTCAAAGAAAGAACGGAACTTCGCTTCACTTTCCTTGACCTCATTCTCCGCTTTTTTAATTTCTGTAATCAACCGGCCTTCCATGATCAGCAGCATCGGTTTACCATCAACACCGGGAATGGGTTTTATAGACAAATCCACCACTTCCACTTCTCCCTCTTTCAGTGAAATTTGTCCCTCATACCGGATCAGTTCGCCAGCCGCAGCCCGGGTTATTGCTTCTTTCACCTTTTCAATTCTTGCTGTCCGCTCTTCTTCATTTTGCCAGAGTCGGATATCCCAGAAATACCGTCCGATTACTTCCTCATTCCGGTAACCGGTTATAGCGAGGGCTGTTTTGTTGGTTTCCAGTATCCGGCCATCTTTATCCAGCAAGGTCACCATATTCAGCTGTGTATTGAAAATGGCCCGGAACCGGTTTTCACTTTCTGTCAGCGCTTTTTGTACCTGCATTCGTTCTGAAATATCCCGTCCAATTCCAATGAAATGACCATTGGATAGCATCTTTGTACTGAGCTCCAGTTCAATTACCACCCCGTCTTTCCGTCGCACTTTCCGGTTACTCAGGATACTGGCACCTGTGCGCAGTTGTTCAAATCTGAGCGGAGGATCTCCGGGTTCCAGTACCAGAATATCCATCAGACTCATCAACATTACTTCTTCGCGTGAATAACCCAACAGACGAACACCGGCTTCATTCACCTGTATAAAATGCCCCCGTTCATCAACGAGTACAATGGTCTCTGTCGCCTGTTCTACCAGTGTCCTGTACCTGGATTCACTTTCCTGCAATCCGGCTTCTGCATTTTTTCGGGCCGAAATATCCCTGGTGCCTACAAATGCACCTGTAATCTCATTAAATTCATTACGCACAGGGGTTAACTGAATACTGACCCACCTGAGTTGCTGACCAGATTCCACCCGGGTTTCATATTCGATAGTTTCTCCGCCAAAAGCCCTGTTGTAACTTTCAAGAACAACTTCTTTTCTATTCTCCGGTATAAAATCAATTATCCGGTCTCCTGAACGAATGACATGTTTCCATACCGATTCGAGGTTCACTTCTGCCATCCGGCTCATTAAGATCACACGGTAATCCAGATCGATCACATAGAATTCACCAGCCGCGCTGTCCAGCACCTGCCGGAGTTTTTCCTCTCCTTTCCGGATATCTTCTGTTTTCTCTTTAACTTTTGCAGCCAGCTCATGATTGAATTCATATATCAGCTTTTCAGCCAGTTTCCGTTGCGTAATATCCCTGACCACAGATACAAAACCAGTCAGTTTGCCATGAACATCCCTGAGAGCGGTTGCAGAGATGTGACAATAAATACTTTTCCCGTCTTTCGTGAAATCATTCGACTCAAATTCAATCCCGCCCTTGATGGCAATTTCCCGCTGAATATCCTGATCTCCATTTTCAAGTGCACTGCTCTGTATCAGTTCACTGATTTTTCTCCCGATTGCCTCTTCTGAGGAATAGCCATAAATATTGTGTGCTCCTTTGTTCCAGCTGATTACAATTTGCTGAGGGTCAATAGAAATAATCGCATCACTGGTACGCTCTGTAAGCTCCGCGAGGTAGGCGATACGAGCTTCATATTGCTCTTTTCGCTTTAGATCCCTGTGGATGATAAAAAAGATTAAGGAGGTCAGGAGTATGAAACATATACTCAGTATGACAAAAAGCCGGGCGGTATTTGTAGCCGCGATTTCACGACTACTATTAGAGGAATTCAGCACTTTGCGGTCAGTTGTTTCTAAGGCCAGCACGAGATTCCGGATACTGTCCATAATCTCCATTCCGGTCCCTGACCGAACCAACAACAACGCAGAATCAACTTTATTCTTTGAAACTAACGCTTCTGTCTGGGCCGCAATTTTTAGTTTTTTGTTTGTAAGGCGGACGAGGATCTTTAAAGAATCCTTCCGGCTTTCTGATATTCCATCCAGACTTAATATGGCGGTAGTATCTGTAGAAAGATTGGAGATAGCCGCATCATAAGGTGTAAGAAAATCGCGGTTAGCGGAGATCAGGAAACCACGGTTGGCCGTTTCGATATCCTGCACATCATCCATCAGGTTTTCCAGAACTTTCAGACTTTGTAATGTCTTATTGACCTGTAAAGTCTCGTACCGTGCCCTTTTCATATTTACATAGGAATACCATGCAAAAAAAGAGACCAGCACAAAAGTAATCACCACAGCGATGGTAATACTCTGACGGGTATAAATTCGATTCATGTGAACCGTATTGCTTTACTTCAGGAAAAGCACAATTAGGCAACTATCAGAGTCCGTGAACATTTATGAAGTTGACAAGGGCAGCGGTATTCTTCAGACTAAGTTTCTTTAATATATTATACCGGTGAACTTCAACCGTTTTCAGGGATATATCCAGTCGTATCGCAATCTCTTTGGACGATAACCCTTCTTTAATTAGTTGTACAATATCCAGTTCGCGCCGGGATAATACATTCATATCCGGTGTGCCCCCTTCATCCTCAAGCTCCTGTTGCGCCAGGATATTTTTCACCTCTTCACAAATATATTTTTTACCACCATATACTTCCACGATTGAATTAATCAGTTCATCCTTGGAAGAATTTTTGGTAACATACCCCATTGCGCCGATCTGCAACATACGCCTTGCATAAGCCGGCATGGAATGCATAGAAATGCCGATGATCTTGGAACCCGGTGAAAACTTTCGAACTAACTTGGTGGCTTCGAAACCGTTAACCGGTGTCATGTTGATATCCATCAGCACAATATCGGGTTTTTTGGTGCGGGCGATTTCTACGGCTTCATCAGCGTTACTGGTTTCGCCAATAACCTGGAAACGGCTGTCGCTGTTTAAGATAAATGACCAGGAATCCCGGATCAGTTTATGGTCATCGACAAGGAGAATAGTAATTTTTCCCATACGGATAGTGGTTTGCGTTGAGCGGTCAAGGTTTTTTCCATTGAAAAATTAAGTAAATTTTCAATGAAACCTGCATAAATCATTGTCTTATAGCCCTTTTATTGGTATAAAAAAATGAATTTTAAGTAAATCCCCTTAGTCCGTATATGTAGTTTTACGATTTCCTTTAGCTTTTAACTTAATTGACTAAACCGAAACTGCTTAAGAAAAAGTAATGATTACCCCTCATCGTAAGTCATTTTACGAGCGATTCCATACTCCAGACCTCTCAGTTCTGCCAGCCCTCTCAGTCTCCCAATCGCAGAATACCCTGGATATGTTTCCTTTTGAAGATCATCCAGCATCTGGTGTCCATGATCCGGCCGCATGGGTATCGAACAATCCCTTCGTTGCTGGATCCGTAATACTTCTTTTATAATTTCATACATGTCGGTATCGCCGGCCAGGTGATCCGCTTCATAAAAATTCCCTTCAGCATCCCGTTTGGTATTTCGCAAATGCAAAAAATGAACCCGGTCCCCGAACCGCTTCAACATTTGCAGTATATCATTATCAGCCCTCGCTCCGAAAGAACCGGTACAAAAACATAATCCATTCGCCGTTGACGGGGCTGCTGCCAGTAATTCCGCCGCATCTTTTTCTGTACTTACAACACGTGGTAAACCAAGTACCGGATATGGCGGATCATCCGGGTGTATCGCCATCTGTAACCCAAGCGTCTCAGCTACAGGAATCACTTCCCGTAAAAAATAAAAAAGATGTTGCTTTAACCGGGCTGCATCTATCCCTTTATACGTTTCAAGGGCGGTCAGAATCTGCTCTTCCGTAAACCGGTCTTCACTGCCGGGCAATCCCAGCAAGGCATTATGAAACAATCGTTCTTCTTCCTCATCGGTCATCCGGTCAAACCTGAACTGTGCTTTTCGTATTTCCGCTGCTGTATAGTCCTTTTCCGCCCCCGGGCGCTTCAACATAAAAAGATCAAAGGCCACAAAAGCAGCACGCTCAAAATAAAGTGCCCGGCTTCCATCGGGCATCAACCAAGCTATGTCTGTACGCATCCAGTCCAGTACCGGCATGAAATTATACGTTACCACCTTAAGTCCGCAAGCCGCCACATGCCGCAAGCTCTGCTTATAATTTTCTATATGTTTTACATAATTATCCTGCTGCTTTTTAATATCCTCACTCACGGGCAGACTTTCAATCACCGTCCAGGTCATACCGGCTTCTTCAATCAGCGCTTTGCGTTTTAGTATCTCCTCCATCGTCCATACGTCCCCGACAGGAATATGGTGAAGGGCTGTTACCACCCCGGTACATCCTGCCTGACGGATATCCGCTAAACTAACCGGATCATTGGGCCCGAACCAACGCATGGTTTGTTCCATTCTTTTCATACTTGTATCATTCATTTCATTAAAATGCCTGCAGGCCTGAAATTCAGGCAATAGCTGCAGGCATATTGATCTGTTTTATTTCAATCCGATCAGATATATCGGTTGATCAGGTTTTCCAGGAATTCCTGTTTACCGCTGATCACTGACGGCTCTCCGTTCTCCAACGCCAAACTCCGCAGTTCTTCAAGTGACAATTTTCCGGTTTCAAAATCCTTTCCTTTCCCATTATCAAAAGAAGAATAACGGTCGGCCCTTACTTTCTTATAATCCGATTGCTGTAAAATGTTATCCGCGGTGATGAGCGCACGCGCAAATACATCCATTCCGCCAATATGCGCATAAAACAGGTCTTCCGGATCCGTTGAATTCCGGCGGATCTTGGCATCAAAATTAATTCCGCCTCCCTTGAAGCCCCCGGCTTCAAGTATGACCAGCATCGCTTCGGTCAGTTCATTGATATCATTGGGAAACTGATCGGTATCCCAGCCATTCTGGTAATCGCCCCGGTTGGCATCCATACTGCCCAACAGACCTGCGTCGGCCGCCACTTGCAGTTCATGTGTGAAAGTATGTCCGGCCAGGGTTGCGTGATTCACTTCAATATTCAGACTGAAATCATTCAGCAGGTCATACTGACGGAGAAACCCAATCACCGTTTCACAATCATAATCATACTGGTGTTTGGAAGGCTCACAAGGTTTGGGCTCAATAAAAAACTTTCCGTTGAAACCCTGTTTCCGCGCATAGTCTTTTGCGGTATGAAGAAAACGGGCCAGGTGCTCCTTCTCTCTTTTCATATTTGTATTGAGCAGACTCATATACCCTTCTCTCCCTCCCCAGAATACATAGTTCTCCCCACCCAGGGCAATCGTTGTATCCAGAGCTGCTTTCACCTGTGCGGCGGCATGAGTCAGTACATGAAAATCCGGATTCGTGGCCGCCCCGTTCATATAACGACGGTTGGAAAACAGGTTAGCTGTACCCCATAATAATTTTACCCCGCTGGCTTTTTGCTTTTCACTGAAATAGGCGGTAATGGCCTGCAGGCGGCGGTCATTTTCATTGATATCATTGGAGTAATCAACCGCGTCAACATCATGAAAACAATAGTAAGGAAGTCCGAGTTTGGTAATGAATTCAAAGGCCGCATCGGCTTTGTCTTTTGCTCTTTCCACCGGATCTGTTTTCTCACTCCAGGGAAAAAGATGGGTGGGTTCCCCAAACGGATCGGCCCCGCTGCCACAGAAGCTATGCCAGTATGCACAGGCAAAACGGAGGTGTTCCTTCATTGGTTTTCCGGCCACTATTTTGTTTTCATCATACCATCGGAATGCGAGTGGATTATCCGACCCAAGACCTTCGTACTTTATCTGGCCAATCCCTTTAAAATATTCCTTGTTTCCTGTAACGACTCCCATGATAGTTTATTTAAATAATGATAGAATTAATTAAGGTTCTTTTCCAGTTGTTCCAGCCACTTTGCGTAAAGCTCATCATATTGATGTCCGGCAGCAGGACGTATGGTTTCCACCGGTGCAAAATTACTAAAAGCTTCGCCCGGATTTTTATAAAAACCCGCCCCGATACCGCTCCCGATAGCCGCTCCGTGGCTGCCATCGCACTGATATAACTCCACCGGCACATTCAGGGTATTTACAAAGGCGGAAGTGAATACATCACTCAGGAACATATTGGCTTTGCCGGCCCTGATTACCCCTGGCTGCATGCCATTTTGCCGCATAATATCCAGTCCGTACCGGAAGGCAAACACAATACCTTCCTGTGCCGCCCGGTATACATGCGCAATACCGTGCTTATTGAAATCGATATGCAGGAATTGGGCATTCATCACCCGGTTGTTCAGCATTCGTTCTGCCCCGTTACCAAAAGGAAATACCATGACGCCTTCACTGCCGGGTGCCACTGCTGCCGCTTTATGGTTCAATTCCGCGTATCCCATCAGATCGCCGGATATATTCTTCACCCAGCGATTCAGAATACCGGTGCCATTTATACATAAAAGTACCCCGAGCCGACGTTGTTCCCGGGTATAGTTTACATGTGCAAACGTATTGATCCGGGATTCATGATCATAAGCAAGCTGATCACTTACCCCGTAAATCACACCGGATGTACCTGCGGTAGCAGCTACTTCGCCCGGCTCTAGTACATTCAGTGAAAGGGCATTGTTCGGCTGGTCGCCCGCTTTGTAAGTTACCGGGATACCTACCCGTAAAGAAAGGGCCCCTGCCACTTTTGGGGTCAGTTGCCCATGCTCCGAAAACACATCCCGGATCTCGGGGATCAGGGAACGGGAAAATCCATAATAGTTAAACACATCCTCCGAGAGGCCGTTTTCCTTAAAATCCCAGAATACACCTTCTGATAAAGCTTCTATACTTGTTGTTATGGTACCGGTAAGTTTCATGGCAATAAAATCACCCGGAAGCATGATCTTATCAATTTTTTCATACACATCCGGCTCATTCTCCTTTACCCAGGCCAGTTTGGACGCGGTAAAATTTCCCGGCGAGTTGAGCAGGTGCAACAGGCATTTTTCACGGCCAATGGATTCAAAAGCCTTATCCCCCGTTTCCACTGCCCGGCTGTCGCACCAGATGATACTATGCCGCAACACCTGCTGATCTTTATCCACGGCCACCAGTCCATGCATCTGATAAGCGATTCCGATAGCCCCGATGTCTGCCGGGTTGTAAGCCCGTTGGGCATGTACTTTTAATACCGCCAGTTGTACCTGCTCCCACCAGGATTCAGGCGATTGTTCCGCCCACCCGGGGTGTACGGAAATTATTTCCGCCTCCGTTTCAGGGTATTGGGCAGTAGCCACGGTTTGTTGAGACGTGGCATCAATAACCGAAACCTTAACTGATGACGTTCCTAAATCTATTCCGAGCAATAACATGTTTCACCTTTTAATAATAGCACGCAAGTTAAATTAAAAATAAAGGAGGGATGAAAGAATTCACCCCTCGTGACGATTGCCTGTTTGAACTGCTTTGCCAAAAAAAGCTTTATTACAATCCTGACTTTTCAGGCGGGTTTATTTACTTTAAAAAATACAATCTCCCAAAGAGCTAATCCGGATAGCATTACTGTTCCACCAATGTGGTAATACTGCCCGCAGGCAACGTATAAACGATACTATTCCCGGCAACTGAAGCCGTCGCCCCTTGCGCCACATTTTCAGCAGCGGAGGTGGTATAGGGCAAAAAAGACCCCACCGTTATATCCTGGAAACGTATCGTCTGTTTCACCTTAAAAACGCCCTTGTTGATCAGCACCAACA
>Ga0209097_10000155_pt1 | contig 80442 bp, 68 predicted proteins | sample AD_UKC052_MetaG_FD_184419 | JGI IMG/M metagenome (GOLD analysis project Ga0209097, IMG submission 184419) | Active sludge microbial communities of municipal wastewater-treating anaerobic digesters from USA - AD_UKC052_MetaG (SPAdes) (version 2) | ecosystem: Engineered > Bioreactor > Anaerobic >... | reverse complement strand
CTTTTCCAACTACGAATACTTGTCGGATCAATCTCAAGATCACGGGCCACTGCTGTTAACGGCCGCTGTCCTTCAAGAACGAGTTTAACGGTTCTTACTTTAAATTCTTTACTATAAAATTTTCTTGTTTTAGTTTCGCTCATGACACACCTCCTTGGTTATAATATACGAACTTTTCGGTGTGTCCACAATAATGGGTAAAGGTTAATTCACCAGTTCTTTATAATGCCCCGGTAATTGAAATATCCCCCCGCTTTCCATATAAAACGATTCATCCAGGGTGAACAGGCCATTGGCAGCCATAGCCCAGGGTGAGTTGGGCGCGGGATGGTAGCTGCGCATGGCCGCCCAGTTGCGGTAATTCTGATGTCCGTTCGTTTCCAGCAGGCCGATGTGCAGACCGGGAAACGGCCCCAGCCGCGCGGCGATATTCTTATTCCATTCCACCAGAATGGGATTGACCGTCAAGTCCGCGCAGAAACAGGGAATGTTGAATTTATGCGCAACTGCGGCTATTTTCAGGGTCATGCTCAGCGTTTTGGCGATGGGCTTCAGGGCAATGGCGCTGTAACCCATGTGGATACGCTGCAAAGTATGTTGGTCTGTGTGGGCGCTTTCATCGGCGGCCAGACGCACACCGAGATTGTGAACATCGGCGTCATAGTCCGGCGGGAACGGTTCTTCGATAAGGGTGGTCTGTGCCAGCGCGCCGATCTGGTCGAGATGATCGAGTAAGCGTAAAAACGTTTCTTTATCAGGGTAACGGCCATTGGCGTCAAAATAATAGGGAATTGCGCCATTAGCGGTATATGGCGTTTCCAGTCCCCCCAGCAGTTTATGGATTTGGGTAATGCGCTGCTTGTCCCATTCCAGCATTTCTTCGGGCGCACCGGGACTGCCGAGTTTGATCTTGAAAAAGAAATATTCTTGCTTTAAAAGTTCGCAGAGGTCGTCCATTGTAGCGTTATATGATATGAGGGGAATAGCCGCCAGTCTGTTATACTTGTATGCCATCGCGGGACGGTATTGCTCCGGCAGCAGGTCGTCAAAATTCGTAATATTATTTACCTGGGCATACAACAGCCAGGCGGCGTTATCCAGGCTTACCAGGGCGTTAAGGGCAAAGGTTTCCTGCAAATCCGGCAAGCCCGTTAGGATTTTGCCATACTCATACACCTGCGGCCAGATGGTCTCGAATAGTTGCATGGGCGAAGCGAATTCCTGTCCCCGCACCAGGCCGAGTGCGTAATTGAGCAGCGCTACCATAAGGGTATTGCCTTGCTGCTCGCCGTAACGGATAAACACAGCAGCATCGGACCACAGCACGTTTTGCGTAGCCAGACCGATAGCATGTTGTCCGCGTTCATTTTCCAGCATGGTAACGACCTGCCAGCATTCGTTCATATAACCGCCCTTGAAGCCAAACGGGCGGATGAGCGGCTCGCGTTCGTATGCAGAATGAGTGTCGGTGATTGTCATGTGTTATTATCGTATAATTTTTAATGATAGTTGATTTATACCAACTGCCTAATTTGGCAAGAAATTGCCAAAAATTCAATTATAAAAAAAATCCAGGTCTGCCTGTCTATCGCTGGAGGATTATATTGTTTCAGTAAAGAAAATTCGTTAGCTTTATAAAAACATAATGAACACCTTTTATTAAAGACTATTTATGCCCTACGCAATTCGTCATGCAATTGAATCGGATCTGGCCTGTCTTTCTGAAATTGAAAAACGCGCTGCGGTGCGCTTTGCCGAATATGATCTGGAAAAGATCATGTCCACAATAACTACCCCGCCGGACGCCTTTGCCGAAGGCCTGACCGCGAGACTGTTATGGGTAGCGGCGGATGACAATGATAGTCCGGTGGGCTTTGCCCTGGCTTGCGCAGTTGGCAACACTGTTCACCTCGATGAACTGGATGTGCTGCCGGAACACGGCCGGCGCGGTCTGGGAACCAGGTTGGTTGAAACCGTTTGCGACTGGGCGCGTACACATCATTATAAAGCAGTAACTTTAACCACGTTAAGCCATATCCCCTGGAACGGGCCCTGGTATGAGCGACAGGGGTTCCGGGTATTGTCGCCGCACGAGTACACCCCGCTGCAGGCAATGCTGCTGCAAACTGATATAATACGGGGTTTGCCTGAAAAAAACCGGGTCATCATGCGGCGGGATTTGTACTAGAAAGGTTTTGTAACAATTCATAAAAAATGTCTTGCGGATGTGGGTATTTTTGCTTAAAGTAAGCCCCTGTTTTTAAAATTATTATTGTTCAAAACTCACTGAATAGCAAATCTTATGCAATCATCTATATACATTCCTGAAAATCCCCGCTTGCAGCAATACATCGAGTATTTCTGGACGTTGACCTCCGACAAGGGTGAGGGCTGCCGCTGCGAAATTTTGCCGCCGGAAACCCGTTTTGAAGTGTTGCTGAGTTTTGATTCGGCCACAGTCTGGACGACGCGGGAAGAGCACAAATTCGACATCAAAAGCAGCTTTTTGTGCGGCATGCGTAAAGAGCCGTATATTATGAAAAGCCGGGGACCGGTCGATTATCTCGCCATCCGCTTTTATCCGCAAGGGCTGTATCATTTTATGGATATTCCGCCGGCAGAGATCAATGACGCCCGCATCATCGATCTGGATGCGCTGCAATGCCGGTTCTGGAAAGAACTGACAGAAAAAATCGCCCTGATACCGGGAACTCCCGCCAGGATTAAAGCTCTGGAAGCGGAATTGTTATTGTTGCTGGAAAACCGTTCAAGCTCTCGCTCCTGGTTGCTGGAAAGCACCCTGTCCTTTATGCACAATTCACCGGGAATGGAAAATTTACAGCCGGTGTATGACAAATTTCGTATTTACCCCAAGCTGTTGGAACGCGAGTTCCACAAATACATTGGTGTTACCCCCAAATTTTACAGTCGTTTACTGCGGTTTAACCGGGTGCTGAATCATCTTAACCGGGGGTACAGTGATGTGATGTGGGCGGACCTGGCCTGCCGCTATGGTTATTTTGACCAGTCCCATTTTATTAAAGAATTTACAGATTTTACCATGACCACCCCGGAGCAGTTCAAAGCCATTTATGGCTGTCCCGCCGACAAATAATTTTTGTCCAATTTTTACAATACTGTAATAATTAAATAACCTAACTTGTTCCTGTTAATCAGAAAAAAAAGGAAAAACAGGAGAAGCGAAATGCAAAATCATATCAATCACGAAAGCCATTCTGCCCTGGCGGCGGATATTCATGGTTATGTAAAAGAACTGAGCGAAACCATCGGCAGGCGTCCGGTGGGCAGTCCCGGTAACCGGGCAGCAACGGATTTCTTTACCGCCACAGTCCAAAAATTCGGCTTTGCGGTTGTACAATCCGAATTCACTTGTATGCATTGGGAAGGCGATGAGGTTACATTGACCGCCGGTAATGACTGTTTTCATGCTGAAGCGAGTCCTTATTCCCCCGGCTGCCGGGTTACGGGACAGTTACTTCAGGCGGGAACCGTTACCGAACTGGAAAATGCCGATCTGTTCGGGAAAATCGTCCTGCTGCACAGCGAACTGACGCGGGAACAGCTTATGCCTAAAAATTTCCCCTTTTACAATCCCGATCATCATCAAAAGATCATCGCCTTGCTGGAGCAGAAAAAGCCGCTGGCGATCATTGCGGCAACCACCCGGAATCCCGAAACCGCCGGGGCCATGTACCCGTTCCCGTTATTTATGGATGGTGATTTTGACATTCCATCGGTCTATATGGTAGCCGAAGAGGGCGAGCGGTTAAAGCAATATTGCGACAGGCAAATTACCCTTACCCATAAATCGCGGCGTATACAATCGACCGGGTGTAATGTACTGGCCCGCAAAGGCGCGCAAAACAAAGCCCGCCTGGTTTTCTGCGCCCATATCGATACGCACAACTTTACCCCCGGTGCGCTGGATAATGCCGCCGGAGTCGCAGTATTAATGGCCCTGGCCGGTATGCTGCGTGACTATACCGGCAAGCGAGAAATTGAAATCATAGCATTCAACGGTGAAGATTATTACGCCACACCGGGACAGTTACAATACCTGGCGCAAAACCGTAATAAACTCGGCGATATCAAGCTGGCGCTCAATATTGACGGCGCAGGATATATCGACGGACGCAGCGCTTTTTCTTTTTACGAATGCCCGGAGGCTATGGCAACGCAGGTGGGTACTATCATCAGCCGTTATCCCGGCTTGTTTGAAGGGGAATGCTGGCCGCAGGGCGATCATTCGATCTTTGCACAAAACCAGCGCCCGGCAGTGGCGTTCACCTCGGAAAAGTTTAAACAATTGTGCGCAGAAATCACCCACACCAAAAAAGATTTACCGGAACTGGTGGACTGTAATAAACTGGCGGAAATCGCCCTGGCGCTGCGGGATGTAGCGCTGGATTTGAAATAGAAACATCTGGCACAGCCCTCCCCTGTGGGAAAGGGCTGTGCCGTGAAAGTGGCAAATCAGCGCAATAAAAAGTAACCGGCAACGCCCAGAGTCATTGCGCCAATGATTGATATAAATTTGTAATTAATTAATGCCCCTTCATATTTCACAGTTCGCACGGCAGTAATAGAATTCTGTTTATGTCCTTCAGGATCTGAACACGAGTAAATAGCGGCCCAGCGCAGTTCAGTATCCCAGGTATTATAATAGGCATACTGGCCGGTGCTTCTGTTATAACCTACTAAAGGCACCCAATGGTTTCCCTTGCCATCTGCGTTTGTATCAATGGCCAGGAAAATGGGGATGCCGCGGCTAAAGCAGGGCGCCAGAAAATCACAGAATTCATCAATATTTATCCGCCATTTATCCGTTTCTAATTTTTCCCAAAACAAAGCATCATTTGTCCAGGCATTACCGTATGGGCCGTAGTCGTTCCAATCGTGGGTTGTATCAGTTGGTGAAAAAGTTGGCGACACATGAATGGTTGTTTTTAATTTGTACCCGTGTATTCTGGCATAATTTCCCAATCCCGGTTTAATATTAAAAGCAGTGTTAAATCCATCATTTTGTGTGTTCATATATCTTATGCCATGCAACGCCCAGGCGGTTTTCAGGCCTTCATCAATCTCCGTACCGGGATTTGTTAACAACCGGCTGCCAAAGCTATGATCAAAATAAGCAAAGATCATTGCACCGGTTGTTGGCCCGCATCCGACAAAAGCGCCGTTATTCCTGTATTGTGCTGAATTATAGGGAAAAGATGGGAAATCATTGAAATTTTTGATAAATCTCTTTCCCTTTGTTTTTGATAACCATTCAAAAACATTTACCAGAAAATGCTGGTTGCCAAAAATATTAAGATGTATATTTTCAAAAAGATTCATATCGCCGATAACAACGACCCGGCCGGCGCCATATTCGGCAGTTGCAACACATCCCCGGTTGGCTATATCCCTTGCTACAATGGTTGCACCTGTGCCGACAGTGAGTTCGCCAATTCCAAAAAGATTGATTGATTCCAATCCTGAAAAGAGTTCATTGTTTTCCGGAAAAGTGCTGATACTAGCCTGGGGTATTCCGGATACTGCAATATTAATTCCAAACTCCTGGGCAAGGCCGGCTATATTTTCATTAGGAGCATTAAGGCTGTCGGCTAAAATCAGCAACCCCCCGCCATTTTGAACATACTCTTTTATTAAAACTATTTCTTCCTCCAAATAAGGGCTGCACCATGCCGTGCCGATACAAATAACCAGTATTTTATATCTTGATAAGACTTCTGCTACTGATAATAAATAGGCACAGCTACGATAAGCAAAATCAGAATTATATAATGTTTTTAAAAGTTTACTATATCTCGAAGTGGGTAATGGTATATAATAATCGTGCACTCCATGAGTTAAATCCCAAAGATATTCTGTAAGAACAGGTGGCGCGGGTAACACGTGTGGTTCAATGACCGGTGGAACCGGTGCGGTCATTGTCTCCATTTCCTGGGCAAATACAGTGCACGAACATACCATTAAAACGAGTAATACCCCACAGGCAATACCTTTCTTCATATTTTTCTCCTCCAATAATGTTATCCCCCTGAATCATCAGGTGGTATTAAAGATGAACAATATTATGCAAGGAACAAAAATTTTTTAAAATTTAGGGGAGATTAAAAATGTTTTTCAGAACTGAGGCTATTGGGGTTAAGCTGGTCTGTGCTGTTGTATCAAAATATAATAAATATCAAATAAAATTCAAAATGCTTTTGAATGATTCATTCGATATTTTAATCGTATTTTATATGATCATTAATATTATCCTAACTTTTTATATTTACCCCGGAAAAATTTTTCAAATTACTCCGCCTCCTCTTTAAGCTTTATTGAACGAACAACACTTTCAATATCATCAACATCCACAGGTTTGATCAGATAAGCGGCGGGATGAACGGACATCGCGCTCTGCTGCAGCGCCGGATCTGAGTAACCGGACGCAAAGATGATTTGCGCGGTTGAACAAGCGCCTATCTGCCGGGCGGCTTCAATGCCGTCCATATCGCCCGGCAGGCGAATATCAATCAATACAAAATCGGGGGCCTCTTTCAATACAATATCGATAGCTTGTTTTGCGGTTGAGGCCAGAGTGCACACCTCGTACCCGGCTCTGAGCAACTGGCTTTTTAATGACAGGGCAATCAGGGTTTCGTCTTCGACGATCAGGATTTTTATCTTTTTCATTACTAAACCCTCGGTGCGTATAAATTATCGACAAATAATAGCTTAAATGACACTCCCGGATTGATTTTAAATTCGATCTTGCCGCGTAACTGGGTCTCTCCCAGGGAGTAAACACTCTGTAATCCCAGCCGCCCTTTGCTTCTGAAATCAAAATCTGCCGGTGCTCCAATTCCGTTATCGGCTACTTCCAACAAAATTTGTTCATTTTCAGTTCTGCACAGTTGCACTTTGATCTCTCCTTCCCGCCCGCCAGGAAAAGCATGTTTGAGCGAATTACATATCAATTCATTTAAAATCAACCCGCACGGAATGGCGGTGTCAATCAGTACATGGACATTGTCCATTTCAGTAACGACCGTTACTTTTTCCGGCGAGACCTTGTAACTTTTTATTAACAGATTCAGGAGATCTTGAAAATAGTCTTTCAGGTTTATTCGGGAAAGATCCTTGGTTTCATAAAGTTTTTGATGGACCAGCGCCATTGAACGAATTCTGTTTTGCGCATCTTTAAAAGCCTCCGAAAGGCGCGGATCGTTAACAAAATCAGCCTGGAGGGCAAGTAAAGAAATAATGACAGACATATTATTCTTGGTACGGTGATACAACTCGCGTAACAAGGTCTCCTTTTCAGCCAGCGCCGTGCGGATCTTTTCTTCCGCCTGTTTACTTTCGGTAATATCTTTTACCAAAGCTGAAAATTTATCTTGTTCGGATTTAAACGCATATACTTCAAAAAATCTGTTATAGATATGTGAGGAAAAGGTAAAATTTTCCGGGTTACCGGAAATCGCCACTCGTTTAAAACAATCCAGCCAGCCGGACTCCGGGTCGGGAGGCACCAGTTCATTATAGGTTTTGCCGATTATTTCATCTCTTTTTAAACCGATGAGCTTTTCAAAGGATGTATTTACATCAATATACCTGTAATCACAAGGCAGCCCGTTTTCGTCATAGAGTATCTGCGATAAATAGAATCCCTGCCCCATTGATTTGAACAAGGTACGATATTTTAATTCGCTCTCCATTAACGCTGCCACAGCCTGCTTGCGTTCGGTGATGTCCCGCCAGATGCAATGATAAATGGATCGCCGGCTGGTATTAATGACCTGCGCCGTCACATGGACGTTTCTGATCTCTTCCTGTTTGGTGCGATGCCGGGTTTCAAAATCTTCCCGACCATTGATCATAGTTTTATGAATATGTTGTTTTATTTGTTCAGGTGTTTCCATCACATCAATATCGGCAACTAGCAGCAGTGCAAATTCCTCCCTGCTATACCCCAGTTGCCGGCAAGCCTGATCGTTAAACTCTATGATCTTCCCGGTTCCTGGTTCTAAAATGACCACGCCGTCCGGTCCCTGCTCAAAAAAAGCCCGGTAGCAGGATTCGCTGTCGAGTAAAGCGGCTTCAATACGTTTATACTCGGTAACATCCAGGCCCATTGCCAGTACGCCAACGACCTGCCCGGTTTCATCTATATCGGGGGTTGCCCGGACCAGAGCATTGATAGTACGTCCGTCTTTTGTAACCAAAACTCGCTCAATAGGCGTATTAATATCGCCGTGGATCGCTCGATTAAAGCCATCACCCAGCAACAGCGCCGCCTGTGACTCGGGTGCATAAAACCTGAATAACGGCTGCCCTACTACCTCTTCCTGGGTATATCCAAGTTTATTGTAAAAAGCAGCATTACAATCCGAGACAACCAGTCTTCCGCCCTCATTACGGATCGTCAGATACATCATCGGCGCTTCATTGAATAATGTCGCATAACGCTTTTCACTTTTCCTGGCCCGCGCTAATGATTGTTCCGAGCCTTTGAGGGTCAGGAACAACGGCGTCATTGTCAGAAGCAAGGCAATTACCAAATCAACCCAACTGGCCAGGGGAGGCTGTACGAAATAGCGCATTAGGGGATAACCGATATTTTCAAGTAACGCCAAACCCAGGCACAAAAGAGCGCTCAATATCGCGAAAAAAATCGCATAACGTCGTCCTAATAGTATACTTGCTATTACAATGGCCGCGATCAGTAAGGCATTATTGACAGTATTAATACTGCCGGTAAAAATGATCAAAAGCGCCAGGACAAGCCATATACCACTCACATATATAAAGCCGGCACGTTTAATATGACCGCGCCGGGCCAGAATAAAACAAATCAGTATCAGGCAGAAAAGCATTAAAACAAGAATACCGGAGCCGGTTTTTTTTACAAAAACAAATAACGTCGCAAAAAGCGCCAAAACAAGTATTATCAACATATTCAGTAATAACGCGTAAAGTACCCGCGCGGTGCGGGTTTTATCCTCATCATCCGGGAAAATCGGCGGAGAAAACAGTTGTTTAATTTTGGAAAAAGCCCCCTTTATAAAACCAACAAAGGTAATAGTATGTTTGGCCATACGTTCCTCAAGTTAACTAACATGACCTGGAATAACTCAAACAGCGGCAGCGTATAGAGTATACCTGGGGCATCAGCAAGATGAGTTTAGGCGGACAGGTATATAGTTTAATTACAACCTGATAATCAAAACTTATAATGTACAAAAGCAACATATAAGCCATTGTGGTTTGTTGATGGATTAGTCATGTGCTTGTCGCAGGATATTCACATGCTTTTACTCTAAATGCGAACGTAAATTGCTTTGTAGAGATTTCAACGTTTACTCTACCGGCACTACTTTATTAAATCAGCTCAAAATCTGAATCCAGAGCAGGAATATTTTCATCATTTTTCCAAAATGCCGGAATGAATTCAGGTCTTATAACCTGGGAATTTACAACAGATAATCGTAACTTGTCAACAACTTTTTTCGATTACGATACAACACTGGTAATTACTTGTTTTCCCATACCAGATACTGGTTATCCAGCAACAGTTTTTGCCTTAATTTTTTATAATCCAGTTTTTGTACGGTTACGTTATCGTCAATTGCCAGGCACGCTGCGGTGGCGGCGGACTGACCCAGCACCATGAAAACCGGCTCCATGCGAATGGACCCATAAGCAATGTGGGTGGCGCTAAGACATACGGGAACCAGCAGGTTGGTACATTCTTTGGCTTGAGGAATAATCGCCCGGTAACTGATGGGATATGGCGAACGAACCCCGACCTCCACATCGCCTTCGTTTTTTACAGTACCGTTTTCATCCACATAACGCTGCACATTATGCGAATCCATACCATAAGCGGCCAGACCGATGCCGTCGTCGACCACTTGCACCCCCTCGCAGTGATGCTGGGTCATAACCAATGCGCCGGTCATGCGGCGGGCTTCGCGGATATAGAGCTGATCCTGCCAGCCGTCCGCGCCGACGAATTCATCCTTGCAGGTTCCCCAGCGCGACACCTCATTACGCACATTCTCCGGCACGCGGGGATGGTTGGCCAGCGTCCACATCAATCCCTGCTGGTAAAGACGATGGCGGATGACGATCTGCTCCCGTTCCGTATAACTCGCCCCGGCATAGTCATAGTTTTGGCCAATGAAATCGATAGAAAAACCAAGCCGGTTATTGGTATCGGTTTTACGGTTGGGCATGGAAGAATTGATCCAGGGGGTTTCCATTTCACCGGCTTCAAAATTGCGTAATAACAGTTCATAATCCAGTTCATTATATACGGCAGGTTTTACAATCGGGATGCGATTTTCCGGGTGATCGGTGAGGCACATACGGAAGCAGTAGGCCTGCACGCGCTTGTCCCCCTGGCCGGCTTTACCGGGGCCGCGCGGATCGATGAACGGCAGCAAGCCGCTTTGTGGATCGCCTTGAATGATATAGGGATCAACTCCTTCAACAAAATCATGATAGGCAAAGTTTTGCAGTTTTTTCCCTTCAAGTGAAATACCGTTGCCTTCCGCCTGAACGCCGTTGAGGGTTTCATGGTATTGCGAATTGGCCTCGCGGCCAACAGTATAGGACACCCCGGCGGCGGCCATCAGGTCGCCTTCGTATGTTGCGTCGATGAACATTTTGCCATAAAGAATCAAACCGGATTCCATAGTTATAGAAACTATCCGCTTTTTATGCTTTTCCACGCCGGTTTCCCGGTTCAGGCGTTGATTGTAGATTATGTGGATATCGTTTTCGGTTATCATATCCTGAAACACCTGCAGGGCGGCGGAAGGTTCAAAAGTCCACATGCAGCTTTCGTCCTGGGCCGTGCGGGTTTGGCCGCTATCCCGGTATTCCTGGCGGCGCTGCCATTTCCAGTTGGCGTCGTCGTCGTAATAGACCCTGATGCGCCGGTAAAAATCCCTGGCCAAACCACCGATAGCGGCTTTGTTGCCGATGTCTGTTTGTCCCAGTCCGCCGGTGGTTAAACCGCCAATGCGGCTGCCCTGGGCAATGATCACAACCGATTTACCCATGTGTTTAGCCTGGATGGCGGCGATAATACCGCTGGAAGTGCCGCCATAGACCACCACATCGCATGTGAGGGTGTCGGTTGGGGATTGGGCGGCGAAGATTGTTACAGAGAATATGGTTATCAAAAAAAGGATGAGGATTGAGCGCATGGGGAACTCCAGGTAAAATAAAAAAGATTACTTTTTTGCTGGAATGTACTAAAATATATTATCAATATAAACTCTTTTCCTGATTTTTTACTAAAAACTGTTCCTGCAAATTACTACTTGTTTATTATAGAAAATCTTTTAATATTGATATGTTGATGTCAATAAATTAATAAAATGTACCGGGATAGAGTAAGATAAGTCACTTTATATTGATTTTAATACTAAAATTTAAACTGATTACATTTTTAATGTTGCATTCATTATAATAAAATCATTGGATTCAAAAATCATTTAACCATAAAGGGGTATTTATGAAAAATGGATTCAATATTCCGGCTCTTTTCCTTGTACTATTTACCATGAATGTATATGGAGGTAGCGGAAATAGCATGTCTCCATCGGTTTTTTTGACGTCATTACCTCCTAACACACCTGTTCAAAGCGCTCCCGCAAATGGAATGACATGTGTTCCAACCCCGGTTGTTTTTAGCTGGGATAAACTTGATCATGCGACAACATATCATCTACAGGTATCAACAGGTTTTGATTTCGGCGATCCGACAGTCTCTGCCAATGATATTGACGATACTTATTTTTCTTTCCCGGGACTTGCGTCAAGTACTATATATTATTGGCGTATTAAAGCAAGTAATGTGGCCGGTACAGGGCCGTTTTCATCTATATGGAGTTTTACTACAAACGCAATTCTTCCGGAAGCGCCACTCCTGGCAGCTCCTGCCAACAACGCTAACGGGGTAATCCGTAATACAGAACTAAGATGGTATGCTGTAACAGCAGCGCAAAGATATATTATTCAGGTTGCAACTTTGCCTGATTTTTCCTCTATCGTCTTTGAAAAAAGCGATGTTACAGGTACATGGTACGAGCTACCCTCGTTAGAAGCCAATACCCTGTATTTCTGGAGAATCGCCGCTGTAAGCGACGCGGGAACAGGCCCATATTCTTCAATTTGGATGTTTACTACCGGAGCAACATTTATTGATGAAAGTGATGCTGTACCTACACAATATGCACTTTATCCTGCATATCCCAATCCTTTTAACCTGTGCACAACCATAGCCTGGCAGTTGCCGGAAACAGCTTTTGTTACAATCAAAATATATAATAGTATTGGACAATTAATCCGGGAGCTTGAAACCGGAATATTCCAAGCCGGAAAATACCATACAAACTGGAACGGCTATGATAACCAGGGGCTGGTTGTTACAAGTGGTTTATATTTGTACCGTTTTGAAAGCGGTGAACACCATGATGTAAAAAAAATGATGCTTTTACGTTAACAGAAAAATAAATAAAGGATCAATTGATTTATGTTAATGAGGCAGTCATGAAAATAAATAAAATGATATTATGCTTGTTTGTGGCGGTAGCAGCTTTTGCAGCCGATCCTGTTGTTGAAAATGTTCGTTTAATACAGCGTACTGATGGTAGCCTGATGGTTGATATTTATTATGATGTGTTTGATAGCGATGGTGATATTCTTTATATCTCTGTCACTGCATCAAACGATCATGGGATTACATGGTATTTACCATGTTACAGTCTGAGTGGCGATACAGGAATTATAGAAACGCCCGGCATTAATAAACATATCGTTTGGGATTTTTTTGCCGACAATCCCGGAGTTAGCGGCGATGGTTATAGGGTAATGGTGACGGCTGACGATATGAATGATAATAATCCACCCCAGGCTGTATTTTCAGTTGAACCTGCGTCCGGCACCACCGAAACTATATTTACAGTTGATGCATCGGGATGTTCCGATCAGGAAGACCCGGCCTCTGCTTTAAATGTGCGCTGGGATTGGGAGAATGATGGCGTATGGGATACCGAATATTCAGTAATCAAAAATGCTACTTGCCAGTTCCCATTCTCATCAGGAATCATAACAATTGCTTTGGAAGTCATTGATACCGGCGGTCTTGTAAATAAAACGACCCGAAAGGTCACACTTCCTTATGATACTGGGACGATGACCGATTTTGACGGCAATATTTACAAAACTATCAGAATAGGTAATCAATGGTGGATGGCCGAGAACCTTAAAGTAACCCATTACCAGGACGGTACTCCTATTCCTAATGTGACTAACGATTACGAATGGAGTTCTCTGAATGATTATTATACTGGAGCCTGGTGTTATTATGATAATAATAACAATAATATTGCAGATTATGGTATCTTGTACAATTGGTACGCAGTGATGGATAGCCATGGTCTTGCCCCGGAAGGCTGGCATGTGCCAACAGATGAGGAATGGATGCAACTGGAAATGACTTTGGGTATGGATCAGGCTGAACTATATAATACAGAATGGCGGGGCACTGATGAAGGTGGGTTGATGAAGGAGACCGGCTTTAATTATTGGAATCCACCCAATACCGGCGCAACAAATGAAAGCGGGCTTACCATATTACCCGGCGGTTGGCGATTGGAAGACGGCGGATTTCGCAATATAGGCAATAGCGCAGTTTTGTGGTCATCATCGCCTGAAAGTGGCGGCGGCTGGTACCGGTTACTGGCTTTTACCAAGGCAAGTATATTCCGTAACGGTAGCGCTCCGAGTTTAGGTTTTTCCATACGCCTGGTTAAAGATTAGAAAAGAACTCTTTAAAACGACCCACTTTATTTTTTTCCATTTTGTTGACGTCAACAAAATGGTTGGATACTGAGATGCCGGTTTACCAACATATTATCCGGCTATGCGATCATGTTCCTGACGCCGGCAAAATGCTCCGTTTATTGATAATTTTTAATGATTTCTTGTATTGCAGGTTTAATATTTTTCACATCAATTGTCGCTGTTTTCCATACGACTTCAATGTCGACCCCGAAATAGTCATGAATGAGTTTATCACGCATACCGGCCATGATGAGCCATGGTATGTTTGGATAGGCTTGACGGATATTATCAGGAATTTTTTTACTTGCCTCGCCAATGATTTCAAATGCCCGGATTACGGCATATAGAGTTTTTTCATCCACGGCAAATGTTTAAAACTCGAGATGTTGAATAAAACTTTCAATCTTACAGACTGAATCGAGTATATCTTCAAGGTAATCAATATATTCGCGGTCTTTCATAAATTGACTACTTCCTTTCGGATATTTTCACCAATCCGGGGTTTCAACGCAGATTCCATTACCAGGTCTACCTTGACGCCCAATAAAGCTGACAACTCGTTTTCCAATTCAATAAATTGAAACAAGGATGGTTTTTTAGTAAACGTAACCAATAAATCCAGGTCGCTCTCCGCCGTTTGTTCATTGCGAACCCAGGAACCGAACAGGCCCAGTTGCCGGATAGCATATTTTTTTTGCAGCCGAGCTTTGTTCTCGATTAATAGATTTTTTATTTGTCCACTACTTTTCATAACAGGTAAAATCATAAAAAAATATATAATATTCAAGTGTTTTGTTGTGTAAAAAAGGGCAATTGCCTATAAAATTGAGAATTACTTTTTTATTTATTAATGTTGTTTATTGAAAGCTGCGTTTATCTGCATTTAATTGTTTTTTACCGCCCGCTGCGCTCGATGGACGCAGATAAACGCAGATGATTATTAGCGCTAGTCAGGAAGCCTTTAAAAGCGGATTTTTATAAACCTTGACATCCTGTTCAAGCTGCTCGCCTATTTTATCCATTGCAATTTCCAAATCATAATGCGTTTGCAAATTGATCCAGAATTGCGGGGACATGCCGAAAAGCCGGCCCAGACGCAGCGCCGTATCGGCAGTAATGGCGCGTTTGCCGTGGACGATTTCATTGATGCGGCGCGGCGGCACATTAATATCTTTGGCCAGCCGATATTGCGAAAGCGCCATCGGATCGAGAAACTCTTCTTTGAGAATTTCTCCGGGATGAATGGGTGGGATTTTGGTTTTCATTTTTAAACTCTTGATGAAAATTTGTAATATTGAGTCCTCAAGCTTTTATCTGCGTCCATCTGCGGTTAATTCCTTTTCACCGCCCGCTACGCTCGATGCACGCAGATAAACGCGGATGGAATAATTATAAATTGTAAACCATTCGCTTTATTTCTACCTTTGGTTTAGCGAAATTTAAAATTAAACCTACTTTTTTATTGGTTGCTTTCAAATAATTTACCAGTTGCGCTAAATGAATGTCTTCAATATTCCGCACTGTTTTCAATTCAATAATTATTTCATTATTTACAATCAGATCGGCAAAATACTCGCCAACACATTGTTCGTCATAATTTACAGTGATTGGATGCTGTTGTTTGGCATCAAGACATCTTTTTCTTAATTCAATAGCCATTGCATTTTCATAAACTTTTTCCAGAAAACCGCAGCCTAATTTGTTGGAAACTGTATAGGCGCAGTTAATAATACTTTCGGTTAATTGATTGTATTCATTTTCTGTCATATTCGCCTCATTAATATTTATCTGCGTTTATCGGCGTTCATCTGCGGTTAATTCCTTTTCACCGCCCGCTGCGCTCGATGGACGGAGATAAACACGGAAATAGTATTATTTAATTTCCCCCCTACATCCACGCCTTTAACTTTTGGTTAACATTTTCCGCCGCCTGCGCCAATAGCTGCTTTTCTTCATCAGCTATGCGGATTTCGATAATGCGGTCCACGCCCTTGTTGCCAATGACGAATGGCACGCCCAGGGTACTGTGAATGCCGTGAAATTCGCCCTCGATTTTGATCTGTCCCGTTACCAGCGCATCGTTGCCGAGGGCGATCATTTGCAGCAGGGACAAGGTCGCTCTGGCAGTGCCGATGACGGTTTTGGCGCCGCTCAACTGCGTGATCAACGGTGTGAACACGGTGCGAATGTCCGGCGGGTAGCCGGCGATAAAGGAATACGCGCCGCTGATGTTGTTCTGTCGCAGCAGGGTTGTTAGTTTGTGGCGTACCTTGCCGCATTCCTCTGAAAACGTGGGAGTGGTAACGCCCTTGCGAATGCGCTCCAGGGCAATGCGCAGTTCCTTTTCCGAATAGCCGAACACATGCACGCTGCTCCACAGCGGGATCATATTGGCGCCGTGTTCGCCGCACATAAAACCATGGATTTTCTGACGATGAATGCCCAGGTCGCGGGCAATTTCCTTGCGAAAGCGCCACGAATCGAGAAACGAGCCCATGCCGATAACCCGCTGCCGTCCCAGGTATTTGGTAAAACAGGCTACCGCCAGTTCGTTAGGATTAGAGACGCAGATGACAATTTCCGACCCTTGTCCCCTGCCCGCTAATGCAGTGGCATAGCGTTCAAACACCGGTAGGTTCTTTTTCGCCAGGGCATCGCGGTCGATGGCAATGTTCTCGCGTCCCGCGGAAATGGTATCCCCGGCGGCCATGACGATCAGGTCGCCGCGCACCTCTTCCGGGGTAAAAGCGGTGTCGATCTGCGGACAAATTTCAGCATAAGCGTCGCGCAAGTCCACCGCAAAACCAGGCAGGCTTTTGGCGCTTTCACCTTGAGCGTTGCCGACCAGCAGCAGGCGTTGGTCGCGCTCGATGATGCGTTCGGAGACGATCATCTGCGCGATTTGCCGTCCCACTGCGCCGCCGGCGCCGATAATGGCTATATTCATGGTTTTTCCTTTGCTTTCAATTCCCTGTCAAGATGAAACGTATTTTAGCGTTTCAATATTCCAGTTGCAAATTCTAATGCAATGCATAAAAATATAGCGCTCCAATAACATTTCCAACTCGCCCTGGATTTCCTGATTCATGGAGAACATGCCTTGTCATTTCGAGCGGAGCGAGAAATCTTGTTTTTCTAGTTTTAACAACAAAAGATTCCTCGTCGCTTCGCTCCTCGGAATGACAAGGAAGAGAGTTTTTTTTAAATTAGCAGAATAAGGCATTTAATTTAAACTCTTTTAATACAGCTCCTGAACAAGTTTACAAATCATTTGCAACAGAGTTTCAAGGACAATTTCCCATCCAAACTGGAGAGACTGTGTGAAAACGAAAATAATACTGTAAAAAGTGGAGTGCATCGCCTTTATGCGATGCTTCGGACCGCAGGTCCAAATATTATCTGTAATAAGAAATGCTTACCGATTATTACAGATAAACTTTGTCTTAGGTAACTATATGTTTTTATTAAAGCGATAAAACAATTCGAGGCCGCCTGCGGCGACCCACAGTCCATAAAGGGACTGTACTCCGGATTCGGGAGAATCCGAGCTACTTCCAAGCGCTGACAACCTGGCTTTTGCAGGCGTTTTCACACAGTCTCTGGAGTTTGGATGGGAGGAGAACAAAACATCGTCCGCTTTGTCCATGCTGTCCACTACTAGAATTAAGACGAACTTGTTCGGGAGTTTTAAAAAAAAGTCCGGGCAAAGTGGCAATCAGGATTCCAGTCTTGTCGCCGAAAACCGGTCCAGGAACAACACCGCGTCCGGGTGAGTGCGCAGGATGGAGGCGGGACAGGCAGTACTCACCGGGCCGTACAGGGTGTTGTACACTGCCTCTGACTTGCGTTCATCCGGCACCACGCAGCTGATGGTTTGGCAGCGCATAATGGCGGGAATCGTCAAACTCAGCGCCTGTTTCGGCACATCATCCAGCGTGGGGAACCAGCCCTCGCCAAGCTGCTGGCGGCGGCAGGCCGGGTCGAGATCGACGATTTTCACCAGGCGGGGATCGTTGAAATCCGCTACTGGCGGATCGTTAAAGGCAATATGCCCGTTTTCGCCGATGCCGATGCAGGCCACATCGACGGGATGAGCGGCGAGCAATTGCTCATAACGGGCTGTTTCCGCCTGTGGATCGGCTGCGTCGCCCTGCAGGTAATAGACTTGACGGGGTTTCACCAGCTCCAGAATGCGCTCGCGTAAATAACGACGAAAACTGGCCGGGTGTTGGTCCGATAAGCCCAGGTACTCATCAAGGTGAAAGACGGTGACCTTTTGCCAGTCGATATCTAATTTGCGGAATTCTTCCAGAAAAGCAAACTGCGATGCGCCGGTGGCGAGGATAAGATTGGCGCTGCCGCGTTTTTCCAGGGCGGACTGCAAGCGTCCGGCGGCGAACCGGGCCGCCGCCTTGCCTAAAGCGGCGCCATCCGGGTGAATCTGTACGGCTAATTTTTCTACCTGAAATGCTATCATAGTTTTTCTCTGTTTTAGTTTTGTTCAAAAACAACTTGTCCCGCGACAAGGGTCTTTTTAATGTGCAATTGATGATCCTGGATGGTAAACATTATTATATCGGCGCGACAACCGGGTTCAAGTGCGCCGCGGTCATGCAGACCATAAATTTTCGCCGGGTTGCCGCTCGCCATTTGTATCGCATCGCCCAGGGAACAGCCGGTGACCTGCATAATATGTCCAACGCCTTTGCGCAATGGCGCCGCTGAACCATACAATACCTGGCATGCGGGATAGTGAAGTTTGCCGGCGGTTGTCAGTTCGATCTCCTCGCCATCCGCTCCGCGGTAAATACCCGGCGGCAGTGCGGCAAAATGGGTAACGTCCGAAATGAGAACAATGCGCTCCTTACCCTTGACTTTGTAAAACACCCGGATTTCTTCGGGGCGCAGGTGAAAGCCGTCGCAAATAATGGTGATGAGCAGGCGGTCGTCGGCAAGTTGCGGCCAAAAGACATTATCATGCCGGTCGATGCGGTTGGCGCAACCATTGCCGAGATGCGTGGCAATGACCGCGCCCTCGTCGATGGCCTGCGCAATGACCTCCGCCGGGGCGTTGTGATGCCCCAGCGCCACGATAATACCGTTCTTGCGGCAGTTGCGGATAAACTCCATCGCGCCGGGTAGTTCCGGGGCCAGCGAGACTTGCCGGATATGACTCCCGGCCGCCTCGTTCAGGCGGCAAAATTCGTCCCAGTCCGGCGGGCGTACCCATTTGGCGGGATGCGCGCCGCGATAGCCTTCCTGCGGGGAGATATACGGCCCTTCGAGGTGAAATCCGGCAATGCTGCCGGAGCAATCCGGATCGTTCATTGCCTGAGCAAGCAGCCGGAGGTTTTTAATCAACACATCCTGAGAATTGCTGGTCAGCGTTGGTAAAAAGGTAGTTACGCCATCCCGCCATAGCGCCTGTGTCACCCGGCGGATACCGTCCAATGTCAGGTCATTCGTGCCGCCAAAGCCGAAAGATACGCCCGCGTAACCGTTTACCTGGTTGTCGATCAGGCCGGGGGCAATGTATAAACCGGCATTGGCGGGATCAGCCAGTGACGGTTTGCGGATGATGCGCGCGATCTTGTCGTTGTGAATCTCGATGGCGACAGGCGTGTTATCGCGGTAATGCAGGCCTTCAAGAGTGGTCATGGGCGCTCAAAGATGATATTGATTAAATAACTTAATTAGAATAATTATCATTAGCTTATAAAGGGCAAACACACAGGTTTGCCCCAACAAAAATTTTTCACGCCTTGGTTTTCATACCTTTCAACATCCATTTTTTCATGGCCAGCAGCGCAAAGGGTGAAATAATGGCGATGAAAGAATAGATCAGCCACATTTGCCCGGAGCGCGGCACAATGCCGGAATCCGGCTTGGGGACGTAATTGGCAATGAACCAGCCGGAATAAAGCGAGGTGAGCAGCTTGGTCAAAAACCAGGGGAACTGGCCGATGCCCATGTATGCGCCGGTTTTTCCTTCCGGGGCAATTTCAGCAATATACTGCAAAAAGCGCGGCTGCCACATGGCCTCGCCAATGGACATGATGATGATGTAAAGCACAAAGAAAATCGCCACCGGGCCGACTGCCAGCAAAAATGTCGGCGCGGCCATAACAAAGGTGCCGATGATCATCATTTTATATACATTCGCTCGCGCCGTGAGTCCCGCAATGATGGGCGTCAGAACAAAGATAAGGATTGGATTGAGATTGGAGAGGATTTCAAAATTCCTGCCTACCCATGACCCGGCGAACATGCGGTCAAGATAGTACGGAATCGTCAGCCAGTTATGCGCAAACAGGGTCTGCACCGGGATAAGGATAAAAATAAACGCCACCAGTCGCTTGTCCCGGAACGGGTGATCGGGTCGATGTCGCAGGTATTCCCAACCCGTGGCAATTATCGCAGCTCCCATAAAAACCGCGGCGAGGGAGATGAACAGCTTGTCTTTATTCAAGAGTGACATTATAAAAGCAATCACTGCGGTAATGGTCAGTCCGGCATAGATCATAAAAGCGGTATTGTTGATCTTGAGCTGCGGCGCGGCTGACGGTTGTTTTTCTTCCTTGCCCGACTCTACTTTCATAGCTTTGCTTTCGCGGGCCACCCGGTCCACAGCGTCGCGATCCACTTTGCGGGTGATCATGATCAGGGTTATTATCAAAGAGGTAACAGTAAAAAGCGTCATCAACCAAAACACAGCGGAAAGGCCGTTGGGCGGGAAAACCGTCTCGAACTTTTGCCGGGTGAACGAAGAGATTGGCCCAAAAATAAACGCGCCCAGGTTCATCAGAGCATAGAGCACGGCATAGCCCATGGCCGCGGTCTGCGGATTGGTGTAGCGTTTTACCCCGGCATAAGCAGCCGGTTGGTACAGACCATAGGCGGAAACCATCAGGAACAAGCCGATGAGCATGATGAAAAAGGTTGGCGAACCCATGCCGACAGCCAGGTTCAGGGAGCCGGACAGCGATACCAAAGCGCGTCCCAGCGCCATAACCGCAAAAGCCAGGGCCAACGACGCACGCACGCCGATCTTGTCGGTTACGCCGCCGAGCAGCAACATGGCAAAGGTAATGCCGCCGGTTACGCCACCGTATACCCAGCCGGAGTGCACATCGCTCAGGTTGACGTTTTCCGAGCAATATTTGCCCAGTACGGTGAGAATACCAAAGTAAACCAGTCCCTCGATGATGTAAGGGATATTAATACCATACAAAGCGCGCGGCGCTTTAACAAAAGCCACCAGGGTTTCGCCCAGTTCTTTGAATGCCTCGGCGACGATCTGGCCGAAAGTCTTTTTACCCCCAGACAGGTTGTGTAGTTCTTGATTCATTTGCACTCCACTTGAGATTGAACAAAATTATGCAATTTGTTACTTTTTTATATAATCAGCTAGTTTAATTAATTTCCCACTTGTATCTTTTCCTGAGATCATTAAACCAGGTGTTTTCAATTATTTTTTCATGTTGTAAACGGCCAACAATAATTCCTGGATGTATGCCGATAGTCTTTGCCAGGTCTGTAATTGATTGTTTAGTCGGTTTCTCATTATTTAAAAAATGCTGCAATTTCTGAGGGGGAATTAATGTAGTGGCGGCAAAAGTGTCGGCTTCCCGCTCATATTGTTCTTCCTGCAATTCATTTTCTTCCCCCTCGATAAATGTATAACGACTGTCGTGTAACAGAATATGACCAAGTTCATGAAATAAACTGAACCAGAAAATATCCGCCCAACTGCCTCGTAATGATAATAAAAGCGCCGCTTTCTGTTTGTTAATCCAATACGTGGCGCCATGAGCATAGGTTTTGGGTAAATGCGGAATGACCACAAAAGCAACCCCGGCATCAACCAGAGTGGACTTTAATACTGGTATAAACTCCTCCGGCAGTTGACTTGTCATTTTACGAATGAGCGGCAACTTTTCCTTTAATAGACCTGCGTCAAATGGCCGGCAATGGATTTCACGGGCGCGCAGTTCGCCCATTCGCAGCCAGGCGACGAGAGCTTCCGGTGAACGTTGGGTTTTGGCAGCGCGGAAACAAACCTTATAACGATTTAGATCGCGGATTGTTTCTAGTGATGTAACTCCAAAGAATTGATACAATTGGGTGATTTTGTCTTCACACCTGGAGGTTTTGTCAACAAATCCATATTTTACCAGGTCGTTATAACAGAATTTTGTAATGTACTCTTTTTCCCTGCAGTGGTGTTCTTTTTCTTTTTCTCTGGCCAGAATCAGGCGGTATTCAGTTTCCAGGCCAATCCATACATGCGCCGGAACACCGGTCACTTTTTCCAATTGCAATGCGGTTTCCGGAGTTATTGCTTTGTCGCCTTTATATATTGCACTCAACTTAGCAGCCGGGCGGTTCATCCGCTGCGCCAGTTCTTCCTTTGACAAACCCAATTCGGCAATTACTTCCTCCAGGTATTCACCCGGCGGGATAGCCAGATCGGAATGGTAATTAGTATTAATCGTCATAATGTTTGCTTACCTCCTCAATACAGGCAATTTCCAGGAAATCTCCTTCCGGGGTAAATATCAGCCTGATAGATGCCGTTAAATTAACTGCCCATTGACCTTTGCGGTTCCCCTTTAGCGGATGGCAGCGTAAAGAAGGCAAGGTGCATAATTCATCCAGGTTTTTTACTCTTTTCATGATTTGAATACGTTGGATGTATTTACGGGCCACTGCTTCACCATATACAATTTCAGCTTGTTTGGAATTCGTATATTGCTTTTCCAATTTGCGAGAGCGGAAACGAATTTGCACCGGGCCTCCAAAATTTTACCTCTTGGGTAAAATATAATTTTTTTTTATTAAAGTCAAGTAATTTTACCTTAAAGGTAAAATTTCAAGGAGATTTGTGTTCCATTAAGTAAAAAGTTATTCTATGTATATACGAGGTTCAGTAAGATGTAAAGTTCTTTCAGATCATCCGGTTAAAAACAGAGTAAAGATTTCTGGTAAGCAAGTATTTTCCTGTTTCACAACTTTATATTATTCCAAATGCGAATAATTGTTGCAGATTAGAAATCAATTGTGTAAAATACAGTTTTAAAATTTGTTTGATTAAAATGGTAGCCATGCCAAAGAAATTAAATAATCACGGTCAGGAATCGTTCTTTTTTGATGAACCGGCAGATCCCATCCCCGCGCTGCCCGGCGGACTGGTATTAAAACGCCCGCTGGTTTTTTTCGACCTGGAAACGACCGGTCTGGATCAGGATATTGACCGCATTGTACAGTTTGCGTTTTTAAAAGTAAACCCGGATACCAGTCGCCAGGAATGGATGGAACTGGTAAATCCCGGCATTCCTATTCCGCGCGAGGCGTCGCAGGTGCATAATATCACCGATGCCATGGTAAAGGATAAACCCGCTTTCGGTTCCTTTGCGCCAAAAATCATCGCGTTCCTGCAGGACTGCGACTTGTCCGGCTTTAACATCGTTCGCTTTGATGTGCCGTTCCTGCAGGCAGAGTTGAGCCGCAATAGTACGCCGCTTGATCTGACGACAATAAAAATTGTTGATGCGCAGTCGATTTTCCATAAAATGGAACCGCGCACCCTGTCCGCCGCGTACCGCTTTTACTGCAACGGAGAACACGAAGAAGCGCACGATGCTATGGGCGATGTGCGCGTTACCCTGGATGTGTTCTTTGCCCAGTTGCAAAAATATTCGGATTTGCCCAAGAGCGTGGAAAAGCTGGGCACATTTTGCACCATCAAAGATGACCGCTGGGTAACACCGGATCGCAAATTTTACTGGCGGCACGCCGAAGCGGTGATCGGTTTTGGTAAACATAAAGGCAAAACGTTACAATATATATTTGAAAATGACATCGAGTATTTAAAATGGATGGAGAGCGGTGATTTTGCACAAGAAACCCGACAAATGATCCGTAATGCTCTCAACGGACAATTTCCTAATAAATCCGCAGAACAGGCAGAGGATAATGATTAACAATATAATTTTCGATTTTGACAGCACTATTATCAATGCAGAGGGCAACGAGTTGCTGGTGCAAAGCGCCCTGCAACGCGTTCCGGCCGGTGAACGCGAGGTCAAACAACAGCGGCTGCTCGACTATACCATCAAAGCCACCAACGGTGAAATTCCCCTCAGCGAAGCCATGCGCGGCCGTTTTGCCCTGGCGGAAATCACTATGGAGGATATTAATAGAGTCGCCGCCGAGATTACCAAAACCATCAATCCCATGATCCACGAAACCATTGTGGATTTACAAAAACGCGGCAAAAACATAATTGTTTTCAGCACTAGCATCGAGCAAATCGTCTTGCCGGTTACACAAAAACTGGGTATTGCCGGTGAAAATGTGTTTACCAATACCCTCAAGACGGATAACACCGGGAAAATTCTCGGCGTGCTGGAAGAAAATCCCTTGTTTATGAGCTTGGGCAAGGTTTACGTGGCGGAATTATTAAAAAGTCAGGGGCGGCTGGTGGACGGCACAGCCATCATCGGCGACGGCTATTCCGACCTGGCGGTGAAAAAAAATAATATTGCGGAAATGTTTGTTTATTATTCCGGCACGGTAGATCGCGAAGAGATCCGCCTGCAGGCTGATTTTACGGTCGACAAGTTCGACCAACTTTTGCCGCTGCTAAGCTCGACTGCCGAATATTCGCAGGATGCCCTGGCGACCAAATCCAAAACCTCTGTAGAAGTAATCCCTGAAGTCGTTTTACTGGAAAATGTGCACCCGGTAGCCATACGTAAATTAACCGAGGAACAATATGTTGTACAAAATTTTAAAAATGCCTGGAGTGAACAGGAACTCATCGAAAAAGCGAACCGGGCAAATGTACTAGGGATTCGTTCCAAAACCAAGATTACCGCCAGGGTGATCGAAAATTTACATGATCTGTGGGTTGTGGGGGCGTTTTGCATCGGCACCAACCAGATCGACCTGGAAGCGGCCTCGCAAGCCGGCATACCGGTATTTAACGCGCCGTACAGCAACACCCGCAGCGTAGCTGAATTGGTCGTTGGTGAAACAATTATGCTGATGCGGCGTATATCGGAAAAGAGCGAGGGCGCCCATAACGGCTTGTGGCTAAAACAAGCCGAAGGATGTAATGAAATTCGCGGTAAGACTGTCGGCATCGTCGGTTATGGTCATATCGGCACCCAGGTATCGGTGATGCTGGAGAACCTGGGCATGTCGGTCATTTTTCATGATATTGTGGACAAGCTGCCGTTGGGCAATGCCCGCCGCGCCAAAGATCTGTATGATCTGTTGGAGCGCTCTGATGTGGTGACCCTGCATGTACCGGATACACCGGAAACCCGTAACATGATCGGCGAAAAAGAAATGGTACGGATGAAGCGCAACAGTTACCTGTTAAACCTGAGCCGCGGCAAAGTAGTAGACCTGGACGCCTTGCATAAAATGCTGGAATATGGCCACCTTGCCGGCGCGGCGGTAGATGTATTTCCATACGAACCGGCCGGGAATGATGAAAAATTTACCTCGCCGTTACAGCATTTACCGAACGTTATTTTAACGCCGCATATCGGCGGCAGCACCCTGGAAGCCCAGGAAAACATTGCCAATTATGTCAGCGATAAAATGGCAAATTTTATCAAAACCGGGTCAACGATCGGTTCGGTTAATTTCCCGGAAATAGAACTGCCGCGCGTCGAAAATACGCATCGTATTTTACATATCCACAAAAATGTGCCCGGCGTGCTGGCAAAAATCAACAGCGTGTTTGCGCGCCGCAATATCAACGTGGAAGGCCAGATCTTGCAGACTCGCGATAAAATCGGTTACCTGATTGTGGATGTAAATATGGACGTCTCCGGACAGGTTCACAATATTATGAAGCATATTACCGAAACGATTCAAGTGCGAAGGATTATCTAGAGCGGAAATCAAAAAATGCCGGAAACCTTGACGATAACGCTGACTGTCCGCAGTTACGAAATGGATTCATTCGGGCATGTAAATAATGCCGTGTATCTTAATTACCTAGAATATGCCCGCTGTGAATATATGCGGCAGCGTGGATTGGGATTTGCGGATTTTCACAAATGGAATACCTATCCCTATGTAACACGCTCGGAAATAGACTACAAATCTCCGGCGCAGGTAGATAATCTGCTTGAAATAAACGGCAGACTTGTCAACTGGACGCGCACCGGGTTTACCATAGAATACGATTTGAATAATCTCACCACCGGACGGTTATGTGCACAGGCAAAAATGAGCTTTGCCTTTGTTAATGACGCCGGCAAACCAGTCCGCGTTCCGGCGCCTTTCCGGGAAAAAATGGGAACCTGATTGCATGTATCAGGTTAAATAAAAAAACATTCAATCAATCAGGAGGGTTGATATGAAAATAAAAATTGTCGTAATGATGAGTGTCATTTTACTGGCAGCCCTGCCTTTATCGGTATCTGCATGGCAGCCGGACAGTGTGGTAATTGGTACGTGGAGCGGCACGGCGGAAATTTTTGCCCCATTTAAAAAAGGCGAATACCCCAGCCCCTACCCGGAAGATTATATGGAAATAGTCATAACTGTTGACGAGAATGGCAATGTGACCGGCCATGTTGGCGATGCGGTATTTACCAATTGCGTGGTAACAAAAAACCGTGGCTGGCTGTGTAAAAAACTCAACTGGCGTTCCGATTATATCGTTACTCACGGTACCCTGGACGGCCCGATTGTCCCCGCTGACCAGGAAACAAAACGCGATTTCACCATTCCGTTCAATATCGTCGACGGTAAATTGCACGGCGGGTTTATGTTGAAAGAACCCTGGCATTATCCATATCCCATGCTGCCCCGGCTGAACCTGGAAAAAACCACAACCAGTGTTGCGGTCAGCCTGAAAGAGTAAGTTCAGCGCCTCTTCATGTTGCGTTAAAATATCCCACCAAGGCAGAATTTGATTTTATATATGTTGATATAAAATTAAATACTTTATTATCCCGGTAAAATGAAACAGGTATGGCGCGTCGTCACATCGGCACGCCGGTAGAATGTAATGTTGTATTACATTGCAATCCTGTATTTTTTGTAATCGTTTATTACTGACATTAATTGAAAGAGATAAAAAATGGAACATACATTTTCTGAATTGGAAAAAATCGGCCTCGATAACCAATGGCAAGAACAGATCGAGGAAACACTGTTAAACGACCGGCAACTGGCCAGGGTCATTGCCGTAAACAAAAACAGTTATATTATCCATAACGGCAGCAGGGAAATTTTTGCCGAGGTAACCGGCAAGTTCCTGTTCCAGGCAGATTCAAGTCTCGATTATCCCACCGTGGGCGATTGGGTGTATACGCAGATATTCGACAACGATTCTTTTGCGGTCATCCACGATCTGGCGCCGCGGCGCTCGTTGTTAAAAAGAAAAACTGCCGGTAAACAGGTAGATTTTCAACTGATCGCCGCGAATATCGATTTTGCGTTCATCATTCAGTCCCTGGATTTAAATTACAATTTACGGCGGCTGGAACGTTACCTGGTCATGGTCAATGAAGCGCACATTTGCCCGGTGGTCCTGTTGAGTAAAAGCGACCTGGTTAGTAGCGAGGAAGTAGCGGAAAAAACTGCGGAAATCCTGAAAATCCAGCCCGGTATCGAGGTGTTGGCATTCAGCAACAATTCGGCAGACGGCCCGGAACGGGTCAAACAATTATTACAGCCGGCCAAAACCTATTGCCTGCTCGGCTCATCCGGGGTAGGTAAAACCACGTTGCTGAATAATTTTTTAAATGAAGAAAAATTTGCCACCAACACCGTGCGGGATAAAGACAGCCGTGGCCGGCATACCACAGTCAGCCGCCAGTTGATTATCCTGGAAAACGGCGCCATGATCATCGACACGCCGGGTATGCGGGAACTCGGGATGATGGACGTCGAAGCGGGGCTGGACGACACGTTTTTTGAAATCACCGCACTGACCTCGCAATGCCGGTTCAATGATTGCACACACACCATAGAGGCCGGCTGCGCGGTGCTGGCGGCGGTTAAAGAGGGCACGATCGACGTAGATCGCTATCAGAATTATCTTAAAATGCAAAAAGAGGCCGCCTATAATGAAATGACCTATTTACAAAAACGACAAAAAGACAAGCAGTTTGGTAAAATGGTCAAGTCAATTTTGAAAAATAAGGTAAAAAAATAACTGTACGGAACCGGAATGAATAAATGCAGCAGTAAAGCGGTCATAGATACTCTCTATGGATAAAAGCCTGTAAAAGAGTATGCCGGCTTTACTGGACGGCAGGGATGACTGAATTATACCGAATTGTCCCTGCCGGCTGCAGGTTCCCGGGGACCGGGCCCGCTGTTGCAGGATATTATCACGTTTAATTTTCACCCGGTTGAGCGCTGTTCAGCGACCCGACAAAAAGCAGTTGTGCTATAAATTTAGATTCCTTACAATGACCCTCCTCGCAGCAAGCTGACACATTGGTGTATAACCCCGGCACGATCAGATACTCAATGCTATAAAGTCTAGTCAACCTCACCGCACATCCAGCACAAGCCCGGATAGGTTCGGAGTTTTAGTCCTGCCTTTATTGCAGTCCTGTGCCCCAGGTGGACTCCACTGAAATGCTGCCGGTTCGCAGGTCTGCTTACAAGCTAAACCCCGTTAGGGGTGAAATGTTTATAGTAAAATGAATAAATTAAGTGGTAACCCCTTTAGGGGTGGAACCCGGAGGGGCGCTTTTCGGTCATCGGTCATCTCGATACGTCCCGAAAGGTGAAGCAACGGGACTACTCGATGACCGTAGTATATTTCAGAAAAATCGGTCGTCGAGTAGTCCGTCCCGCCAAGCGGGGCGGACGTATCGAGACGACATTTCCTGGCCAGTACGCAACAAATATACTCATTGCCACGTCATTTATGACGTGGTTAATATTATTATATTTAATTGACTTTAGTCAAACATTGAATTAGGCTAAAGCCCTGTTTTTGCTTTATTTGTCCCACGACCTGAAGGTCGTGGCAATCATGGGGTTTGATGGAAAAACCGGTCTTTTGATCACACCGGAACTCATACCCCGGTACGGGAAATAGGCCAGGGTTTCTTACCCTGGACCAAGGGGCTTTTGCCCCTTGTCTTAACAAGAATAGACATGGCATTTTCTATTAAACAATAGGCAGAGTGATACGAAAAAGGAACCTCTTGCTGTTAATGCACGTATCATCTTACATTATTGATCACAAAACCGGTATTTTATATGAATCAACAGGAGTTACAATGGAATCTAGCCTTGAAAAAAGCATTCTCGAATCGCTGGACGGCAGGAATGATGAATTATTACCATTTATTCCCTACCTGTTGCAGGATATGTGGGAGCTGGGCTCGCTGCCGCAGGATATTATCAAACTGATCAGAAAACATCGGTTACCGCTCGATCACACCGGCAAAATCCTGGACCTGGGCTGCGGTAAAGGGGCCGTTTCCATCACTCTGGCGCAAGAATTTGGCTGCCGGGTGCTGGGCATCGACGGCGTGCCTGATTTTATTACCGCAGCGCAACATCAGGCCCGGCTGCACAAAGTGGAAGAGCTGTGTACTTTTCAGTCAGGCGATATGCGGGAACTGGTTTGTACTCTGGTTAATTTTGACCTGGCGCTGCTGGGGTCGATCGGCCCGGTTTTTGGCGATCTGGAAACGACTATCAACTCCGTTGTTCCATGTCTGAAAAACAACGGCTATCTGCTTATTGATGACGGCTATTTAAAAGAAGATTCACAAATACAAAAACAAGGCTATTGTAAACGCGGAGAAATTTTGCAGCAGATTGACCGCTGTCCGGTACGGATCATTGATGAATATTATATCAATGACACGGCCCTGGGTGATTTGAGTGATGTGATGTATGCACAAATCAAAAACCGGGTTGCGGAATTGATTGCAAAATATCCGCAGCAACGGCATTTGTTTGAGAGCTATCTGCAAACGCAGGAAGAAGAATTTGCCGTTCTTGAAAATGACATGCAGGGCGTTACCTGGCTGTTGCAATACCGGCAATGATCCAATGTAATAACATCTATAACCGGGGAAGCTTGAACTTGTAGGATGGGTAGTGTCCCACTACAACGATAACTTTATGAATAATATTATATTAATCATTACAAAAATATCTGAAAATGTATAGTGGGACACTGCCCATCGTTTACTTTAAGTAAAATTTCTATCTCTTTAATCTTAATGTAGAAATTCAGGTTTAATTTAAAACGTCCATAGCCGGTGGGCCTTAGCCGGTATAGGGAATCACTTCGTTATTCACATTCAATTCATTACACAGCCCGTCGAGTATGGTCTTCCATTGCCGTGTGGGTAACTGCGGTGGAACGACAATGATTGCCGACATGGTGAACAAGGGGGTGCCGCTCATTGGTGCGGGGATCATGTTCGTATCCAGACTCTCTATATTAATCCCTTGTTGCGCCAGTTTATGGGTGATATGATGAATAATCCCTTCGTGGTCGGCGCCATGTATTTTTACCTGGTAAGGCAGCCAGCCGTTGTACTTTTGCGCATCATCGCGTTCGGTTTTTCGCAGGGTGATCTGAAAACCCTGCTGCATCAGGGTCGCCAGTTGATCTTGCATTTTATCAAAAGTGCTTGCCGGAACAGCTATCAGCATCAGCATGGCAAATTCACCGCCCAGGTGCGCCATTTTACTGGCTTCGACATTGCCTTCATGGTTGAGGATAATATGGGTAACCTGGTCGACAATACCTATTCGGTCCGGGCCGGTCAGGGTAAGAACGATATGATTTCGCATAGACAACTCCTCCATTTTAAGGAAATATACAATTTTATGCGGACAAGTCCAATAAAAAATGAAAAGACGACCAGGAAAATAATTAATGTAGTATAAAGCAGTAAGCCGGTGATAATACAATATTTTACAAGAAATTGGCCTTATCGGACCTCCTTTTCACATAAAAAAGGGAACCTGAACAGTTTTCGTGCGTCCTCTTATACAGCAGAATACGCCTGACCGGGCTGTTTACTAATTTAAGGAGGTTAAGATGAAAAAACGATACATGTATCGCAATTTTATGATTTTAACCGTTTTTGCATTAGCAGCAATTGCTGTCGCTGCGGAAAAAACGATAACCGGTACTGATGCTCAGGTCAAAGCCTTTCTTGATGCGCATAAAAATCAATGGCATGATATGAACATACCGGAGCAGGACGGGCAGATTTTATACGATCTGATCATAACAAACAACTATACCCGCGCTCTGGAAATCGGCACATCTACCGGGCATTCGGGTATCTGGATTGCCTGGGCATTGAGCAAAACCGGCGGTAAGCTGATCACCATCGATATTGACCGTGAACGCCATGAACAGGCCGTGCAGAACTTTAAAGAGGCCGGACTCGATCAGTATATCGACGCCCGCCTCGGCGATGCTCACGAAATAGTGCCAAAACTTGGAGGCCCGTTTGATTTTGTGTTCAACGATGCGGATAAAGACTGGTATGTGAATTATACAAAAGCGATCCTGCCGAAACTGGTTGCTGGCGGCTGTTATACGGCGCATAACGTCAATCCCCGGTCGCATAGTACGGATATTATGGAATACTGGAAATTCGTGTCCACTCATCCGCAACTGGAAACAAAAATGGCTAATACTGAAGGCAGCTCTATTGCAATAAGCTATAAAAGGGCCACGCCGCAAACAGAAAAGAACACCGCGGAACAAAAATAATCGGGAGCAATCATGAATGACCGGCATAACCCACAGGATCCTTTTCTGGGCCTTTTATCTGCAACCAATATTGTTATAGCAAATATGATCGGCGCGGGAATATTCACGATTTCCGGCCTGCTGATGCAGGATCTGATCAATCCCTGGGCGATGCTGGCGTTATGGCTGGCCGGCGGACTGATAGCCTGGTGCGGCGCATTATCTTATGGCGCGCTGGGAATGGCTATGCCGTATGCCGGGGGTGAGTATCTTTTTCTCTCCCGGCTTTATCATCCCCTGTTTGGCTTTTTAAGCGGCTGGGTTTCATTTCTAGTCGGTTTTTCCGCCCCGATAGCTGCTTCCGCTATCGGCTTTGGTGAATATTTTTATCGCTGTTTTCCGCAATTGCTGGCCGTGCCGGGAATTTCCGATCCGATCCTGGTAAAAAAACTCACCTCGCTGCTGCTGATCGCCGTTTTTACAATTGTTCATATCAAAGGGCTTAAAACCGGGGCGCGTGTGCAAAATGCAATTACCGGATTAAAAATAGCGTTCATTGTATTATTACTGCTGGCCGGTTTCAGCCTGGGTCATGGCAATTGGCAGCATTTTCAAGCTGCGGCTCCGTACAGGTTTGATTTTAATGGCTGGAAAGCAATGGGATTAGGGTTGATGTGGATCATGTTCGCTTATAGCGGCTGGAATGCTGCTACCTATATCGGCGGAGAAATTAAAAATCCTGGTAAAAACATCCCGCGTTCATTACTGCTGGGAACGGCGGCAGTAACCTTGTTATATTGCCTATTGAATGTATTATATATATATGCCGTTGCGCCTGTGGAAATGCGTAGCGTTATTTCAATAGGCGGGCTGGCGGCGGGAAGACTGTTCGGCCCGGCGATGGAGCATTTTTTCTCACTCTTTATTGCCATTGCCTTGCTTTCGTCACTGAGCGCTTTTATCATTCTTGGCCCCCGCGTATATTATGCCATGGCAAAAGACGGCTTGTTTTTTAAAGCAGCCGGCCGGATCAATGAAAAGTCAGGCGTGCCGGTCACAGCTATCCTGTTGCAGGCGTTACTGGCAATGATCTTGGTGCTTTCCGGCACTTTTGAACAAATATTAACTTATATGGGTTTTTCTTTGGGCATTTTCCCGCTTTTAACTGTTGCCGGTGTATTCCGGGTGCGAAAAACCGATAAAACCCTGCGGCTACCGGGTTACCCGTTAGCGCCGGTCATTTACCTGCTGTTCGGCAGTATCATTCTGATCCTGGCATTCCTGCAGCGGCCTTTGGAATCCGGAATTGCCCTGGTGACCGTTCTGGCGGGTGTGCCGTTTTATGGAATTTTTAAAAAAAAGAACCTGTCAAACAATACATAGCACACGTGAACCGGGGGAAAAGACTTGGTTAGTTGCCGGCTCGGTAATCGGGTAGTCCCCCTGCTTCATCTTTCGGGACGTATCGAGATGACTGATGATCATACCCGCGGTTCCACCCCTAACGGGGTTACGAGTTTTTTATTTATTTTACTATAAACATTTCACCCCTAACGGGGTTTAGCCTGTAGGTCGGGCCTGTGGCCCGGCAGCAATTCAGAGTGGTCCACCTGGGGCACAGAACTGCTATAAAGAAAATCCTATGACTCCGAACCTGTCCAGGCATGTGCTGTATGTGCGGCGAGGTGGGCTACACTTTTCCACGCTCGTTAAAGACAAGGGGCAAAAGCCCCTTGTTCCAGGGTAAGAAATCCCGTCGCGATTGGTTTTTTGACTATTCCTATCATTGCCACGACCTTCAGGTCGTGGGACAAATAAAATAAAACCATGGCTTTAGCCTAAACATGTATTTGACTAAAGTCAATTTTTGATTAAAAATTTGCCACGTCATAATAACGTGGCAATGAGTGTACATAGACTATACCAAGTCGTCTCGATACATCCGTCCCGCTTGGCGGGACGGAATACCCGACGACCGGTTTTTCTAAATATATTACGGTCATCTGGTAGTCCCGTTGCTTTATCTTTCGGGACGTATCGAGATGACTGATGATCATACCCGCGGTTCCACCCCTAACGGGGTTACGAGTTTTTTATTTATTTTGCTATAAACATTTCACCCCTAACGGGGTTTAGCCTGTAGGTCGGGCCTGTGGCCCGGCAGCAATTCAGTGTGGTCCACCTGGGGCACAGAACTGCTATAAAGAAAATCCTATGACTCCGAACCTGTCCAGGCATGTGCTGTATGTGCGGCGAGGTGGGCTACACTTTTCCACGCTCGTTAAAGACATGGGGCAAAAGCCCCTTGTTCCAGGAAAAGGAATCCCGGCGCGATCTGAAGAGGCAAAGAGCGCAGATTAAATCCCCCTTTATTCCAAAATCAAAAATTCTCCAGCAATTCCAAAATCACCCCCAGTTGCGGCTGGGAATCGATATACCCGTAACGGCCGCCGGTATAGTCGCCTTTTTGCAATAACAGCATATCCTTTTGCTCCAAAAGCACAACTTTTTCTTCCATACCGCGAATGTTAAAGGCAATATGATGCACACCCTCGCCATGTGTATCGAGAAACTCTTTCCAGGTGCTGGGTCCGCCCACCGGTTCGATCAACTCGATTGTAATATTTTCCATTTCAAAAAACGCCAGCCTGGCGCGGGCCGGTGTAGCTTTACCCCGCAATTCAGTATTGGCAATTTCCACCGGGTCGGTCATAACGATTTCCGGTATTTCCTCGCCCAGAAAATCGGCCCAGGATGCTGCGGTTTTTTCAATATCTTTAACAACAATACCAACCTGGGTTACCCGCATGGTTCCCAGGCATTCCTTGCCATTTCGCTTTTCATCCATTTTATCCTCGGCAATTAAAAATCCATTGATAATTACAAGTATCACAATCATTCCGATCATCAGATTTTTCATAATACCTCCGCGGTTATCCGTATAACTGTACAAAACATAAAGACTATTTACCAGGCTGTAGATTCAACTCGCTGTAAATTTCTTCAACCTGCATATCGCCATCATCAAAATGGACGGTTTGCACACGACGCGCAGGCAGGCCGGATTGAGAATTGAGCCACAAGGTTGCTTCTCCAACTGGTTTATTATTCATATAGATCTGAAAAAATATACCGGTACCGGGATGATTTGCGTCATCCGGAGCAAACCGGAATCCGGAACAGGTTACCCATTGCCGGACAGCTCCGTCGGTCTTATCCGGCGGTTCGCCAAAAGCCAGCATCGCCAGGTTGTGCAAAAGACCCATTCGGGTAAAGCCGATGAGTATACCCTCATTCAACTTTAGTGGCGCCGGTAGGGTATTGAGCGAATTCTGATGGCCGTACTGCATAGTGCTGCCGTCGCTTTTTAGAGTCAGGTGCACTTCCTTACCAGAAAATGATCCGACAGCTATAATAGTGTCGACCTGTGCCGCGGTCAACGCCACGCGGCCCTGCAGCGACGAGACAATTGCGCCCTGCGAAGTGATATCAAAAGCGGCGTTAAAAGTCCGGCCCGCCAGTAGTGAATCTTCCAGCGCAGTGAAAAGCGCGGCGGCGCGCAGGGAATCGGTTTGGGCGGAAATCCGGCCGGACGTTTCAGGCGTATTGTTCTTTTGACAGCCGAAAAATACAGCTAGCAGCCCAATGCTGAAAAAAAACAACACGGGCGCCAGTGTGCCTGTTAATTGAATAATAGTGTTTTTTAGAAAAGTAATTAAACTGTAACGCTTCTTCATTGGTATCCCTTTAATGATCCAACAGCTACTATTTTCTAGAGTTCTAGTATCTATACAGGCAAAAGCAGGTTTTTGGGAAAGGTTTGTATTGTTTTTTTTCAACTGCAGAGATAACCTGTTTGCTGAATGAATTATAGCTAATCCCTTCCCAACGGCAGATATGGAAATATTTTGGCTGGTTTTTTGTTAACTGAAATAAAGGCGCCCTGCTTTTTGGGCAGGTAAAATGTAGAATATATAAATTGAGGTAATTATGAAAAAGTATGGTTTATTAGCAATTGTTCTTTTGATGACCGGCCTGACCGGTTCGTCCGCTTTATATGCTCATTGTGAAATCCCCTGTGGTATCTACCAGGATCAATTGCGGATTGAGATGATCCGCGAGCACATTACCACAGTGGAAAAGTCCATGAATGAAATAACCCGCCTTGCCGGGGAAACGCCGGTCAATTACAACCAGTTGGTACGCTGGATAGATAACAAGGAAACCCATGCGGATTATATTCAGGAGATAGTAGCGCAATATTTTTTAACCCAGCGCATTAAACCGGAGCAGGAAAATTACACAGCAAAGCTGGCGGTTTTGCACCAGATGCTGGTATCTGCCATGAAATGCAAACAATCCCTTGACCTGGCTAATATTGCAGCGCTGCGTGAACAAACGGACAAATTTGTCGCCCTTTATTTCAGCGCTGCCGAGCAGGAACATTTAAAAGAACACAAGTAAACTGTTGCACAGGAACACTTTTATTTTTATATTTCGATAACAGGTGAATGATGGGACGAGGCCGTAACAAGTCCAGAAAAGAATAAAACAGGTTATATAAATTAGAGTTTTAGCCTGTTATAAAAGAGTAAAGGGAATTTATGGCGCAAATTCAACTTATCAGTCTGGTTATATTTGCAGGTATTTTTTCCCAAATTCTGGCTTACAAGCTCAAACTGCCGGCCATAGTCCCTTTGTTCATCATTGGCGCGCTGCTGGGGCAAATGCACATCATCAATCCCCATCAACTGGGCAACGGACTACATACGATTGTACAGTTTGGGGTTGCCATAATCCTGTTCGAAGGCGGGTTGTCGCTTAAAATCAAGCAATTCACACAAGCGTCGTTCATGATCCGTAACCTGGTGTCGGTTGGACTGCTGGTAACGTGGATATTATCCGCCCTGGCGACATACTATTTCATTCCCGATTTGCACAATCCCAGCGGTTTAAAAATTGCGTTGTTGTTTGGCTCGCTGATAACAGTAACCGGGCCGACGGTTATCATGCCGTTATTAAAAATGGTAAGGCCCATTAAAAGGGTAGCAACCGTTTTAAAATGGGAAGGGATCCTCATAGACCCCCTGGGCGCATTGGTGGCGGTGGTTATGCTGACCTTTATTAACAGCAGCGTGGCCGGGTATGATTCCATCATCAAAGCGTTTGTAAGCAGCCTGTCGCTTGGACTGGTTTTTGGCGTAATAAGCGCCTTCCTGATTCACCGGCTGCTCAAGATCAACGATCTTATTCCGGAGGACTTGCGTAACCTGTTTGTGTTGGCTATGGTTTTTATAGCTTTTTCACTCACCAACTGGATCCAGCCGGAAACCGGGATATTATCGGTTACTGTAGCCGGTTTTGTGTTGAGCATTTTCAATCCCCGCGGTATCAATGAAATCGAATCGTTCAAAGGACAGTTGACAACCCTGATGGTTTCTATTCTTTTCATTTTGCTCACCGCCCGGCTGGACCTGGCGGCGATCTGGAATTTAGGATTGCCCGGCTGGCTGGTATTACTCACGGTTATGTTTGTTATTCGTCCTTTAAATGTGTTTATTAGCGGCATTAAATCAAAGCTGTCCCTGCGGGAGAAAATATTCATTTCCTGGATAGCGCCGCGGGGTATTGTTGCCGCCGCGGTTGCATCGCTGTTTGCAGAAACCCTGTCGGAAACGACCCTGTTTGCGCACCAGGCGGGCTATATCGAATCGCTCACCTTTCTCATCATCGGCGGTACGGTCTTTTTTCAGGGCGCCACAGCCAGGTTGGTCGGCAGAATGCTCAATGTTTTGGAACCCGATCCCAATGGCGTGGTCATTATCGGCGCCAACTTGCCGGCGCGGCATTTGGCCAAAGTGATCAAAGGGCTGGGTCTCGATGTTATGCTGCTGGATACCAACACCTCGCTGGTCGCCAAAGCAAAAAAAGAAGGCCTGGTTGCTGAAACCGCCAATGCCATTTCCCAGGATACCATTGAAGAATTTGATGTCACCGGTTACGGCAAGCTGCTGGCTTTTACGCCTAATGAAAAGATCAATATTCTTGCCTGCCAGCTTTGGGCGCACGAATTTGGCAAGAATGACGTCTTCCGCGTCGGTATTTATGATGAGGAATACCGCCCCTCGGAACAAAACAAGCTGTCCGGCGAAGGCCGAGTGGTTTTCCCCATCGCCGTTACCCAGGAGTGGCTGCAGTCGCATCTGGGGTCTTCATGGAATATTCACACCTTGGAACTGAAAACCAGGGATGATATTAAAAAGATCATGCCGCAAATCAAAGAAGAGGCAATTTATCCTCTCTTTACAGTGCATAATTATAAATTGAGTTTTTATCTGCCGGGAATGGAATTGAGTGAAACGAGTACACTCGTTTTTTTAAAAAAGGGGCTTTTAAAAAAGAACCAAAAAACTGAATAAAATATAATATATTGTAAATCAATTACATCTAACAAAAGAACATAGGTCATTTTATTAAAATGAACTGCTGTTCTGCATACTTAATTTTTCGTTAATTCACAAATAGTTTATATCACTCCTCCTCCGCATCAACCATCTTGACTCTGCCGTCGACCAGGCCGTTTTTCAGGATATACATTTTGTGACTTTTAAAGTGCGTGGCCATTTCGGTCAGCTTTAACAGCATTTTGTTCACAGCAGCCGGATCATTTTCCTGCTGTTGTATTTTTTCACGGTGGTTATTTTTGCGGGTTAGTAATTTCCACACAAGCTTATCTCCAGTCATCAGATTAATTTATTCGTAAATACGAAACAAGCGTCCGTCTCCGGCCTTGAACAGTATAGTACAGCTTTTTTCTTTATGCGGATTGGGAAATTCAAAGGTAAACGGTTTATTGGTGTTTCTGGCAATTTCCCTGATCTTCTGTACCCGGTTGGAAAAATACAACCTGGGCCGGGCGCCGTAGAGATGATTTTTATTAACAATAAAAACATATTTTTCTTTATTATAGCTAAAGAAACCGAGTAAAAAAGATTCGCCATCAACCTGGGTAATGGGCAGATCGGGTCCCAGCGCCGAACAACCCGGCGGCGCCGGTGCGCTATGGAAAACACTGGTGGATTGCAGTTTCATTAATACCGGTCCAAGCTGATGAATTTCGCTGTTGATTTCAGCGGCATACCGCCAGGCTTGGGTCGGGTTGCCAACCTTGTCCAGCAAGCCGGATTTGAATTGCCACACAGTACTGTCCGGCGCAGAATAAGTATTAAAAGCCAGGCCGCGCGCGCCATACGCCAGGGCGCTGTATGCCTGCACCCGTAAATGTGAATGTTCCGGGGCGTCGTCGGTATTGAACGGCATGGTGTAGACATTTACCCAAAAGGGAATACTATGGTCGACGGAGGATTTACGAATGATCTCCATATTCTTGTAATACTCCGGATTAGCCATACCGTTAATGGCCGGATAACAATCGTAATAAAGTATTTGAGGATTGACTTTATCAATAAACTCCCAGATATATTCATAATAACCCGGACTTCCCAACTGCAGCGGTGAAGCATAAACCGGCAACAGGTTTATTAATATCGGCTGGGCTGGATTTTTGGCAAACATTAAGCTCTGTTGATTGCCCATTTTCTTAAAAAACTGCGCCGGGGGTTTGTTGCTCACCAGGTATCCCCATAGGGAGGGGTGGTTTAAATAATCTGCCCTGATCGAGTCCAGGCTGCGGTTCAGGGTATCCGGCTGTTCCGGTAAAGTTTTGAATCGCTGGTCGCTGATGATCACGCCAAAATTCAGGGAATCGGCAATATTTAGCAATATCTGGTTGCTCTTGGTTTCCTGATCCGGGTAACAGTAAAGGGTAAAACCGGCCTGCTTCATTTCCACAAACGCATGAATACCCGTACGGGTCACATCAGGTCCATAACAGGCAACAATGGGGAACTTGTCGCTATATTTTTGCGCCCGGCAGTTATGTACCCCGGCTAAAAAGATACCTGTGGTCGCCAGAATTACCAGGATCATATATCGTTTCATAAAATCTTCCCTGATGGTTGCAGTTTTCAGACAGTAAATATGTGATTTTAAGATCGTAAAGTCAAGAAAAATTAAATTTAACTTGAAGAAAACCCAGGATATGTTAACTTTATAGCAACGAAAACGGGTTAAAACCTGACAACACGGTAAGACATGTAAAAAGGGTAGTCATGCAGGAAGATTTACTGGAAATGATTGTTCCGGAAAACCAGGGAAAAATGCGGCTGGATTTATTTTTGTGCGCACATTTGCCCTCCGTAACCCGCGCTAAAATAAAAAATTTGATCGATGAAGGCAAGGTACAGATCAACAATAAACCAACCAAAGCCGGACATTTGGTACGACCGGGTGAAGTTGTCTCAATTATATTTCCCCAGGTTCGGCAAACCACCCTCGAACCGGAAGATATACCGCTGAATATTATTTTTGAGGATGAGCACCTGCTGATCGTCAATAAACAGCCCGGAATGGTAGTACATCCGGCGTACGGCAATATGAAAGGCACCCTGGTAAACGCGCTGCTGGCGCACTGCAACACCTTGTCCGATGTCTCCGGCGCTACCCGGCCGGGTCTGGTGCACCGTCTCGATAAAGACACCTCCGGATTACTGGTGATTGCCAAAGATGATGTGACGCACGTTGGGTTGTCGCGGCAGTTATCAGCGCACAAAATGGATCGGGAATACCGGGCCATTGTCTGGTGGCATTTAAAAGAAAAACAGGGCCGTATAGAGGCCTCGCTGGCGCGCAGCCCCAAAGACCGCACCCGGATGATAATCGATCCCGACGGCAAACCGGCGGTCACCCATTACCAGGTGCTGGAAGAGTTGGCTCTGACCAGCTATCTAAAGCTCAACCTTGAAACCGGCCGCACCCACCAGATCAGGGTGCACATGGCTTCACTGGGTCACCCGGTGCTATCCGATCAAATTTATGGCGGTCGGGGCAAACAGCTTGCCGGCATGAACAGTGAAAGAACCAAACTGATCACCAGAATACTCAAAGAATTTCCCCGGCAAATGCTGCATGCCAAAAGTCTGGCATTTATTCACCCAATCACCAAACAACTGCTGAACTTTGATTCGGAAATTCCACAGGACATGCAGCAATGTCTGGAGATTCTGCGCTCCAGCAATGTGTAAAATTACTACAGTCGTGATTCCGTTGGTGTGTATAATTCCTACAATTACAAATTTTTATTAAAAGGCCGTCACAAAGCACATGATTTACAATCACATTAATAACAACAAGTTATGCAACAAACAATTAATACGCTTGCCGGGAAACATCTGGCACAGGTCTTGCGTAAACCGGATGTGAATTCATAAATATTTATTTTTTAGTGATATATTGTTCAAGAGGTAAATTATGGAAAGCTCGAATGCCAAACAAACCTTGCTCTGGTTGTGGATCATTGCAGCCATACTCATTATAATGTGTTTACTTTTTTGGGGACAGGGTTATGCAAGTGATGACACCTTTTATAATGACCTGAATGAAAATGAACGTAACTTTATTCTGGATATGGAAGAGCAATACCTTAACGCCGACAATATCAAGCCGCTGCGGTTCAGGGACGATACCAGGGTAAATCGCGACGAATTGATCAAAGGCTCCATTGAAGTGATTAAAGGCACTTTGGTTCTGGAAGGTGAGGTTGAGGGCACTGTTCTGGTCATATTTGGCGATATCGAACTGGAACCAACCGCGCTGGTGCGGGGCGATGTGATCAGTGTGGAAGGTGTGATCTGGACAAAAAGCGGCGCCCAGGTAGACGGCGATATCATCGAGACCGGCGATTCCTATAAAAAAAGATACCAGGAGTACCAATCCACCCATGAAAGACGCAGTTATATTGAAAAACGCAGCGACCGTTACGAGGATCAGAGATACCGGCGTGATAGAAGCGGTTTTGGCTATTTCCGCAAAGAAACCGATCGTGAGCCGGTGTACGCCAGCTATAACCGGGTTGACGGTTTTACGGTTGGATTACAGTTCCCGGGTGCGGGCTGGTGGGAACGCAATCATCATCAGTTTGCTATTCTTGGCAAGGGTGGTTATTCTTTTGCCAGCAAAAAGTCCCAGTACCAGATCGGCCTGGAAAAATGGTTATTTATCGATAGCCGCTTCGCCCTGGGTGTTGAATACCATGATATGACAGATACCGAAGATCGCTGGCTCCTCAGTGAAATGGAAAACTCGCTGGCAGCCGGACTGGTAAAAGAAGACTTTTACGATTTTTATAACCGTAAAGGGTACAGCGCCTATTTTTCACAATATATCAATCGTTACCTGTTTATAAAAGCCGAATACCGGGATGATGATTTTAGCAACCTGGTCAACACCACGGAATGGGCGGTGTTTGGTAAAAACAAAGAATTCCGCGCCAACCCCGGTGCTTTACCACAGGGACTTGTGGATCAGCAGCTTGCCGAAGTTACAGTTCCCGGCGTAGAAATTGAGCCTTATCTTAATCTGAAAAGTGTTGCCGGTACAGTTCAGTTCGACACGCGCGACCGGGATAAAAATCCGGGGCAGGGTTGGCTTATTGAAGCGTTTGGCGAACGAGTGGGCATGGACGAAGAATGCGATATGCAGTTTGAACGATATATTCTCGATATTCGCAGATACCAGCCTTTGGGCTGGGATGAAAACCTGAACATACGCCTGCGCGGCGGCACGGCCCGTGGCGATATGCCGCCAATGTACTGGTTCGATCTGGGTGGCATTTCTACCCTGCACGGCTATAAATACAAAGAATTTACCGGCGACCGCATGGTGCTGGCAAATATCGAGTACCGGCTGGGCACCAGCAGCAGCGATTGGTTTTTCCTGGATGACTTTGATGTGGTTTTGTTTATGGATTCCGGTTATGCCTGGTTCTCCGACGTAGAAACCCCGGAACGGGTTAATGCCTGGAGCCAGGAAGAACCGGAAACCGATCCGTTGGATAATGATCCCAAGGATAGTTTTGAGAGCCTCACCTGGAAGTCGATGAAAACCAATTTTGGAGTTGCGCTTGCTTCATCCGATGATGATTTCAGAATAAACTTTGCCCGCCGCACCGATATTGGCGGTAAAGATTTTATTGTAACTTTTCGGCTGCAAAGAGCGTTTTAACAGGTACAAGCATACAGAATTATTTTCAGGAAAGGATGGCGTACCATCCTTTCCTTTTAATATTTTATCTGTTTACGGAGGAAGCATGAAAAGTTCAGTGTTATTAGTAATGGGGATGATTATTTTACTTTTCGCCGGCGCCCTGCTCGCGCGGGATAATTACCTGGTTATGGAAGAAAATTATACAATTGCCGGTAACACATTGCTGGTTAATGCCAATATCGATGTTGGCGAAGTGGTAATTGGTAAAAATAACCGGGATGATCAATGCCATGTTTATATCAAATATACGCCCGAACGGGCGGAATGCGATATTCGTTATAATGAAAATAACAATGAACTGGATGTGATCGTAGATTTTGAAAACTGGAAAAAATGGCGCGACGACAAGGATAATGATGAAGATTTTCTTCAAGTGCTGATTGAACTGCCGGCCAACCCGGAAATAGATCTGAATACCGATTTTAAAGCCGGGGAATTTGAACTCGAATTGGGTGATTTGAAAATTCACAATCTGAATTTCTCCAACTGGGCCGGTGAAGCCCGGATCAACTTCCATGCCCCAAACCGGATAAAAATGAATGAAATGGACATTAATTTCAAAGTAGGTGAATTGGATATTCAAAACCTCGGTAATGCCCGGTTTGAAGAAGCAGATATTAACAGCGGCATTGGCGAGATGACCGTTGATTTTAGCGGCGAATCCCTGGAAAAGGCTATGGCCCGGCTCGACCTGGATATTGGCGAAACCACCATAATTATCCCCAACCATATCGGGACGAAATTACGGGTATCCAAATTTTTGTTTTTATCTGAAATCAGTTATCCGAACTGGTTTGACAAACGCGGCAGTTATTATTACTCGGATAATTATGAAAATAGTAGTAAATTCCTTTATTTGATGATCTCAACAGGTATTGGTGAACTCTCTATTAAAGTTGACTAACTATCAGGTATGTTATGTATAAAATCTTCATAACAGTTGTACTTTTAATAACAGGGTTGTTATTGTTTCATCCGCCGGCGCCGGGGCAGGATGAGTCCGGGGATGAACTGGTAACAATCAATGCCATGAACATGGATTCATGGAAGATGCAGAGTTTTAGCCTGGGAGAAGATGCAACCCTTGCCGTTAAAGCTATCGGCCAGGCAATAAACGATCAATGGTACGCCAAAGCCTGGATCATAAACGCGCAAACCCGCCTGCCGGTATGGGAAATGACTTTTGATAATACCCAAAAAATCAACGAGCGCGGCTGGCGTATTTTCTCCGGCGATGTGCAACTGCCGGCTGCGGCTTTTGAAGTGTATTATGGTATTGATCACTCTATACAAACCAATCCCAAAGGGATCAGCGGTTTTATTGATGGATTGTTACAAGACCTCGATTATTATGATAATGAAACCATCATTCCCCGTATCGATATTGCAATTCCGCAGGAGATTGCGCAAAACCGGGCTGATTCGCTGGTATATAATCGCCATACGTTGTTACAGATAACCGGCGTAAAAAATAACCAAAACCAGGTCAAAGGCTTTTCCCTTAAAAATGATATGCAGATCCATGTTTATATGCTGGGCGAAGGCTCTGTAAAAAGCGGCCAGATGTATGATTATGGCTGGATCACTAATGCCGACAGCCGCGAACGGGTGTGGGAAGCCGCTATGCGCAACAGTGAACATGCCGGCGGCGCGGAAAAGAACCGCCTGATAACCGAAACAATTACTTTACCGCAAGGGAATTACCTGGTCCATTATATGTCGGATGATTCACATTCGTCCGAAGAATTTAACCAGATGCCGCCTTATGATCCGGCCAACTGGGGTATTACCCTGGTAGCCGGCGACAGCGAAGAAACCGAATCTGTTGCCGAATATGTGCAGGAACGTCAAGAGATAAAACCAATCGTCGCTTTTACAAAGGTTGGGAACAATGCCTCCCTTCAGGAAGGCTTTACGCTGTTAAAAGATACCAGGATCAGAATTACCGCAGTCGGTGAATATTCAAGAATGCTGGATCGTTTTTCGGATTATGGCTGGATACTTGACGCCCATACCCGCAACATTGTGTGGACGATGACCCGTAAAAATACGACCCATGCCGGCGGCAGCATTAAAAATCGCCAGGCTGACGAAAACATTCTCTTGCCGGCCGGCTCTTACCTGGTGTATTTTGTTACGGATGATTCGCATTCCTGCGATGAGTGGAACAGCAGCCCGCCTTCTGTACCGGATAATTGGGGAATTATGCTGCGGCCTGTCGAGGAATCATTCCGCAAGACGGATTATCAGCCGTATAATGAAAAAACAGACCCGGACATTCTGGTCGCCTTTTTGCAGGTTGGTAACAAGGAACATCGCCGTAAAACATTTCACCTTGACCGGAATACCCGGCTTTCGATAACCGCTATCGGTGAAGGCGACAAGACCGAAATGTATGATTATGGCTGGATTGAAGACGATAACCGGAAAATTGTCTGGATTATGGAATTTGCCAAAACCGAACATGCCGGGGGCGCGAAAAAGAATCGTCTAACCAGGGAAACAATAATACTTGGCCCCGGCGCCTATACGGCGCATTTTGAAACGGATAATAATCATAGTTTCAATAACTGGAATGCCGATCGCCCTGATAATTATTTTAACTGGGGGCTGTTAATTGTCAAGGATAGTGATGTAGAAAAACAATATAGAGGAGAACAGGAATGAGTGATGTAAAAAGCGAACAACCCGCCGTTAACATGGGAAACTGGATCAGTAAAAGCTGGGACTTGGTATTTTCGGATTTAGGGAATTTTATACTGATCACGCTTTTATATGTTGTAATAAACGCGGTGGTCTCCGGTACGATCATTGGAATTTTTCTTGTTGCCGGGCCGTTAACTGTTGGATATTTTATTTCCATCGCTAAAAAAATCAGGGGCGAAAAGCTGGAAATTGGCGACCTGGGCAAAGGCTTTCAGTACTTTGCCGCAGCTTTTCTTTCCAGTATTGTCATTAGTATTTTTGTGTCCATAGGATTTATTTTCCTGATAATCCCCGGTATTGTTATTAGCGCATTGTATATGTTTACGCCGTTGTTTATTATCGAACAGAACCTGGATTTCTGGTCGGCAATGGAAGCCAGCAGAAAGCTGGCACAGCCGCATATTTTTGAATTGAGCGTTTTTATGGTGCTGCTTTTTATCATTTCCATGATCGGCGTATTATTGTGCGGTGTTGGCGTTTTAATAGCTACGCCAATATGCTTTACTGCCGTAACCCTGGCCTATAATGCTTTAACCGGCAAGAACATTGCGGCTGTTTAAAAATAGTTGTACTATGGGATAATAGCAAAGGGCAAGCACATTCAGCTTGCCCTTTTCATTCATTTGCGCTTTTTAACAGATCAATTGTTTATATCTTGGTAGCTTTTTGTGCTGCACAGCAGGTGCATCCCTCGGCGCATTTACATTCCGTAGTACATTTGCAGTCTGTGGTACAGGAAGCGCATTTCCCTTCGCAGCAGGTTGTGGCAGTATTGGCCGGGGTGGCTTCAACCTTAAAGCCGGTGGCCTGAACAGCGGCCTGTAATTTTTCCGTTGAGGTCTTGTTCGGATCAAAAGTTACAGCAGCAGTATTGCCCGTCAGGGTAACATCAACACCGGTCACTCCATCAACCTTTTCCAGCGACGTTTTAACCTTTTGTACACAATTATCGCAGGTCATGCCGGAAATTTTCATGTTAACCGCTGTAGAACCGGCTGTTTTACAATCACCGGCATAAAGAGACACCGTGAGCGCCAGCGCTATCAATATTGAAAAAAATGATATGTTTTTCATAGTTACTCCTTTGTGTTGTACTAGAAAATTATTAATTTTTGTTCATTATATTATACAAAATTTTTACCCGATTGTTGCCGGTAATATTACTGTAAACAAGCCTTTTGTCGTATTTTACGACAGACAGACTCGCCGATGATCCGGGCTATTTTCGTTCTCGCTGGCGCGAATACTTGTTTTTTTATTACAAAAAATTTATTATACTTTAATTCAGGTACTGTGGAGGAATTGTGCGTATTCTTGTTTTTGTGACCAGTTTATTATTGATTTATTGGCTGGCAGAAGCGCTAGCTCATTATTTTTATTTATTCAAGATAGAGAAGCGTATCCTGGTCACCGGCACGCGCGGGAAATCATCAGTCTGCCGGCTGATCGCCGCCGGGTTGAACGGCGGGGGAATTCGCGCCATTGCCAAAACGACCGGCAGCGCCACCAGAATAATTATGCCGGACGGCAGTGAGCAAGCGCTGGCACGTAGCGGCAATGCCACTATCCTGGAACAATGCCGGGTAGTTAAACTAGCGGTGGCTAATAAAGCTAATGCCCTGGTTATAGAAAGCATGGCGCTGCGCCCCCAGTTACAATGGGTGGAAGCTCAGCGGATAATAAAGCCCTCTATTCTGGTCATCACTAATGTCGGACCGGATCACCTGGATGTGAGCGGGGAATCTCTGCCTGAGATTGCAAAAACCTTCTGCCAGGCTATTCCATACAAAGGGGTGTTGTTTACCCGCGAACAGAATAATCTTGCGGTTTTGCAAAAACGCGCACAATATATGGACTGCCAGGTTCAGGCCATTGCTGAACCAGACCCGGCAGCGGGAATCGATTATGGCGAATGGAGTTACATCGAACACCCTGAAAACATTGAATTGGCCCTGGCGGTATGTGAACATATTGGGGTTAACCGGGAAACTGCCCTGGCGGGTATGCGCAAAGCGAATCCGGATATCGGCGCATTACGGGAGATAGAAGCGAGTTTAAACGGCCAAAAGGTTAAATTTATTAATGGCTTTGCCGCCAATGATCCGGAATCCACGCAAAAATTGTTCGACCGCTATCAGGAGGCAATTACCGGTAACCGCTTCATTTTGATACTGAATCTCCGCGACGACCGTCCGCACCGTTCATTACAATTGCTGGAACTGGTTAAATCCCAACCACGCGCTGCGCTCACCATCCTGTGCGGCGGAGATAACCGGTTGCTCATAAAAAACAAATTACAAAAACATGGCTTTCCCGCCGGGTCGCTGGTCGATTTTCATAAACCCGCGCAGGTTATAGCTTATCTGGAAAGCACCATGCACGATGGCGATTTAGTAATGGGCATCGGCAATATTACCGGCGCGGGAATAAAGCTGGTGAACTATTTTTTGAGCAAGGGACAAACCGGCGCCAAAGGAGTTGAATTAACTGTTTAGAGTGGATGTAGTCGGATTCATGGGCATCAGTTATATTTCAGGAAACCTCGCTGGTTATTTTATTGAATTTTTAAAATTTTTTATTGCGCTTTTTATTTATTATTCGTATATTTATAGACTTGGCATAGCAAGAGAGCGTAGCTCAGCCGGTAGAGCAGCGGCCTTTTAAGCCGTTGGTCGTGGGTTCGATTCCCACCGCTCTCACTACAATTTCCCTTCTTTCTTTTTCCCCACTTTTTATTTCCGCTTAAAAAACTTGCTTTAATTGGTTTTTTTTTCTATTATTCTGTTATTAGTATTCATGCCATTTCTAATATAAATAGCTGATGTACAACAATTTTCCCTTTGCTTCTTATAGCAAACAAGGATAAATATCCGCTCTTTTGTCAAATCTTTTCCATACCCGAACCAACAAACCGGGCTGATGCCGCGCCTGGTTTGAACATGACTCCGGCGCTGCCGGAATTTTTAAGTTGTTCATTGAGAAAACCACCTGAAATACAACATTAACGCAAAGGATAGTAAAATGAGCCACAGGATCATTGTGTTTATCTCTGCTTTATTTTGCATAACCGCTCTTGCCTATGCCTCTATTCAACCAGGGTCCGGGCGGGACTGGGAAAATCCCGCGGTCTTTACCCGTGGTCAGGAAGAAGCGCATACGCCGTTAGCGCCTTTTAATTCCGTTGAACAAGCTCTTGGGTATGACAAATTCAACTCGCCCTGGCTGCACTCCCTGAACGGGGAATGGAAATTTTCCTGGTTTTCATCGCCTGTTCAAGCCCCGGCCGATTTTTATCAGCCTAATTATAATGTAAACACATGGCCCACCATTCAGGTGCCCGGCAACTGGCAAATGCAAGGATTCGGACATCCTTTGTTCCGTAACATTCAGCAGCCGTTCATTTCCCGGCCGCCGTTTGTGCCGGATGATTATAATCCTGTCGGCTTGTACCGGCGCACTTTTACTATCCCCGCTTCCTGGAATGGCCGCCAGGTTTTTTTACATTTTGAAGGCGTTCATTCTGCATCACAGGTGTGGGTCAATGGTGTAGAAGCCGGTTATAACCAGGGCGGTATGGAACCGGCCGAATACAACATCACACCGTTGCTGCAAGCCGGCAATAACACTCTAGCCGTGCGCGTTTACCGTTACTCCGATGGCGCCTACCTGGAAGACCAGGATATGTGGCGGCTGTCCGGCATTTATCGTCATGTTTACCTGTATGCTACCCCGGCTGTGCATCTCCGCGATTTTTTCATCTGGCCGGATCTGGATAAAAATTACCAGAACGGATTGCTTAAGATAATGGCGCAAGTGAAGAATTTCGCTTCGTAAACTGCAAACGGCTTTTCCGTACGTGTAACTCTCTTTGATAATGCAGGTAATGCGGTATTACAAAAGCCCCTGATCCAGTTGATCCCTTCGCTTGCCCAGGGACAGGTTCAGGAAGTTAAATTTTCCGAAACGGTAAATAATCCCGCCAAATGGTCGGCGGAATATTCCAACCTGTATTCTGTCATCCTGGAATTGCTGGATACTGCCGGCAATGTTACGGAAACCTTGTCCGGCCGCACCGGTTTTCGCAAAGTTGAAGTCAAGAACCGGGCCATTACCATTAACGGCGTCGCCGTCAAGTTTAACGGGGTGAACAGTCACGTTCACCACCCGGTCACCGGCAGAACCATGGATATCGAAACCATGCGCCAGGACCTTATCCTGATGAAACAATTCAACATTAATTGCGTGCGCACCTCCCATTATCCCCCCAACAACGAATACCTCGACCTGGCGGACGAACTGGGTATGTACATTGTCGACGAGACCGGCGACGAAGCGCATGCCACCGAATACCTTTCCGAAGACCCGGCCTGGCGCGCCGCTTATTTAGATCGGGGTAAAAGAATGGTGCTGCGGGATCGCAATCACCCTTCAATAGTGATCTGGAGCGCCGGTAATGAAAGCGGTTCCGGCGATAATATCGGCGCTATCATTGCCCAGGGTAAACAGCTTGATCCCAGCCGACCCAACTGGTTGTATGGCGGCAATACGGATCTGCTGCCGTTTGAAGATATTGTCGGGCCGCGTTATCCTACGCCTGAAGAGCTGGAAAAAGTAGGCCAGGTTCCGGCGGCAACGGACGCCCGGCCCTCTTTTATGGATGAATACCTGGCCGCATCCGGGAACAGCCTGGGCAGCCTGGAAGAGTATTGGGACCTTATTTATCGTTACCCGCGCCTGACCGGCGGCGCTGTGTGGGACTGGATGAGTCCCGGAATTTTAAGTAAAATCATCAGTACGCCGGATCTATCAAAATATAACAACAAAGGCTACCTGATGGGCCGGGCTTTTCTCGTGGAAGGTATTTCCGGTAACGCCGTTTCCCTGAGCGGCCATGACGACTGGGTGGAAATATATCGCCACCCGGCGCTGAATATTACCGGCAACCAGTTGACCCTGGAAGCATGGGTCTATCCGCGCAGTTGGAACGGCGCCGGCCCGTTCATCACCAAAGGCGATCATCAATATGGATTATTGCAAGCTGATAAAAACACCCTGGAATTTTACATTTATAACGGCGAGCGCATTGCCGCGCGTACTGCGCTTCCTGTGGATTGGGAATACAAATGGCACCATATTGCCGGTATTTATGATAATGCCGCCCTGAAAATTTATATTGACGGCCAGGAAAAAGCCACCCTACCACACAGCGGCAATATAGCTTACGGCTATTATCCCTTAAACATTGGCAAGAACGCGGAACTGCACGGCATGGAACATGCGGGGCAATTGTGCAACGCGGTTATCGATAATGTGCGGATATATGCGCGGGCGTTATCCCCTGCCCAGCTTGGTTCGGCAGATGAAAATGTTGTTAAAGATGCGGTTCTGTGCCTGAATTTTGATAGTTCTGCAGAAGAAGGAGAGTTTTACTTTCTCGGTATCGGCGCGCGACCTTATGGACTGGTGTGGCCGGATCGCACCGTACAGCCGGAATTGTGGCAGCTTAAAAAAACACCCCAGCCGGTAAAAGTGGAGGCCGAAAACCTGTTGCAGGGCAAAGTAAAAATTACCAACCGCTACAATTTTACCAATCTGAACCAACTGGTAACCTCATGGTCGTTACAGGCTAATGAAAAATCCATCCAATCCGGCATTCTGAATCTGGATATACCGGCGGGAGAATCCAAATCTTTAACAATACCCATGAACCTGCCGGCGGCCAGGGCTGGTGAAGAATTCCGGCTGGCATTCAGTTTTACCCTGGCCAAAGACACCCCCTGGGCAGCAAAAGGGCATGAAGTCGCCTGGGAACAACTGGATATTCCACTGCCTGCTCCGGCGCTGCCGGTCATTGATGTTAAAGATCTGCCGCCATTGAATATGGATGAGAGTTACCAGTTTACCAATATTTATGGCAAGGATTTTTTCTATACATTTGATAAAAATATGGGCAAGCTATCTTCTATTTTATACAAAGGTAAAGAATTATTACAGGACGGCCCGACGCTGAACGTCTGGCGGGCGCCGGTGTGGAACGAGACTGAACGCGACTGGGGTAAGACGCCGATCGTGAACCAGTGGCGCGCCGCCGGGTTAGATCGTTTGCAGCACAAGGTAACCGGCGTTACTGCCGGCCGCAGCGGGGAAACGATTGTCCTAGTGGTGGAAACCGTAACCGCCGCGCCGGATAATGCAACCGCATTCGTGAGCAAATACACTTATACTTTCTTCAAAAGCGGCGATATTCTCCTCACCCATCATATAACGCTACAGGGCAAAATGCCGGACTATTTACCGCGGCTGGGTCTGCAACTGGTGTTAGGCAAAGAATTTGATCAGTTCACCTGGTATGGCCGGGGGCCAATAGAGACTTACCCGGATCGTAAGACCGGCGCTAAAATCGGATTATATAACGGCTCGGTACAGGAACAGTATGTGCCTTACCTGACGTCGGGCGATTACGGCAATAAAACCGATGTACGCTGGGCGGCGATCACCAATAAAAACGGTTTGGGATTATTTGTAAGCGGGACGGAATTGCTGAACATCAGCGCCCAGCATTTTAGTACGGAAAACCTGGCGCTGGCGCTCTATCCGTTCCAGCTAAAACCGCAGGACGGGATTACCATGAATATCGATCATCTTGTTACCGGAGTTGGCTGCACAGCGGTCAAGACCATGCAACAATACCAGACGCCGGCCAAAGAGACCGAATACACTATCAGGCTGCGACCTTTTGCAACTGTTGACCAGCCCCCGGCCGATTTGGCCAAACAGGCGTTAAGATGAAAAAAACAAATTATGCAATCATTGGCTAACTCAACTCATCTGCTCTTTCGCCGGGCCGAGCCGGCTGAATATAAAGTGTTGACCGATATTTCCTGGCGGGCAAAACAGATCTGGCCTTACCCGGAAGAGTATTTTGAAATTTGGCGGGAGGAATTGACTATTTCTCCCGCCTATGTCGCCGCCAATCCTGTATATGTTGCCGTACAGGAAAACCGGATTGCGGGTTATTATGCGCTGGTTCACAATCCATATTACCGGCAGATCGGCGAGGTGAGGGTAGAATCCGGCTATTGGCTGGAACATATCTTTGTAGAACCGGAGGTTATGTATTGTGGTATCGGCAGCGGATTATTAAACCATGCCGTCACTATTTGCCGGAGCATTCCCTGCACCCGGTTACTGGTTTTTGTCGATCCATTTGCCAGGGGCTTTTATGATAAAATAGGCGCACAGTTTCTGTACGATTCACCTTCCAGCATTCCGGGCCGGACGATCCCGGTTTATCAAATCAATATCCCGATAGAGTAATTTTAAAAAACGTGTGACATCTCACAAAACTTGTCCGTTTTTTTTGCAAAATTTATTGTGAAAAACTGGTATTGCAGGTAAGTATGCAATAAAGAAATGATGTGATGAGGTGTTGACATGGCAAAAGGTATAACAGCAATAAGTCGACTATTACTAACAATTCCGATCAAGCCGGTAGAGAAAGTTTTCCCTATGCACAACGAGGCGGTTCTGACGCCTGCCTTTACCTTTTCGATTCCCGATACCTGGCAGGAGGAATACCTTACCCCGGATATTTTGCGGATTTATCCGCCGGACGTGCCGGCTTTTTTAACAATCCGGGAAATAACCGCGTGCGAGTCCGATTCACCCATCTGTCTAACCTCGAGCCTTGACTTGTTTTCAATCAGCGATACCTGGCAGGGCAGGATAAAAGGAATGCTGCATACCTGTGTTATTGGCCAGGGAAAAACCAGCGCGGCTATTCCGGTCACTTTTATTCTCGATCAGTTCTCCCCGGATGGTAAACACAGTTATTCCCTGCTGTTTATGGGTAAGCGTAAAGCGGTTATTCAATATATGATGGAATTCATATATATCCGCAATTCCATTATGTGTTGATAGGAAGAAAAGTAATGTGGCTTTACTAGTCCCGGGAAACGCTTGTTGTAGACATAACCGAATATCATTTCCCCATACCAGGGCGGCAAAGTCTCAATTTGAGAATAATCCCTTTGCTTTGCAAATGTTCATCATTATAACTTGTCATTTTGAGCGAAGCGAGAAATCTTGTTTTTATAATAAAATAGATTAGAAAGATTCCGCGTCGCTCCGCTCCTCGGAATGACAAAAAAGGATTTAAAAATTAATACTTTAAGATGTTTCCACTTTTCGGGGTCTAAAAATACAGTAATGGGAAAAAACAAGAGATCCAAACAAATACTATTGTATTTCAAAAGATACCGACCCGGCTTTACCGGTGGCCTGATTCTCCAATCCTTTACTGACAATTTCCTTGCCCTTTTTATCAATCGCTGTAATATCAAGGTTCACAGATTCGCTGGGGGCGTCCCACGGCACAATGGTTTTTAACATCCAGATATTCTTTTTCTTTTGGCTTTTATCGGGCTGCAAAATAAATTGGGGAGCGTCATAAGGATGTTCCCGGACTGTGAGAAATACTTTACTTATTTCTTTGATCTTGCCGGTAAATTCTACAGTAAGGGTGACACTGTCGCCCGGAGCGGCGGCTTGCGGAATCATGGTTGCTTCTTTAAATTTTGGTTGTTTGGCAAATACAGTCGTTGCGATGAGCAGGAAAAGGGATAATACCACCAAAATTTTCTTCATAGCTTGTCCTCCATAAAATAGATGACTCGTTCGGAACCCGGATGACCTCCGGGTTCCGCAAGATAACTGGTTATATCGTATCAAACACTTTTTTGATCCGCACAAATGCCCAGTCCAGTTCTTCTTTGGTAATGACCAGCGGCGGGGCAAAACGGATGACATTTTCGTGGGTCTCTTTGCACAACAAGCCTTCTTTTTGCAGGGCTTCGCAGAAACGGCGCGCGCCCCTGGCTTCCGGTTTCAATTCAATGCCGATGAACAGGCCCTTGCCGCGTATTACACGGATATATTTTTTATCCAGGGTATTCAGTTTATCGCGGAAATAGATGCCCAGTTCAAAAGATCTTTCCGGTAGTTTCTCTTCCACAATAATGCGCAGCGCTTCGCGGGCAATAGCGCACGCCAGCGGACTGCCGCCAAAAGTGCTACCATGATCGCCGGGCTTGAACACACCTAACACGGCGTCGCCGGCAAGCACTGCCGAGACCGGTAAAAATCCGCCGCTCAGGGCCTTGCCGATGATCACCACATCCGGTTTGACGTCTTCGTATTGATAAGCAAATAACTTGCCGCTGCGACCCAAACCGGACTGGATTTCGTCCAGCATGAATAAAGCATTGTGTTGCTTGCATAAAGCCGCCAGTTCCTGCAAATACCCGTCCGGAGGAATGAGAATGCCGCCTTCACCCTGGATAGGCTCGATCATAATGGCGACGGTGTTTTTGTTGAATGCTTTTTTGGCGGCGGCTATATCTCCATACGGCGCCATGATGAAACCCGGCGTGAACGGACCAAAACCTTCGCGGTATTGCGGTTCCGAGGAAAAACCGACTATGGTTGTGGTGCGGCCATGAAAATTATTGGAAAAAACTATAATTTCCGCCTGATCTTTGGCTACGCCTTTGACTGTGTAGCCCCATTTACGCGCCGCTTTAATAGCAGTTTCCACCGCTTCGGCGCCGCTGTTCATGGGCAATACGCGCGCAAAACCGGTCAGTTCGCATAATTCCTTGCATAACAGCGGTAACTGATCGTTGCGGAACGCCCGCGATGTTAATGTAATTTGCTGGCATTGTTCCTGCATTTTTTTTACCAGGCGGGGATGACAATGTCCCTGGTTTACTGCGGAATAAGCGCTGAGAAAATCCAGGTATTTATTACCTTCCACATCATACACCCACACACCCTGACCGCGGTTGATCACCACATCCAGTGGGTGGTAATTGTGTGCTCCGTATTTTTCTTCCAGCGCAATATATTCCCGAGTGGTCATAAAACCTCCAAGTTGGTTATACTTGATAACAAATTACAAAATTGCCCCTGAAAAAGCAAGCAAATCAGGTTTAATCTGGTAATATAGCGTTGTTTTATGTAACAAGTGATATCCTGGAAATATTCTTTATATAAAATTCGGGGGGCCCGGAATCAGGGTGAATCTGTCCAAACACACCGGAAAGACACTTTTCTCATAGGGGCAAAGCATTTGTTCCAGTTCACAATAAAATGTAGCCCACCTCGCCGCACATACAGCACATGCCCGGACAGGTTCTGAGTCATAGGTTTTTCTTTATAGCAGACCTGTACCCCAGGTGGACTCCACTGAATGCAGCCGGGCCACAGGCCCGACCTACAGATTAAACCCCGTCAGGGGTGAAATGTTTATAGTAAAATAAATAAAAACTCGTAACCCCGTTAGGGGTGGAACCGCGGGTACGATCATCAGTCATCTCGATACGTCCCGAAAGATGAAGCAACGGGACTACTCGATGACCGTTACAGATTTAGAAAAGTACGGTCGTCGAGTAGGCCGTCCCGCTTGGCGGGACGGACGTATCGAGACGACATTTCCTGGTCAATCGCAACAAAGTGGAGTCCACCTCGCCGCATAAACAGCACTAGCCTGCACAGGTTCGGAGTCATAGGATTTTCTTTATAACAGTTCTGTACCCCAGGTGGACACCACTGAATGCAGCCGGGCCGCAGGCCCGACCTACAGATTAAACCCCGTCAGGGGTGGAACCGTGGATACCATCATCAGTCATCTCGATACGTCCCGAAAGATGAAGCAACGGGACTACCCGATGACCGTTACTGATTTAAAAAAGTACGGTCGTCGAGTAGGCCGTCCCGCTTGGCGGGACGGACGTATCGAGACGACTTTTCCTGGTCTATGCACAATAAAGTGTAGCCCACCTCGCCGCACATACAGCACATGCCCGAACAGGTTCGGTGTCATAGGATTTTCTTTATAGCAGCCCTGTGCCCCAGGTGGACTCCACTGAATGCTGCCGGGCCACAGGCCCGACCTACAGATTAAACCCCGTCAGGGGTGAAATGTTTATAGTAAAATAAATAAAAAACTCGTAACCCCGTTAGGGGTGGAACCTGGAGGGGCGCTTTTCAGTCATCTCGATACGTCCCGAAAGATGAAGCAACGGGACTCTCGATGACCGTTACAGATTTAGAAAAGTACGGTCGTCGAGTAGGCCGTCCCGCTTGGCGGGACGGACGTATCGAGACGACTTTTCCTGGTCTATGCACAATAAAGGGTAGCCCACCTCGCCGCACATACAGCACAAGCCCGGACAGGTTCGGTGTCATAGGATTTTCTTAATAGCAATTCTGTACCCCAGGTGTACTCCACTGATCGCGTTAGAAATGCTCCCATGTTTCTTGGCCTGGAACAAGGGGCTGTTGCCCCTTGTCTATCTATCCTATCCGGTTGCAAGCCCGATTTGAATTAACATGCTTCTTTATCATTACCACCCCATAGATCACCGCCAGTACAGCATAGATCACAAAATAAGTACCGTATTCGCGCAAAATGTGATTGTATTCGGCCAGCGGTCGGGATTGCCACCACAAAAACACCCCGATAATGCCGGTGAACAGCGCCCCGGCCAGGGAGAGGTATTGCCGGAAGCGTTGGAAACTGCTGAATAATCCGGCGCACAGCCTCCGCACCTGCCGCTGCCGCGCTAACGCCCATACCAGCGTCATCCACAAAAACCACGATGCGGCCTGGATTGGGCTTAGACTACGCAAATAGCCACCCAGGGTAAATACCGGACTCAACCACACCAGGCGGCGCGGGAAAGACTCCCGGTCTTTGTACACCAGCACGGTAATTTTCGCATGGTCGCGCTGCCGCAAAATGTCCATAATGGCGGCGCGCCGACTTTCGGTATCCATTTGCCGCCAGCCCGGTATGTGCAGGGCGTTCCAGGTATAAGCGACGCTGCCATAGCCGTGATAATCGGCGCCGCCCAGCATGAGCAAATTCCTTTCCCGGCTCGGATCAACCATAGCGTGAAAATCCTCATCCTCCACCCGAATACCTTCCGCCTGGTTGGCAATTTCAAAGCCCTGTGCACCGTTTTCAATATAATAGGACGCCGGACGGCGTTTATCGGCAAACCAGTGTGCGATCACCGCTACGCCGTTGTGCGCCTGCGCCGAATCCATGGCTGTGGAATCCGGCATGTCTTTGGTGATAAAATCGCGGGTCAAGCCCAGTAACAGGATATGGTTGCTGCCGGAATATTCCTGGCCGCACAACAAAAGCGGCTCAGCCGCCAGTTCGGCGCGACGCTGCCGCTCCACCAACTCTAAAGTATTGGCATGATGATTATGCTCGGTGAGGAAAAATGCCTGGTAGCCGTTGCGTTTATGCCATTGCATTACCCGCTGCGGCGAGGCCAGGCCATCGTGACTATACCAGGTGTGGCTGTGAAAATTCACCAGGACCTGATCCGGGTTGTGATTATTGATAGTATTTTCCGGCCAGGGAAAGAACACCAGCGCCACGATTATAGCAATGGTTATGGTTAGAATATCCGGCAGGGATACCAGCCAGGATTTTACAGCGTTTCTCCAGCCGCCAGGCTTTTTTCTACGGGTCAGCAGCGCTACCGGAAGCGCCAGGAGCATGATCCACAACATTAATACACAAATTTCCACCAGCGGCTGATCGGCCCGCATGTAAAAGAAAGCCCAGCCGATGAACGGCTCCAGGGCAATCCGCCATGGCGCGTTGTGAACGCTGAAACCTGCCGCCGGGGCGCCGCTTACAGCATCGGCTATGTGCATCGGGTAATGAAAAAGTGTCGATAAAGTAATAACGAGTAACAGTATAATAGCAGGCGCTGCAATTTTTTTTAATCCGCTCAAGTTCATAACTGGTCCTAAACAGTGAACTGGTTGATTTTTTGAATATACATATAAAACCGCTAAAAAGCCATGTCAATTCCCGGCGGCCTGGCGCGGTTATTCTTCGCCGGGAATTGAATAACCGCGCCAAGAACTGGGAAAAGAGTTTTTACCGCTTACCCGGCCATTTCCGCCCCGGCAGCCGCAGCCGGTTTGGCAGTATGATTGAGCAGCATAATACCGGCAAAAATCGCCACGCCGATTACACCGATGCCGCTCCACAGAATCGTCGGGCCCCAGTGTTCATAGACCCAGGCACCGGCTGCAGGGCCAATTACAAACGACAGGGAAAAAGAGAGCGTATAAATGCCCATGTATTTACCGCGGTTTGCATCCTGCGCCAGGTTGGCAATATACCCGCCGGTCAGGGGGAATACCAGCATTTCGCCGATTGTGAATACCACTACCGTAAAAGCAATGTACAAATAACTGCCATACAGTGGTAAAATGGCAAATCCCAGCATAATCAACAGTGACCCGGCGGCAATGACCGGCAGCGGATTCCAGCGTTCCACTTTGTGGATCAACGGCATTTCCATGAACACGATCATAACAGCATTCAACGCCAGCAAGATACCGATGCGGTTCTCGGTAAAGCCGAGGAAATTTTTCAAATACAGCGACCAGGTATTGAATATCTGGAAAAAGGCGATGCCGAGAATGAACATAATGAACATCAGGAACATAAACGGCGTGTCGCGCCAGGGTGAAGGCGCCGACCCCTTCGTCCGATCGATATTATCCGGCGCTTTGATTGGGGCACGATGGAACAGCCTCCAGAACATAACGCCGGCTGCCAGTGAAGTCAAACCGTCTACCCAGAACAAGAGCCGGTAATCGTGGGTCGCCAAAAAGCCGCCCAATACCGGGCCAATGGTAACGCCGAGGTTGATAGCCAGCCTGTTAAGGGCAAAACCGCGCGCCCGTTTTTCGGGGGGGCAGACCTGGGCAATAGCGGATATGTTGGCAGGACGAAAAGCATCCGTGATTGCTGCGGAAATGAACAATACCACCGCTAATCCCGTGAACGAGTGCACCATCAACATGACAAAATAACCAATCCCGGCGCCGAGCAGACTGTAGACCTGAATTTTATAGGTGCCATATCTGTCGCTCAACAAGCCGCCGCCATAAGTGCCGATCAGCGTGCCCAAACCATAGATACTGATCAGCTTTCCAGCGTCGGCAATACTGAAATGCAGTTGTTGCGTCAGGTACAGGGTCATAAAAAACAGTACCATCGAACCGCAGCGGTTAATCAGTACCACCAGCGACAGCAGCCATGCTTGTTTCGGCATGCCCCGGTAGACTGAAATATATTTATAAAATAACGTTTTCAATTTATTTCCCTCACTTCAAACATAAATTAATACACTGTAAACGATTATCAAAACTATTTGTTACAGTCGCCCGGTAAGCATCAGCGACAGAATGCCTGCACCTCGTCGATGCAATTTAGCCGCACCGCTTCTTCCAGCACCTCGATATGTCCCAGCCGCTTGAAATAGAGCGCGGCATAATTGCGCTGCACCGGGCTGCCGTTAAACAGGTAATACCTGATACGTTCCCGTCCTTCGCCGCAGCCCACCAGGCCCAGGGCATAATCGATCATTTTCTGGACGATGAAATGATCCTGCTCCTGCAGTATCCGCAAGAGTTCGTCGATGTCCTTAGCCTTCCCGGTTTGGGCTAACCGGGTAAATTCCGTCAGATTAAACATCAAATCCGACATTGCGCCTCCTTTCTGCTTGATCTTTATATTCAGGATTCTTTTGCAGGAACCCATTTAAAACAAAAAAAGCCCCGTTTTATTCGAACGAGGCTTTTCAGTGTTTTATGATCTGAACCGGGTATAGCCTCATTCTTTGTGGATAACGTCAAAACCCATTACAGCCGGGGTGAAAAAACGCTCGGCGGTGGTGGTTGAAATAACAACGCAACAATCAATCAATTGAGACGGGTTGATGACGAAAATATTGTGTAGAAAATAATATAATGAAATCATTTTTCGCTTCCTGTTAATGGCGTCAAGACCGGTTCATTTCTGCTTTTAACAAAAAAGCCCCGCTTTATTCAAAACGAGGCTTTCTATTTATACTTTATATTCTGCTATAATTTATTATAGCCTCATTTTTGTTTTAGTAGTAATGAAACGATCGTCGGCGCCGCATACAAACGGAGTTGCGATAAATGTGGCGGTCGGGGTGATCGCCTGCGGCATTGACATGTTTAGAATAATGATCATAAGTAGTAAAAAACTCCGTTTAATTATTAAGACAATTATTTTACAGAATATTTTTCAAAAATGCAAACGTTTTCTTTATTTTTCAAAAATTTTTTCTATATATAATTTTCCCATGTTGCGGTTAATTATATACGGCCAAACAATTGATTATCAGCATCATGTAAAGTTTTTGGCGTCCAGCGAGACTTGTTTCATCAGCTTTTTGTTGGTTGAGGCTTTTTGCATCAGTTTAAGCAGCATGGTCATGGCCACTTTGGGTTCCTGGTCTACCAGGGCGCGGCGCAGGCCGGTAATCCATTTTAATTCTTCTTCGTTGAACAGCAGTTCTTCCTTGCGGGTGCCGCTGGCGGGAATGTTAATAGCCGGGAAAATCCGGCTTTCTGCCATAGTGCGATCCAGTACAATTTCGCTGTTGCCGGTGCCTTTGAACTCTTCAAATATGTAATCATCCATGCGCGAACCGGTATCGACCAGGGCGGTGGCGATCACGGTTACCGAGCCGCCGTCTTCGATATTGCGGGCCATGCCGAAAAAGCGGCGCGGAATTTCCAGCGCGCGGGCGTCCAGACCACCGGACAAAGTACGGCGCGAGCCGGAACCATAAGAATTGAACGCGCGCGACATACGGGTAATGCTGTCCAGCAGAATGACCACATCGCGGCCGCATTCCAATTCACAACGAACATGCTCCAGCGTGAGTTCGGCCAGGTTGACGTGCGATTCGATGCTCATATCGCTGGAACTGGCCAGCACTTCAGCATTAACGCTGCGGCGGAAATGCGTCACCTCTTCCGGGCGTTCATCAATCAATAATACAATAATGCGGGTTTCGGGGTTGCTTCTGGAAATCGAAACGGCTATTTCTTCCAGCAGCCGGGTTTTGCCGGTTTTGGGCGATGCTACGATCATCCCACGCGTGCCTTTGCCGATTGGCGCAACCAACTCGATGACCCGCATGGACATAATACCGCTATCGCCAACCCGGAATCGCTCTGTAGGGCTGATTGGCAGCAGTTCTTCAAAACGCGGCCGTAAATAAAATTGTTGCGGGTCGAGGCCGCTGATGGTTTCAATAGTGGAAAGATAAACCCCGTTTTCTTCCTGCGTTTTTTCGCCGACAATAAATGCGCCTTCAACCAGGTCGTACTGGCGAATCAGATCACGCGGTACCCGCACGTCATCGGGGCTTGGTTGAAATGAATTTGCCGGATCGCGCAGAAAAGCATAGTTGTGGGATTGAAATTTTAATACCCCTGAAGCCTTTTCGGACATGTTTCTTTCTCTCAAAATATAGCATTATATATACAATTAATTAAATTTTTCCACAGCCTGATCTATAATAACGGATTAAACTTTTTGCCCTTCGGCCTTGCATCCGGGGGAGCATTTTGCCGAATTGGACTCTATTTATCTATTGTTATACCGAACTCTGTCACCAGGTTCCGCCGGATTATCGGGGGGATAATTCTTCAAGTGACTATAAGATACAAGTTTACATCATAAAAAACAAGTATAATTTCTATGGAAAGGTTATGCGTTTAAATTATTACCAGGGGTTCAGGTTGAATAAAGTAATTGCGCCAATACCGGCTTGTTTAGTATATTGAATTTACAAGCAGTTTATTCAATTTCCATGACAAAACGGAAACCAGCTATGGAGAATATTACTTTTATCAAAGCAGCTTCAGCGGCAGCAATAGCTCCCTGGCGGGAGATGTACCTGAATTCCCTGCCAGAAGCCCAGGAACTGTACCTGGAAATGCAGATCGACAAGGCGGCATGCTATATTGTACAAATTGCCGCCAACCCGGCCGGGTATTTCTTTATGGGACCGAATGCCGCCCTGCTGGAATATTTTATAGCGCCGGAGTATATCGATCAGGTCGATCATGTATTTCAGGAGATCGTTCGCGCGTTTGCCGTGCAAACCGCATTGTGTAAATCATTTGATCATACCCTGCTTTCCTGTTGTATTGCCGTGCAGAAATCGGTTAAAGCTATTGGCATTCATTTTCGTGAGCGCCGCGAAAAACCACTGCCGCCGCTCAACCCGGCAGTACACATCCGTTTTGCCGTACCCGAAGATGAACATAAAATTGCGTTGATGAATGAAGAAGTGTTTGAGGAAGATGAGCAAATCGGGGATTATATTAAAACGCAGCGGATCCTGGTTTTTACCCTGCATGACGCCATCCTCGGTTTTGGTATTTTTTCACGGGTCATTCCCGGTCGCCCGGAATTTGATATTGGTATGCTGGTGGACAAGCCTTTCCGCAACCAGGGCTATGGCAGTTATATCATTCATTACCTGGCCGACTATTGTCGTAAAAACGGCTGGCGGGGCATTTGCGGCTGCGCCATTGACAACATCGCTTCCCGTAAAAGTCTGGAAAAAGCCGGTTTCATTGCCTGTTACCGGCTGCTGGAAATTACCTTTTAAGAAGAACTGTTAAACATACTGATCACCCTGGTTCCGGGCCTACAGCCCGGCAGCATTTCAGTGTGGTCCACCTGGGGGACAGGATTGCTATAAAGTCAGGACTATAACTCCGAATCTGTCCGGGCTTGTGCTGTATGTGCGGCGAGGTGGGCTACACTTTGTTGCGTATTGACCAGGAAATATCGTCTCGATACGGGCCGAATCTCCTTTTGCTGAAAATTTGCTTTTTAACCGGTACAGTTCACCTTTCAAAACCATGTACGGCCCTACTCGACGACCGGTTTTTCCGTTAAACCCTATCATTGCCACGACCTTCAGGTCGTGGGACAAATAAAGCAAAAACATGGTTTTAGCCAAAATCAGTATTTGACTAAAGTCGATTTTTAGTTTTAGTAATCCACGTCATAAATGACGTGGCAATGAACAAAAGATTTTTCCTCGCTTATTTGAGCGCTGATCAGGAAATATCGTCTCGATACGGGCCGAATCTGCCTTTGCTAAAAATTTGCTTTTTAACCGGTACAGTTCACCTTTCAAAACCATGTACGGCCCTACTCGACGACTGGTTTTTCCTGAAATCTCATGCGGTCATCGAATAGTCCCGCTGCTTCACCTTTCGGGACGTACTAAGACGAATCTCTACCCGACGACCGGTTTTTCCGTTAAACCCTATCATTGCCACGACCTTCAGGTCGTGGGACAAATAAAGCAAAACCATGGCTTTAGCCAAAATCAGTATTTGACTAAAGTCGATTTTTAGTTTTAGTAATCCACGTCATAAATGACGTGGCAATGAGCAAAATAATTCCTCCTCGCTACACTAATTGCAATGACAAAAAATATCGATCATCGAATAGTCCCGCTGCTTTATCTTTCGGGACGTATCGAGATGACTGATATATGCCCCGGCAGGACAACTAGGCAATTGGCAACAGCTCCTTGTTCCAGGGCAAGAAACCCTGGCCTATTTCCCGCACCGGTATGTGAATCCCGGCGCGATCAAAAGACTGGTTTTCCGTCAAACCCCATCATTGCCACGGCCTTCAGGTCGTGGGACAAATAAAGCAAAAACATGGCTTTAGCCTAAATCAGTATTTGACTAAAGAGTAAATTCCAGTTCCCGGCGGGTTAATATATATTGCAACCATAACTGAAAGAGTCCCTGCTTTCCGGATGAAAATTTGATAAAAACCGGATTATTCACTTTGAAAAAACCGGAAAAATTATAATATTATATGTTAATGTATTTTGGTCGTAAAAATTGTATCGACCGGTTTATAAAGTTTATTAATAAAACAACAGGTGTATGGCGTAATATCCATACACGGGTATGACCTGTATTGCTTTTATTTGTCATTGTTGAACGCCATACCTGGAATATGTGAGATTTTGCCAGGTATTTTTAACAGGGCCTGATTTAGTAAATCATAAAGAATGAACAGGTGATAAAATGAGCAGATTTTCACCAGCAGTATCCTGGAAAGTGATTTTCAAGACAATTTTTTCCCTGGTTTTTTTTGCAGGTTATTATTTTTATTTTAAAACCGGCGTCAATATGGTTTTGAGTTATCAGTGGCAGGAGCCCACCTTTTTTTGCACCGGCCAGTTCTTACGGGAATTTCTTGCTTTCCCCGGCGGTCTCACGCAGTATGTCGCCAATTTCATTGCCCAGTTCTATTACATTCCCTGGGCCGGCGCGGCAATCATAACGCTCTCCGCCTGGCTGCTGTGCAGAATTACCGTCATGATCGTAGCCAGGATTTTTCCAGATATGCGTTTATTTTTTTTATATTATCTTCCGGCCATTTTGCTCATTCCTGTTCACAGCCTGTATAAACATCCTTACGAGTTCACCCTGGCGCTGTTACTCAGCTTGACGGCCTTTTTACTTTACATCCGGTTCAGTCCGCGCAACCCCCTGTTAAAAAGCATTATAGCTGCGCCGGTTCTGGCGATTTTATATTATGTGGTGGGCGGGGCGTTTTACCTGTATGTGGTTTTATGTGTATTATACGATTTATTCATCAGCCGCACTCTGACAGCGCCGGTGTTGTCGGCGATTGTCGCGGCAGCGCTGCCCTTTATAGCAACCCAGGTATTTATCATCACCGCCAGCGATGCCTTTTTATCTTTATTACCGTTCAGCCTGGCCTACAAACCAATATTTGCCGCATGGCTGTTATATGGCTATTATATCTTGCTGATACCCGGTCTGGTTTTTGCCAGGTCGAAAACAAAGGCAGGAACCGGGCTGTGGAACCGGCTGGCCGGATTTGGAGCAAAATTACAAAACCAGCGCGGCTGGCTGGTCAAAGGCGCGGCGCTGATCCTTCTTGCCGTGCTGTACGCATTGATCTCTTTTAACCGGCAAACCAAAGTATTACTTTTGGCCGATAATTACGCGCAAAACAAAGAGTGGGTACAAGTACTTGATATTGCCCGTGAACGGGTTACCAATCACCGGCTGGTTGCCTTTCACAGTAACCGGGCGTTGTACTTTACCGGGCACCTGGCAAATAACATGTTTTCCCTGTCACAGGAACGCAGTTCTGAAAGCCTGGTCATGTCGCGTGAATTTGCCAGCACCGCCCCGCTGCAATGCAGCCAGTTTTACCTGGAACTGGGAATGGTGAACGAAGCCCAGCACTGGGCGCACGAGGCCCTGGCTCTGAAAAAAGAATCCCCCTGGATCTTGCAGCAATTGGTCATCATCTCCCTGCTCAAAGAGGACTATGCCTTTGCCCAGGTTTGTCTGAATAAAATTAAAACCACAATCTTGTTCAAAGACTGGGCGCAAAACTGGCAGCATTATGTGGATAATCCGCAGAGTATCAATACAAACGTGATGCTGAAAAATATCCGCGCCATTCAGGTGAACTGCGATTATTTCATTCGCACCAATGAAATTCGCGATATTTTGGAATTTGTATCCACGTGCAGTAAAAATAACCGCATGGCGTTCGAATACCTGATGGCCTGTTATTTGATTACCGGAAGGCTGGATGAAGTTATAGCCAACATCCCCCGCCTGAAAGAGTTTAATTATCAATATATCCCCCGGCATTATGAGGAAGCGATCTTGTTATCCGCCATGCGCAAGGGCGGGGAAATAAACCTGGGAGAGTATAAAATCAATTCCTCAACCCGGGCGCGGTTCAAAGATTATAACAATATTCTTATAAAATACCCCTCCGGCAAAGTGGCCGCGCGCAAGGAACTGGCGCAAAAACACGGCAACACCTATTGGTATTATGTAATGTACAATTAAGCAAAAGCTGATTTGTGGAGCATGATATGATCCGGACAAAAAAATATATATTATTAATTGCTTTAATCGTTTTAACCGTCGTGTGTGGATGTTTGTTGCGGAGCGGTGAACCGGAAATTGAAAATGTTGCGGATGTTGATCGTTTGCCGGTTCTGGAACCGGATATTACGGATATTGTTATTCCACCCAATATTGCCCCGCTAAATTTCAAAATTATGGATAAAGCCGGGCAATATTATGTTAAACTCCATGCCGAAGACGGCGCGCCGATAACCTGGCACAGCCGCAACAACAAGGTAATATTCCCCATACAAAAATGGGCAGAGTTGCTGACCGAAAACCGGGGCCGTGAAATAACCATCGATGTGTACTGTAAGGATGAAAACGACCTCTGGTCCCGCTACAAACCGGTTACACTGCAGGTGGCGCAGGAAAATATCGATGACTACCTGGTATACCGCATTATTCACCCGGCGTATCGTGTATGGTCCAACATTGGCATTTATCAGCGGAACCTGGGCACTTTTGAAGAAAAAGTGATTTTACACAATAAAACACTGGATAATGCCTGTCTCAATTGTCACTCTTTTCATCAAAACAATCCTCAGGAGATGATGCTGCACCTGCGCGGCGGCCCGGGCACCGCCTTGTTACTGGCGCAGAACGGCGTTTTAAAAAACATCAACACCCGCACCACTTTCAACGCCTCGCCGGCCGCTTACCGGGACTGGCATCCGAACGGCAAGATCATTGCTTTTTCAGTAAACAAAGTTGCCCAGTTTTTTCACACCGTTGGGGAGACCCGCGATGTGTATGATACCGCTTCGGATATTGTATTGTATCAGATAGAATCGAACACTATTACCAGCGCTCCGCAGGTTTCATTGCCCAACCAGATGGAAACTTATCCCGCCTGGTCGCCGGACGGTCGTTATTTATATTTTTGCCGGGCGCCGCAGCCGGTGGTGCCGGAAGGTCAAAATTTCCCCTATAATTCTGTTTTTTACGAGTTGATGCGTATCAGTTATAATGCGGATACAAATGAATGGGGAGAACCGGAAATGCTGCTGCCCCATGCCGTCACCGGCGGCAGTATTACCCATCCCAAAATATCTCCCGATGGCCGTTATGTATTATATTGTCTGTGCCGGTATGGCAATTTTTCCATATACCGGCCGGAGAGCGATTTGTACCTGTTGGATCTGGAAAGCGGTGAAAATCGCCGGCTTTCAGTCAACAGCGAGCGCACGGAAAGCTATCATAGCTGGTCCGGCAACGGCCGGTGGATCGTTTTCAGCAGTAAACGGCAGGACGGAATAATGGCGCGGCCTTTTTTCAGTTATTTCGATAGCGACGGCGAAGCGCACAAACCGTTCATGCTGCCGCAAGAGGATCCCGGCTTTTACGATACCTTTTTAAAAACGTATAATTTGCCCGAATTTGTCGCCGGACCGATAACAGCAACGCCGCAGCAGTTAACCCGCCTGGCTTTTGCTGTTGATAAAGTAAAAAACGCTGCGCTCGACCCCCGGCTATCTCAACACATCGATACGCCGGATGCTTCTTCACCCTGGCAATCGGCGCCGCGGGCAAAATAACAACAAACCTGTTGCAGATTGAGAAAAAATTTTGTTAATTAAATGTTTAATCTTTTTTAGAGTTAATGCCGGAGAGAAAAATGAAAACTGCCAGGAGTATGAAAGATAATGGGTTGTCCCTGTTGACGATCGGTAAATCGTTTATACTGCTTTCAGGTTGTTTTTTATATTTTTGGTTGTGGGTTAATCCGACCCTGATCTTTCAAACCCAGGAGCCGGTGTTTTTCTCCAGTAACAGATTTCTGCTGGAGCATTTAACCTGGCCAGGCGGCGTGGTAGAGTATTTATCCGCCCTGTTGGGGCAGTTTTACTATTACCCGGCAGCCGGGGCGCTGGTGTTGACAATGATCTGCTGGAAAGCAAGCATTGCCATGGGGTGGCTTTATTCTTTTTTCAAACCTGTAAAAGCGAATTATATATTTCTGGTTATTCCATCAATTCTTTTGCTAGGTTTATCTAGCCTTTATACCTATAACCTATCCTTCAGCATTGGCTTGTTGATAACGCTGTTCATGTTCAACCTCTTGTTAAAAGGCGCGGCGGGTATACCGGCCATTCGTCCATTACTATTCTGGATTTTGGCAATTGTTAATTACTATCTGGCCGGTGGTTTTGTGATTTTGTTTATACTGCTGTATATTATTTACCTGCTTTTTCACTATAAAAAACTGTTTGATATTCTGGCCGTTCTGCTGGTTATCCCGGCGCCCTGGATCACGGCACAATACCTGGCGTATATCAGTTTACATGATGCCTGTTTCACTCATTTACCTGTAAAGGGGTTTACCGTTATTTCTGTGCTTGCCTGGTCGTTATGGATTTATATACTGGCGATCATGTTTATTGGCTGGCTCATGCAGCGCCGCTCCGCTGCGGCTGCCGGGAAAGAGCCGGCCAGATATTTGCTGGCTTTAAAAAACAAAACCCTCGCCGGAATAGTGCAAATTAGTATTCTGCTGCTGTTAATTGCCGGCGTCATTCTTTCAACAGGCGATTCTCTTGTTAAATCGTTACTTACCACCGATTATCTGGCGCGCCATCATCAATGGCAACAATTACTTGATTATCAAACCGGTAAAAGCAAAAGCAGCTTGTATGAAGTTTTTGAAACCAATCGCGCCCTGTATCACAGCGGCAAGCTGCTCGATGAAATGTTTGCATTTCCGCAAAACTGGGGTACTAACAGCCTGTTTTTAACCACGCAATTTTCAGAACTGTCGTTGCTGCATAATAGCGATCTTGATTATGATCTGGGTTATTATAATGGGTCGCTGCACTGGGTATACGAAGCCGTTTCGATGAGGGGTGAAACCGGTTTTAACCTGCAACGCCTGGCTTTATTACATCTGTTAAAAGGGGAAAAGAATTCAGCGCGCCGCTACTTGTCCAGCCTGCATAACACCATTCCATTCAAAAAGTGGGCGATGCATTACCTGGCTATAATGAATAACGATTCCCTGTTGCAAATTGACCCTGAGTTGCAGGATAAATTCACGCGGTCGATTAGCCAGGATTTTATGAACTACCAGTCAAATCCAGAAGCTAATTTAATCAACATACTCCAGGCCGATCCAGGCAATAAAATGGCGTTTGAGTATTACATGGCGGCTTGTTTGCTAAACCGGCAGTGGGGTACAATTGTTAAAAACATACCGGTTTTCCGGCAAATGGGCTATACAAATTTACCCTTTCATATTCAGGAAGCGCTGTTAATTTATATGGCGCAAAACCGTATTAATACCCTGGATGTCAGCGATTATTCGATGAATATCAAGATTAAAACGCAATTCAGCGCTTTTCAACAACTCATGTCACGGTTCAGAAACAAAACTGAAGCCCAGACGAGTATGTATGAATCGTTCCGACACACGTACTGGTATTATGCGCTCTATCCTCCTGTGCAGCCGAACAGCGCTGCCGGGACGCGCTAGGCACGTAACGGCTGGTTATTAATGGAGTGATATTATGAAAAATTTTATTATATATATGGTATTCGCGCTTGTTGTGAGCCTGGCAGCGCTGTTCGGCTGCGGCGGGAAAAATATAAATATACATCATGCCGCTATTATCGACAATTTACCGGCGATTGATCCTGATTATACGGATATTATTATTCCTCCCAACATTGCACCGCTGAATTTTCGCATTCAACAAGCGGGCGCGGGTTATTATGCCAAAATTTATTCCACGGCCGGCGACACGATCAAAGTAGCGGGTAAAGGCAATAAAATACTGATCCCGGAAAAAGCCTGGAAAACATTGTTGACGGCTAATGCCGGCAACGAGCTATTGATCGATATTTACATTCAGGGAAAAGACGGCGCCTGGTCGCGTTACAAAACTATAACCAACCGGATTGCAACACAAAAGATCGACAGCCACCTTGCTTACCGGCTCATCAACCCGGCCTTTAATTACTGGAGTAAAATGGGGCTTTACCAGCGCGACCTGGAAAGTTTCAAGCAAACCCCGATCCTGGTCAACAGGATGACTGAACACAATTGTATGAATTGTCATAATTTCGGCGGTAATTCGGCAGACCGAATGCTGTTCCACATGCGCGCCGGCAAGGGTTCGGGAATGATGCTGTATCGCGACGGCAAGCTGGTCAAGGTGAATACCGCAACCGATTTTAATGCCGCCGGGGCATATCCATCATGGCACCCCAACGGCAACCTCATTGCTATGTCGGTCAACAAGTTACAAATGTTCTACCATTCTGTGGCCGAGCCGCGCGATGTGATTGATTTTAAATCCGATTTGATTATTTATGATATCAATGCCAACATGGTAACCTCCAATCCCAAATTGGCGGATCCGGATTATATGGAAACATTTCCCAACTGGAGCGGCGACGGCAGGTATTTGTACTTTTGCCGCGCTCCCAAACTGGAAAATTACATCCTGCCGGAAAACGGCGGCGAAGACCTGGCCTATGACCGGATTTTATATGACCTGGCGCGGGTGAGCTACGATCCCGCAACCGGCAAGTGGGGCGAACTTGAAGTTGTTGTTAACGCCCAGGAAATCAATATGAGTGTTATCATTCCCAAAACATCGCCGGATAACAGGTTTTTAATGTTTACATTATCCCGTTACGGCAGTTTTCCAATTTATCATTCATTCAGCGATCTGTATCTGCTGAACCTGGAAAGCCTGGAATGTCATAAACTGGAATGCAACAGCGCCAGCACGGATAGTTACCACTCGTGGTCCAGCGACAGCCGCTGGTTTGTATTCAGCAGTAAACGGCGGGACGAGGTTTGTTCACGGCCTTTTTTCAGCTACCTGGATGAGAACGGCCATGCCTCCAAACCGTTCTTGCTGCCGCAAAAAGACCCCGATTTTTATGATACCTTTAATAAAACTTACAATGTTCCCGAATTATTTAACGGTCCGGTACAGGTGAGCCCACAGGAACTGGTTCGGGTTGCTCACAATCAGAAAAAAATGTTAAAAGCAGAACTGGACCCGGCTTTAAAAGGTAATAAACAGGATAATACAGAATCCACTTTATATCAACAGGCAAAGCGGTGATGACCGGACGCCGGTATACTGGAGACAGCATAGAAACGATATGAGAAAGGAAGTTTAATGGTTAAGCGGAGTATCAGAAAAAATAAAAACAGTACGTTATATTTAACATATCTTACGGAGGATCAGTTACAGTTAACGGCTGCGGTCACCAATCCGCAGTCCCACCCGGTTGAATCCTGCCGGGAAATTTATGAGGATATAGCCCGGCTTGTTAATGACTTGAATATGACTATTGTGCATGACCGGTTGTTTGGAAATATTATATTTTATAATGACTTGCTCAATGCGCGCACGGCAGGTTTGCGCCAGGCCGCCCGTGATGCGGAATTACCCCATACCTTTATTGAAGGGGAGCCTTTTAATGGTAAAGGTTTTGCCGGCGTGCAAATCCGCGCTTTTCGTCCGCAGAACGAGGATAAAGATGTGTGGACGATCAATGATAACAGCGGTCCGCGCGGCCGCGCCTGGAAAAGAAACGGCGCTACGTTTATTATGCTGCAGAATGTCAATGCCAGCGTCGCGGGATTCTCGCTGAATGGCCGCATGACGCAAACGGCGAATATGTTTGAACATGCCAACTCGTTACTGCAAAAAGAAGGCGCGCATTTTAAAAATGTGGTGCGCACCTGGATATACCTTTCCGATATTCTGGACTGGTACGGTGACTTTAACAAAGCCCGTAATACCAAGTTTAACGAGTTCAATTTATTGCAAAATGAAGAAAGTGAACCGGCGGAAAGGATCTATTTACCGGCCAGCACCGGCATTCGCGGCAACAATCCGTTTGGCGCCTGCGGCACAATGGATGTGTTGGCGGTGCTGCCGAATGAAAATGTGATCATCGAGCAGACCACCGGCGTACAGCAAAAGTCTCCCTATCGCTATGGGTCGGCGTTCTCGCGCGGCATGAATATCCGCGAAAAAGATGTCACCCATATTTTCCTGTCCGGCACGGCGGCGATTGATGAAAAGGGCCAGAGCCTGTACCTGGGCGACACCCGCGCGCAAATTCGTAAAACCATGGATGTAGCCGCGGCTTTGGTGGAACAGGAAGGCGCAACCCTGCAAGATATTTGCGACGCCACGGTGTTTTTGAAAAACGCGGCTGATCAGGAGATCTTTTACGAGGTGATGCGCGAATACGGCCTTGAAGAGATGCCGGCAATCTGCGTGGTGGCGGATGTGTGCCGCGCCGAGTTGTTGTTCGAACTCGACGCCGAGTTTGCCATTGCGAAATAGCACAAAATAGTATATCTATATTAAATTCAAGCCCCGGGTTATCATAATTCGGGGCTTTTTTGTTAACCCGGATACAGATCGCACCGGGTTTCATAACCCGGTGTGAAGAACGGGCCAGGGTATCTTACCCTGGAACAAGGGGCTGTTGCCCCTTGTTTTTAACAAGCGAGGAATAATCATTTGCTCATTGCCACGTCATTTATGACGTGGATAATATTATTATATAGAAATGACTTTAGTCAAATAATCGTTTTGGCTAAAGCCTTGTTTTTGCTTTATTTGTTCCACGACCTGAAGGTCGTGGCAATACGGGGTTTATTCAAAAACCAGTCTCCGGATTTAGATTTGTCTCGATACGCCCGGGCTGGGAGACTGTGTGAAAACGCCTGTAAAAGCCTGGTTATCAGCGCTTGAAAGTAGTTCAGATTCTACCGGACCCGGAGTACAGGCCCTTTATGGACTGTGGGCCGCCGCAGGCGGCCTCGAATCAATTTGTTGTTTCAATAAAAACATATAGTTAACTGGCATGGAGTATATATGTAATAATCAGTAAGGTTTTCTTGTTACAGATGATATTTGGGCCTTCGGCCCAACGCATCGCATAAAGGCGATGCACTCCACTTTTATAATAATTTTTTTGTTTTCACACTGTCTCTGGGCGGTGATCCCCGTCCAGGCAGATCATCTAGTCAAAAGTTACTGTTTTTCTGATGTTCGGGCAAAGCATTCTTGCCCAGAGTTGAGGACTGTTATAGTTTTATTTACAACGAATGCTTTGCCCTTACAAAAATGAAAGATCGCGCCGGGATTCACATCCCGGTGCGAAGAACGGGCTAGGGTATCTTACGCAGGAACCAGGGGCTATTGCCCCTGGTCTTTTTTAACTGGACAACATGTCCGGCATTAACATGCGATATGGGGAACATCTCCGCCTGTGACGGATCTTCGACCCATGCCGAGCTGTAAGTTAAACCCCTCAGGGGTGAAATGTTTATAGCAAAATGAATGAGAAAACTCGTAACCCCGTCAGGGGTGGAACCTGCATATCATCACGCTCCCGGCATCTCGATACGTCCCGAAAGGTGAAACAGCGGGACTACTCGATGACCGGGCTGGCATGAGGTATGCCGTAAGAACGGTCGTCGAGTAGGGCCGTATATAATCCTGGAAGACGAACTCCTCTAGTTACAAAGCAGCTTTTCAGCAGAAGCAGATTCGGCCCGTATCGAGACGACATTACCTGACTAGTACACTATGCTCGCGCCTGGGTTCCCATCCCGGCGTGCTTAGAACTAGTGCAGGCACCCTGTAGAGACAAGGCATGCCTTGTATTTACAAAGCACAATGCACAATTTTAGCGCATCAAGATCATTTTCCTCGTTTCGGTGTAATCACAATAACGGATACGATAGAAATAAACCCCGGAAGCCACCAGGTTGCTGAATTTATCCTTACATTACAGTATGGACGTAATGTCTATGAATTATTGTTTTATCATTAAAACGTAAACTCTCGTTATTTGTTGATATTATCAAGGAGAATAAACTGGATACAATGGCACCCGCCCATTCTCCCCTTGCGAATCTGGCGGTTTTTGTGTATTTTTCCATAGTAAATAACTTTTATCCGGGCGTCTATGCTGTTAGTGATTATCCTGCTCCTGATCTATTTGTCCCTGCTTGCCGGGTTACTGGCGGGATTGTTGCTGCCCGGCAAACCGGCATTAAACTCCCGGCAGCCGTTTGTTTCCATTATCGTCGCCGCCCGCAACGAAGCCGCGGCGCTTCCCCATTGTATAAAAGCCTTGACGCAGCAGGATTATCCCCATGAGAAAATGGAGATTATCCTCGTCGATGACCGCTCCACGGACAATACATGGACGATCATTCAGGATTATGCCCGCCGCTACCCGTTCATCCACACATTACAAATAACCGGCGCCCCTGAATGGCAAAGCGGCAAAAAAAGCGCCCTGCAGCAGGCGTATACACTGGCGCAGGGCGAATTTCTGTTTTTCACCGACGCCGACTGCCGCCCGCCGTCGACCTGGATCAGCGAAATATTACCGCTGTTCACCGACGACATTGGCCTGGTCGCCGGGTTCTCGCCGCAGCAAGCAAAGACTTCCCCGGCCTGGAACGGCTTCCTATTCATGGAAAGCCTCGCCGCCGCGTTGGTCGCCGCCGCCAGTATCGGCCTGGGGCGCGGCGTTACCTGCGCCGGCCGCAACCTGGCGGCGCGCGCGAGTACCCTGCGCGACATTGCCGGGTACACCCGCCTGCCCGATACCCTGTCCGGCGACGACGATTTTTTGCTGCAAGCGGTGGCGCGCCAGCCGCGCTGGCAATGCCGGTATTCGTTTTCTCCCCGCACCCATGTGCCGGCAGCCGGCCCGTCAAACCTGCGGCAGTATTTCCGGCAAAAATCCCGCCACCTCTCCGCCGGTAAGCGCTTTTCCTGGTTACAACAAACCGGCTATGCCCTGTACTATGCGGCCAATTACGGCTTGTGGCTGGCGGCTATTGCGGCGTTGTGGATTAATGCGGCCCTGGTCATTCCCCTGGTTCTCAAACTGGCGGCGGACTGGTTTGTACTGACACTTTTCTCCAAGAAACTGCACTCCCCCTTTAAATTGCAGAATTTTCTGCTCTGGCAGGCGTTGTTCCCGGCGCTGCACCTGGCGGCGGCGCCGCGAGCGTTTTTCAGTAAACTGACCTGGCATGACCATAAGGGGACCCGCCATGTTTAATCCAAACACCAAATTGTGGCGCAACTATCAATGCAACTCGGTAAATCGGGGATGGCTGGTGGCGCAAATTTTAGCCGACACGATGTCGCTGGACAAGGCCCGTATTCTCGATGTGGGCTGCGGCGACGGCGGTATTGCTATCGCCCTGGCACAGGCGGGCGCGCAGGTCAAAGCTGTCGATCCCGATCCGCAGCGGCTCCACAAACTGGCGGAACACAGTATGCCGCTGCTGGAAACTGAAATCACCGGCGGCGAACCGCTGCGCGAACCGGCGGCCGCTTATGACGCCGTTATCCTGAACGATGTGCTGGAACATACTGAAAATCCCGGACTGGTGTTAAAAAACTGCCGGAATTGTCTGAAATCGGATGGAGTGATCTATATTACAACCCCCAACAAGTTTTCGCCGCTCAACCTGTTGTGCGATCCACATTACAGCCTGCCGGGATTGGCGCTGCTGTCCCGTCGCTCGGTAAAACGTATTGTAGCGCAATGGCTGAAATGGCTGCCGCAGGACAAACCGGATTACCCGCAGTTGTTGAGCCTGACGCAGTTATCCCGCTTGCTGCAAGAAAATCGCTTGACCTGGCGCTTTGTCAACCGCCGCGCCGCACAACTGGCTTTTGCCGAACCCCGCGCGTTGTGGAGCCGTCCGGCGCATTTATGGATAATTCAGTGCATTATCCGGTTTAAATTGGTAAAATTTTTTCTTACATTAATTAACGATAAAAAAGGTCTTTACAATAAATGCCTTAATCCGAACTGGACGATTCTGGCCGGAACATTATGATTACTTTACCAAGCCGGGCGCAGCTTGCGCCTGTTCTGCATAACAAAGCGCTGTTGTTCTGCATAAAAATTTTGATCGCGGCGCTGCTGCTATTGTCGCTGCGGGGCAAGATCGGAGGCGGGCAGATCACCGCCGCTTTTCAAAATGCCCGTATCGGCTTTATTATCTTTTCGTTCCTGCTGCTGGGGGTTAACATTTTTCTCCAGTTCAAAAAATGGCAATTGCTGGTGCGGCTGGCAAAACCGGAGGTGGGCAACAACGAAATTCTATCCTCCCTGCTGGCCGGGATGACGCTGGGGCTGGTAACGCCGGGACGGATCGGCGAGTTTGGCCGCGCCATGTTCATCAAAAATTTTAAATGGTCGGAGGCGCTGGGCCTGGTGATGATCGACAAGATATTTGCGGTGGTAGTCATTTATTTTTTCGGCATTATCGGTTATTTATATTTTATCCGCATAACTTTTCACCAGTTCCTGACATTACCGTTGCGCATTATTCTGTTCCTGTTGCTGGCGTTATTATTGTATATTATCCTGCATCCGCAACTGGTGCGCGTCAATCTGGGGCGCATTTTCCCGGCCGTGCAAAAACATCCTAAATTGCAGTTGTTACTCTCTTCGCTCGACAATTTTAAAACCCGCCAGGCATGGATCCTGCTCGGTTACGCCCTGCTGCACGCCGTTACCTATAATTTCCAGTTTTACCTGCTCATCTGCGCCTTTGCAGATATTAACCTCTATCACGGATTGCTGGCGGTGGTTTCCATTATGATGGTTAAAACCCTGCTGCCGGTCTCTTTTGGCGACCTGGGCGTACGCGAAAGCGCGGCTATTTACTTTTTATCCCACTTTGCCATTAGCGGCGCCGCCGCATTCAATGCCTCAATTTTGCTTTTTTTTATCAATGTGCTGCTGCCGGGTCTCGCCGGTATGGTGGTGATCCTGATGAACCGCTCCACAGCAAATCAATCCGGCGTTTCAACATGACGGCGTTGATTTTCTTTTTCACAATTGCCGCTTTGCTGTATTGTTGTTTTATCAGCGCCCTGCTCACCGGGTTGCGACGGCTTGAAACCGTTAACGCGGAACCGCTGTCAGGGTTCGTGTCGGTCATTGTTCCGGCGCGCAATGAGGAACGGCATATTGAATCCTGCCTGTCCGCCCTGCTGAACCAGACCTGGCCGGCGGACAAGTATGAGATCATTGTCGTCGATGACGCCTCGGATGACTCTACAGCGCAAATAGCGGCGCAGATCGCCGCGCAGGACAGCCGCATTACCATCCTGCCGCTGGCTGCGGATCTGCGCTGTATCTCGCCCAAAAAGCGGGCGCTCGCCGCCGGTATAAACCGCAGCCGCGGCGAATACCTGTTTTTTACCGATGCCGATTGTGTGACGCCGCCGTGCTGGATCGAGACCATGATGCGTTATTTCACTCCGCAAACCGGACTGGTGGCCTCGTGGCTGCTGGTACAACCCGAAGCTTCCCTGTTAAGCAGGCTCGAAACGCTCGATTCGCTGAGCCTGACGCTGGTCGGCGCGGCCGGGTTTGGTCTGGGTGTGCCGTTTTTAGCTAACGGCGCCAACCTGGCTTATCGCAGAGCTTTGTACAACGAGCTGCATGGGTTTACCGGCATTGCCAACACCGCCTCCGGCGACGACGATCTGTTCCTGCTTCAAGTCCGTCAATCGCGCGCCTGGCGAGCCGCCTTTGCCGTGGATCGGCACGCCGCGGTGGTTACCGGCGCCAATACTTCTCTGGCGGGATTTCTAATGCAGAGGCTGCGCTGGGCGTCCAAAACTGCGCACTATCCTTTACCCATGCAGGCGCTGGAACTGGGCGTTTACCTGTTCTTTGTGCTGCTGTTAATATCCGTTCCCCTGGCATTGTTACTGCATAACCTGATGCCGGCGCTGGCGCTGCCGGTAAAAATGTCCCTGGATTTTCTGTTTATGAAAAGCGGCGCACAGCGAGTCAATCGGCGGGTTAATTTAGGAGAGTTTATTGCGGCAGAAGTGTTACAGGCGGCATATATTGTAATCATCGGCCCCCTGGGTTTGCGCGGCCGCTTTTCCTGGAAGGAGCGGGGTTATGTTAAAGGCAAACCCGGTTGACGGCTCACCGTCCCTGGAACAACTCGAGCCTTTTGATATTAAAATTTTTTTTATTCATCACTATACTTCACCCGGGGATGCGGCCACAGTCGCCCGGTTTGCTTGCAGTAACGGTTATAGCTATCGCCAAAATGATCCCGCAGCATGCGTTCTTCCCGCCCGATTCTGACCAGGTAAAAGGGAATAAAGGTAACCAGCATAGCCGGCCCGGCGATCCAGTTAGGCAACAACAGCAATTGCGCCAGGCCCCATAGCAGGTTGGCGGCGTACAGGGGATGACGTAAACGCCGGTAAATGCCGGTAGTTACCAGAACCTGGCTGTCTTTGATCTGCATTGTCGCCGACCAGTTGCCGCCCAGGTCGGAATATGCCCGCCGGGCCAGCCACAGCGCTGCGCCCAAAACCAGGGTTCCGACAGATCCGGATAGATTTTGAAACATCTCGGTAACAGGAATATCGGCCCAGGCCAGCCACCGGGTGAAAATATACACGAGCGGGATAACGGTTAACCCCAGTCCGGATAAAAATTGCAGGGTTTGGTCGCAGCCGGAACGGAAATGCATAATGACCGGGCGCCGGTTCTTGCCGGTATAATGCAGCCGTATCAGGGTGAGGCTTGCCAGACCGATAAGATAGATTATTTTGAATGTCACCATGCTAAAAATTTCACATAATTATTAATTACATGAATGAATTTATAAAACCGGCGGGATTATTATAACAGAATTTTTCCGTATGCTATTAACGCCCCATTTTAAAAACCCGCCCGGAAGCATACCGGGCGGGTTAAAAGAGATATGTTATAATGTTACTGCGCTTTAAGTACCGGCTGGCACATCTCCACTGTACCCACCCATTCGCCGTCGGTGTTTTGTTCCGGATTGGTGAGGAATTTTTCCATCATTGGGCCGGCCGGCACATAACCGTTACTCTGTATCCAGGTAAACAATTCCATATAGGCATTGCCAAACTCTTCGGATGAGTAGGAACCGGTATACATTCTTGACGCCACCTGGGTAAAATCCCACTTTTTCAGCTTTAACGGGGCCTTTAATTCCTTTTCGCCGCTTACCGTCAAACAGACTTCCCATTTCAATTCTTCTGTCGGAGTACTGGAGGGATTATTGTAATACACACCGAACGGCGCCTGCTGCATATCCAGGCTTTGAGCGCCGGCCTGTTCATACAAGGAGGAAAAAGCTGTGGTATGTTCATCATAAGTGCCGGTCATTTCCACAGCGGCATAGAAAAAGGGTTCAACGGTTTTTAAGGTGACGGATTCAGTTTTGGCGGCTTCCTGCGCCATAACAACCTGGAAGACCAATAAAACAGCCAACAGACAAACGGTTTTTTTCATTTTTTTTCTCCGGTTAATGATTAATTTCAGACAATACTTGTCGAAGTTTACATTTTTTTACAATCATACCCGTATCTGATACGTTACAGTTTGGAGATAGGTTTCAAAATTTAGCAAAAAATTTTTTTATTTTAGGAACGCGAGTGGTCAGGAATCTCCATTTCCATTCAAGCAGTTATTTTTAATATAATCTTTGTATTGCAAAGCAGAGATTTTGTACAAACGGGTTCCCAATCAGGAGATTGTACCCTGGAACAAGAGGCAAAAGCCCCTTTGTCATTATCGAGCGTGGAAACGTAGCCACGGCACGTTTTATGGCAATTATCACTCCCCGCTGTTACAGATTTATGTAACAAAGTGTAGCCCACCTCGCCGCAAAAACAGCACAAGCCCGGACAAGTTCGGAGTCATAGTCTTGTCTTTATAGCAGTCCTGTGCCCCAGGTGGATCACACTGATAACCTGCCGGGTTGCATATAGCTCATTTCGATACGTCCCGAAAGGTTAAGCAACGGGACTACTCGATGACCGTAGTACATTTTAGAAAAACCGGTCGTCGAGTAGGGCCGTACATAGTAACCTTTACCCATTATTGTGGACACACCGAAAAGTTCGTATATTATAACCAAGGAGGTGTGTCATGAGCGAAACTAAAACAAGAAAATTTTATAGTAAAGAATTTAAAGTAAGAACCGTTAAACTCGTTCTTGAAGGACAGCGGCCGTTAACAGCAGTGGCCCGTGATCTTGAGATTGATCCGACAAGTATTCGTAGTTGGAAAAG
>Ga0209097_10000152_pt1 | contig 81287 bp, 83 predicted proteins | sample AD_UKC052_MetaG_FD_184419 | JGI IMG/M metagenome (GOLD analysis project Ga0209097, IMG submission 184419) | Active sludge microbial communities of municipal wastewater-treating anaerobic digesters from USA - AD_UKC052_MetaG (SPAdes) (version 2) | ecosystem: Engineered > Bioreactor > Anaerobic >... | reverse complement strand
TTTCGGATAGTTCGTGCTCCGACTGCCTACGATGCCACTAATCAAACTGGCCAGCACATTCAACTGCTTCGCTCCGTAGCCTTTCGGTTCATCCAAAAACATTTGTGAAAGTGCCGTTCTTATGCTATGATAGCGTTGGTGGTTGTCACTCATGGTTCGCTCCTGGTTCTTTGGTTGGAACCTAAGCTTACCAGATGTCAGCCACCATTTTTGTCCGGTAGAGAAAGCCAGAACAAGTTAGGGGGGAAGGCCAGCCAAACCAGCACGACCTGGCGAAGGTTTCATTGGCTGATGAGCAATCAAACCGCACAGCAGGGCAGCCAGAGACTTGCCCACACGACGATGACGGGAACGCTCAATGGGTGGAATAATTCAAAAATGGTCCTGATTTCGCTGATGATTTTGGGGTGCTTCCGATTCCGCGTATGTTGACCAAGGATCCATGCCCCGACCCGGTTTGCATCCCATCAGCCTGTTATGTTATAATGGCAGTTGCAACCGGTTGCAACGGTTCAGAAAGGAATAAGCATGCAAAACTTCTCATATTTCAACCCAACCCGCATTGTCTTTGGCAAAGGCAGCATTTCCCATCTTTTTAAACTGGTCCCTGTTAACCAGAAAATCCTTATGACTTACGGCGGCGGCTCCATCTTCAAAAATGGCGTCTACGACCAGGTGAAACAGGCCCTGGCCGGGCGCGAACTCTATGAATTCGGCGGCATTGAAGCCAACCCCACCTATGAAACCCTGATGAAAGCTGTGACCCTGGTCAAACAGGAAGGCATCCAGTTTTTACTGGCCGTGGGCGGTGGATCGGTGCTGGACGGCACCAAATTTGTCGCTGCGGCAGCATTATATGAAGGAGAAGATCCCTGGGATATTCCCAGCCACCGCGGCAAGATCGGCAAGGTGCTGCCAGTGGCCAGCGTGATGACCCTGCCGGCCACCGGCTCGGAAATGAACGGCAACGCGGTCATCTCGCGAAAATCCACCCAGGAAAAGCTGGGCTTTGGCGATGTGCGCCTTAACCCGGTTTTCTCCATTCTGGATCCTGAAACTACTTTTTCACTGCCGGTCAACCAACTCCGCAACGGCATTGTGGATGCCTTTGTCCATGTGATGGAGCAGTACCTCACCTACCCGGTGAACACCCCTTTGCAGGACCGGCAGGCTGAAGCTGTTTTGCTGACCCTGATCGAAGAGGCTGACGCCATCTTAAGCGATCCGCCGCAGTATGATGCGCGCGCCAACTTTATGTGGTGCGCCACCCAGGCGCTTAACGGGCTGCTCAGCCGCGGCACAGTTGGCGATTGGGCCACCCACCCCATTGGCCACGAATTAACCGCTTTCTACGGCATGGCGCACGGTGAAACCCTGGCTGTGGTATATCCATCCATGATGCGCTTTAAGAAAGATGCCAAGAAGGTCAAAATGCTGCAGTATGCCGAACGGGTCTTTGGGCTGCGCGGCCTGCCCGAAGAAGAAATGCTCCAGCAGGCAGCCGACCAGACCGAAGCCTTTTTCCGCCGCATTGGCATTGGCACCCGCTTGAAAGAATACAATGTAAATGCGGCCGAAGCCGCTGAAAAGATCTCAGCCCGTTTTGCCGAACGCGGCTGGAAGCTCGGCGAACACGAAGATATCGACGCAGAAGCTGTGCGTCAGATTCTGCTCAACGCAGCCTGATCAATCCCCCGCCACCCCAAACCGCCCGCAAAGATTTTTGCGGGCGGTTGATTTTAAAACCATTCGTATCCAGGCCGCGGTGAAGCCATCTGGAGATAAAACTGACCCAAAACAGACCAACCATCAAGTTCAATGCCAGGGCAAGGGAAGTAAGCAGGTTATTCAACCTTTATATTGGGGGTAGCGATCAAAAATGATGGTCAGTATTTTCTGGACATCAGCCAGTGCCAGCCCCCTGCCGAAGGTTCGGAAGGGGATCACGCCGCGCAAATCCAGCTTCAGGGTATCCAGGTCTTGAGACAGGAAACGCGAATGAGTCTGGTTTGAATGGCGTTCCTGCAAAAACACCGGACCGAGCTTTTTAATCTCAGCTATCTGATAAATTTGTTTTTCTTTGGTTGCGAATCCGGACCGTTCAATCCAGATGCCAGTCGGGTCCACGCCAATGGTTTCACGATCCACAAAATAAACCAGCATTTCGCGGTATTGACTGTAAATAATCAACAGGCACAGCCCCAAAACGCCGGCGCTAGTGGCCACGCCCTGCATTTTTGACGTTCCTTCCAGAAGAAAATTGGCCAGCAGGCCAATTAAAGGCAGGCTGATCAAGGTCAAAAACAGGCGGATAATGGAAAGAATGATCCTGCCGTTTTTTTGTTTAAGTTGAATAGTGATAAGAATATTTTCAGCGCGGTTCTCCAAAACGCAGTTATCTGAAAGGGTCAATGTCTGGATGATTTTGGGGATGACAGGCGAGTCGGGCAAAGCCACGCCCCGCTCCTGGCTCAGGAGGAGTCCCAAATAAATTCCCATGCCGGTCAAAAAACCTGCAAGTAGAAAAACCAGCAGGTGCGGCATGTAAAAATTGTCTTCCGGAACATGCAGCCAGAGCACGCTAAAACCCGCGGCCACGCCCAGCCCAACACTGATGGGCATTTTCCACGGTTTTCCGCCCTTTACAATCCGCAATACACTGCCAGCCAGCAGGCCAAGCGCGAACGCGCCTGCCCCATATGCCAGAACAATCAGGTAAATTGAATCCATATCTCAATAATTCCAGTTTATTACCAAAAAAAATTCACCTGACCACAGCTGATAGAATGATGTGGTTTAGGCAGTTTATCCGTCATATTTTTGCCGGGTTAAAACCCGGAAGTCTAAAACTGTCTATCTACCCAGTCTAAAGCCCCGCAGCTTGCAGTGGGTTTCTCAGAGGTCAGGTTTTCCACTTTCTTTCCTCCGAACGAAAATCCTGCTTTTCAAGATTGATGAGCTCAATCGCCAATATCCTGTTTTTTGAGCAGGCTGCCAATCACCGCGTAGCGAAAATCTTTTCCCATAAAAGCCAGAATGGCTCCGGCAATGCTGTAAATGGAGCAAATAATTTGCACCAAAAACAAACTCAGGACCACACCCAACGGCAGCAGCAGGGTTTGCGCGGCCATGGCCAGATCTTCAGACGGCCCGCCGAGAATGGGAACAAAAAACAACCCCAGGGAAAAGACCGTCAAAATCAAGGTGAAGATCAGGACGATCAACTGCCAGATGGTGGCCTGGGCCGCCTGAAAGCGCACATAGGGGGACTTATCGCGGAACACAAGCCAGATGGCGGCAGGCGCAAAAACGCCCACCGGCGTGAAAAAGGATAAATGCGCCAGGCCGGCCCAGGTGCGCTCATTCTGAACCGGCGCCTGATAACGGGCAAGGTCCTCAGCGGATTCCGCGGCCGGGGGCAGGCCTTCAAACAGATGCGGGGCATATTGGCGAAAATCGCGGGCCAGCTGCCCATCCTTCCAGCCTTCATAGTTTGAAAGCTCCATGAAGGTGGGTTTTGAACGGAATAAATTGAAAGGCCACACGAAGGATATGGAAAAGCCGGTGATTTCAAACTGTCTGATATATATTCCCCGGGCAAACAGCAGACTGCCCAGCCGTTCAATATCAGACCAGATGCAGCGGTATTGCATATACGGCCAATAATGCACTTCCAGCCCGGTAGGAGATGTTTTTAACCTGGCCATAAAAGTCCCGATCACAGTAATGAATTGAACCACAACCAGCAAGAGAAGCAGAAGGCCCAAAACAACGAAAAGAGGCGATAAAACGAGGAACAACCAGTAGCTGATCTGATCCGTCTCAGCATTTCCCATCGCCCGGGAAAAGGGCAGAATCATCATGGTCAACGACATGCCCATAATGAGAATGATAAAAAGCAGTGAAAATAAATTCAGAGCCAGCACCCATTTTTTGAAATGATAGGTGCGCGCAGTACCGGTAATATCATTTGATTCAATAACCGTCATCAACTCACCTTCCTGGTAATGTGTTTTTAGATGCGCCCTGAGGATCGGTCTGTCAAGTGGATGAAATTTGAACCGGCTGTAAAAGCGTTTCCAGAACACGCTCTCCTTCTGATCATCGAGCAGCTGCCGGGCTTCCATTCCAGCACCTGTTGCCATTTTTAGCATCCGTCCCTTCTTTACCGCGATCAATCCCTTTTCGCATCGTCATCTTTCAGGGATCAACTTTGATTATAGCATTTTCAATGCGGCCGCTCCGGCAATTGTGTAAGTCATTTGTCAATGAGGCCTGTTATGATCATTTCATAACGGCAATATTCACATTTATTTTTCAACCTTTTTAATGATCCGAAAATTCCTTCCTCTCTCCATTTTCAACCTGTTTGTTGTTCTGATTCTTTTTTTCAGGTCTGGTTTCGCCAGCGCAGACCCGGCTTCCCCAGGCGCCAGACACAACCTGGGAAAATGAATGTCTGGGCTGTGGCAAAGAATTTTACCGCACTGCAGACCACAGCCTGCGCCTGGATGCTGCCGGCCAGCCCCATATCGCTTATGGTGGCATCCATCTCTACTACGCCTGGTTTGACGGCGCCGCCTGGCAAAAAGAAACCGCCGACACGGCTAAGGCGTTGGCGAGGGAGCTTCGTTGGGATTGGACGGCACCGGTTATGCCCATATCAGCTATTATGATAGCACCAATGCCGATCTCAAATACGCCTATCAGGACGCAGTCGGATGGCACACACAGACGCTCGACAGCACTCAAACCGTTGGCGAATTCACCTCACTTGATGTGGACGATGTCGGAAATCCGCATATCGTTTATAACGACAGTGCCAATTATCCCCATATTATTCATCATTTTGGCTCAAACAGCATCGATTATGCCTATCAAAATGCCAGCGGGTGGCATATTGAAATCCCGCCGAACACCACCTCCACCGGTTTCTACCAGGCCAGCCTGGCCCTGTCGCTCGACAGCGCCAACCGGCCCCACATCGCTTATTACGACGACGCCCCCAACAACCTGGGGTATGGTTACCAGGATGGCTCAGGCTGGCACTTCGAGACTGTGGAAAACCTGGGCACCAAAATCGGCAGCCAGCTGTCGCTGGCCCTGGATTCAACTGGAAAGCCCCGCATCGTCTATTACCACAATACACAGGGACTAAAACACGCTGTCACTTCTTCTCCCATACTGCAGCCGGTGCTTTACCTGCCCTTTGTCACCAAATAACAACTGCAACTGATTTTAAACCCGGCCGCACCTCCGAAAATCAGGAGGCGCGACTTTGTGCTAAGGAATGCGGATTAAATAACTGTCTGAGCAGAGATGACGATGCTCCGTCATTTCAGCGGGTGAATCAGAGCCGGCCTGAGAAGGGCGGGAGTCCGCTGGCTAAACCTGCCTGCCCGGTCGTCTTCGCCCCTGTTATGTGAGGGTCTGCACATCTGACCAGCCCCGCTGCTGATCCAGCCAGACCCGCCGTTTGAGCACCCGCACGGGTGAATCCGGCCCCTGGGTCAGGTAAATGCGGTAATATTCCCTCTGGTTTTCTGTAATGCGGAAGGAATCAAACCAGCCGCACAGCACGCACAGGCGGTAATTGCCTGGCGGCAGCTCCACCTGAAAGACCTCATCATCAGACATGGGAATGCATGGCGAAACCAGCAGCCGGCCCGAAGCCACCCGCAGGCTGCATTCCACGGCGTGGTCCCAGGCTGCCAGCACTTCCGCCGGGCAGGTCTCTCCCACCACCAGGGTCACTTCCACCTCCGGCATATCCTGCAGCACGCTGATGCCCACAAAGCCATCGGTCACTGCCACGCGGTTGGTCAGGGCTTCCTCCGTCCAAACATCCGATGGATCCGGATAAGACTCATCATCCATCAAATGAAACTGGCCGTGAGAGGTATTCTTGATCAGAAAGACATATTCGCTCATCTGGTTTCCTGTCCCATCTTCAGGCGCACCCTGATCAGCAGATCGTTCAGGGCTGGCCTGGCCGAGCCCACATCTGGCAAAAAAGTATTTTCGCCCGCCTCCTCCAGCGCTCGCACCAGGCGGGTATATTCACCCTGGAAAAATTCAAAATCACCCTCAGGCAGACTGGCTTTTTCTGGGCCGCTGTTTTTGCGCGCCACCAGGTCTGGAACATAGGGCAAATGATACAGCTCATTCAATTCCAGCAAATTGGCATTCACTTCCCCGCTCTGCATCATATAGAGACCTGTCAGCAAGACCCGGAAGACATACAGCAGCGGCTTGACCCGGCGCGGATTCTCTTTTTCAAACAGCTTCCATTGAGATGCGGCAAAACCCAGGTAATGCCGGGCATGAAAACGGGTGTGACAGCCCGGGGCAATCGCCTTCAATTCCTCATGTTCTGGCGTGGTCGTCACCACCAGCGGCGAATAAAGCTGTTCCAGCACGCTGCCATCCGGGCGCAGCAGCAGGTGAAAGAAACGTCCAACATCATGCGTCACCAGGTCCAGATCAATCCCATCTTCGCGGCGCGACACTTCAATGGTCTCTTCTTTGTTCATCAGGCCCAGCACATCGGTCAACGGTAAAACGTGCACCCCGCGCAGGTCATAATCCGAATCGGGCGATGGAAAGCCATAAAGATGGGCGCCGCTGATGGTGGAAAACAGCAGGGGGTAAGGCTGCGCGGCGGCAGCCTGTTTCAGGTAAGCATCTGTATCCATGATTGTCTCGATTCCTCTCATTGAACCTGACTGCGGCGCGCCCGCACCAGAAAACGGTTGGCGGCCGCCGTATCAGGCTGCATGGGCAGCCGGGTGGTCTGGTAAGCCGCTTCAAATTCCCTGTGCAGCTTCAAGCGCCAGGCATCCACTTTTTCCCAGGGCATGCGGCCAAAGCGGATCTCCAGCAGTGGTTCGCGCCAGCCATCCACCCGCACCGGAACAAACCCTTCGTTTAATATTGTGATGCCCGAAAGCAGCAGGCGAATCAGGTGCATGGCATGTTTCCAGCGGATTTCACCGCGCACCCGTAAATCCTGTTCCAGCTTTTTGAACTGCGAAAGCACATAACCATTATAGGTCTGGTAAACAAAGCGTGAAAGAAAAATATCCCGCTGCGCCAGCAGCTCCTGGGCCAGCGGGGTGGCCATTTCCACCAGCGGGGTGTAGAGGCATTCCAGCACATTCGGATTGGCCCGCAGCGCCAGGTTAATGAACTTTTGCAGCTCCCAGTAACATTCTTCTGATTCTGGGCGTTCCAGCTGCTCGGGCACCCCAAACAGAGACCAGTGCAGCTCTGCCGGCGGCAGGTAAATGCCGCGCCGGTCCGTATCCGAGGCATCGTGATCAAGGCCATAAGCCCGCGAACCCACCACACAGCGGTAAATCACCTTTTGATAAAGGTCCACGCCAGAAAGGGTTTCTTCCCCCAGTTCAAACACGCCGCTGGCAGCCATTTGCTTGCGCACGGTCAGGCCAGTCGGCGCCACTGGCTGTTCAATGCCGTTGGCCAGCCGCACCAGGTAAAGAGCGGGCTGCGTTGAGAGAACGCGCAGAACCACTCCAACTGCTCCGGCCAGCACTGCCATTTCGCCTGAAGCATCCTTGATATCCGTTTGAACCACCACCTGGGTTCCAACCGGAAAGAAATGATGGTCATTTTCCTGAGTCATCTAAATCTCGCGCCCCATCCTTGATCACAGAATGTTTTTGACAGATCAGCCGTCCTTCATCCACCGGCAGATCCTCGTTCGCCATTAATTATAACCCGCACTTGAGGGTTTTTGAACCGGCAAGCCACTCAAGCCAGAACAGAACTCTGGCTGGCCGGCCGCTGGCAAACCATCAGATCCGAAATGAGATGGAAACCAGCCGAATGCTTAATTTCATGCCAGCCTGACTTAATCCGCGCGCGGGCATGACGCACCTGGCGCAAAGCCTGGCGGGTCAAGTGGTCAGCCGCCTTGTTCTGGCTGCGCGGCACCCACAGCCAGTACAGGGTATGAATCTGCTGGCACAGATGCCGGGCCTTTTTGTACAGGCGCCGGATGCGCACCGAGTTCACCTCATTGACACCCTGCATCTGATCAATCACCGCCTTGGCATCGCCCACCACCAGCACCGGCTCTTTGGCCAGGCGCAAATCGGCCAGCGCCTCCAGGCCTTCAATCAGGGCCAGATACTCCGCCCCGCTGGAGCTGGCCACATCGCGGTGCACATAGCTTCCCCGGCCGTGGGCAATCACCTGCTGATCCTTGTAAATCAGCCATCCGTAACACATCAACCCGAATTCACCGCCGAAATCAAAATGCCTGCCTTCCTGGCAAAAAAGACCATCAAAACACAAAATGTACATGACTCCCTCTCTGGTTCAATTCACAAGATAGAAAAAACCGGCGATAAAACATCGCCGGTTTGCTGAAAAATCTATTGCCGCGCCTGAACTGGTTTGAAGTCTGGTTTTGGAGTGGACTGGCATGAGCTGCGTGAGTGCATTCCTTGAAGGGTTTGTTTTGAGGATAACACCTTTCTATTAACATTTTAGCAACAATGAGCTAAAAACAGGTAAACATTTCAGCCTTCTCTTTTCCCTGTGCTGCGGGAAAGCGCTTCAACTCAAAAATTGACCCGCAAATCCATGCCGTCATAAAGATGTGCCACCTGTTCAGCGTAGCCGTTAAACAGCAGGGTTTCGCGCCGTCCCGGTTCGCCAATGCGGTGCTCCATGCTCTGGCTCCAGCGCGGATGATCCACCTGCGGATTGACATTGGCGTAAAAGCCGTATTCATCCGGGGCAATGCTGTTCCACAGCGTGGCCGGCTGCTCTGCAGTCAGCTCAATTTTGACGATGGCTTTGATGGATTTAAAACCATACTTCCACGGCACCACCAGGCGGATGCCCCCGCCGCTTTGTGCCGGCAGTTCGCCGCCGTAGAGGCCGGTGGCCAGCAGGGTCAGGTCGTGCATGGCCTCATCCAGGCGCAGACCTTCCTGGTAGGGCCAGGGATAAAAGGACTGCTTCTGACCAGGCATCTCATCCGGTTTATAAATCGTCTCAAACCGGACATAGCGCGCATCTGAAGCAGGCTCCACATCCTTCAACAGGCGGGCCAGGGGGAATCCCAGCCAGGGAATGACCATGCTCCAGGTTTCCACACAGCGAAGGCGGTAAATGCGCTCCTCGGGCGGGTAACGCTTCACCAGGTCGGCCACGCTGAATTTTCCCGGCCGGTTCACCAGCCCGGATACTTCCACCTGCCAGGGCGAGGTGGCAAAACTCTTTGCCAGGCCAGCCACCTCCTCCTTATCGGTGGTGAATTCATAGTAGTTATTGTAATGGGTGATTTCCTCAAATGAATTCGGGGCCTCACCCGCCGGGGTGATTTGAGGTGTGGCCGCGGCTGGTGCGGCGGTTTTGCCCGCCGGAGCCAGGCCGCAGGCTGCCAGCGCCAGACCGGCCGCCGCAGCCCCGGCTGCCTTGATAAAGTCGCGCCGGGTGAGATAAAGATGTTTGGGGGTGATCTCAGACGAGGAGATGATAGGGTCAGACACGGCAGGCTCCTGATAATAAAACCAGTCATCCACTTATGCTGGGTTTGTGGTCAATAAAACAGATCAAAATCAGACAATACAACTCCGATTACTTTCAGCTTACCCTGTCAATGTTGGAATTGAGTTAACAGAATGAAGTGATTTTCGATCAAGTAACAGCTTGCGGCAGGTGTTTGAACAAGCCATCATCCAGGGAAATAAAGAATTGGGCGGTCACGTTATGGAAATGATTTCGATCATAGCATGATATAATTCTGCCCAATATTGTTTTTCGGGCAGCATCCTGCGGCGCATCAGGCCCACCTGTCCGGTCCATTTTTATCAGGAGAATTGATACCATGTCTGATTTTGAAACCATCCCCTGCCCTTCATGCGGCGCTGGCAACCAGGCCGGCATGGGCTTCTGCGGTTCCTGCGGCGCGCCCCTGGGTGTGCCTTCCACCCCCGTGCCGCCCACACCACCTCCGCCGCCGTCCCAGGTTTTCAGCACGCCCAACCCTGAAGCCAACCCTGAGCCCGCCTTTTCGACCTATACGCCGCCCGCGCCCACCCGCGCCGCCACCATTCCCTCAGGCCCCCTGACCGACAGCGGCCAAAGCGTCAGTACGGCCATGATCATTGAAATTGTCGCCGGCTTTTTTGGCTTTCTGGGCATCGGCTGGATTTACGCCGGCCGCACCGGGCAGGGCATCGGCCTGCTGCTGGGCTGGTGGGCGCTGATCGCCATTGGCGTTATCTTTGCTATCGTCACCTTCGGCTTTGGCGGTCTGTGCTTCTGCCTGGCGCCGGTGGTGCCTGTTCTTTCCGGTCTGTGGCTCAAATCCACCTTCAGCAAATCATAAACAAGGTTCCCCCCGATTTGATAAAGCCCTCCCCTGCCTTTGTGCAAGGGAGGGCTTTCCTTAACCGGCAAAACTTTTACCACTTCCGGGTATAATTTTTAATATCTCCTTTGAAAGGCAAGCCCATGTCCGATTCTCCCCACACCCTCACCTGTCCATCGTGCGGCGCAGATAACCCGGCCGGCATGTCCTTTTGCGCTGCCTGCGGCGCTCCGCTGATCTTTCCCTCAGCCGCGCCTGAGCCGCCTCCGGCCGCCCCGCGCCCGGCGCATATTCCCACCGCCGAAGAAACCGCCCGCAAGCAGCGTCAGGAGGTGATCACAGCTATGATCATCGAGATTGCCGCCGGCATCTTTGGTTTTCTTGGCATCGGCTGGATTTTTGCCGGCAAGACCGGGCAGGGCGTGATCCTGCTGATAAGCGGCTGCGCCGCTATTCTCTTTGGCGCTGTTGTTGGCCTCATTACAGGCGGGATTGGTTTTGTGTGTTTCTGCCTTTATCCCATTTTTCCGGTGCTGTCGGGCATCTGGCTGAAGTCGGTCATGGAGAAGGACCGGGGGTTATAGAAAAGATATCAGGCAGCGCGCCGCAACTGCACCACCAGCATGCCTGCCCCCACCAGAGCCAAACCGGCTATCTGCCGCGGGCCAAGGGGTTCGTCCAAAAACAGCCAGGCCAGCACGGCTATTTGCGGCAGCATGGTGCTGTTGATGATGCTCGATTCCACCGCCGTCAGCGTGCGCTGGGTATGGTTCCACAGGGTGAAGGCCGCTGCAGTGTTCACCAGAGCCAGCCAACCGATGATCAGCCATTGCCCGGCATCCAGGGCCGGAAACCCCTGAGAAAAACCACCTGCAGCCAGCAGAACCAGACCGCCAACCCCCATGCTGACCGTGGTCACCAGCACTGGCGCCAGGTGCGTTTCCGTGTTCACCCGGCGGCCTAACAGCGCTGAGGCCGCATTGGCCGCCAGGCAAACCAGGGCCGCCGCCAGGCCGGGAATGGATCCCTGTCCGGCAGCCAGGGGAAAGAAATAAACCGCCGTTCCCACCAGCGCGAGGCCAATGCCGCCCCACTGGATTTTGGAAGGCGCTTCGGCGCCAGCCAGGCTGCCCAGCAAGGCCACCAGCAGCGGGGTAAAATTCAGCAGCAGATTAAGCGTGGCCGCCGGCAGAAAAGCCAGGCTGAGAAACTGCGCGCCCTGGGTCAGGGTGTAATAAACCAGCCCCAGCACAGCCAGCTGCAGCCAGATCTTCCGCGGAAGCTGGCACAGGGTCTGGCGGCTCTGAGAACCGGCCAGCGCCACCGGCAGCAGACAGAGGAAAGCCAGGCTGTAACGCAGCCCGGCAAAGGTCAGCGCCGGCAGGTTTGAACGCAAACCCAGCTTGATCAGCACCCACGAGGTGGACCAAAGAAAGGTCACCAGCAAGGCCTGCAGCACCGCCTGAAGGTGCGGCCGCGAAGAAAAAAGAAACGGAAAATGTTTCATATGGCAGGACTATTATGCCACAGTTTGGCCGGCTGCTGCAGGTTGGCGGCCTTTGGGACTGCCGTGCTATAATGAAATCCTGAGTCAAATGTTTCACCCACCGCAGGAGAGATCCGCCATGCTGTCAGCCCTTTTCGGCCCCCCCAATATCGAAAAACTCAAAGCGCAGCGCAATGTCAAAGGCCTGGCTGCCGCTCTGGCTTACAAAAGTCCATCCATCGACCCGGCTGTGGTGCATATCCGCCAGGCAGCCGCGCAGGCTCTCGGCGAACTGGGCGACCCGGCCAGCCTGCAGCCCTTGATGGCGGCCCTGTCTGACCCTGACAGATCCGTCCAGCAATCAGCGGCTGCGGCTCTGAGAAGCCTTAAAGATCCACGCCTGGTCGAAAGCCTGGCGCCTTACCTGCAGCACGGCGCCTCAGACCAGCGTTACCTGGCCGCAGATGTGCTCGGCGGCATTGGCGGCCCGCAGGCAGGCGCCCTGCTGCGCTCCGCCCTTCAGGACCCGGCAAATCCGGCCCGTCCGGCGGCCGCCCGCGCCCTGGGAGCCATGCGCGATTTCGAGGCTGTTCCCCTGCTGATTAATCTGCTGGGCGATTCCAGCCTGACCCTGCGCTGGGCCGCCGCAGCAGGACTGGGCGCCTTCCACGATCCGCGCATCACCGGCCTGCTGCTGCCGCTGCTGGAGAATGGCCCCATGCCGCTGCGCGAAGCCGCCATTCAGGCCCTGGGTGAAAACGGCGATCCGGGCGCCCTGGAACCGCTGCTGGGCGTTCTGACAAAAGGCGTGCCCGCACTGCGCTGGCCCGCGGCTCAGGCCCTGGGCCGGTTGGGTGACCTGCGAGCGCTGGAGCCTCTTCTGGATGAGCTTAAACGCGGCGAATGGAAAATGGGCGACCCGATTGCCCGTTTGCTGGATGCCATATCCAGCCAGGCTTATCTGGATTTGCTGCTGGACTGCCTGACCGTAAAAGGAAAAACCGTGCGTCAGGCTGCCGCCCGCGCGCTGATCCGCCTGTACCGTTCAGGAGACATCCCCGAAGCAGAGCGCCAGCGCATATTGCAATCCCGCCAGCGTATGCTGGTCAGCCACAGCGATTATGAATCCGGCTGCGGTGAGTTTGTTCACGCCGATTCGGGGATCGGGGTGGATTTTCTCCTCTGATTTATGACTCCTCCCACTCTGCAGTGGATGCTCCTGCCTTCTGAAGCCTGCCAGGCGCAGTGCGCCTACTGTTTCGGCCCGCGCCAGGGCGGCAGCATGTCTGAAGCAGTTTTTGACGCGGCCCTGGATTGGATTGAAGCCCTGTCAGAAAGCCAGAAAACCATCGCCATCACCTTCCATGGCGGCGAACCTCTGCTGGTTGGGCTGGATTGGTATGCCCGCGCCCTGCCAAAACTAAGCAGACGCTTTGGCCGCCGCCTGAAGTTGGGCCTGCAGAGCAATTTGTGGCTTCTGGATGCGGAATTTTGCACCCTGCTGGCCGATCACGGCGTGGCGCTTGGCGCCAGCCTGGACGGGCCCAAACCCATCAATGACGCTCAACGCGGGCAGGGCTATTTTGCCCAAACGATGCGCGGCATCCAGCTTGCCCGCCAGCACTATCTGCAGGTGGGCGCCATCTGCACCTTCACCCGCCAGTCGCAAAGCCGTGCCCGCAAAATTCTGGATTTCTTTGCCAGCGAAGGGCTGCCTTTTTCGGTGCACGCCGCCGTGGCGGTCCCGGGCGCGCCGCCCGATCATTTTTTCCTGACCCCCGCAGCCTATGGTGATTTGCTGATCCAGCTTTTTGACCTGTATCTGGAAAACTTCCAGCGGGTGCGCATTCCCACATTTGACCAGATGCTGCGCAGTGTTTCAAGCGGAGAAAGCGGGCTGTGCACCTTCGGAAAATGCCAGGGACATTTTTTGACCATCGGTGCCCAGGGCGGCATCACTTTCTGCAACCGCATGGCGCAGCAAAGCGCCTTTCAGCTGGCCTCGGTATCTCAGTCGCCATCATGGGCCTTATTACAGCAAAGCCCGGCCTGGGCAAAGTTGCAGGAACGCGGGGCGCTGGTGGAAACGGAATGTAAGGACTGCCGGCATTTTTCCATCTGCCAGGGCGGCTGTTTTCATCAAAATCCGCAGGGACGCGATCCCCTCTGCGCGGCTTACAAGGCCATTTTTGATCACATCAAACGCCGGGCTCTGGACGAAGTCTTCTCAGAGGATAATCTCAACCGGGTGGTGGAGGAGCGGGCGCGGGCCGGCTTCCTGCGCAAGGGGCCGCTGCTGCAGGTGATGCGCGGAGAAGGGCATCCAGCACGAAACACCGCCCAGGCGCGTGAAATCATAGCCAGCGTGGCTCTGGCTGAAAGCCCTTCGCCCGAAGCCGCTCTCGAGCAGCTGCAGGGCATGGGTCTGATTTCGCATCCCGCCGCAGCCCTGAACAGCCTGTCGCGCCTGTGGCAGCGGCTGCACACGCCCCCTGACCGCTGGTCCAATGCATATATTCACATTACCTACAACTGCAACCTTGCCTGCACCCACTGTTATGCCCTCAGCCGCCCCGGCCGTGAAACGGAAACCATGCCGCTGGACCGGATTCTCTCCCTCATCCGGCAGCTTTCACATTATCCCTTTGCCAAAATTGTGATCACGGGCGGCGAACCGCTCACCCACCCCCAATGCAGAGATCTGCTGCACGCGCTGGCGCACCAGCCCTGGGAAGGCCCGCCCGTCATCGGGCTGCGCACCAACCTGACCGCGCCGCTGGATGATGAACTGCTGGCACTGCTTTCAGGGGTTGGGGAAGTGGTTGTCAGCCTGGATGGCAACGAAGCGCTCCACGACCGGCGCCGCGGACCGGGCAGCCAGGCCTGCACCCTGGAAAATTTGCACCGCCTGGCCCTGCTGATGCCCAACGGCGCTTTGACGGTTTCGGCCGTGCTGAGCGAAAACCAGCGCCGCGGCCCCGAGGAAGATGCGGTGCGCATGGTGGCAAGCGACCTGGGCATCGGCGTGCGCATCAAGCCCCTGCTGCCCCTTGGCCGGGCTGCCGGCCAGCCCCTGCAGCCGGAATTTGATTCGTCTTTTCTGGATGATCCTGACCTGGACAGCGCACTTCCCCGTCCGCGGTCCACCTGCGGCCTGGGCTATAATCTTTCCATTGGCCCTGACGGCGCCTGCGCTCCCTGCCATGCCATGGCGGGGCTGCCTCTTGGGAATGCCTTTGAAGATGGACTGGATGCGGTCTTGAAACAAAACCGGCTTTTGCAGGCGGTCACCGTTGACAGCACGCCGGGCTGTTCCATCTGCCGGTGGCGCTACCTCTGCGGCGGGTTCTGCCGCGCCTGGACCGGAGGGATGGATCCCGGCCTGCCCATCGCCGATTGCAGCGCCCTGCAAAGGCAGGCCCAGAATCTGCTGGATTGGGCCGGTCAAGTAATAAAAAAATGAAGGGCGAAAAACCCTTCATTTGCACCACATATCTATACGCATTATTCTCTTATGGTGTCATCTTGCCGCGCGCCAGGCGATTCATCCGGTTCAAAGGTCATAATCATGGCCGTTCCCTGGCCGACGCCAGGCGATTCCGCTCTGATCAGACCGCCCTGGGCCGTCATTAAGGCCTTGCATATGGCCAGGCCCAATCCCATTTTTCCAGATTGCCCTGACCGGGCTTTATCTGCGCGGTAAAAACGGTCAAACACATAAGGCAGGTCTTCCGCATCAATCCCCGAACCGCTGTCGCGCACCCACAGCTCCACATTTTCGCCGCCTGCCGCGCCCAGAGAAATCTGGCCGCCTTTGGGGGTATAGCGCAGGGCATTCTCCACCAGGTTTTTGATCACCTGCAGCATCCGTCCCTCATCCACGCGGATGGGCGGCAGGTTTTCCGGCGCATCCAGCGTCAGCATCACCCCCTCACGGGCGGCAATCGGCTGGTAGGCATGGTAAACCCGTTCCAGCAGCTGGCGCGGATCTTCAGGTTGCAAGTTGATTTCGAGCCCGCCGCCTTCAACCTGCGACAGGGTGCTCAAATCGCCCACCAGGCGGCGCAGGTGGCCGATCTCTGTCTTGATAATCTCCAATCGCTGCGGGGTCAGGCCCACCTCGCCTTCTTCAAACATCTCAATATAACCCGAGATCACCTGCAGGGGCGTGCTCAAATCGTGGGTGATATCCGCCGTCATGCGTTTGCGCTGCTGATCGGCCCGCGCCAGGTCCGCGCTCATCTGGTTGAAAGTGGCGGTAAGCTGGCCAAGCTCATCATGCGATGTCACTGGCACCTGCTGTTCCAGGTTGCCGTGGGCCAGCGCCTGCGAGGCCGCGGTCAGGCGGCGGATGGGTTTGAGCAATTGCCGCGCAAGGAAAATGCCCATGCCCACGGCAATCAGCATTCCGGCCAGCGCAGCCAGAAGGATGGCCTGATTGGTGCGCTCCAGAAAAAGCTGTTCTTCCGTGTTCAATTTAAACTGAAATTTGGTATCGGGAAGGATCCAGGCCACGGTTTGCCCGTCCACTTCCACGGCAATCTTCTGTTGAATCCGGTCCGGCGGCACAAATTGGCCAATATCCACCCCATAAGTGGGAAGCAAAGCCCGAAATTCGGTATCCACCAGGCCGCCAAGGCCGCGAATATCCCCTGCATCCGGCGGTTTGGGTCCGCCTCCGTCCGGCCCTGGTGCAATCATATTCAGTTGAAAAAAATAATCGGCAAAGCCGTTCAGCGTGCCGTTGGTGGTGTAGTAGGTTTGCACCGCTTCTTTCAAACGCGCCGTCTGCTCTTCCACCACCAGGTTCATCAGCGATTGGCCGGAATTGAGGCGAATCAACGCCGAAACCACCAGCACCGTGATCAGAGCCACAGCCAGGTAAGTGAGGATCAACTTGACCTGAAGAGAGCGTTTCATTCACTCTCCTTGATAAAGCGGTAACCTACGCCAAACACCGTTTCAATATATTGGGGCTGGTCCAGGTCATCCTCCAGCTTCAGCCGCAGATTGCGGATGTGAATCTTAAGCGTGGCTTCTGAGCCGCTGTAACCATTTTCCATCAGGCGCATGCACAGGTCGGCGCGTTTGATCACCTGCCCGGCGGCGTTCATCAATATATCCATGATTTGAAATTCAAGCGGGGTCAGTTCCACCGGCTGGTTCTGCCGCCGCACCTCGTGCTTGCCGCGGTCCAGGGAAATATCGCCAATGGTCAGGCAGGGGTCCGCGTTCTCTTTGGGGCCGGCGCGGCGCAGCACTGCGCGCATGCGCACCAGCAGTTCGCGCAGGCGGAAGGGTTTGGTGATGTAATCATCTGCCCCGAGGTCAAACCCGCGGATGATATCGGCTTCCTGCTGTTTGGCGGTGATCATGATCACCGGCGTGCTGGCCTCACGCCGCAAATGGGTGATGAAGGCATAACCATCCATATTGGGCATCATAATATCCAGCAGGATCAGGTCCGGGTTGGATTGGTGAACCACGTCCAGCGCTTCCCGTCCATCCGAAGCCACCAGCACCTCAAAATCCTGCCCACTGAGAAAATCGCTCAGCAGCACCTGCACATTGCGCGTATCGTCCACAACCAGAATTTTTCGTGTCATGTTTTTATTATAACCCTGACTATCTGTCTCCTGTGAAACAAATACGGTCAAAGATGCGGTTTCGACCCATGGAGCATATGTATCGTTCATAGAGCCTCCTGAACATTTCCGCCTGTCTTACGGCGACAGGCGGAAGTGAGGACTGTTTTGAGATCAATAGCCGCTGGCTTCGTCCTTGCTTACGCTGACCATCACGGTTTCCGATTCGCTGTTCGCCCAGTCATCCTGAACGCCTTCATCAAAAAACACTTTCAGATCAGCCGTGTCGCGCACAAAATCCACCTTGCCAATGGTGATGCGCTTGATTTTCAACCCCGTGCGCGCCTGCAGGTCAGCCAGCAGTTCCGCCCGGCGGTCAGGCCGGATCAGCTCAATCTTTTCATAAACGATGCGCTTTGAGGTTTCATAGTGAAAACCCCATTCCTTTTCCAGGGCAAACATGATGGCAATGATGGCGGCGTTGGCAGCCAGAAGCTGCGGCCAGATGGCGCTGGTTGCGCCAGCCGAATTCATCACCGGCATGGCGGCAATGATGAACAAATAGGTCATTTCGCGGATCGGCAGCGGATCGGTGCGGTAGCGCAGAATGGAGAAGATGGCAAACAGGCCAAAGCCCACGCCCACGCCCAGTTCAATGCTGGCCATAAAACTCAGCACAAAGAAAATCACTGTATTGAACGCCAGAAATGTAAACACATAACGCTTGTTGTGGGTGGATGGATAATAGATAAAGCGGACAATAATCAATGCCACCAAAAAATTGAAGCCAAAGCTCAGCAAAAACGCTGTCAAATCCGTCATTTTGACCCTCCATTCATTCTTTCAATCCAGAGTAACATGGGTTTCAAGGTGTTTTTCTTCACCTGTTCGTAAAGCATGGACACCCCGATGCAATATTTGCTGAATCCCCGTTCATGAATATGCTGAGTGCGCATCTGCGCCAAAAAAGGCGAATTCTGGTGCAATGAGTCCATTTTCACCTCGGCAATGACCACGCTCGAAAGCTGAGTCATTTTATCCGCCGTGTAAAAGGTCAGATCCAGGTCAATGGTCACCCGCTCGCAGCTGTGTTTGTTCACCAGGGTGATGCGGGTGAAGGTATTCCACAGGCGGGGCAGCAGCTGCCGGCTGTCATAAGGCAGCACATCATTCAGCCAACCCTGCGATTCAGCCGTCATGCGGGTTACGGGCTGGTCAGTGCGGATGCGATCCTTGACCGTGCGGCCCTTGCTGGTTTTGTGTTTCACTTCCAGAAAGGAAAGGCAGGAGTCGGTATATTCGCGGCTGCGCACCTTGTAACGGTCAGCCCGGCCGTTCACATGCAGGTTATAGAATTCAAAATCAGCAGTATCAAAATACAGCGTGCGGTAGTGGTTCAGGCGCTGCCCCCCCACAGACAGAATACGGTAATCAGCCTGGATGGCCGCCAATGCCTGCAAAAGCTGGCTGATGGTCATGACGAACTTGGTATCGGTGCGGTTGAGCAGGGCCACCGAGTCCATTTCCTTCAGGCTGATGGGTGCAAAGCCGGCTGCCAGGTTTTCCAGTCCTGAAGGGACCACATGCCATTCCTGAGCGGGCTGCGAAAGCTGCCAGGGCTGCATCCGGGGTTGATCTTGTGTGGGGCGGTTCCAATTTACGTTGTTCATTTCAATCCTCCAGTTGACGCGATGTTGGCGTCTGAGTTATGCCTATCTTACCCCCACCGGCAGGCGAAGTGGTTTATTTTTTGTATATCAACGGAGTTCTGGCGGCTAATGTTAACCTCAAAAATCAGCGAATTGCGACCGGTGTCAGCCTGCTGCAAAGCCATCTCCCGAACCTGGCTGACTGAATAGTTCAACAATGTCGCATTTCTATCCTTCTTGCATATTCATTGCTTTCAATCAGCACCGTAACGGCATGGGGGTTTTATCCCCAAAGTAGGGCAAAAACTCCCCAAATTAACGGTCTCCCCCCTATGAGCAAGAGCCGGGAGGTGGGCAATTTTTAATGTGACATGGTCAAAATAGGCGCAGCTTTGTTTTGTACTGGCTTTTCAATTGTTTGGACTTGACAGCCCACCGGATTAACCATATAATTAATATAACGTTATATAAAATATAACGTTTCGGATAAAACAAGGAGCCTGCACCATGAATGAATCAACCCAACCCATCATTGTAGATCTACCCCTGCGCGGTGAATGGTCGTGCCCCAACACGCCCGGAACCAAAGTGCCCAGCCACGGCACAGACCAGTTCGCCCAGCGCTACGCTTATGATTTCATGATGGTGGACTGGAACCGGAAAGAACAGGTCTTTTTTGAGGGCAGCGCCTGGCGGTATTTTTTGCTGGGCGTGCCGCTGAACAAATGCCTCGGCTGGGGTAAACCCGTGCACGCGCCCTGTGATGGTGAAATTCTGACCGCCGCGGATGGCTACAAGGAAAGGCAGCCTGTGCACCTGGTGCGCGACCTGCTGATCGCCTGGAAAAATGCCTTCACCTTTAATCCTGAAAAGGTCGGCCTGCAGCCGGTGGCAGGTAATCACATCATCATGCGCTTTGGCAATACCTATGCCCTTCTTGCCCATCTGCAGCGCGGTTCCATCTGTGTGCGCCAGGGACAGCGTGTGAAAAAAGGCGATATTTTGGGCCGGGTGGGCCATTCCGGCAATTCCACCGCTCCCCATCTCCACTTTCAACTGATGGATTCTCCCGATCCCCTCACAGCCCAGGGCCTGCCCTGCGCCTTCACCTATTTCGAGCGCTTTGAAAACGGCGTCTGGAAACCCGTCGAAGGCGGCATGCCCACCGACAAAGACCGTTTCCGCCTGCTGGAAACAGAAGGAAATGTGCTTTGAACAGGCCGGCGCAAGCGGATCAGGGGCGCAGAATCATCGAGCAGGACGGCATCCGCATTCTGGCGGTTTCGTCCAGCGCCGATGTGAAGGTGGCGGCCTCGCCGCAGCGGCAGCAGATTTTCAGGCTGCTGCTCATCCACGGCAGCCCGCTGCACGGAAAAGAAATCGCCACCCGGCTGGGCATTCAACCAGCCACCGCGCACTTTCACCTCAAAAAACTGGAAGAGATTGGCGCTGTGCGCGTCAGCCATACCGGGGTGATCAACGGCATCACCGCCCGTTACTATGAACCCGCGGTGGACGGTATCATCGTGCAGGATGATCTTCTGCAGCCGGAAGATGATGAAACCCTCCGCCAGAAAATGCTGCTGGCAGCCAATGCTTACAATACCAGCCGCGACACCTTTCTTCAGGCCGTGAAAAAAAGCGGACAAAACAGTCCCTTCCCTGTTCTGCTCAACGACCTGGTGTATCTTTCAGAAGAAGATGCTGCCGCATTTTACAGCGAAATGGAAAACCTGTTGAACCGTTATGCCCGGAAAGGCAGTGGCAAAACCCTTTATACCCTTTTTGCCAGCATCGCTCCCCTGGAAGAGCCGGCCTGCCCATCACCGGCCGCTGATTAAACGGACAGCGCCCCATTTCGGGGCGCTGCTTTTTCTGCGGCAGATCTCTTTACAGGCGCACAACCCGCCCCATAAAGAGCACCGCGCCAGTTTGCACATCGCGGATGACATATATGAACGGCCGGTCAATGGTCAGAGTCACCGGTTCGTTCACCAGTGCGCTGGTTTCCATCATGATCACCGCCGTGGCGGCAGCCGCCTCGGTGCCGGATTCATCCACCGCCACAAAGGCCTTGTGGATGACCTCTGCAATCGCCAGGCTGCGGGAACCATCCATGCCTGAAAAATCAGCATCACCGCTGAAGGCATCAGTCATGCCCAGGGCCTGCAGGGTATCGGTCAGCGAAAGTTCAGCTTCGTAACTGAACTTGGGCATGGCCAGGTTCACCTGATTGCGGCCAAGCTGTGAGAAAGCCGCCAGAAGGTCTTCATTGGTCAGGCCAGACTCCACCGTGGAAAACTTTCCCGCATCCGGGACAAGGATATCCATCACCAGGCCGCCGCCCACGTAGGGCAATTCCACCATCTGGTAGCCTTCCCCGGCATAATAGCCCAATTTTTCAGACAACTGCATCTGCGGCGCCTTCACCACCTTGCCATCCAGGTTGGTGAAATTGCTGTCCTTGGTGGCCTCTTTCTGGAAGGCATACTGCCAGCTTGCCTTGAAATAGATGGCGTTGGTCAGCACCAGGCGGGTATCGCTGTTAAGCACGCCTGCGGGCAGCAGGTTCTTGATTTTTTGTTCGGTTTCCTTTTCAACCCAGGCGTTAATCTCATTGCGGCAGGCTTCCGGGTCGCTCTTGAAATCCATCAGACGCATGCCGGCGCCGTAATTTTCAGCCAGCACATCCAGGTAAGCCGAGAGGAATTTGTAATCCTGCTGTCCCCAGATGGCGTTGGCAATGCTCAGGCGGAAGGGGTCGCCCTGATCTTTGTCAGCCTGTGAAGGCCGGCTGGCCAGAGATTGGGAAAGAGCATTAAACGCCGCGTGCAGGCGGTCCTGCGGCAGGGTGTAATGCATCACCTGGTCCATTTGCGTCCGCGTATTGCCGGCGGCGCCAGCTTCGGTCATGGCCAGGGCCAGCGAAATGCTGTAAGGTGAAAAGAACAGGTTGCCGTCCTGACCGGTCAGCTTGTGATACAGGTCCAGCGCGAAGGCATTATTTCCAGCCGCCGCTGTCACAATATCCTCCTGCGGCGCGCCAGACACCAGGCGAGTTTTCGCCGATTGAGCAACCGTATTGCCCGTCTTGCCGCCGGTTTGACCGGCCGGTTTGTCTGCCGTTGGGGTTTGCGGCGAGCAGGCTGCCAGCGCCAGAATCACCAGCGCCAGAATCACATTCAATATCTTCTTCATTTTTTCTCTCCTTTTCGGGTGTTACTTTTTAAAGACGCAGGCCGGAAGTGGTTTGTTCCCGTTTTCAGGAGATTGCTGACTGCATGGATGCCATTGGCCGGGGTTTGCGGCTGCCTGCTCAAGGCCTGGCAGGCAGCCGCTTTTTCTCAATGCAGCACATCCCGCCGCGACGATTCCCAACAGCCCAGGCAGGCAACCACAACGCCGCCAAGCAGCCCCAACAGCAAGGCTCCCAGGTAAGGCTGCATTTCGAACAGGCCGTTCGACACCTCGCCCGGCAGCGCCCAGGGATTGAACGGCGACCAATCAGAGCCAAAGGTGACCGCGCTGATCACCGTTGGCACAATGCCCACGCTCATTGCCAGCACAAAACTGCTCCAGCGCAAACTGACCCAAAGGTGAATGGAGATGATCAGCCAGGCCGCCAGGTATGACAGCAGCATGTTTTGCAGCAGCATGCCGAATGGAATGGGGGCGTCAAAACCCAGTTCAGGCAGGCACACCCGCCCGATCAGGCCTGCGCCGATGGTCATGGCAGCTAAAGCCAGCATGCTCAGGCCGATCAATCCCATGGCGAGAAGCTGTTTGGCGGCGTATATGCTCCAGCGCGGCAGCGGCAGGGCAAAAAGCTGCTTCCAGGTGCTGTTATTGTGTTCCAGAGCGCCCAACAGCCCCATTTCAAGCGTCACAAACAGGGGCAGCAGCAGCAGGTTCCACATCATGGCTGTGTGGCTGATCAGGGTCATCCAGGCATCGCCCCCCACCCGGTACATGCGCCGCCCATATTCAAAGCCGATGGCAACCTCCAAAAAGGCCAGGGCGAATGGTGTGAGAAAAACCAACGCCAACGCCAGCGTGCGGTTAAGTTTGAGGGTTTCAGCGCTCAATGCGCGAAAAAGGTGCTTCATTTTTTCTCCTGTTCCTCTGTCAATTTGAGAAAAATATCTTCCAGAGAGGGGTGTTCCATGCTCAACTGGTAAACTTGATGCCCGGCCTGCACCAGGCGGGTGTTGATCAGCGCAGCATCTGCCGCGCCGTTCACCGGCACGGTCAGATGGTGATTCTGGCCATGGACGGCTTTCCAACCCTGCTGAACCAGCAGCTTTTGCGATTCTTCCAGCCGGTCGGTGGCCACGATAACCTGATTCCGGGTGCGCGCCTTGAGCTCATCCGGCTTGCCCTGAAAGATCAACCTGCCCGATTGCACAATGCCAATTTGCGTGACCATTTGTTCCACTTCGCTGAGCAGGTGGCTCGACAGAAAAACCGTCAGGCCCTCAGCCGGCAGCCGGCAGATCAGTTCGCGCATTTCATGAATGCCGGCCGGGTCCAGACCGTTGGTCGGTTCATCCAGAATCAACAATTCGGGCTGGCCAAACATCGCCGCCGCCAGCCCCAGGCGCTGCCGCATGCCCAATGAGTAATTGCGAACCAGACGGTTGGCGGCATTTTCCAGGTTGACCACTTTCAACACCCGGCTGATTTCACTGCGGCTGCCGCCGGTCATGCGGCGAAGCACTTCAAGATTTTCGCGGCCGGTCAGATGGGGATAAAGTGAAGGCGATTCAACCAGCGAGCCCACCCGGCGCAGCACGCCCATCGGATCATCCCTCAAGCGCCGGTTGAACAGCCGGATTTCCCCGCCATCCGGGTGAATCAGGCCCAGCAGCATGCGGATGGTGGTGGTTTTGCCGGCACCGTTGGGTCCCAAAAAGCCGTAGACACTGCCAGCCGGCACCTGCAGCGAAAGGCCATCCACGGCCCGGGTGTCTTTAAAGCTGCGAGTCAACTGTCTGGTTTCAATCATCCAGGGTTCCATCATTCATTTGCTCCTTCTATTTGAGAAAATCAGGGGTCCATTCCCGCTGAATGGGCCGCCCGGCTTTGAAGCGAAAATCGCAGCGCGGGCCGCCGCGGGCAAGGGTGGTGGTGCGCACCAGGCCAGTGCCAGCCATTTCACTGAGAGGGAAATCACCCAGGCACAGATAGGGCGCCAGCTCCAGCGCCTTTTGCGCCTGGTAAAATTTGACAATGCCACATTCGGTGTAATCCACGCCGAAATCGAAAGTCAGGCCATCGCCTTCCACAAAGGCCAGTTTCCAATCCCCCGGGTAGCGGCTCTGATCGGACCAACGCGCCATGCGGCGGAATTCATCCTGGGCGGGCTTGCCGGTGGCATTGCTGGTCTGGGCGGCCGCCAGGGGATCATTGAAACCAAATAGATTTTCCATGGCCCTGTACATGATGCGCCCGCTCTGTTCCACCGGCTGGCCGTGCGCCAGCATGCTGCGGTAAAAAGCGAGCGCGATTCCCGACATATAAAGGGTTTCGGTGAGCGAGTTGTCATCGCCCCCAATATCCGGCACCTGGGGCAGCAGCGCTTCAAAGGACTGGCGGCTTTCGCGCAAAACGGCTTCCCCATCTGCCTGGCCGCATTGTTCAATGATCAACCCCTGCACCGGCAGCATGACGCTGTCAAAATCACTCATCAGGGACTTTTTGTTCTTCTGCCAGTAGGGTTCGGGTGCGGCCGAAGGCCGCCGGCTGCAGCCGGCACTCAGGCACAGACCGCAAATGCCGGCTGCGCTCCACTTAAGAAATTCGCGGCGGGTTAAAGGCATTTCATATCCCTCCCTGCTTCTTTGCATCGTTTTTTCATGGCTCTGCATCCTTTCGTATCGTGATAAAACGATGATACCGGAGCCATGTCTCAGAGCTGTCTCAGGGCTGTCGCAAAAGTGTCGCAGAATCAAAAGAACGGCAGAAACGTGTTTCTGCCGTTCCGGGGTGACTTATCTTCGGTTGCTGTTAGATATACAGGTCGCGTTTGTTGTAAATCCAGTAGGAGCCGGCCAGGCAGACAAGAATAATGACGGCCGTGAGAAGCAGGAAGCCGCCATCCAGGCTGTTCTTGCGGAAAAGCTCGCCCGCATCATAATACTTGAACGGCGTGAAGTATTTGAGAAAATCCAGGTTTTCCTGCATGCTGGAGATAATCGACATGAAGTACGTCACCAGGATGATGCCCACCGCCGTTGAACCGGCCAGCTTGTATTGTTTCATGGCGCAGCCCAGCAGCAAACCCAGGGCCAGAAAAATCAGTTCAAGCAGGAACATCGACAGCATTTCCAGAGTCAGAAAATCATAGAAAGTTTTGCCCGGGTTGTAGGATTGCACCGCCACCAGCGAGACCCCCCAGGTGATGAGCACAAAAGCAACGCAGTTTACCAGGGCCGCCAGCGCCTTGGCTGTGATCACCCGGCTGCGCGATACCGGCAGCACCAGCGAAAATTCAACCGTTTTATCGCGCTCCTCCTTGGAAATCATATCGCTGCCCCACATGGCCGCAGCAATGGCTGCCATCAAGGCAAAGTAAATAAACATGATGCCGTAGAAACCTTCCACCGTGGTCAGGTTAAAGGCATGCATGTTCAAAGCCTTGAGCAGCGGCTGGGGCATCGAATCGAGCATTTTGGCCGTTTCGGGGTCGCTGGCAAAAGCTGAAAACTTGGTCACGGCCATGAAAATCAGCAGGATGACGATCACGCTCCAGATGATCAGCGATTTGAAGTTGGCCTTTAATTCACGAAGAAAGATATTCATCACGGCCTCCTTTTATGACACCGCCGGAATATCCCGGCGGATGTAGCGCCAGTAGCTCACCCCCAGGGCGGCCAGAGTGATGCCCAAATTTAACAACACCAGCGGCAGATCATAGGCGTTGTGTTCGATAATATACGCGGGATCAAAATGCTTGAAAGGGGTGATCAATTCCAACGCCACCTGACCGAAAATACCGCTGAAGGCGCTCATCACATAACAGCCAAAGCCCAATCCCAAGGAATAAGGCGTCACGCTGCGCACCCGTTTGACCAGCAGAGAAATGCACAGCCCCACGCTCATAAAAAAGAGCTGGAAAAGCGTGACGCTGAATAACAGCATCACCAGTGTGCCCAGATCATATTCCCGTTCGCCGCGGAAAAGCGCTATGGACACAAACGTGACCAGCCACACCACACCCGCCGTGACCGTCAGGCTGGCAAAGGCCGCCAGCAGTTTGCTGGTCATCACCTGGCTGCGGCTGACTGGCTTGCTCAGCAGGAAGTCGGCGGTCAGTTCGCTCTCTTCAATGGAGACCAACCCAAAACCGTAATTGCCAGCCTGAATGGCCACGCAAAGCTGCACAAACAAAAACAGAAAACTGAAAAAGCCCAGCACCGTTGAAAGGTCCATCCTGTCGAGGCCAAAGGCAATCCGCAGTTCCTTGGGATAACGCGACAGAAATTCATTCATCAGGGCTGCCTGGTCGGCAAAGACAGGGAAAAGCGCGAAGAAAAATGCGATCAGCAGGGTCAACGAAAACGACCAGATGGCCACCGATTTCAGGCGGGTGAGAAATTCATGTCTGAAAATGTGCTTGTTCATGGCCGCTGCCTATTCGTAGTAGTGCATGAAAATTTCTTCCAGGGTCGGCTCTTCAATGGTCACATCGGTCACCTGGATCCCGCTGATTTTTTGCAGCACCGCATTGATATCGCCCTTGAAGAAGAAATGCAGCGTGCCGTCATCCACGGTCAGGTTGCTGATCCCCGGCAGGTCAAATGCGGCCGCATCAAGCCCTTCGGCTGTCACCCGCACTTTTTTGTAGTTGTTTTTCTGCAGAGTGCGGATATCAGAAATTTCGGCTATCTTGCCTTCACGAATGATGCCCACCCGATTGCACAGGCGCTGCACCTCACCAAGAATGTGTGAAGAGAAAAAGACGGTCACGCCGCGCTTGTTTTCAAGGCGGATCAGGTCAAAAAATTTATGCTGCATCAACGGATCCAGGCCGGCGGTGGGTTCATCCAGAAACAGCAGCCTGGGGCTGTGCAGCAGTCCCTGAACAATGCCCACTTTTTTCTTGTTGCCGTAAGAAAGATCGCTGATGCGGCGGTTCATTTCCAGTTCCATGATCTCAGATAATTCCTTCATGCGCTGGGTACAGTCGCAGTCATAGAAGCTGGCCGAATATTTGAGCAGGTCAATGACCTTCATGCCCTCGTAATAGTACACTTCTGAAGGCAGGTAACCGATATCCTTGCGGATTTCCGGACCATGGGCCGTCACATCCTTGCCGAAAACCCGCGCGCTGCCGCTGGTCGGGTGAATCAACGACAGCAGCAGGCGAATGGTGGTGGATTTTCCGGCGCCGTTCGGGCCAATAAAACCAAAAATTTCGCCCTCTTCCACATTGAGCGAAACATCAATGATGCCCCGGGATTTTCCGTAATACTTGGTCAGGTTTGAAATTTCGATAATGCTCATGGATAACGCCTCCATAAAACCATATTGGTCCCTGTAGATACAGGGTGAATTCCAACCGGCCGACCTTCTTGGCATGGCTTTTTCAGGGTGCTGCCGCAAAGGGCATGTTCCCGATCCATTTCATATCAGCCAGATGGCCGCTGGCTGATGATGATCGCCATGACATGTTTTGAATGTAGTCTCAATCTGATCCCATGTCAAGCGATTTCCCCCTTGTCAGCCTTGTTTTTCATTCGTTCAACGGCAGAGTCAAGCTGAAACAGCTCCCCCGCCCAGGAATGCTTTCCACCGCCACCTGCCCGCCCATGGCCTCCACTAGTTCTTTCACCAGCGCCAACCCCAGACCGGCATTCTCTGTTCCAGCGTTTTCCCCCCGGTAAAAGCGCTCCCAGATATGTGGTAAATCTTCAGGAGAAATTCCTTCTCCAGTGTCACGCACCTCAATGCGCATCAATCCGTTCTCCACTGCTGCCAGCACAACCACCAGTCCGCCAGGGGGCGTGTAACGGACCGCATTGCGCAGCAAATTCACCACCACCTGCTGCAGGCGTCGGGAATCAGCCAGCACGGTCGGCAGGTTTTCAGGCAGTTCAGCCGTCACCGTCACCCGCCCTGTCTGCCAGGCCAGAGGGGCCAGGGCATTCACCGCCTGCGTCACCAATGGTCCAACGGCCACGGCCGCGAGAGTCAAAGGAAGCTGCCCCACATCTGCCCTCGAAAGCACAAAAAGGTCATCCATCAATCCGGAAAGGCGCTGGATTTCCCCCTCCATCACGGCCAGCTTCTGGCGCGTTTCTGAAGGAGGAAGGGTTTCCCACTGGTCGAGCGCTGTTTCAATGGACGCCCGCAGGGTGGCCACCGGGGTGCGCAGTTCGTGGGATACATTGGCCACCAGGTCGCGCCGCGACTGCAGCACCTCCGCCACCGTATCGCGTTCTCTTTTCAAATCGGCCAGCGCCTGAGACAGCTTTTCAGCCATGGCATTAAAATCGGCCTGCAAATGGGCCACTTCATCTTCTCCTTCGACGGGCGCCCGGGCTGAATAATCTCCCGCGCGCAGGGCCGCGGCAGCGCCGGCCAGTGTTTCCAGGCGGCGCGTTGTCCGGCGGGCCACAAAATACGAAAGCACCGCCAGCGGCGGCAGCATCACCGCCAGGGAAATGCCGGTAATCAGGGTCACCAGCATCAAAGCCGGAAAAAGAGTCACCAGCAGGCCAGTGACAAAGGCAGCCACAGGGTTGCTGGTTTGCGTCCAGATATCGTATGCAGTCCGGGAATACGGCGTGATAAAGAAGAAAATCAGCGCGGCCAGAAAATCAAAAAACACCACCACGGTCAGCTGGGCGTGGGTCAGCGACCACAACAGGCGCTGCCGCCGCAGCACATTCCAGCGCTGCCAGAGGCGCACCCCGCCGCGCGTGAGCACATAACCCGCTCCGGTGCAAATCAGCAGGGCGTCACAAGCTGCGCGGTCCCAGTTATTCAGCCGCCAGATAACATTCCACCCCAGGGCATCTCCGGCTGCCGTCAGAGCGGCCACCATCATCAGGCTCAAGCCCAATCCCACGCCCATTTCCCAGGCAAGCTGCCGGCGCCAATCGCCCTGCGGCAGGCGGATGCGCAGCACCGGCCACATGCCGCAGCAGCCGCACAGGAAGAAGGCAGCCACCTGGAAGACGAAGGGATCCACATACCCTTCCAGCTGTGCTGTGGCTGCCAGAATGAACAGACCCAGCAGCAGGCTTTCAGCCAGCCCCTGTAAAGGGTGGATACACCATAAAAACGAACGGCGTTTCACTTCCGGTCATCCGGGGGATTAAAACGGTAACCGATTCCCCACACGGTTTCAATGGCTTCACCCAGGGCTTCCAGCTTTTTCCGCAGGCGCAAAATGGCGTTATCCACAGAGCGGTCGCCAGGGATATAATTTTCACCCCAGATGGTTTCCAGCAAATAATTGCGGCTGAAGGCGCGGCCCGGGTTGCGCACAAAGAGGCTCAACAGGTCAAACTCAGTGCGGGTCAGCTCCAGCGGCGCCCCTGCCAATTCAGCACAAAAGGTTTCCGGGTCCAGTTTTAACAGGCCGCAGGTCAATAATCCAGCCTTAGCCGTCCGGTCTGCGGTCAGCACCGCCCGGAGCTGTTCCATGCGGCGCAGCAGAGCGCGCACCCGCGCCACCAGCTCGCGCATGCCAAACGGCTTGGCCAGGTAGTCATCCGCGCCCACCTCCAGGCCAATCACCCGGTCGGCTTCCTCTTTGCGGGCCGTCAGCATCAGCACCGGCACAGCCGAAGCCTGGCGAATGCGCCGCAGCACTTCCAGCCCGTCCATTTTGGGAAGCATCCAATCCAGAATCACCAGATCAGGCGCCGCTTCCTGAAAAAGTTTCAGGGCGCTTTCGCCGTCTGGCGCCAGGCGCACCTCATAACCATTGGCTTCAAGCTCACCCCGCACCAGTTCAGCCAGTTCTCGGGCATCTTCAACAAGCAAAATGTTATACATAGAAACAAGTGTATCACAACCAGAATCAGCAGCCGGCCTGGCTCATGCCGCGTTTTTGTCCGCTTCCAGCGGGCCAATCCAGGTTTCCGAAAAAGCCATAAAAGCGCTGCTGGCCGGCGGGGAGCCGCTTTCGGATGTCACCGTTTGCACGGTCCCCCCCACTGCAAGCCCATTGAGGCGCAGCCCTCCTGCCCCCACCGGGCAGATCACGGTGGTCAAATCATAAGCCGCCTCGCCCGCCGGGAAACCTGGCCAGTTCACCTGCTTGCGATCCAGAATTTGCTCCCATTCCACCTCAACCAGGGAGTCCAATGCCTGGGCCACAGCCCGGTAATGCTCGCCGTTGAACGTTTGCCGGCATTCCGCCTCCACAATGGGCAGATCCAGCAAGGCCATGCCCCTGAATTCCTGAAAATGCTGCGTCAGCCTTTCCACCAATGCGCGCGCCAGGGGCTGGTTATCGGTGAAAATGGCCCCCTGCCCCAGCTCCGGCGCAGCCGCACCGGGCTCCAGCCACAGCACCAGCGCATGCCCCAGCCCCCAGGGGCTCAATTCCACATTCCAGTAGCTGACCACGGCGGTGGTGCGGTCCGTCTCCGGATCCACCAGGGTCAGGCAGGGATTTTCGCCGCTCACAAAAACCGGACGCCGGATTTCAATCATGGCGCTGACTCCTTGTATAGCATACAATATGCATCACTTCTGCAAGGGTTATTATAGCGCAAGGAATCGATCTTTCCAATTACTGCCCTTATCCTGGAGTCAACCGGTTCAACCTTTTTTTGCGATGGGCCGTTCTGCTTATTTCAGCAAGGCAGCAACCTCGTCCAGGCCTTTTTCTTCGGCGATTTGCAAGGGGGTTTTACCGGCCGCATTCTTTAGATTATAGCGTTCAGGCATGCCTGAATCACCCTGCTCCGGAAGGGTTTACCCTGCTCCTGGAGGGTGGAAATCTACCCAAACAACTACTTCAGAAGGGTTAGAGCATCCACCACTGGCAAAAACACCTGCTCGTGTAATGCAGCGTAGTCTTCTGGTGGCACATATAATCCGACATAATAAACAGCCGTGCCCATTTTCGCCATTGCCACATCTGCCCTGATGCTTCCCAGGCCGGCAATTGCGCCAGGAAAGGTGTAAAGCTCCCAGGTAAAGGCGGCTGTTTCTCGCGTTCCAATGCTTTCGGGAAAACGGTCAATACCCAGTCCGGGCAGCCAGGAGGCCATCTGCTGCTCCAATGGGATATCAGGGAGACGCGAGACTTCCAGCAAGGCCGATTTCCCTTTTCCATCCATATAGAGATACAGGCCAGCCTGAACCCGGCCCCAGCCCGCCGGCAGCAAGCCCTGAATGCCATTGTCTGGATCTGCAAATGGTTGAAGCTGAATGGTTGATGTTGGAATGACAAATTTCAGTTCCATGCCGGCAATACAGGAAGAATCCACCGCCTGGTCGGGCTTATCCAAAAAAGCCAGCGCCATCTCCGTTGGGCATCGATGTTTCATGAAAGCGCCATGTCCCAACCCTGGAAACTGGTAAACCTGGCTGTTGGGCAGGCCTGTAGAAATGATCTGCGCATTGGCCAGCGGGGTCACCGGATCAAATTCGCCGGAAAAAATCAGCGTGGGCACCTCACTGTGAATCAGGGCTGAAGCCTCTTCCGGCAAATCTGCATACGGCCATATTTTGCATATATCCTGAATATCCATTGATCTCTGGATAACCCTCACCACCTGCGGATCAACACCATCCATCTTTGCCTGCGCTGCAGGCCATTCAGCTTCATCAGCACAGCGGGTGGAAAAGGTCATCCCGTTTAAAGGCGTGGAAATGAGAAAGGATACCCCCAGGCTGGTGAAAAAAGCCTCGTCCCCTTCTTTGTCTGTGAGTGCATCCAACCAGGCCGGAAGCATGGGAATGGTGCCATATAACAAATGCTGGTAGGCCATCCAGATTAATGTATCACCATTGACAGTGACATCAACAGCAGGCGAATCAAAATGAATGGAGCGCGGCTGCGCATTGAGCGAAGCCACCAGGCCGGTGAAATGGGTTTTCAGCTCCGGGTAGGCGGCTTGGCAGGCCGCGTCTGCCGCGCAGTGATCAAAAAAGAGATTGAGGGCTTGCTGGGTGTTCTGCGGCGCCTGGGCAGCATAATCCATGCCCAGGGGTACAGGTGCATCCATAATCACGCTGCGCAAACGACCCGGCGCCATGCGCATTAAATGCTGCGCCAGCAGAGTGGCATAGGATATGCCATAAAAATTAAACCGATCATAACCCAGGTCGCTGACTACCCACAGGATATCGGCGGCATTTTCCAGGCTGTTATAAGCGGCAAGGCGAACTCCTTGGGATTCCAATTGCTGGCGGCAGGTTTCAGCTGCGTCCAGCCGGTCTGCAGCTTCTTCGGCCGGGTCTCCGGGCGAAGTCGCCTGCTGCTGAGCCAGGGTGAATAAGGCATCGCACATCAAAAAGGGGTCCGAATAACGCGTGCCGCGCTGTTCAATCAGGAGCATATCACGCCGGGCGCGCAAATCCGGATCCGCTGTCAGCAAAATGCCGGGCGCCGACACAATGGTTGAAACGCCGGGTCCGCCCGATTCAATCACCAAAGGATCTGCTTCCGGCGCACGGGAAGAGCTCTTAATCAGCGCAACCCGCAGCCGGATGGTTTTTCCCTGCGGATGGGCATGTTCTTCAGGGACAGACACCCAACCACAAAGCACATCTTCTCCCTCAGTAACGCCTTCAGGCACTGTAAATGGACAGGCTGAAGGCTCAAAGCTGGAAGATGCAGCCGGGAAAGCGGTTGGCGTCAGCGTTTCAAGGGGCTGAGAAAGCAGGTCTGGTGTAACAGATGGCTGGCCGCAGCTGCTCAGCAAGATTGAGCATAACATCATAAACAGGGTCCATTTTTTCATCGTCATTTCCTTTTTGGGTGGGTCCGGGCAAAAGCCGTGGCTGCCGCCGGCGTACAGCCGGCGGATTTATAGCTGCCATGTTGTCGATTATGCTGGAAAGGGCCGCGGTCTTATGCCGGGTTGAGAAGTTCTGTCCGTTGAATTATCCTTCTGCAATATCTTTTTCAAGACGGCGCTTGCCAAAATAGGCCACCAGGGAATAAAATCCCAGGATCACAGCCACCCCAATGAAGGGATAGAGTACTTCATACCAGCGTTCAGCTGGCGGCCACCCCACAATCAAAAGCGTAGGGATAAAAATCAACGCCACAGAGATGATATAGATGATGGCCATCTTTTTAAGTGGAATCACCGGCAGAATGCCGCTGAAGTATAATCGGAGCGCCCAGTAACCCCCTACCGAAAGGCCAAGAATCCAGATAATCTCAGCATAAGCCTCTTCAGGCAGCCCCAGAAAGTAACGCTTATAAACAAGCACGCCAGCCAGGGCCAACTGGGTGAGCATCAGGCAAAAGAAAGAGACCCATCCATTGATCTGTTCAGTGCGTTCGTCAACATACAAGCGTTTCATTTCACCGTTCTCCTTTGATCCAAAACAACTCGTCGAGGTTCTTGCCGGTCACCCTAGCCAGCATCAGGCACAATTTCAACGTCGGATTGTATTTGTTGGCCTCAATGAGGCCAATGGTCTGGCGGGTCACCCCCACCAGGTCTGCGAGCTGCTCCTGGCTTAAGCCTTTCTCCACCCGGGCCAATTCAACCCGATTTTCCATTTCCAGTTCTTCCATGGGCACTCCTTTACTAAAGAGTTGTTTTGAAGCTACCTGCAGTGTAACTTGATGTGATCTCATTGTAATATATATATTGCATTAAGTCAAGTATATATTGCATAATGCAATATATACACAACACATCTGAAACAAACTCTTTTCCAATCCTTGCTTGAACCAAACCAGCAGGTCCCAGGAAAGCGTTATAATAAGCCTCCTTGATCCTTATTGGTATTGGCTGGCGTTCGAAGCTGGCAGCTTTTGACAGCACAAAACGGATAGAATGAACCCGTATCCGGGCCTATAATGGCAGCCAATGGACATTGTCAGAAGAACAGGAACATGAAATGAAAGCAAAAATCTGGGTTGCGCTTATCGCCATCTATATCGTCTGGGGCTCCACCTATCTGGCCATCCGTTTTGTAGTCGAGACCATTCCCCCCTTTCTCTCGGCATCATTCCGCTTCTTAATCGCCGGCCTGATTTTGTTTCTGTGGCAGCGGGCCCAGGGAGCGCCAACGCCCACCCGCATCCAATGGCGCTCGGCTGCCGTCGTCGGGCTGTTCATGCTGCTCGGTGGAAATGGCGGCGTGGTGTGGGCCGAACAAATGATTCCTTCCGGCATCACTTCCCTGTTTATCGGCTCCATGCCGCTCTGGATGGTGCTGCTTGATTCCATCCGCCCGGGCGGCAAAAATCCCGGCTGGCTGGTGTGGGCAGGTGCGGTCATCGGTTTTGGCGGCATCATCCTGCTGGCAGCGCCCTGGCAAACCGGCGGCGCAGGCAGCCTCGATCCGCTGGGGGTTGGCCTGCTGCTCTTTGCTTCCCTGGCCTGGTCCATCGGCTCGCTTTACAGCCGCAACGCACCGCTGCCAAAGGGCCTGATGGCCACTGGCGCAGAGATGCTCACTGGCGGGCTGGGGTTGCTGATTGCCGGCACCCTGACCGGCGAATGGTCGCGTCTGAACCTGGCTGCCATCACCCCCAATTCATTGTGGGGACTGGCGTACCTGATCACTTTTGGATCACTGGTCGGCTTTGTGGCTTATACCTGGCTGCTGCGCAATGCCCCCACCCCGCTGGTGGCCACCTATGCCTATGTCAACCCGCTGGTAGCCATCTTTTTAGGCAACCTGCTGGCTCAGGAACCGGTCACGCCGCGGGTTCTCATCTCGGCGGCCATCATCATCGGCGCTGTTATTCTGATTAACCTGGCCAAATCGGCAGCCATCAAGCCGCCGCAGTCTGCGCAGGCATCCATTCAAACAGATTAACCCCCAATCGCCGGTTACAGCGGCGCTTTTTCTTTCACGAAAGCCCTATCCCCTCAACTTGGCGGCCCCACTGATCACGCTCCAGCACGCCCGCCACCTGGAGCCAGGGCGGCGTTGGCTGCGGATTATGGGCGATCTGCAATCCCAAACGTTTCATCACCGCAATGGATCCGGCATTATCAAAGTCCGTGGTGGCAATGATGCACAGGCGTTGGTTTTCCAAAACAGGCATTTCAAGCATGCATTGCGCCAAAACTAAGGATTCGCGGTCACCAGCGACATGAAAAGACGATAAATGGGGTGGTTGCGGTAAATGAGAATGCGCCCCCGGTTATGATCCACCAGATAAAGGTTGTTATAGCGATCAAAGCGCATGGTCACCGGCTGCGAATGGATATCACCAATGGCTGCCACGGGCAGCGGTGAGGTCAGCGGATCCTGATAAATCATCGGGAAACGCGGCCCCAGGTAACTGTTGAAGCCCAACACCATGCGCCCTTGTGAATCAAAGGCTGGTTCCCACGGTCCGCACAGTGGATCCTGTTCCTGCGGCAGGCAGGCGGCGCGGGTGAAATCGCCGCCGCGGCCCAAAACCCGGCTGGCCGGAATGGCAAACAGGGCTGTGGCCGGATCATCCGGAAGCAGGCTGGCATCCCACTCCAGCATACGCCAGTTGCCGTCAAATTCCAGATTGTGATCCGAAAGAAAAAGGTTGCCTTCGCGGTCAAAAGCCAGGGCGCCCGGGTTGCACAGTGAATCGCGGCTGGGGTAGTCCCGTCCGCGCCCCTGGTTGCACTGGTTTCCTGAAACACTGACCTGCCCCAGTATAATATCCACGGTGGGATCAGTGGCGGCATTGCGAATGCGGAAAGCGCGGTGATTCTCCTCATCCGTCAGCCAGATGCAGGCCGGGCAGCCCGGTTCAAAATCAATGCCGCCCATGCCTACCGCTGCCGACCAGGTGAAGCTGCCCCCACCCTGCAGCGGCAGCGGTGGAGAAAGCACCTGCACGGCCCGGGCCTGGCTTTGCAGCGGCAGGTTGTAGGCCAAAATCTGGTTTTCCTGCAGCACCCACAGCCGCTCACCGCCCGGCTGTGCGCGCATGCGGCGGAATTCCGGCCCCCAGCGGGGATTGGTGACAAAATCATCCTGGCCCACCACCCCATCTGCCGGCTGACCGTTATGGAGGGAAAGCGGGTTATTCCAAAAGAGAAGGCGGTGACCATCGGCAAAGATAAGCTGCTCATCCGTCACCTCGATACCGCCGTGATAACTGGTGAAGTTCCCCGGCCCCACCTGGTTGAAGGTTTGATCCACTTTCAAAAAGAAATCGCGGGTTGTATAACCACCCGCCTGATAGCGGTAACCTGACTGTCCATAGCCGGATACAGCCACCAGCAGGTTGCCGTCGCGGTCCATGCCCAGGCCTCCCGCCAAAAAAGTGCCTACATCCAGGGTGAAATCCAGCACTTCATTGGTAAAACGGTAAATCTTGCTTGTTTCAGGGTCGGCAATCCACAGTGCGCCATCCAGGCCCAGTTCCATTCCGGATGCATTGCGAAAGGCTCCCGTCAGGGCGCGCGCCGCAGGCATGCCGTTGGTATAAGGCGGGATGAAGACCAAAATGCGCTGGTTCATGGTATCCCCTACATAAACTGTGCCGATGGCATTGATGCGCACAGAAGCCGGTTTGTTCATCTGGTTCAGGCCGCTGCCCGAAGCCGTGGTGTGAAAGTTGCCCTGCCCCAGCACCAGGTCGGCCGTCTGAGCGGGAATGCCGCTCAACGGGTCTGCGGGAAAGCGCAGCACGCGGTTGTTGCTGGTATCCGTCACCCACAGGTTGCCTTGGGCATCCAGTGCCACCCCCACCTTGTCATCGCCAGTGCCGGTCACCGGACCCAGGCACAGGCTGTTGGCGTCGGTAAAACTGGCATAACCGCGCCCGCGGTTGCAGGTGAACCCCGAAAAATCGGCCTGGCCCCAAACGGCATCGGCGGTGGTATCGCTGGTAAATGGATTATTGTAGCGCAGCACGCGGTTATTAAACACATCCGGCAAATACAGGTTGCCCGAGGCATCCAGCGCCATGGTCTTGTATGAACCTCCTTCCAGGATGCTCACCTGTTCCTCGCGCATGCTGCACAGGGTGTCTGCGCTGGCTGGCGGCGTATCAGGGTAATGCTGGTAACTGCTGTCGCCATTACAGGCAGAAGTGGTGAATGAAGGCTGCCCCAACACCAGATCAGCGGGGTGATTATCAGCTACCTGGCAGGTTGAATCCGGACAATCGGAATTGCTGGTGCAGTTTCCGCCGGCATTTCCACCGGCCTGGCAAACCCCCAAATGAGAGAAACCCAGCACACGGTTGTTGCCGCCATCAGAGACATAAACCCGGTTGGGGATCACGGAACGGTCCACAATCACCCCACCAGGGTTGAAGAGATGATCGGCAGTCACTTCGTTGGGGGTGATTTGACCAAAATCAGTCTGACCCAGAATCACATCTGCCCGCCAATCGCCCAGCACCCCCTGCGCCGGGGGTGCCGCCGCCTGTAACGGTTGAAAAATGACATCGCCGTCGGGGGTGGTATAGCGCAAAGATCCCAGCAAACCGGCCAGATATGGGCTGGCTGAAAAATCAGCCGTATAAGCCCCGGATGCATCCGTCGTCACCGCCACTGTTCGCCCGCCAAGGGTGATGCTGAGGGAGTGCGGCGCGCCAAAGGCGGCGGCCGTGATATTGGCTGGAGCCTGGCCGGTGATGATTCTGCTGACCGCATCAACTTCAGCTGTCAATGGGGGAATCGGGATGATGCGTGTATCACCATCATCTACCATCAGGGTGTCGCCGGCAGCCATCAGGCGATCCATTGAGACGGAAAAACTGCCAGCGCCATCCACGGTAGCCGTGCGCGTGACCACCTCACCGTTCAACCGGGTCAGCATCAGGGTGAGATCATGACCGGCGTTTGTGGTGCCCCAGACAATGGTGCTGACGCCTGCCGAATGCGCTCCGCCGTAAGGCAGGCCTTTCGCAGTATCGCGGCGGATATGGATTGTGGTTGCTGCCTTGCTGGTTGCCAGAACCGGATGTTGCAAACAGCCATTGGCCCATAAAACCAGGCTCAGGCAAATTAAGGCTGGAAAAAAACGAATAACGGAGCGGAAATGTGTTCTCATCAAAACTCCAGTCACTTTTCTATCCAAATGTTAATTATAGTCTCAAATACAATACTCACCCCAAACAAAGATTACGTGACGATTACGTTTATTTTCTCCTTCATCGGCGTGTTATACTGGTCTTAAGGTTGATTTTCCCTTTCCGGAGGTATCCATGACTGAAGCAGATCCCCTGATTGAAAACGCCCACGCCTGGCTGCTGGCGCAGCCCCAGCCTGGCGTACGCTATCTGGCACTGCGCAACCTTGCTGGACTGCCCGAAAATCATGCTGACCTCGTCGCAGCAAGAAACGCAGCTTATGCAGAGGGGCCGATTGCAGCAGTGCTTTCTGCCATGCAGCCAGATGGCTTTTGGGTTGCCCCTGGCCCTGGATATCACCCAAAATACACTTCCACCGTCTGGGCGCTTATTCTCCTGGCTCAATTAGGCGCTCATATTTCTCATGAGCCGCGCCTCAAAAACGCCTGCGCCTACCTTCTGGATCATGCCCTGACCGAAAACGGACTTTTCAGCGTCAACGGCAGCCCATCGCAAACCATCGACTGCCTGCAAGGTAACCTGTGCTGAGCGCTGGCTTCCCTGGGATGTACAGATACACGCATGGAAGCAGCCTACGAATGGATGGCGCGCAGCGTCACCGGCGAGGGAGTGGTCCCGCCGCTGCGTTACTATGCCTATAAATGCGGTCCGCTTTTTGCCTGCGGCGTCAACAATAAGGAGCCCTGCGCCTGGGGCGGCGTCAAGGTGATGCTGGCCTTCAGCCAGATTCCCCCTGCCAGGCGCACTCCCCTGATGGAAAAGGCCATTCAGGCCGGGGTGGATTTTTTGCTGGACAATCACCCTGAGCAGGCCGGTTATCCCAGCGGGCCGAACAACAGACCCAGCGGAAGCTGGTTTAAATTTGGCTTTCCAGTCTTTTATGTGACCGACGTTTTGCAGATCGCCGAGGCAGCCGCTGCCCTGGGGTATGCCGCTGATCCAAGGTTGGACGCTGCCTGCCGGTTCATTCTGAGCAAACGGGACAGGCAAGGGCTCTGGCCGCTGGAATATGACTATGCCGGGAAGACCTATGGAGATTTCGGTCCAAAGAAAAAGGCCAACCCCTGGGTGACCCAGCGGGCGCTGCGGGTGCTGAAGGCCCGCGGAGAATTCGCCTGATTACGCGACGCTTACGCATCGAATACATGCCGCTTGCGACATTCCTTGCCCGAATATTCGCCCCCGCCGCCGGCAAAGTGGTGTTCAGGTTCGCAGTCTTCCTGATTCTCATCTGGAATAACAATGGGATTTCTGTTTTAACAGGCCTGATCAACTGGCCTTTTTACAGCTTCACAAAGAGCTGGAAAAATCTTCAGCTATTGTTTACGTGCCGCTTACGTTTTCACGGCCATTTTCCCTACCTCCTGGCTTCGAGCAGACATCCTTCATCTCAAAATCACAATGGTTTGAGCAAAGCCTGTCCGCATTCCGGTCAATTCTTCTGAAGGGCAAAAAAAGCCCCAGGAAGGTCGTTTTCAGGCAAAACGAGTCAATATACCTTCCCGAATCAAAAGGCGCCTCTACGCGCTTCCTGATTCGATAACGTAATCGTCATTGTAATCGTCACGCGATCACAGCGTAATCTAATTGTAATCACTAAGTTATCAATGACGCTTACGTCAACAGATTCGTTGAAAATATGCTTTCGCTTTTCCACAATGCCTTTATACACGTTCCAAAACCGGATGCGTTTGCGCCAGGATCGGGGGGCATCCAAAGGTTTTATGGCGGAGGAAAAAAGAGGGGTGAATTCAGGAAAAAGCCTCATTTTGTAAGCGTCACGTAATCAATACGTGATTCAGATGTAATCAATGCGTAAACAAATCCGCTGACGTTGGTCTTGATTCATTTTTCCAGAAGACAGCTGTAGGGGGAGCAGAGAGGGAAGGAAAAATGACTATCATTCCTGGTCTGGATTTTGCACTGCCAAACAATTAACGTAAGCGTCGCGTAATCAATTTCTGCCGAAAAAACAAAACCGCTCACCAGATGAACAGGTGAGCGGCTGGAAATTTTGCAAGTTATTCAGGAGACGATATCCAGGTGGGCGGCGCGGCGCGGTTGGGGATGCAGAACCAGCCGTCCATCCTCATAAGCTGCCAGTGCATAGCGCAGCAGCAGGGACACCACTTCGCCAACCGGCACGCTGTGCTGCTCACGCAGTTCTTCAATGTTTTCCAGCACACCCGCCGGCAGGTGGCGGTAGCTGACCATCGGCCTGCGCCAGGGTTTTTCCAGTTCCAGGGCCTGCACCGCTTTGGCATTTTTCTTCTTGGGTGCCGGCGGCAGGGTTCCAGCTGGACGTTCGCTCCAGGCTGCAGATTGTCCCCAGGCAGCATTGGAATAAAGCATCATCTTTCCCTGGCTGAAACTTGAGCTGAGGCGCAGATCGCCACGGCGCAAACTTTCCAGGCTGAACTCCAAAAAAGCGCGCGCCACCTCGCTGACCGTCACATCCAGGGTTTTGGCTACGGCTTTCACCTGTGCCTGCACCTCTGGCGGAATGCCGCGGAAAGCCGTGGCGCGGTTTTGTTCATCCCAACTGCGCGAGCGTTTTTTCTTTTCCGTCACCCTGATCTGGTCAATGATGGGAATCGGGGCAGTTGGAACCGGCACGGGCGGCAGAGCCTCAGGCGTCGGTTGTGAAACGGGAGCGGAAGGGGGTTGGGGCGTGGGCTGGTCCCACATGCTTCGCCGTTCAGTTTTTTTCATGGTCTTTCAGCTGCTTCAGCCGCCTCCGGTTAATGGTGGATCTTAAGAATGTTTGAGTACCCGCTGCACCAGATCCTGATATTCCTGCGCCGCCCGGCTTTCGGGATCCTTTTCAAAAATGGTCTTGCTTTCGCCGGGGCATTCGCCCAGCACGGCAGCGCGGTGAATGGGGGTGAGCACCCGGTCGCCAAAGCCCTGGCGCAGGTCTTCCATGGCGGCGCGGTGCTCACGAAGCTGATCAGAATAAAAGGTGGGCAGCACGCCCAGCAGCGAACCGTGCCAGCCTTTGCTTTGCTGCAGCATGATCAGCATTTCCGTCATCTTGCGCACACTATCGGTGGAAAGATATTCGGTCGAGGTGGGAATGATGACCATATCCGCCGCCCAAACCGCGCGTTCTTGAATGCCGCCCACCGAAGGAGCTGTATCGAAAATGATGTAGTTCAAATTACCGCGGGTAAAACGGGCGATCGACTCGCGAATGACCGAGTAAGGCTTGTTCTGCGAATTCAAAACGGTCTGGGCTGCCATGGTGGTCTGGTTGCCCGCAATCAGCCAGAGATGTTCGCGGCCGGTGTTGCGGACATACTGCTTGAGAAAGGTGGTCTCATGTGTTTCCGTGCCCATCGTCAGCAGGTAAAACGCGCCCGGCTCCGGGGTCAGGCCCAGGGTGGTGGCGCACTGCCCCTGCGGGTCCAGATCAATGAGCAGCACTTCTTTGCCCTTGAGGGCCAGGCCGTGCGCCAGGCTGACCGCGGTGGTGGTTTTGCCAACGCCGCCTTTTTGATTGGAGATAGTGATGATATGGGGTTTCATGAGCGGGTTATCGGTTCCTTTCCCTCAAAGTGCTTTCTGCCTCCAGTTTACCATGAAACCTGAAAAACAAGCAATGACGGCCGCTAACGCGACGATTACGTTTATTCGCTGGGCCATTAACCAGGGAAAGCCCGTTTAAATTCCTTGCGATAAGCCTGGTTCAACCGCAGTTCGGTCACATCCACCAGCCGGAATAAAAAACGGTCCTGTAAGCGGCTCAAAATCGCTCTGGCCTCGGCGATCATTTCTGTTGCGCGGGCATAAGTAGCCCGCACATGCGCCATGTCTGCTTTAATGCGTTGCGCGGTTTTGCGGTGATCCCTATCGCTTAGCCAGGTTTCATGTCCCAGAGTGACATAGGAATAATGACCAATGGCCAGGTCTGCTTCCAGGTCCTGCCAGTCATCCATCATCTGGATGGCCGCGCCGAACAGCAGAAAAACCCGCCAGTAATCGTCAATCTGATCTGCTCGTCCCAGGCGTTCCAGGCACAACATGAATGGGCTCACAGCATTAGCGCCCTTCGCACCAAGGTCTTCAGGATGGTCCAGATGGTAAGGGCTGCTTTTACCACGCATTGATTTTTCTTTAATTTCAGCCGTCAGAAACAGGGTACGCATTTTGTGCAAAATGGCAAGATTAACCGGTGAAACGCCGAAAATGGACAGGGCGCGCAGTTCGTATTCCGCAATCAAAGCCTGGGCGGTGAGGATTTCAACTGGTGAAGGCTGGTTGGCATCCACATTTTCATCCAAAATGCCATAACCAGCCACAGCAAAAACCCCTGCCTGCAAAATTTCAGCAAAATGCGACAGCAAATCATCAAGGTCTTCTTCATGCATCCACACCACCAGAAAAGCAAAAACCGGATAGGCATCTTTAAAATACTGCGTCCGGTTGCTTTTCCACCGGGTAAGGTCACATCCCAGCGGCGCGCTGAACATTTGCAAGAGACGTTTTGCATCCTCATCCAGACCCTTGAAGGCTGATAAGAGCTGCATATCCACTTTGAGGTGCGCCCACATATCTCCAAGAGAGGCCTGTTTATCCAGAAAGGGCGCCATGATTGCGGCCCAAAAAGCCTCTTTGTCACGCTGATAAACTTCAAGGATCAATGGGGCAAATTTCTCGAAAGCGGTATATTTTTCCATTTGCCAGCCTTTCCAAAACATCCATTTTATTTCTCGGAAAAATAAAAATGGTGGTGATTTCAGCCAGGACCATCCAGAAAGCATGCTCTTTAGAAAAAAATATCAAAAAAACCGTCATTTTAACAAAAAAAAGAAAAAATAGCCTGGTTTTAAGAAAAATTCAGGAAAATAGACCAAAGTTTCTTAAAAATACTTGTAATTAACCAGGGTTTACTGTAAAATGGAATCAATTTACCATGAAAGACTCGTAAAGTATTTCGTGGCCGCCCAACTGGATGCGAGGGGGGCGGAGATCCGAGAAAACCACAGGTCCGCCAGGGGAAGCCACCCCCTGCGTTTTGCGGTCCAGGCCAAACCAACCTCTTTTTCTCCCCTCTGGCAGCGGCAGCAGAAGGGAAGGTTAGTTCTGGTTGCCTCCAGCCAGAAGCCGCTCTGAGGAACACTATGGATTATACACCTGAGTCGATCCCTGATCCAAAACGGCTTTTTGCCCTGCGCTCCCTGGGTTTCGCGGAAGAGCCTTTTTCTCCCTCGGCTGACCCACGCTTTTTTTACCTTTCCTCGCAGCACCGCGATACCCTGACGCGCTGCCGTTCTGTGATCGAGTTCAGGCAGGGGCTGGCTGTGGTGGAAGGCGATTACGGCATTGGCAAATCAACCATTGCCCGCCGTCTTGACAGCCTTTACCGCTACAATCCCGACCAATACTATGTGGTATATATCGATAACGCCAGCCTGTATGACTCTGAAATGGATATCCTTTCGGATATTGCCGCGGCCTGCAAAATCACCAAATCGGGCGGCAAGCTGGCGCTTATCCGCGCCCTGCAGTCTTTTGTTGTTGAACAGATGGGCACCTATAATCGCAATATTGTCCTCATTCTGGACGATGCGCAGAAAATTTCCTCCTCCGCGCTGTCGGTCATCCACACTATTTATAACTTCGACCAGGCTAAAAAACTGGTGCAGATCATTCTTTTTGCCCAGCCTGAAATTAAAACCGTGTTTGAAGAGCGCCCTGAAGTGCGCAGCCGTGTTCATTCGTGGCTCAAACTCACCGAACTGCCCCCTGATGAAGCCTATTTGTTGATCAATTACCGCTGTAAAATCGCGGGACGCGATTCAAACCTGCTGGACCGCTCACAATTTCTGCGCATCTGGGCCATGACCGGCGGACTGCCACGTTACCTGATCACCATGTCATCCCTCATCGTTGAACAGGTGGGTGAACAGAATAAACAGGCTGTGGATGACGATGTGATTGAAGCTGCCATCGCCGAATTTAAGGTGGGGGCGCCGCGCCGCGCCAGCCGCTGATTTATTGACGTCAGTAATTCGATATTATTTGACGTCAATAAATACGTAATTATAAACCGCATAAAATACACAATTATTGACGTCAAATAATAAGGATCAGATAAGCCGCCATGACCTCGATTAAAGATAACCGGAACAATGAAGAATTTCCCTGGTATTCCCTGCTGGATATTGAACTCAAGCAAAAACCGCCAGAAATCCTGCCCGTTCGCCCACGCGGTCGCCCTAAAATGTCTTATGACCGGGTAAAATTAACCGTTTATCTTTCAAGCGATCAGACGGCCATGGTTAATGCCCTGATCCATACCCTCGAAAAGAACATCGGTTCCCAGAAGGTGACACGCGGGAATCTGATGGCTTTTGCCGTGGCGCGCCTCTATTTTGCCATTCGAAAAAAAATGGATACGGAAGGGAATGATCTGGTTCTCCCGCCAGATGTCAAATCATTCACCGACCTGGCGCGCTTTTTGGATAGCGATGAATAAACCATCAACCAAGGAGGCTTAAAAAAAGGCTATCTCTACTTGCCGGTAGAGATAGCTGGGTGAAAAACGGAACTGCTTCTGCGCTAACAGAATACTTTCTCTTCAACACAAAGTATAGCATACTGTTGGTGTTGTTTCAAGTGTTCCTGTTTTTTTTCCCATCCTGAAAAATACACATCCTTAACCCTTCATACCCCGTGTCCAAATAAAAAGCAGCTTTTTCTGCTGCCTGTGTTTTGCTTTTTCTGATTGCCGCCGCCACACGGAGAATTTTATATGTCTATTTTCATCTCTGGCTTTGAAGAGCCCTGCCAGAATTATTATCGTTTGCCTAATGCCTGGCTGGATCAGCTCGCCTCGATCCGTAAAACATATCGCAACCGCTCGCTGGCCCCGATCAAAGTGCTTGAATATATTCTCAAACATACCTGGGGCTGGCAGCGTTTTGAATCAGGCGTTATCCTCTCGCTGGACGAATTGCAAAATGGCAAACGCTGGGGCCACCGCCGATCTGATTCCGGTACGGGCCTCTCCATCAATGCCATCCGCAAATCACTCGCCTCACTGGAAGATTTGGGATACATTGAAAAGCTGGGATTTAACTGCTACCGTCCCAAACTCAAACCCGCCACCAGTGAGTATTTTAAACTGCCGAAGATGTGGACCGATATCACCGCCCAGGTGCGCAGCTCGCTGACCGTGCTGATCACTGAGTATCTCATGCGCCACACCTGGGGCTTCCAGAATCCGCAGGGAGTGTGGATGGATGTGGACGAATTGCAAAATGGGCGCAGTTACGCTGACGGCCGGCGCTATGATGCTGGCGTCGGCGGGGATATCAAATCCATCCGCGCTGCACTGGAAGAAGCCGTTGCTTTGGGTTTGGTGGTCTGGACAGATCGCTGCGAGACCGGCCGGCTGTATAACCTGCACCTGGCCGGCATGAAAACCGGCACGGATGGAGAATATTTGGGCGAGCTGCCATGGGAAACTCAGGCCGAAACTCAAGATAACGGCACAACAGTTATCGAAACCATAAACAATGAGGAAGAAACCCCATGGGAAAAGCCACTGGGCGAAGTTCTGGCTGAAGAAATCAACCTGCCTGATCTGCTGACCGGATTGGGTATTTACGGCCCAGCGCGCGCTGAACTGACCGCTCGTAATATTCCTGTTGAACAGATCGTTGCCTGGGCGCTTTACGTTTCAGGTATTGACAACCTGGCCAATCCTGCTGGTCTGCTGGTTAAATTACTACGCAGCGGGGAAGCGGCGCCCGTTCCATTTGTCGATCTGGTCCGGCTCCAGCTCGGTTCCTGGATAGAAATTTTGGCACAAACGGGCCCGCTGGCGCAAAATGAATACCTGCCGCATGCCGATGTGCGCCTCTGGGAAGCGGTGATGGGACCAAAAGGGAAAAACCGCTTGCCCGGCTGGCTGGCTGCTTATGTGGACAGCAAAAGCCAGCGCTATTTTGATTTTGAGACACCCATTGCAGATACGATAGACACGCTTGAGGCTGCTGAAGAAGAGCCTGTGCAAACTTTTCTGCAGACCGTTACGGAAGAAGCTGCGCCTGAAATGGAACCAGTGAATACATGGAAGGAAGCAGTGAATATTCCGGCGGGTGCAGATGACAGGGTATTAAAAGACACAGTTAAGACACATTTTCAAAACACTGAAAATAAACAAACACGGCCAGCGCAGGCAATTGTTATCTGGAAAAACCCCAAAAGCAATCTTCACTTCAGTTTAACGCAAAACCCCGCCGAAAGATGTCTTATCCACAGGCTGACTTTGCAACCTCACTGTTGGCAAAGCAGCACGCTTGACTGGGGTGACAACAAATTCTGTTTTTTGCTCTCCGGTGTGATTCAAATCCGGTTGGACCTGTATAAGGCTAATGGGTCTTTTGATCCGCCAGATTCAGACCAGACAAAATAAAAAACGGCCCTTGCGTGGCAAGAGCCGTCACAGTCCCAAAACCTGCCGGATTTACATTAAATCGTAACTAATAATGGTGGTGTTGCTGGCGGTATCCAGCTCAACCCGGGTGCGCGAGCGCAGGCCTTTCTTTTCCAGCATAGCCAGACCAACGCATAAAAATGGATGGCTGAAGGCGTTTTTCACACCCCTGTCGCGGAGGATGGCATATTCGGCAGTGCCGATGGCATCTTTGAAGGTCATTTTGACGGTGTTTTCAATCCTTTCAACTGTCACACCGCTGGCAATGCCATAGTGGTCAATAAAGAAATTTCCAACTTTTTGCAAAACGTCTTCAGGTTTTTCATCTACTAAAAAGGGATCCAGTTCTTTTTTTAAAGTGATGTAAAACTGTCTGCCAATCTGGAGGGTGAGGGTTGCTGAGGATTCTTCGACCATTTCATAAATGCCCATGGTCAGGCACAGCGTGGTGAGACCCCATAACCAGGCGCGATTGCCAACTTTTTCATGATCTGTTACCATTGTTTTCTCCTGACTGAAAATAAAAATCAAGCATGTGGAATTGCATTTGATAATTGAGGTGCGTATTCATTCATCAACATGCGAACCGCACCCAGGGTGGCTTCGCGCGTAACCGCGACGATCCAGAAAAACGACCCATCATCCAAGAAACGGGACAGCAGGTAATAGCTATCTGTGGTCACCAGGTTGTCCTCCACAGCTCCCAGGGGAAGTTTATCTGTGATTTTGCCGGCAAGTTTCATGACCATGGCAAACCGGGCTGCGGCCATGTTTGAATCAAAATTGGGGTTGATGGAACCGCCCGCGATGGAGAGGCCGTCCATACCGACCACATCGGTGGACACAAAATCAGAGCCAACCTCTGATCTGAACTGCATGATTAATTGTTCCAGTTTTGTCATCATATACCTCTTTAGCGCGGAATCGCTTTGTAAATCCGCTCACTGTAAATATTAGCGATCAGGCGCATATTACCCAGATTGGCTGCTTTTCGATCAACAGCCACACCCAAAAAATGCTGCCGTCCTGGCAAGAAGCGCATCAGCACATAGGCATTGGCGGTGGTCACCAGGTTATCCTGAACCGTGCCCGCATCCAATTTGCCGACCGTTGAGTCAACCAGTTTCAATAACATGGTCATTTGCGCTGAGATGGCTTCCGGGTCAATATTTGTTTTTGAATGTTGGGCGATGTTCAGACCGTCCATGCCAGTAACAGCGCTGGCGATGTAACCCTGCATCTCTCCCCCCATTTCTTTTAGAATATCTTCAATTTTTGGTGCCACGACAATTGTCTCCTTTAGATCGTTTGTGACCGATTCATCTGAATCGTTATTCGCTAATTTTTCATCGAGCAGCCGGGCTCCTTCCATAATGAGACCGGCCCAACTGCGGGTAATGGTGGACTGAGGCGCTTCATGGCCGACATCCAGCTTAAACAGGCCTTCTTCCCAACTCAGCAGTTCGTAAACCGCCGCTTCGCCTTGCAATTGACCCATTTCGGCATGGATCACATTGCCATTTTTAAAATACAAGTTTCCTTGCATGGCACCATTATTGAGGGAAAGTTTTCCTGTTTTGTGATCCTGACAATTGACCTGGATTAAATCCGCCACGGTCATGTCATGCAAACTGCCCTGAGTTCCCATTTTTTACTCCCAATATTTCGCCCAGACTTCTCGCACCTGGGTGATGGTTTGTTTCATCAGTCGGCGGTAGGTCTGTTCTTTACCGATAATAGTCACGGCTAAAATAAGGGAGTGGCCCTGAGCATTGAAAAACCGGCAAACCAGGCGTTCGTTTTCCGTTGTATAAAAAATCATTTCATCAATCTGAGCCATGCCAAGCCGTGATCCAGCCTGGCCAATGGCACGCTGCACCAAAGCGGCAACTGCAGCCTGGCGATCTGGATCAAATCCATTTTCACTGGCTGAAGCGATGGCCAGTCCCTGTTCATCCGTGAGGATGGAAATGGAGAATTTCCCTTCATGATTTAAATGTTGTAAAACCTGGGCCAGGGCATCTGAGCCCGATGTGGCAGTATTTGGAATCATCAAATTTTCCTTTTATATATATAATTTCAAGCCATCTCACGTTGCGCCTGCGCCATAACATTGCGTGTGACCAGTTTGAACGTATCCAGGACGCCTTCGCCGCGGATGGCTGCAGCTGAGACGACGGCGTTGTTTCCAAGGTTCAATAATTTCTTTAGTTGTTCGGGTGACATGGCATTAGGTAAATCTTGCTTATTAAATTGGACAATAATGGGCGTTCGTTCAAGAGGGATTCTTAAAGATTGCAGATGTTTAAATAAGTTCTTCCAGGATTCCAGATTGCTTCCCCAGCGGTTGACGTCTGAATCAACCACAAACACCACCCCATCAGCGCCCTTCAAAACCACTTTTCGGCATGATTCATAATAAGTCTGTCCGGGCACTGTGTAAAGTTGAATCTTGGGCGTCAGCGTGCCAATACGCCCTAATTCCAATTGCAGAAAATCGAAAAAAAGCGTACGATCCCCCGCTGTTTTTAATGATAACAACTCACTGCGTTTAAGTGGATCAACATGACTGTGAATTTGCTCAAGATTGGTGGTTTTGCCACTCATGGCTGGACCATAATAAACAATTTTGAGAGTCAATTCTCGCAGCCGCCAATTAATTTGCATGAGATTATCCCATCCACAACGAGTCAATGGCGCTGTCCAACGAAGCATCCAACGGCATGTTGTCCAGCCCCGCAGCCAAGTGATCTTCCGGATCGGGGAGACGGTCCACAATTTCAGCAATTTTTTCTGCCGTTTCACGGATGAGAATTCGCGCCCAACCCAGGGGTGTTTCCCCTGGAATTTGCACAAACAGGACCATATATTTTCCTGCTTCACAGGTGAAAGAGGAGCTTTTCTTGCCTTCACGGAGCACCATCTGGCAGCTGTCCAACTGGTTGGTCATGGCGGCAATCTCATGGCTGGCAGCCACATCGCCGGCCACCAACGCTGAAAGCGCTACCACATCCAGCGAGCCTCGTTCTCCTTGAATGGAAATCAACTGGCCGCTGCTATCAGCCAGTAAAATAAATTGGGCCGGGCAGCGGTCCTTTAATAGGAGCAGAGCCTGTTCAATGGCCTTATCCTGTGAAGGATAAATGGTCAAACCGACACGGATATTTAAAGCATAATTTCGATCCTGGTCCTGGAGGTTATCCACAATTCATCATCCTTTCTTCGGCAAGTAGATTGATAAGAACAACAAGTGATAAAAGGTCATTTAAAATTTCATTGGCGTTCATCTGCAAAAAAGCTATCCTTCTTATTAGGACAATTACGGAAAAACCGGGATGAAATAAATGCCGGTTAATTTAAACACCCGTTGATTTGTTCATACTGGCTTTATCAGCAGGGTTGCCTTACCATCCCCAAACGGGCAGCCAATTTCCAAATGCAACAATTAGCATTATAGTGATTTGAATAAAGCAGGTCAATATAACAACCTTGAATCTTACAGTTCTGTTAAGTGTCCATCCTTCGTTTGCGCATTTCAGGCCTCCAGGTCTGACGAAAGAATTCTTCTTTAATTTTTAGGGTACCTTTAGAACAACCGAGTAAAACGAGTTTTTTTCCGGCTATCAACTGTGAAATCTTTTCTCATCGAGCCAAGAAACATCACCATCCTGAATTACGGCCATTTTGGGCGCTGGCTTTAGGTTTGCAACAGGCCGGCCACCGGATTACCCTGGCGGCAGCGCTTGTCGAGTCAGGGTCAGCAGATGTTCTCGCCCAAGCGGATGAAGTGGGGCGCCGGATTCGCGCAGAAAACGGCGTGGCGGCGGCCGTGAGGTGATAATAGAGGAATATGCGGTTGAATTTGCATGCTGGAAAAAAAGCAAAGAAGATGAGGTTATTAAATGCGAAGGTCAGGTTGAGGGGGGCAACCTGACCTTCGCAATCATATTTTAGCCCAGGAAATGAAAAAATGCAAGGTTTTACCCATTTTTTCTGCGTCATTCAAGCAAAATCACCCGTTACCTCAGCCCTAACCTGTCTATTTACCGGGGCTAAAGCTGCACAGCTTGCGGCGGGTTATTAAGAGGTCAACAGGCAGGAGGTGAGCATGGGGTTGTCCGGCAGGCGCAGCGCCAGCCAGTGGAAGAGCAGGGTCAGTACGCAGCCCCAAAACAAGCCGGAAGACAGAACTGTGTTTTCAGAGGGGGCATCAATGATTTCTTTCAATCATGCGCCGCTTTGCTGAACCCAGTTAAATGCTGCGGCGATATCCTCGGCGATGGCTTTGCGCTTGACCTTTTCTATAAAGAAACTGGGGCCGGCCTGCAAATAAGAGGGAAAAGCCCGCAACCGTTTATAGAAGAAACTCCGCCCCCGAATTTTATAAGTGGATTCAGCCGGGATCACCCGCGGCAGCCCGGATCTGCGGGCAATGGCGTTGACCGCCTTGATGGCCACGTCGCCCATCAGCAGCAGGGCTTTGACATTGGGAAAGAGAGCCAGTTCCTGTTCCAAAAGATGCGAACAGGTTTCAATGGTGCCGGTTTTAATGGCATAGTCGCTTTTGCCGCATTTGACCGCCGGGGTGAGATACACCCCCAGATTGAGAATATCGGGAACAGAGTCAACGTCAATGCCGGCATCTTTGAAGGCCCGCACAGTGGTTTGCTGGAAAAGAGGGTCGCCTTCGGCATAGTAGTGATCCGCCAGGCTGGCCGGGGCTGATTCAGAGATCAGCATGATGGAGACAGCCTGAGGGTCGATATCTACATTGGGAATCAGGTACGATGAATGTACGGCATCATTGCAGGGAAACGATTCACAGCGAATGTGGGTGCTGACGCGCATGAGAAGCTTCCTTTTTGAAAAATGGAATGAGAGGATCTTTTTTCATCATACCCGTTTCTGGAATCAAAGGAAAGCACTGAGTAGAGTACGCAAGGGGGTAATTTTCGGAATCCATTTTTTCGAGCTTGGCGTTATTTTTCACCGCTTAAAATGCGTAAGTCAGGTTGAGGGGGGCAACCTGACCTACGCGACCTTATTTTAGCAGTATTTTTCAGAAATGCAAGGTTTTTAAGGGGTGATTTTTAGAAAATTTGTGTCGTCTTTGGTTAATGTAATGCGCATAGATATTGTTGAATTAGGTGTGTATTTTCTTGATGCCTTGACAGAACTGCTAGGCTGCTGTACAATTTTGGAATGAACGTTCATTCCAAAAAAGATTACTCATGATGATGACCCAAAAACGCGACGATATTCTGGCGGCCGCCCAGCGCCTGGTTTCGCAGCACGGCTTTCACGGCACCTCCATGTCCATGATTGCCGCAGAAGCCGGGGTTGGCGCGGGAACCATTTACAATTATTTCCCCAGCAAGGATGATCTGATGCGCGCCCTGTTTATGATGATTAAGCAGGATTTCATGCAGAAGGTGATGGCCGGGGTGTCACCGGATGCCCCCCTGCAGGAGAGTTTCGGCCTCATGTGGGCAAACATCATTCACTATTACCTTGATTTTCCTGATCAAATCACCTTTGCCCAGCAGTTTCACCATTCCCCCTACTTTGACCGGGCCTGCGAAGAGATGATGAACACCTTGCTGGCGCCGCTGGTGGTTCCCTTTGAAAAGGCCATGTCTGCCGGCGTGATCAGGCCTTTGCCCCTGCCTGTGCTGGAGACTTTTACTCTGGATGTGGCGACTTCGCTGGCCCGCCGCCATATCAAGGGCGAAATCATCCTTGATGACACCCTGATTAACCTGACCGCAGCGTTGTGCTGGTCAACCCTGAGCCCAGATTCAACAAGAAAGTAGGATAGTTTTATGGAACCCTCACCCAAAGTGGCGCTTGTCTATTGCGAAGATTACCAGCCTGAAGCGGTTCGCCGGGCAATCAAAGCCGGCATTGATCTGCTGGGCGGGGCGGCGCAGTTTGTTCGTCCATCAGAAAAAATTCTGGTCAAACCGAATGTGCTGGTGGGAGAAAACCCTGAGAAATGCATTGGCCCGCATCCGCTGGTGTTTCAGGCGGTGCTTGAGCAGCTTCAGGCTGCCGGGGCTCAGGTTTCCTTTGGTGATTCGCCTGGTTTTGGCAGTCCGCGCGCGGGAATGCGCCAGGCCGGGCTTCTGACGGTGGCCGATCAGTTGGGCGTGCCTCTGGCTGACTTTGAAACCCCGGTCACCCGGGCCTTCCCTGGGGGAAACCTGATCAAGCAGTTCTCGCTGGCCAAAGGCGTGGTTGAATGTGATGGACTGGTGAGCCTGAGCAAGCTCAAAAGCCATGCTCTGACGCGCATCACCGGCGCCATCAAAAACCAGTTTGGCTGCATTCCCGGCGTGCTTAAGGCTGAATTTCATTCGCGCCTGCCCACGGCGGATTTGTTTTCAAAGATGCTGGTTGACCTCAACCTGTTAATCCGGCCGCGTCTTTATATCATGGACGGCATTGTTGCAATGGAAGGCAACGGCCCCCGCAACGGCACGCCGCGACCCATGCATGTGCTGCTGTTTTCCACCGATCCGGTGGCCCTTGATGCCACGGTGTGCCGACTGGTTAACCTGGACGAAAAGCTGGTGGAACCCCTGGTTTACGGCAACCAGTTTGGCCTGGGATCCAGCAAAAACATGACTCTGCTGGGTGATCCCATTGAGCGTTTTATTGTCCCTGACTTCAATGTCAACCGCTCCCACGCCAGTACCTCCACCAACATCGGAATGTTGACCAACCCCATCGTCCGCAATCTGTTCACCCCGCGCCCGGTGATCAACGCCGAAGCCTGCACGCGCTGCGGACGCTGCGAGCAGGTTTGTCCGGCCCAACCCAAGGCGCTCACATGGGCTAACGGCAAAAAACAGCCCCCGGTTTACAATTACGACCACTGCATCCGCTGTTACTGCTGCCAGGAGCTTTGCCCGCATGAGGCCATCACGGTCAAAACACCCTTGCTGGGCCGCCTGCTGCGGCGCTGATGGAGGCCAATTTCATGGACCTGCCGCCTGTGGTCAAGCTTGAAATATTCATCCCCGAAAGCCACCTTGAAGCGATCAGCCAGGCTTTACACCTGGCTGGCGCGGGCAGAATCGGCAATTATGACTACTGTAAAAGTTATCAGGTTGTCAGGGGCACCTGGCGTCCGCTGGAAAACGCCAATCCTTATCTGGGTGAACATGGCCAGGTTTGCACTGGCGAGGAATTAAAGGTGGAGGTGAACTGCCGGAGCGAGCTGGTTCCGGCGGTACTTAAAGCCATTCGCCAGGTGCATCCTTATGAAGAGCCGGTGATTAACATTTTTCCGTTGCTCAATCACCTGTTTGAAAGCGGCTAAGAATCGGTCTGTTCAATTGTGATGCAGGGTCATTCGCCATATAATAGTTTAATACCCTGAATTTAGATCACAAGCGAGCAAGACTATGACAGACTTATCTGGTCAGGATGTCGGGCGATATCATCTGGTGGAACGGCTGGGCGAGGGGGGCATGGCTGTGGTATACAAGGCGTATGACACCCGCCTTGAACGGGTGGTGGCGATTAAATTCATTCGCACCGAAAGGGTGCCGCCCGACCAGCTGACGCAGATGCTGGCGCGCTTTGAACGCGAGGCCAAGGCCCTCGCGCGCATGGAACACGCCAGCATTATCCGCATTTTTGATTACGGCGAGTACAATGGAGCGCCTTATCTGGTGATGAATTATTTGCCAGGTGGCACGCTGAAGCAGTTCACCGGCCGACAGGTGCCCTGGCAGGATGCCGTGCGCCTGATTCTGCCGGTGGCGCGTGCCCTGGAATATGCCCACCGCCAGGGCATTGTGCATCGTGACGTCAAACCGGCCAATGTGCTCATTTCGAGCGAAGGATATCCGCTGCTGTCTGACTTTGGCATTGCCCGCATGCTGGAATCGGAAACCGGCGCCACGCTCACCGGCACCGGCGTGGGCATTGGCACCCCGGAGTACATGGCGCCTGAGCAGTGGTCTGGCTCGGCGTCGCCATCGGTGGATATCTATGCCCTGGGGGTGGTGCTTTTTGAACTGATCACCGGACGGGTGCCTTACCAGGCGGATACGCCGGTGGCGATTCTGATCAAACAGGCCAATGATCCTTTGCCCAGGCCTTCGACTTTTGTCCGGGGGCTGCCCGAGGCGGTTGAACAGATCCTGTTCAAGGCGCTGGCCAAAACCCCTGAAGAGCGTTTCCCCAATATGCAGGCTTTTGTGGAGGCGATGGAACGGCTGGGCGTGCTGGCAACCCAGGCCGGACGGACTTTGCCTGCCCCGGCGCTTCCTCATTCTGAGCCGCCGCTGCCAGGCCGCACCACGCCGCCTCCGGCTCCGCCGCCAGCGCCAGGGGGGCTGGGTATTCCACGCATTGTGATTCTGCTGGGGTTGGGCGCCCTGCTGGTGATGTGCCTGATGTTAGGCATATGGCAGGTGGCGGCCGGCCTGCAGGGAGAGGGCTTGCTGGCTTTTGTGGCCCCGCCAACAGCAACGCTGACGCCAACACTGGCGCCTACCCTGACGCTGACAGCACGGGTTTCACCCCCTACCCGGGCCCCCTCCCCACAAATATCCACGCCTGTGCCTGTTTACACCCTGGAACCCACCGCTGCCAAACCACCCGGTGAAATCACCCTGTGGTATTCCTTCATTCAGGGCGGGGCTGAGGAAAATGCCCTTTTGACTGTGGCATCCAATGCCGAAAAGGCTTTTCCTGGTCTGAAGGTGACCCTGCAGCAGTTCTCATATACCGACCTCATCCCTGCCTATTTGGATGAGGTGGCCGCCGGCCGCGGCCCGGATATGATCCTGTTTCCCAACGATGACCTGGGCAACTGGGCGAGGCATGGGCAGGTGCTGCGCCTGGATGAATATGTGGAGGGGCGACTGGGCAGCGTGTTTTCCTCAGGCGTGGATGGCATGAAAGTGGACGGTCATATTTACGGCGTGCCTGAGTCAGCCAAGGCCGTGGCGCTCTATTACAACAAGATTTTAGTGCCCAATCCGCCCCGGACCACGGATGAGCTTCTCTCCATGTTGAAGAAAGGAAAAACGCTGCACTCCTACAACCTTGTTTATTATCTCTTTGGCTGGTCGCGCGCCTTTGGCGGCCAGCTGCTGGATGAAAATGGCCGCTGCGCGGCTGACCGGGGCGGCTGGGTGGAGATGTTTCACTATTTGCTGGATTTAAAGGCCGCCGGGGCGGTGTTTGACCCGGATTTTGCCAATGCGGATGTGAGTTTTATGGATGGCAGGGTGTCCATGTTCATCAGCGGCCCCTGGTCGCTGCCGGCTTACCGTGATGCGCTGGGAAACAAACTGGGGGTAGTCCCTCTGCCGGATGGCCCCAAAGGGCCGGCTGCGCCCCTGAACGGTATTGACGGGTTTTATATCAATCCTAAAAGCCGCAACCCCCGCCAGGCGGTTGAACTGGCGCTGTTTATGACCAGCCGCGATTCTTCGCAAATTTTCACCGACCAGGCCGGGCATGTGCCGGTGCGCTGGGATGTGAATGCGTCGAATCCCCTCATTTCTGCCTTTGCAGAAGTCTCGTCGGGCGGTTTTCCCCGCCCGCAGAGCCCTGAATTTTCCAATTTCTGGAATGCCTTTGGCGATTGGACAACGCAAATTCTGGATGGGACCGTTTCACCTGAAGATGGGGTGGCTGGAGCCTGCCGGGCAATGAATATGGCGAATGACAAATGAGTGGAGAAGAGAATATGGACCGCAGCAGTTACAAAATTTTTTCCCCTGGCGCCATTGCCGGCCTGACGCTCTCCAACCGGTTGGTACGCTCTGGCACCTGGGACCCTTCCATTCATAACTCGCGACAGATGAGCGAAGCGGTGCTGGACCTTTACCGGCAGGTGGCTCTGGGCGGGGTGGGGCTGATCATCTCCGGCGGGTTTCCAGTCTATCGTGAACGCTTCCCGGAGGAGGAACCCGGCCTGCCGCCCCGCCTGTATGCGGATATGCGCATCGACGGGCTGGAACGCCTGCCGGAGGCGGTGCACCAGGCCCGGCCCGATTGCAAAATTATTGCCCAGCTGGAGCCCGGCTATATGGAATCCGGTCCCTCGCCAGTGGTCACGGTTTTTTCCAAAGATCCAGTGCGGCCCATGACCGCGGCTGAAATTGAAACCCTGGTGGGGTGCTTTGTGACAGCCATTATGGACATGCAGTCTGCCGGTTTTGACGGCGTGCAGCTCCACGCGGCGCACGGCGGCCTTTTAAGCCGCTTTCTTTCGCCGCTATACAACCAGCGCGAGGATGCTTACGGCGGCACGGTGGAAAAACGTGTCCACATCCTGCGCCAGATTGCGACTCGGGCGCGCCAGCAGGTGGGTGATTTTCCCATTCTGATCAAGATGAATGGCACGGATGATATGGAAGGCGGGGTGGATATCCACAATTTTCCGGCGCTGGCTGACGCGGTGGTGCGGGCCGGAGTGGATGCCGTGGAGATCAGCGGCAGCACCTGGGATTGCCTGTTCCGCCCTGAAGAAGAGCTGGGTTTTCGCCCGGTGCCGGCGCCGGAATCGCACACGCGCATTCAAAACCCTGAACAACAAAGCTATTACCTGAGCTATGCCGAACAGGTGCGGCTGCCTGTGCCAGTGATTCTGGTGGGCGGCAACCGTGATATCGAGCGCATGGAGGCGATTCTGCAGGCGGGCAGGGTGGATTTTATGGCCCTGTGCCGCCCGCTGATCCGCGAGCCCGGTTTACCAGCGCGCTGGAAAGCCGGTCTGGGCAGCAAGACGCCGGAATGCACCTCCTGCAATTCCTGTATTTATGCCCTCATTGTGCACCCCGGGCAGCCTGAACCGGGGCTGGTGAGCTGCATTTGCAAAACAGATAAAAAAATGCACGCCCGCGCCCAGCGCTGGATTGCTAGCTGGGTGAAGAAAGAGCGGCAGGCGCAGTGAAGAAGGTTATTTTGGAAGGACCCAGAATCGGATGGCGCTGAAAAGAGGGAAGAAATGAAAATTGGCGATTGCATGAAACGCAATGTGATCTCTGTTCCCGCCGGAACCACCCTCCGCGCGGCGGCCCTGACCCTGAGCCGCCATCATATTGGCACGCTGCCTGTGGTGGATGAAGAAAATCACCTGGTGGGATTGATCTGTTTTCGGGACTTGCTGGACCTGGCCATGCCCGATTTTGTTAATTTGGTGGACCATCTGGATTTTGTGCATGATTTCGGCGCTGTGGAAAATCAGATTCCCGGCCAGGCTTTATTGGATATGCGCGTGGACGAAGTGATGAAGGTTTCCCCATCCGTGGAGCAAACGGCCGGCCTGCTGCGCACAGCTGCGCTGCTGGACAAGTATCAGTTAAGCGATATCCCTGTTGTGGATGAAGATAACTGTTTGATCGGTATTGCTTCGTATGTGGATATTGGCACTGCGCTGGTATTTAACTGGCACTTATCTGACGGGTGAAAGGGAAAGGAATAAAATGCTGCCGGCGATTCTTTCTGTCTTCATTTTTTTGGGTTGTCTCTGGTTGATTTTTTCAGACCGGCTTAATCGCACCATCGCTTCTTTGGCCGGCGCAGTATTAATGGTGGTGATCGGCCTGATCTTTGGGTTTTATTCTCAGGAAGAAGCCTTTGCCCATATTGATCTCAACACCATTGGCCTGTTATTGGGCATGATGATTCTGGTTGCCCTGTTGGAACCCACCGGTTTCTTCCAATTTCTGGCAGTGTGGGTGGGCAAATTATCTGGTGGCAAACCGGTGCGCCTGTTGATTTTTCTGGGAACCATCACCACGGTTGTATCTATGTTTCTGGATAATGTCACCACGGTGGTGTTGATTGCTCCGGTCACCATTATGATTTGTGAAATCTTAGGGTTGAGTTCACAGCCCTATCTTATGGCGGAAGCCCTTCTTTCAGATACGGGCGGGGTGGCTACTCTGGTGGGCGACCCGCCCAATGTGCTGATTGGCTCTGCGTCAGGTTTCTCTTTTATGGATTTTCTCACCCACAGTCTGCCCATTGTGCTGGTGGTCTGGCTGGTGGCGTTGGCAATGCTGCGCTATCTGTTCCGCACAGAGCTGGCCCAGGTGCCCACCAACCTTGAGGCGCTCTCTGAACTGCAGCCCAAAGAGGTGTTGAAAGATGCCCCCACAGCAACAAAAATTCTCTGTGTGGTTGCAGGTGCTGTTCTGTTTTTCTTGTTGGAAGAAGTGTTGAATTTGCCGCCAGCCCTGGTGGCGATTGGCGCAGCTGCCATTGCCCTGGTCTGGATTCGCCCGCCTATTCAGGAAACACTCAAAAACATCCAATGGGATGTGCTGGTTTTTTTTGCCGCTCTTTTTGTGATGATTGGCGGCCTGCAGGCAACCGGCGTGTTACAAGAACTGGCCATGTTAATTTCTTATGCGCAGGGACTGCCGCCGGTGCTGCTTGGCCTGATGCTGCTGTGGGTTGTGGCGGGGCTTTCGGCTGTCGTGGATAATGTGCCCATCACCATTGCGCTGATTCCAGTGATCGAGAATCTGGGGGCGGCAGGCATTCCCACAGCGCCGCTCTGGTGGGCGCTGGTTTTTGGAGCCGGTTTTGGCGGTAACGGTACCATCATTGGTTCAACGGCCAATGTGGTGGTGGCTTCTCTGTCTGAAAAAACCCGCGCACCCATCACTTCTGCCCTGTGGAACAGGCGCGGTCTGCCAGTGATGCTGGGCACCTGTCTGGCTGCCAGTGTGTTATATCTGATCTTCTCTGGACTGCTTAACCAGTGATTGAGCCACCCGCTCAAGCCGGGAGCGCGCTTCATCAGCGATCGGTTTTAAGTCTGGATGGTTCACAACGCTCATCATCATTAATGGATCCACCATGGCCACTTCCACCTTGCCGTTTTCAAGCTGACGCACGGTGACATTGCAAGGCAGCAGCAGCCCAACCTCAGGAGCAGCGCTGAGAGCTCTGTGGGCCAGCGGTGGGTTGCAGGCGCCTAAAATCCGGTATGGGGGATGATCTACGCCAAGTTTCTTCTTGAGAGTTTCTTTCACATCAATTTCTGTCAGCACGCCAAAGCCCTCCACTTTGAGGGCTTCAATGGTGCTGGTTAATGCCAGTTCAAAGGGGATATTCAAATAAACATAAATGCCGGTGTGGGATTCATGGTTTTCAGTCATTCTGTCATCCTTTCATTTCGGTCAAAACGCGGTTTGATATCCAGGCATATTCCGTCTATTATATGATGAGCCAATTGTGAAAAGGTTACGCATTTTGGGGATTGAGCGGCGGACGGAGGCGCCGACATCGAAGGGCATAGAGAAAACGGACATTTGGGTTTATAATCTGTACCGTTCGGCATAGGATCATCCAGGGAGTGGGGATGCAAACAAATTCCATTTTATGAAGGTTTCACCATGTCTGAATCGCAATCTGCATCGTTGACAAAACTGAAAAGTGCGCCCAAAATGGGCCTGATTTTGCTGGCCTATGTGGCCTTTATTGCCCTGGGAATGCCTGACGGCTTGCTTGGAGTGGGCTGGCCTTCCATTCGTGCCGGTTTCTCCATTCCCCTCGACGCCCTGGGCGCGCTGATGGCAGTCGCATCTGCCGGTTATCTGGTGTCCAGTTTTTCCAGCGGCATGTTGATTTCCCGCCTGGGGGTGGGTAAACTGCTGGTGTTCAGCTGCGCCCTGACGGCTGCCGGCCTGATTGGCTACACCCTGGTGCCGGCCTGGTGGATGATGGTGCTGCTGGGAGTGGTGGCCGGCCTGGGCGCTGGCGCCATTGATGCCGGGTTGAATACGTATGTGGCGGCGCATTTTGGCGAAGGCCTGATGCAGTGGCTGCATGCCAGCTACGGCATTGGCGTGACCCTGGGCCCGGTGATCATGACTTTTGCGTTATCGCAGTTCAATTCGTGGCATTTGGGCTACCGCACGGTGGGCTTCTTTCAGATTGCCCTGGCCGTCAGCTTTGCCCTGACTCTGCCGCTGTGGAGTCAAAAAGAGTCATCTGCCAGCTCGGAAGAACCCAAAAAGCTGACGGATTACCGCACGCCGATCAGCGAAACCCTGCGCCACCCGCGGGTGTGGTTGAGCGTGCTGCTGTTCTTTCTCTATGTGGGGGCCGAGGTTTCCCTGGGCGCATGGACTTACAGCCTGCTGGTGGAATCGCGCGGGGTGGATCCGGAAGTGGCCGGCCTTTGGGCTGGCGGCTATTGGGCTACCTTCACGGTGGGGCGGATTCTGGCCGGGCTTTATGCGCGGCAGACGGGAATGAACACCCTGGTGGTGAGCAGCCTGGCAGGTGCCTGCCTGGGCTCACTGCTGCTGTGGTGGAACCCGGCGCCGTGGAGCAACCTGCTGGCGGTGGCCGTCATTGGCTTTGCCATCGCGCCGATTTTCCCGGCCCTCACCTCCGGCACCAGCTCGCGGGTGGGCGATCGCTTTGCCGCCAACACCATTGGCATGCAGATGGCTTTTGGCAGCCTGGGCGCCGCCTCGCTTCCTGGCCTGGTGGGGGTGCTGGCCAACCGGTTATCCCTGGAGGTGGTTCCAGTGTGCCTGACGGCCGCCTTTGTAGCCCTGCTGGTGATATACCTGCTGACAGCCCAACCCGAAAAGCCGGAAGCACATCAGAAAGCTGCCTGAACGGATACAGGATGTGTGATGCGAAGATTTAATGCCGCGCTGTTTGATATGGATGGGGTTCTGATCGACTCCACCGGATATCACTACCAGGCCTGGAAAGCGGTGGCCGACAGCATGGGCTTTGACTTCACCGAGGAAGACAATGAGCGGCTCAAAGGTGTCAGCCGCCAGCGGTCACTTGAGATTGTCCTTGAGGTAGGCGGCCGGCAATTGAGTAAGACCGCAAAACAACGCCTGCTGGAAGACATGAATCAGGATTACCTCAGATATATTCAAAGCATGGATGAGGCGCATCTTTTGCCCGGAGTGAGAGCGTGCCTGCAAGCTTTGCGGGGCCGCGGGGTGAAGGTGGCGCTGGGTTCATCGAGCAAAAATGCGGGCGTGATTCTTGACAGCCTCCAGATCACAGCTTATTTCGATGCTGTGATTGATGCCAACAAAACCCGCCGCACCAAACCCGATCCGCAGGTGTTTTTGCTGGGCGCTGCAGCGCTGGGCATGGTGCCGGCGGAGTGCGTGGTTTTTGAGGATGCACAGGCGGGCATTCAAGCTGCCAAAGCCGCGGGCATGTTCGCCGTGGGCATTGGTAAGCCTGAGGTGCTTTCCCAGGCAGATATGGTGGTGGCTGGGCTGCACCAGTTTGATGTGGACACCCTGTTTTTCCCTTTGTGAGCGCAGCTAAAAGTTGCCTTTAACCTGAAAAATGGGGATAATAAGGGTAGGTGATCCCCATGATTACAACACTGATTTTTGACCTGTCAGAGGTACTCATTGCTGGCCTGGTGGGTATTGAGGATAATTTATCTTCCCGCCTGGGCATTCCACGCGAGGATATTTTGCCTGCCTTTGGCGGGCAACTGCTGCATGACCTGTGCTGCGGCTGGTTGAGTGAAGATGCCTACCTGGCAGAGATTCTGGCCCGGCAGCGCTGGCATATCACCCTCCAGGAGCTTAAAGAAGTCATCCGGAATAATTTTCGCAAACCGGTTCCTGGAATGACGCCGGTTTTGCTTGCCTTATCTCAAAAATATCAACTGGTGCTGCTTTCTGATCATGCTCTGGAATGGATTCAGGATATCCGCCAGATGCATCCATTTTTTGGGTTTTTCCAGTATCAATTTTTCTCTTTTCAACTTCAACAAACCAAGCGGGAAGCCTCCACTTTCACCAAACTGCTGGACATCATCCAAAAACCGCCGGAAGCCTGTCTTTTTATTGATGACAGCGCGCAAAATGTGTCTGCAGCGGAGAACTCAGGCATCAAGAGCATCCGCTTTAGCAACGCCAGCCAGCTTCTTCAGGAGTTGAGCATGGCTGGAATCAACCTGTGATGGATAACCGGATCATTCAGGAGGATAAGGTATGAATGCAATAAACCTGGCACAAAAACTGACCCTGTTTGAAGATTTTTGGAAACCGTTCATCGTTGCTGAAGTCAACGACGTGCAGCTCAAATTGGTGAAGCTGTACGGTGAATTTGTCTGGCATCATCACGAAAACGCGGATGAGCTTTTCATGGTGATCAAAGGACGGCTGCAGATCAAGTTCCGGGATGGGGATGTGTGGCTGAACGAAGGCGAGTGCCTGGTCATCCCCAGAGGGGTGGAACATTGCACAGCGGCTGAGGAAGAAACCCATGTGCTGTTGATGGAGCCAAAAAACACGCTCAACACCGGAAATGTGCAAAACGAGCGCACCGTAGAAGCTGAATGGATTTGAACCGCCGGTAAAGGACAAATAATCAGCAGCAAGGAGCAACGCAGCATTGAAGGCACCGTAAAGATATTGGCCGGGTGAACGGCAGAAAATGTCCGTTCATCTGGTTGAAAGATCCTCCGGCATATGAATCAGATTTAACGGGTAAAAGAGAGACGATTGATCAACACCGCTGCTGATTTTCGAAATGCGGTTCTGGGGCTGGTTCAGCGTCACAGCCTGTCTGAGCGCAGCATGGGCGCCTATCTGCGCGTCCTATGGGCACAATCGCAATTTCGAAGCGCCGAACCGGTCACCTTTAATTTTGTTGTTTGACCTGCTTGACGCTGCTTACACAGCTGAACCGTGTCAATTTGATCCGGCCTGGTTGAGCATGAAGCCACTCGGCTGGATGTGGAACAGCGATTCGAATACTTACATTGTAAAAAGTTTTGATGCATCTGCCCGAACCTGGGTCATCACAGAAGGCGATGTGGCGCCATTCCGAATTCTGAAGTGTACCCTTCTGGCGCAAGTAGCAGAGCGCCATCAACTGGAAGAGGCACCGCAGAGCCTGACAGCGAAACAGCGCGACTTTATCGAAAACAAATGGTCAAACCCCATTCCTTTTGCATTTCTACAAACCGCCGTGCTGACGTTCTATGGAGATACCCAACCCACAGACCCGCCGGATCCCATTGATTGGACAACCCTGGCGCTGATTTTATCCATTAGGCAGACCTATGATTGATGATGTGCAAAAGCTGGCAGCCATTGACCTGTGTTCGGCGCCCCCTTCCGGTGAGACCTTGCTCAGGCTGATCACCTGGCTGGATTTATACAGTCAGGGAGGAGCGGTGGATTCACTGCCGCGGCTGATGCTGGCGCGGGCGGTGGCGGCTGAAGGCCTTACCCTGCCGGAGGGGCTGACCCAGGAAAACATCCGGCGCACCATCCACGCAGCCGTGCGTTTTGCTCGAACCCCATCAGAAGAAAACAGCGCGCAGCTTTTCGAAGCCGCCACCGCTTCGTATCCTTTTGGGCCGGGCGAAGGGTGCTATGCGGTGGCGGAAACAGGGTACCCGGGCTGTGAGCCGGGCAGCGGCTGCCGCAGTGGGGCTGGCTGTTTGTGGATGGGCGAGCAGGAAGCGGGGGTCATCATGGCTGCGATATCCCGCGGCCTGCTGCCCTGGCTGAAGGGTAAGGAGGATCCATTGGCAGGATCATAGACCTGGACTTGACCTATCATTACTGCTGCGCAGGTTGAATTGTCAGGACAGGTGAGGGGATGGGTGCCAATATTGTTCCACCGGACCGACCATTTTGTCTGGCCGAAACAGAAAGAACCGCAAATGGCGCTTTTATGGCCCGTTGAAGGAGGTTGAAATGGAAAATTCAAGTATTTCAGTCCGTGCAGCCCTGCAACAATTTCAGGATGGGTACACTGCCCGGGACACAGCCCGGCTGGATGACTTTATGCAGCTGTTTGCTCCAGATGAACACATTGAGATGATCGGCATAGGCGCCGCCAAACGGGCTGCCAATGAATGGTTTATCGGACCTGCTCAGGTGAGGGACATCGTTGAAGGCGACTGGACCTACTGGGGCGATGTGCGCCTGGATGTGGAAGGCGCAAAAATCACGGTTAATGGCGCCACAGCCTGGCTTTCGACTACCGGCACGGTGACCCAAACGGCAGCTTTTGATACGGCGATTGAATTCCATCTGAACGATATGAAAGCCATGTTCGATCAGGAAGGACTGACCGCCGATCAAAAGTTGATGGAAATTACCCATTACGGCATGCGCCGCCTGCGTGAACGATCCAAAGGATTGGGTTACAGCTGGCCTTTCACATTCACGGCGGTGCTGGTGCTGGTTGATGACAACTGGCGTTTTCATACCCTGCATTGGGCCATGCCGGTTGACTGATTCCATTATGAAGATTTTGGAGGTTTCATGAGGGTCACATTCAGGCAATACAGCGGCCAGGCCGATTACGCGCTGGTGGACCGCTTTTTGATCGAACAATATCAGCCCAACAATGCTGATGGCAACTGGCTGGAACCGGCCTGGGAATATATGCATGGGCATCCCTATTTGGATAAAACAGCGTTGGGAAAAATTGGTATCTGGGAGGAAGCCGGACAGGTGGTGGCCGTGGCCCATTATGAATCGCGCCTGGGCGAAGCTTTCTTCCAGTTTCGTCAGGGATACCAACATCTGCGCGAGACTCTGCTCGATTACGCTGAAACCCATCTTTATGGCGTATCTGAAAAGGATGGCCGGCATTTCCTGCAGGCGTACGTCAACGATAATGATCCGCCTTTTCAGGCCCTGGTGCAGGCACGCGGTTATGTGAAGGATCCGGATGGCGCCCGCCCGCTGGCGCAGATGATCATTCCGCAGTCTTTCCCGGCGATTCAACTCCCAGAAGGTTATCGCCTGAAAAGCATGGCGGATGATTTCAGCTGGGATAAAATCCACCGGGTTCTGTGGCGCGGGTTTGATCATCCGGGCGAGCCGCCGGAGAGTGAACTGGAAGAGCGTAAAACCATGCAAAACACACCAAATTTTCAGCATCATCTTAAGATCATGGTTGAAGCGCCCAATGGCGATTATGCCGCTTTTTGCGGCATGTGGTACCAACCGCAAAAAGGTTTTGCCTATGTGGAGCCGGTGGCCACTGACCCCCATTACCGGCGCATGGGGTTGGGCCGGGCGGCAGTGCTGGAGGGCATCCGGCGCTGCGCCGAATTGGGAGCCAAAACAGCTTATGTGGGTTCAGACCAGGCGTTTTATCTTTCCTTTGGCTTTAAAGTCCTTTTTACCAGCGACGGTTGGTTTAAGACCCTGGAAGGATGGCGCTGATGCGTTACGAAAAGGAACTGGACACCGTTTTAAGCGAAATCATCGCCCGCTGGGGCATTCCCGGCCTGGGCGTGGGGATGGTGGAAGCAGGGCGCATCATTTATACCCGTTATTTTGGCGTTCAAAGCCTGGATACGGGCGCGCCGGTAAGTGCAGATACCATCTGGGGTGTGGCTTCCATTTCTAAATGCTTTGTGGCCACAGCAGTGATGCAGCTGGTTGAAGCGGGACAGGTGGAGCTGGATACGCCGCTGATCTGTTATCTGCCAGAGTTCAGGTTGGATGACCCGCGCAGCAGCCAGATCACCCTGCGGCAAATGCTCAGCCACACCTCCGGTATGCCGGATATGAACGAGGATGAATATGATGAGCTGGTGACTCACCCTGAGTATGATGAAGGCGCGGCTGAACGTTACCTGCGCGGACTGGCACAGCGAAAAATGGTATCTGCGCCTGGTGAACGCTTTTTATACAGCAATATTGCTTATAATGTGCTGGGCTGCCTGATTGCGCGCCTGACCGGCCGGTCTTTTGAAACGGCCATGAAAGAGCGCATTTTACAGCCTGCCGGCATGGCCAGCAGCACGTTCTTTTTCCCTGAGGTGGCGCCGGAACATCTGGCGATCCCCCATCTGCGCACGCCGTTGATGCAGGTCAGCCCTGTTTATCCCTATCACCGCGCCGATGCTCCCGCCAGTTTTTTACATGCCACCCTGGAGGATATGTGCCGCTGGTGCATCGCCTGCCTGAATGACAGTTCATCGGACGGGCAGCGTCTTTTGACCCGGCCTGGTTTTGAACTGATGTGGACCCCGGCGGCAAACTGGGGTTTTCCGCCATTTTACGAATCCATTGGCCTGGGCTGGACCCTGGGATATTATGACGGTGTCAAAACAGTCAGTCACGGCGGCATGGGTTTTGGCTGGTCAGATTTTCTGACCCTGCTGCCTGAGAAGAACCGGGCTGTGGTTCTGCTGTGCAATGAGGAATCCTCGGCGCGCAGCCGCACCCTGCGCGCACTCGTGCATGCCGCGCTGGACCTTGAACCCGTGGTCAATACGGTATCATGGATGATTCCCATCAGCCGGGCGCTGGCGCAAAATGGTTATGAAGCTGCCCTGGCCTGCGTGGATGAGCTGAAAGATGGCGGCAGTGAAGATTATTTTGTCGATGAGGATGAATTGATCAGCCTGGCTTACCAGATGACCTTTGCTGGCAAACCAGAACTGGCTGAACAGGTATTGAAACTCAACATTCATGCTTTTCCCAGTTATGGCGAGTCCTACCTTGTCCTTGGGCGGATCCAACTTCGACAGGGTCGCCTGGCTGAAGCCGAATTTTGCGCGTTGAAGGCGCTGGAACTGGATCAGGAATCCAAACCGGCTGTGGAACTGTTGGAAAAAAGCAGACAGAAATAGTAACGGCACAACCAGTCAGACAAACCGCTGGCGAATCTCTAGCCAGCGCGAAGCGGAGGTCGCCCCCTTCTTGCCCTGCAAAGGGGGCCCTCGTCAGGTGGCCAGAGAGTTGATGTCAGTCTGAAAGTCTTGCAGAGGGGATCCACGCTCCCTTCGACAAACCCAGGGAGTGGTTTAATTGACTTTTGTCACCAACCCCAAGTAATTATCCAAAACCAGGGTTAAATGTATGTTTTTTGGTTGTATTATTGTTTATTTTTTGATTTTGTACTATAATAATGGTATGAAGGATGAATTAAATACAGCCCCTGAAAAAGGGCTTCTTGTAGAGACCCTTGTGGGCCAGCGGCTGCGATTATTGCGCACTCGCCAGGGGTTTTCACTGCGTGCACTGGCTGATCGCAGCGGGCTCAATGTCAACACGCTTAGCTTGATTGAGAATGGTAAATCTTCTCCATCTGTAGGCACCCTTCAACAGCTGGCTCTGGCTCTGGATGTGCCCATTTCTGCGTTTTTTGAATCGGAACCATTGACAAAGCGCGTGGTATTCACTCGCGCCAATGAGCGGCCGCAAACCATGATTGGCAGCACCTGCATGCAAAACCTGGGCAACAATTTTGTTCAAAATGCTGTGCAGCCATTTGTTGTGACATTGGAACCCGGCAAGGGCAGCGGCGATCGGATGATTGTTCACACAGGCCGGGAATTTGTTTTTGGCCTGAGCGGCCAGGTGCGGTACAGTATTGACAGGGAAAATTACATTGTTTTACCGGGGGATAGTCTGTTATTTGAGGCACATCTTCCACACTGCTGGGAAAATGCCGGTGGTGAAAAAGCACAAATTCTACTGGTTCTTTATCCTTCTGACGGGAGTGAAGAACCTGGTGGAAGACATTTTTCTCTTGAGTACATGAAAAAGGAGCTGACTATGAAAATCGCAGTCATTACGGATGATGGGCAGACCATCAGCCGGCATTTTGGCCGTGCAGCATATTATATGGTGGTGACCATTGATGAAGGCCGGATGACCCATCGTGAAATGCGTCATAAAATGGGGCACCAGCAATTCAACAGCCAATCTGAACATCAGCATGAGCATGAGCATGGTCATGAACACGGTTGTGGAGCTGAATCACATAACAAACATGTCAGCATGGCCGAGGCCATTTCTGATTGCAAGGCACTGCTGTGTGGGGGGATGGGCATGGGCGCTTATGAAAGTATGCGCCGGCTTAACATCCAGCCGGTGGTGACAGAATTACAAAACATTGATGAAGCTGTTCAGGCCTTTATTGACGGCCGGTTGGTGGATCACACTGAATGGCTGCATTAGTTTGCTGACCTTTCAGCAGGCGGTAATGATTTCAGGAACATAACCCTGAAAGCCATTGGCATCATACCACCTTGCACCGAAATCGAGCAACTCAATGTAACCGTCTTATCTCTGGTGGATAAAGCCAATACTGCCATCCAATCTTTGCGTTCCACCATTCAGGGCGCGGCTGAGATATTTCCAGACATCTGGAAGGGTTGTATGGTTTCCATCTTTCAGAAGCCACCGTTTCTTTGGTGCAGCCTTTTAGGGATGACCGCCTGCACGGTGTTTTCGCCTCCTGTTTTCCTTGCTGCCCCAATCCATTAGGCCTTTCAGTGGTGAATTTGCGGGGTCGTGAAAGCAGCTGACCGTTGTTCAGTGGGACAGATATGCTGGATGGCACACCCTTGCTGGATACCAAACCCTATATGCCTGATTTTGATGTATTCTTTGTAAAAATTGGATATTATCAGCAGAGAAAGCACCCATAGAGCAACCCAAAATGAGCGGATTCAAATCTGGCCTGGATCATTTCGGTCTTCTGGCGCCCGTATATGAGCACTTCATTCCACCCCTTGCCCCGGAGGCCCTGGCGGCTTTGGTGGATTTACTCCCGGGCGGCGCTCTTTTGGATGCCGGCGGTGGCACGGGCCGGGTGGCGCAGTTTTTCAATGGCCGGGCCGGGCTGACGGTTGTGGCAGATGAATCCATTAAAATGCTGCTGCAGGCGCAAAAGAAACCCGCTTTGCAACCGTTGTGTACGCATACCGAGCATCTGCCTTTCCCCTCAGCATTTTTTGACCGCATCATTATGGTGGATGCCCTGCATCACCTGACCCATCAGGCCCAATCAGCAGCGGAACTTTGGCGGCTGCTCAAACCGGGCGGCCGCCTGGTGATTGAGGAGCCGGATGTGCGCCGGTTTGCCGTAAAAATACTTGCTCTGGCTGAAAAGCTGGCCCTTATGCGCAGCCATTTTCTTGTGCCAGAACAGATCATCCGGCTGTTTCCTGTGTTTGAAGCCCGAGTTGAAGTTAGAAACAGCGGGCTCACGGCATGGGTGATTGTGGAAAAAGCTGATTTTTCACCTGAGTGAGTAAACATCAAACCGCCCCTTCCCTAGAAATTAGGAGAAGGGGCGGTTTGATGTTTTTGCTTGATTATGGCCGGATATCAATCATCATGCCGAGCAGGTGATTAAATGAAATACGGTTGGCGTCCTCCCAGGCTCCAGCAGGGGCATAGGTGATGATTTCCAGCAGGCGGTCCTTGTTGGGGACATAAGTGATTTCATAGGTCACCTGACTGCTGGAGGTGGAAGCGCACTCCCCGGTTTTTGATTCCCACTGCCCGCTCATGGTATTCATGCGGTCGCCGGGCAGGATTGTGCAGTTGGACAAGCCCAGTTCAGCCAGACGGTCTACCTTCCAATCGGAAAGCATTTGAACCGGATCAGCAATCTCGTTTATTGCCACCAGATACAATCCCGTTGCCTTGTCTGGAGATTGGAACCATATTCCCTGCCCTGAAACCGGCGGGCGGGGATCCAGCCAATCATGCGGGTACATGGTTTGCAGCCCCAGGGCGGGATCATTGTAATTGCGCCAGATTTCAACATTTTCCAGCAGAAGCTGAAAAACCGGCTTCATGGCATCCCATTGGTCAGTGGGGGAGAACCAGGTGATTTCCAGTGTATCTTTGGCCCGCTGAAGATAGGCCACCTGAGCGGTGATGCCGCTGCCGGTGGCAATTTTGGTTTGCGCATCCATGCGCGAAATGGTCATGGTCTCCCCCGGACTGACGGTTTCAGGTTTGAAGGAGACGATACCCACTACACCCACATCCTTGCTGCCCCAGGCTTCCAGCAGGGTTTCGGGTTTTCCCTGCAGCTTGATCCGGAAGGTTACACCCAGCGGCAGATCGGGATCTTTGACAAACAGACCTTCGCCAAAAGTGAGCGGCGAGGCGCCGTCCCAGCCGCCGGGGAAGGCGAAACTTAACTCTGAAAACGTGGAGGCGCTGGTGGACCACCCATCACGGGTGACCGGGGTGGGTGTGGGCGGCAGCGGGGTGGCTGTGGGTGGACGGGGTGTGGCTGTAGGAGCCGCTGTGGGCGGACGGGGTGTGGCTGTAGGAGCCGCTGTGGGCGGCACAGCTGTGGTTGGTTGTGGGGTGGCAGAGGGTGGAATGGCCACCGTAGCCAGCGACGGGGTGCTGGTGGCTGTGGGGGAAGGCTGTGGTGGTGTGCAGGCTGAGAGCAGCAGGATGCAGCTGAACAAGAGTAAAACAAGGTATTTGATTTTCATGGTTATACTCCTCCTTATGGCAGTGCAAAGACCTTCTTTAAGAAATTCAGGATGACGCTTTCAATGGGTGGATCCAGTTTGAGTTTATCCCGGAAGAGGGTCATGGCGTGCCCGCCTTCTTTATATATCTGGGCCAGGTAGAGGGTGCCGGTGGCTGCCCGGCAGGTTTCAGCATCCCCCGGAGCATCCAGCGCAGCCACGCACCAGACGGGCTTTTTCGCATCATCCACGGTTTTGACGGCCTGAGGATAAGGCACGCCCAGCCAGCTTCCTGGACCAAGAGACAGCGCCCCCACGCATCCATCGCAGGCATCCACCACCGCATCTGCCCCGATGCTGGCGCCTATGCCGGCCACCCTGGTTGGGTCCGCACCTTCCAGTTTTGCGGCTGTCTGGTAGGCGGCGCGGGCATCGAGGATGTTCTCTTCGGGGCTGCCGCTGCCACCGCTTTCGCCGTAACCGCGAAAATCGAAGGTGAAGACGGCAAAAGAAAGGTTTTCGGGCAGGGCTGGGAAGGGATAGGGGGTGTCAAAGGGAACGCCGCGCAGGGGTGGAGGAATTTTGGCGCCGCGGTTTTGCAGCCAGGCGACCATGCCCACATAGAGCCAGTCGGTCTGGTCGCCGCCCGCCCAGTGCATCAGCACCACTACAGGCGCCGGGTTGACCGAGGCAGGGTAATAGTATCCAACCAGGGTAACACCGTCTTCTGTTTGAAATTCAACCCGCTGCCCATCTGCAGGCAGAATGGTGACGGAAGGCCGGGTGGGTTCGGGCTGTGGGGTTGAAGTGGGTGGAATTGGCGTGAGGGTGGGCGTGGCGGTGGGAGGAACGGACGTGGGAGACGATGTCGGCGGCAGAGGGGTGAGGGTTGCAGCGGGTTTATCGGCTGCGGCGGCTATGGGTGCAGCGGTTGGGGTATGACATCCGGATAACACCAGCGCCAGAATGGTCAAAATCCAGAAAATGGTCCTCATTTTTTCCTCTCTTGTTGTTCCAAACGCCCGTGCTGGAATCAGCAAAAATGGGGTGAGGTGGCGGGAAAGCAAATTCAGCACAGTGGATTATGAAACGGTTTTTCCGAGTGAAAGCAGAATTAAAAATTATTATAGCATGCCATCCTTTGTTCTGTTGCGCCCGAAAAACAAGGGTGGTTGACATGAAACTAAAAATATTTCACTTTCATGAAATTGGTAGTTGTATTTCATATAACTTAATGATATCATGATAGTGAAAATATTTCATATATAGAAAATATTCAGGAGCACTTATGCCTAACCTTGGCACCCGGATCCACGAGCTTCGGGCTAACCGCAACCTGACCCTTGAAGAGGTCAGCGCACAGACCGGGCTTTCAGTTTCTTTCCTCAGCATGCTGGAACGCAATAAAGTGTCCATCAGCGTGGATAACCTGGAAAAGCTGGCGCGTTTCTATAATGTTCACATTGTCAGCTTTTTTAACCAGCCCGATGAGAGTCCGCTGCTGATCACCCGCCGCGAGCAGATTTTGCAAGCTCAGAATCGCGAGCAGCCCGGTCCGGCAGCGGTGACCCTGCTGGTCAACCGCCAGGATGCCCGCATGGAGCCGCTGCTGGTGGTGATTGCCCCCGACAAAGAGGAACCGCATTTCCGCCAGCATGAAGCGGATACCCTGCTTTATATTTTGGAAGGGGAGGCTCTGCTGGTTTCAGAAAACGGCGACCAGGCGGAACTGCACCAGGGCGACCTGGCCTATTACATCAACTATCCCCACCGCAGGCTGGTGAATGCCAGCGCGGAAAAGCACCTGGTGGTGATCAGCCTTACCGCGCCACCCACCAGCTCTCTGGATGACCTGCTGCAGGCCCGCCAGGGTATGTGGGTGATGTCCGAAAAATCCAAATAGATTCAGGAGGTCCCATGCATTTTGATGAGTATCACAACCACAAATGGGCGCGCAATTTAAAACATGCCCGCCAACTGCTTGCTGAAGGCCGCCTGGCCGAGTTTTATCATGGCGAAGATTTGCCCGATGGCGATGTCTACCCAGGCATGCGCGTGATGGCCGCTTACTGGACTTCCGTGGAGCATGAAATGAAACTGCGCCGCCGCACCTTGCTGGCGGGAGCAGGTCACCTGGAATGGGAAAGTGACCCTGAGCTGGCAGCTCAAGCCAAGGAATTTCACGGCCGCTATGTGGACGATATGCGCGAACTGGTCATTCGTGACGGCATTGTGCCGCCTGAACGGATTGACCGGCTTGCTGAGGCTGGCTGGGAAACGCCGGCTGATTGGGCTGAGGCAATGCGCGCGCGCCAGCAGGCCAGCCTGGCTGGTTTGGAAGTCGGTCAGCTGGATTCCGAACTGGTGGAAGCCTGGTTCGATTCCTGCCTGCGGGCGGTGGGAAATTACAACCGTTACCTGATCTGGGGCGGGGTGAATGCGGCTGGCCTGGTGCGCCGCGAGGGCCCTGAAGCTCTGCGCAATGCGGTGGACGCAATGGCTGAAACCTTCATGTGGGATATCAGCAAGGAGTTCTTTGCCACTGTGCTGCCGGCGGCGGGCTTTGAGGATATCGGAGATCTGATGGAGCTGGGCCTGCGCGGCATGTACGCTGACCAGTATTACTGCAAGGGGGAAGATCGCGAAGAGGGTGAGAAAACCATCCGCACCAGCATCCTTAAAAATTGCGAACTGGCGGGCATTTACCGCCGGGTTGAGGCCTGGAACGGCCTGCCGCCATTCTCACTGGGTTACGGTATTTGCCGTTTCGATGAAGTGCACGGGCAGGCGACGATGATGATCACCATGCCGCCGATGGTTTCGCCGCAGTACCGCCTGGTGAAATCTTTGGCCATGCATGCGGATGCAACTGAATGCATCTTTGAACTGACCACTGTGCCAGCAGATGACATGGACCGCATTTTGATGGTCCAGGAGAAGGTTTTCGGCGCTGTGGAAGAGTAGGTGTGAAAAAAGGAAGCAGCCATGAAACAACGCAAGTTTTCGCCGGTGGTGAAAGTGGTTTTGTTTCAGCTCGTTTATGTGGTGTTGCATTTTCTGTATGATTGGGCTCCCAATGGGTTAACGACCATTGTCAGCGGCATCAACGAAAGCGTTTATCAGCACCTCAAGGTCAGCTTCTTCTCTTACATTCCGGTCATTCTGATCGAATATCTGTGGCTGCGGCAATCATTACCCTCATTGAAGCGTTTTCTGACGGCCCGGCTGTTCACACTGGTGTTCATGCCTTGGGTGATGATGACCTTCTTTCTGTTCAGCCCGCTGGTGTTTGGAAAAATCGAGAGCATCCCTGGTGAAATCCTCTTTGCCAATGCTGCCCTGCTGTGCACTTTTGTGTGCAGCCTTGTTGCGGAGCATCACGTTGAAAAAGCGGAACCTGGCCGTGGTCTGATAGCTGTGCTGAGCATTTTAGGCCTGCTTATTCTGATTCAATTTGTGGTTTTTACCAACCGTTTACCCTGGTTTGATATCTTTGCCACCCCTCCGGGCTGGTAATTCAATAATTGAAAAAGGAGAATAATGCAATGTCCACCATTAAAGAAGTCATGATGAGTTTACCGTCCATTTTCAAGCCCGAAAAAGCCAAGGGCTGGAACCGGGTGATCCTGTTCGACCTGGCCGGCCAGGAACCCTCCAAATGGACTCTGACCGTGGAAAACGGTGTGGCCACCGTTGAAGAAGGCGCAACTAAAACGCCCAAGCTGACCATCAGCGGCAACAGCGAATATATTGTGCAGATGTTCACCGGCGAAGTGCCCCCCATGAAGCTGGTCAATGCCAAGCTGCTCAAGATGCAGGGCCCGATGATGGATTCCATTGCCTTCTCGGGTCTGTGGAACATCCCCAAGAAAGGCTGATCCATCCTGCCGCTTTCCTCTCGTTCAAAAGGAGGTTCACTTGCAAACAGGCATACTCTCTTACGGCGTGGCTCTGCCCAAATACCGCATTGAAGCGGCTGAGATCTGGAAGATCTGGAAAAATATCTCCACCAGTTTCTTTGATATGCTCAGCATCAGCGAACGCGGCGTGCTGGGGCCTGAGGAAGACACCCTCACCCTGGCTGTGGCAGCCGCCCGGACGGCCCTTGAACGCAGTGGCCTGGTTCCGGAAAAAATTGGCGCGGTTTTTCTGGGCAGCAGCACCAGCCCTTATGCCACCAAAGCAGCCGCCACAGTGATGGTGGATGCGCTGGGTCTGCCTTCCAGCGCACTGTCCACCGATATCCAATGCGCGGATAAATCGGGCAGCACGGCGCTCTGGCTGGCAGCCGGCCTGATCGAAGCCGGCCTGGTGGAATACGCCCTGGTGGTGGCGGCCGATACCCTCAACCGGCACACCCAGCCCGGTATGGTGCTGGAATATGTGGCCTCGGCCGGGGCGGTGGCTTTTGTGCTGGGCAAGGAAGGCTGCATTGCCCGGCTTGAAGGCATGGCGACCCATGCCCACGACCAGAATGATTACTTCCGCACCGAAGGTGAACGCTTCATTCAACCAGGCGCCGGTTTTTACGGCTGGGTGGCCAACTGGGGTCTGCTGGACCATGTGGTACCGGCGGGCAAGGCTCTTTTCGAGAAAACCGGCCTGACCCCGGCAGATTTTTCCAAATTTGCCGTCCCGCAAAAAACTGGCGTCCGGCCGCTGATGACGATGGGCAAGCTGGAACTGGATATGATGCAGGTGCTGCCTTATGTGCTCACCGCCCAGATCGGCGACTGCGGCGCGGCCGGAGCCATGCTTTCTCTGGCGCATATCCTCGATTTTGCCGAGCCGGGGGAGCGGGTGGGTGTGATTGATTTTGGCGCTGGCGCGGGTAGTGATGCCTGGTCGCTGGTGTGCACCGATGCCCTGGCTGAACGCCGCCCGGAAAACGGACTGGTCATTCAACTGCTGGAAGACAAGATCATGGTTGATTATGCCACCATGCTTAAATATGAGCAAAAGCTCATCCAGTCGCCGCACCGTCTGTCCAACTTCTATTAAACAGGAGTCAACAATGGGAAAAATTTTACGTAAAGTGATGATGGTCGGCGGAGCAATCACCCCGCCTGGCATTCCCATGGATTGGACCTGGCGGCAAATGGCCACCGAAGCCTTCTGGAATGCGTTGAAGAGCTGCGGGGTGGCGGTGAAGGATGTGGACATGGTGGCCTGCAACTATAATGACCGCGCCATTGCCGATTCATCTCCGGGGCCGCAAATTGCCGATGCACTTGGCATTTTGCCAAAACCAGTCGTGCCCATTGCCAATGCCTGTGCTGGCAACGGCATTGCATCTTATGTGGCCTGGAATGCGGTGGCCTCTGGCCGCTGTGATATTGTCGTTTCGATGGGGTTTGCCCGCTCCGATAACTATGATGCCATGGAAGCCATGAACACCCAGGGCAACTATGTTGATTTTGACTATCTGATGGGCATGACGCATATCAATTACGGCTCCATGCGCGATTCCTATTACCGCCGGAAATATGGGGTGGGGCTGGATGCGGCAGGGCAGTGGGCCTACCAATGCAATCTCTATGCCCGGCAGAATCCGCTGGCCGCCAACTACAACAAGCCCATGCCGGTTTTGGAAGAACTTTGCGCTGACACCCCCGAAGCCGACCGCGACCGTCAGGCTACCAACCGCGGCGGGGTGGCTTCAGCCATGGTGTTTGTAGGCGAAGAACTGGCAAGAAATTTCACCGACAAACCGGTGGTCTTTGATGTGGCCTATGCCTTCCGCCCGCCTTATATCGGCAATTTCTTCAACTATCCGGTTGAAGGAATGAAAGAATATGATATGGCCGAACTGCCTGGCCTGATGGCGGCTGCCAGAGAAGTCTATCAGGTGGCGGGTATTACCGGCAAGGATATTGATGTGCTGCAGGTGCACGACCTGACTGCTTACGAAGGCATGATGGCGGTGGAAGCAGCCGGCATTTGCGAGATTGGCCGGGGCAAGGATTACGTCCTTTCAGGCGGCATGAGCCTGGAAAGCCGCTGCCCGGTCAATACCTACGGCGGCGGCCCGGCTTTTGGCCACGGCTCGGCGGGTTCCGATTTCCAGGCCGGCGTGCTGGAAAACTTCTGGCAGCTGCGCGGCGAATGCGGTGAGCGCCAGGTGAAGGATGCTAAAATCGGCGCCAATACGTCATACGGCACCCATCACTCGCTGGATGTGATGGGCGTGGTGCAGAAAGGCTGGTAAGCGATGAGCGAACAATTCACGGATCAATTTGTGCGTTGGGATACCTTTTCGAGTGCCCTGTGGTACCGCACCCGCGCCGCCCGCTACCGCCTGGAAGGAACGCGCTGCACCAGCTGCGGCACCTGTTTCTTTCCACCCCGCACCGGTCTGATTTGCCCAGTGTGTTACGAACGCGCCATGGAACCCTACGCCTGCGCGCAAACGGGCCAGATCGTCACGGCGGCCCTGGATGACGTGGGTTTTCCGGCGGTTGGTTATGGCGAAAATTTGCCGCGCATTCAGGCCATTATCTGTCTGGATGACGGCATTCACCTGATGGTAGATCTGCTGCAGGTGGCGGATCCGGCCCTGGTTCAGCCTGGTGCGCGTGTGAAGATGGTGCTGCGCAAGCACAAACGCGAAGATACCGGTGCCTGGGTTTATGGTTACGGGTTTGTTCTGGCTGAATAATGTTCAGGCGGAGGGAGGTGGTTGCAAAGCTGCCTTCCTCCGCTGCGCAAAAGAAAGAAATAAAGCTGTGTCGTAACTCAATCTGCTTTCCCGGCCTGGCCTGGCACCACTGTAGACCCTGAAGTAACAGGGCCTGCTGGCTGGCAGACGTTCAGAAACATCAGGAAGGTCACCATGGAAACCTATCCGCTTTCACTGGCGGTGTTTGATTTCGTTCCGGTCACCCTGTTTCTGGTTGGAGCGTTTTTTCTGGTGCGTGTGGGTGTTTTACTGCGGGGAACACCCTGCTCGCGGATGATCATGGCGGGCGCGGTATTGATCTTTTTAGGCGGATTTCTGAAGGCCACCTGGAAGCTGCTGTATGCCGCCAATGTGGCGGATGTTCAATGGATGAGCCAGGTGCAATTTATTCTGGTGGCGCCAGGATTTTTTGCCCTGCTGATTGCCGCCATTCTGATGGGGCGCGGCAAAAAGAAACTTGCAGCAACCAATCAGGTTTCACTGCTGGCGATTGCCACCTGGAAAATCCCCTTGCTGGCCATCATGACGCTTTCGAGCATGGGTGCAAACGGCATTCTGGCTTACTTCTGTTTTCGCCGCGGCGCGCGCCTGGCAGCAGTGGGTTTTATCATCGCTTTCCTGTGCCTGGTGGGCATGGGTGCCATGGCTTCAGGCGAGCAAACCCTGGCCAAACAGTGGATTGAGGAAGGTATCAATACGGCGGGCGAGCTTGGTTTTGCTTTCGGCAGTATTCTGCTTCACCGAAAGCTCAAGAACAGCCCCCAATCCTGTTGAATTTGACCCTTTTTTTCTGCTACCGTTCTGAACCGCGGGCTGGCAGCATCACTTTTTGATGGAGGTTTTATGTGCAACCGTTTTGAAAACAAAGTGGCCATTGTCACCGGCGCCGCTTCGGGCATCGGGCGCGCCTGCGCAGTGCGTTTTGGCCGCGAAAAGGCCAAAGTGTGCATTTGCGATTTTAACGATGCCGGGCTGGAAGAGACCCGCAAACTGGTGGAAGCCGAAGGCGCCGAAGTGATTGCTTATCATGTGGATGTGAGCAAACTCGCCGAGGTGGAAGCCTGCGTTAACGGCACGCTGGAACGCTTTGGCACGGTGGATATCATGGTCAACAATGCCGGCACCGGGCAGTTTATGCCCTTTGCCATGATGCCGGATGAGGAATATGACCGGGTGATGGATATCAATGTGCGCGGCATGTTCTTTTTCTGCCGGGCAGTGCTGCCCACCATGATGGACAAGGATTACGGCAAAATTGTCAACATCACCAGCATCATGTCGGTCATTGCCGGGCAGGGCCAGAGCATCTATAATACCAGCAAAGGTGCAGCCAAAATGATGACCCAGGGCATTGCCACCGATGTGGCCGGCTATCACATCAATGTCAACGCGGTGGGTCCGGGCATGGTGCTCACCGGCCTGACCAACAACATGTTGGGCGACCCCGACCAGGCCAAAATGTTTATTGATAAGATCCCCATGCGCCGCATCGGCGAGCCGGATGATATTGCTTCGGCCGTGTTGTTCCTCTCCTCAGATGAGGCCTCTTATATCCACGGCACCACCCTGTTTGTGGATGGCGGGATGATCTGCACCAACCTTTAAGAATCTCACAAGCAAAAAAACGTGCAGGGTCAAACCTGCGCGTTTTTTGGTTTAAAAAGACCAGCCAAACCGCTCCAGAGCGCCTGCCTTCACTCTCTGAGCTTCTGCCAGCCCACGCTTAAATCCGGAAATCCGCCTTTTGCATACCGGATGAAAATCACCCTTAGGCAGGAATAATTACATAATTTAATGTTATAATTTCTTTCTAATGGCTGAAATGCGATTTGGCGGAGATGGAACCGGCGAGGAAAACCGTTAAAGGGTGCCGGACGGGTTCAAAAAATCTCCATGTTGGCTTTATCAGGCATCATAATGTAATTTTCGCCCCTGTTTTGCGCTTACGTGTGAACCGGGGCTTGATCACGCCATTAGGAGTTCCCATGACACAAACGATTAAATTTCATGATGTGACCCTGCGCGACGGTCAGCAGAGCCTGTCTGCCACGCGCATGAGTACCGAGCAGGCTCTGCGGGTGCTGCCGCTGATTGAGGCCGCCGGATTTGAATCTTTGGAGCTTTGGGGAGGCGCAGTTCTTGATTCCTGCATCCGCTTTCTAGATGAAGACCCCTGGGAGCGCCTGGAAACCTTTGCCTCCAAAATGAAGGATCCTAAAAAAATCCAGGCTTTGCTGCGCGGCCAGAATTTATTTGCCTACCAGCCCTATCCGGACGACCTGGTAATTGCCTTTATCAAGCAGGCCATCCGTTCCGGTGTGGGCATCATGCGCATTTTTGATGCTCTCAACGACCGGCGCAACCTGCAAATTGCCATTCTGGCCACCCGCGCCTATGGCGGTGTGGTTGAAGGAGCCATTTCCTACACCACCAGCCCTGTGCATACCGCCGATTATTTCGTTCAATATGCCCGTGATCTGGTGGAAGATGGCGCTGACCGCATCTGCTTGAAGGATATGGCTGGCCTGCTGCATCCGCGTGAAGCGATGAAGCTGCTGCCGGCGCTGCGGGCGGCAGTACCAGTGCCGATTACCTTGCATTCCCACAGCACCACAGGCGTCAGCATTATGAATGCCCTGATTGCCATGCGCAGCGGCATAGATGCCATTGATACCGCCATCACGCCGTTTTCCTGCGGCAGTTCGCATGAGTCGGTGGAAGTGCTGATGGCCTTTGCCGACATGATGGGCATTGAACACGGCCTGGATCCGCGCCCCTTGCAGGAAGCGCAGAAGGAACTGTTTGCCATTGCCCACGAACTGGCCGATTCCAACCCCTATATCAAGCGCTTTTACCGGCCGGTTTCCAGCGATGATGTGGACCGCAATCTGGCAGCGCGTGTGCTGGAACTGCTGGATGCGGGAACAGATGCGGCCATTGAAGAGGCCATGTCGGTCTGCCGCCAGATCACGGCTGACCTGGGTTACCCTAACTATGACGACCGCATTTTCAGCGCGCAAATTCCAGGCGGCATGCTGACCAATTTGCACTCGCAGCTCAAACAGATGGGCGCGCCTGATGCGCTGGATGCGGTGATGAAGGAAATGGCCGAAGTGCGCGCCGACGTGGGCTATGTGCCCCTGGTGACCCCCACCAGCCAGATTGTTGGTTCGCAGGCGGTGTTCAATGTCATTGGCGGTGCGCGCTACAGCTTTGTATCCAATGAATTCAAAATGATCTTGCGGGGCGAATTTGGCCGCACACCGGTGCCCCCGAACCCACAGCTGGTTAAATCGGTCCTCGGAGAGACTGAAAAGCCCCTGACCTACCGCCCGGCTTCTTACCTGAAACCCGTGCTGGAAGATGCCTGCACCCTGCCTTTTGTGCAGTCGCACAAAGATTTGCTGCTGCACCTGATGCTGGGGCAGCCGGCGGATGATTATCTCAAACGCCACCGCGAGTATAACGAACCGACGAAAACCATGGATGAAGATGATCTGGCCTTTGTGACCGGGTAAGACCAGAAAAAAGACCCAGAAAGCCCATCGCATCGAACTTCTGGATCCTATCACATTGCTGATGTTCGGACATGAGTTCGGACAAGCAGAAGCAAAATGGCCTCGAAAAGGATAAACTTGGTTTTCCACGACCAGTGATATCCAAAACGAGGCTTAATGAACAAGTTTATCAACAATCACGAATA
>Ga0209097_10000151_pt1 | contig 81299 bp, 72 predicted proteins | sample AD_UKC052_MetaG_FD_184419 | JGI IMG/M metagenome (GOLD analysis project Ga0209097, IMG submission 184419) | Active sludge microbial communities of municipal wastewater-treating anaerobic digesters from USA - AD_UKC052_MetaG (SPAdes) (version 2) | ecosystem: Engineered > Bioreactor > Anaerobic >... | reverse complement strand
CATTTTTTGCACGGCGTTTTGTTTCCTTTGTTTATTTATGGAGTAGTTTTTGTGTTGTGGATTATTTGGGTCAATAAATTTTCAAAATATGCTAAAAAAACTATTCAATCATAAAGTAAGAATTGCATTGGCGCTATTATTTGTAGTGGCTTTGGTTTTAATTCGAGCCTACGAAGACAGCTTGTTTTACGATCCTTTTTTGGATTATTTCAAAGGGGATTATTATAATTTACCAATTCCAGAAATCGATAATCTGCAATTAATTTTTGGTTTCTTTTTCAGATATTTTCTAAATACTGCATTGTCATTAGCAATAATTTACGTTTTGTTCAAAGATATCGATGCTGTAAAATTTGCTTCGGTTTTGTATTTTATTTTTTTTGTAATGCTGTTGGCAGCCTTCTTTTTTATTCTTTTAAATAACGGAGAAACCAACAAAATGGGGCTCTTCTATGTGAGACGATTTCTGATTCAACCTATTTTTTTACTGTTATTTCTTCCTGCGTTTTATTATCAAAAGCAAAAGCAGTAAGCCTTAAGTTTCTCTAAATCGCTCCAATAATATTGACCTATATTTCGTTATATTTACAATCTACCAATTACAAAACACTATGTTTAAAGATATTTTTCGAAGAATAGCATTGATTTTTATTGTCACATCGGCAGTTGCACAAACACAAACCGAAGTTCTTCCGCCTTATAATATCAAAACCGTTTCTTTTGTACAAAGCAACGAAAATGTCGTACCAATATTCAAATTAGGCGATGGTTTCCAATTTCAATTTGATGATTTATTTGGAAATGAGGCCAATTATTATTTCGAAATTGTGCATTGTGACTACAATTGGAATCCAACAGATATCCCAAAAACCGAGTATATGAAAGGTTTCGACGGACAAAGAATCATACAATACGAGAATTCCATCAATACGTTGCAAATTTATTCGCATTACATATTACCTATTCCCAATCAGTTTATGCAATTACGCATCAGTGGGAATTATATCCTGAAAATTTTAGACGAAAGTCGAGAGGTCATTTTGTCAAGGAAATTCATCGTTTACGAAGATCTCGTAACTATTCCTATGCAAATTAGGCGAGCCAGAACCGCAAATTATTTAGATTATAAACACAATATCGAATTTTCGATACAGTCGCTTATTATCAATTTTCAAACTCCTTTGAAGAATATAAAAATAGCTTTATTTCAAAACGGACAATTTAATAACGCTATCAAAAACATCGTTCCGCAATACACGATAGGAAATGAATTAATTTACAAATACGATACAGAAACTCAATTTTGGGCAGGAAATGAGTTTTTATATTTTGACAACAGCAATATCAGATCCGCGGGTAACAATATCTCCCTAATAGATTCCAGCAATGGAATATACAATTCAAATTTATACACCAATAATGCAAGAGGAAATTACCCGTATTCCGTAACTCCGGATGTGAATGGAAATTTTGTGGTTCGCAACCTTGGTGCTGTTAAAAACGAAATTGAAGCCGATTATGCTTGGGTATATTTTAGTCTTTCGGCTCCTACTTTTATGAAAAATAAAGGCATTTATATTACGGGAATGTTCAATAATTACAGCTTATCACCCGAATACAAAATGGATTTCAACAAAGAAAAAAACACCTACGAAAAAGCCATTCTCATCAAACAAGGATTTACCAATTTTCAATACCAAATCGCCGACGACAAAGGAAACATCGATGCAGAAAATGCAGTAGACGGCAATTTTTGGCAAACGGAAAACGATTACACCATTTTAGTGTATTACCGCGAAAACAATGACCGCTACCAAAAAGTCATAGGAAAAGCCACTGCAAATTCAAATGTAGTCACCAATTAAAAAACATTTCTCAAAAAAGCACAACTAACCCTTTTTTTTGTAAATTTGCGATTATTAAACTCATTCGTAATACTTTGCTATGGTTTCTCAAATCACAAGAGGCATAAAAATATCGGTTTTGACTAGTTTTGAAGGCACTTACTTCAAAAACTACAAGATTCATTTTGCCTTTAGTTACGAAATTACCATCGAAAACCACAGTAAGGATTCGGTACAATTAATTTCGCGTCATTGGGAAATTTTCGACTCCTTAAACAGCAACGAAGTGGTTGATGGCGAAGGTGTTGTTGGCAAAAAACCTGTTTTAAAACCTGGCGAATTGCACACTTACAATTCTGGTTGCCTTTTGGCTTCACCTTATGGAGCAATGAAAGGCTATTTCAATATGGTCAATTTTACCTCCACAAAAAATTTCAAAGTAATCGTCCCTACATTCAAATTGTGTGCGCCGTTTGCAATGAATTAATTGTCATTGCGAGGAACGAAGCAATCTCATCAACACCTTTTTATCTTTTTTTATATCAATCCAAAGTTTTTGACTTATAAAAAGTTCTTTGATAATAACTATTTTAAACTTAATTACCTTAATTTCTTAATGGTTTAAAAAAACTTTTTAGTTTACTTAAAAAGTCATAATTTTTTTAGAAGCTATTTCCAGCTCTCCATTACAACTCCTCCTTCAAAAATCTTTTTTTCTAATGCAATTGTAGGAGCTTCCTTTGGTCGCTCTACAATTACAAGAAAAAATAGCTTTTCTCAGTCCGGGGTTTTCATTTCGATCTGGGCTAAATCCAAAAATAGAATCATCAGATTTAAACCATTAATTGCGGATTTTTAAAACAATCCTTTGTACTTTTGTGAAAATTTTCTAATTCTCAAAAAAATAAAGATATGCTTAAAGGATTTTTCAATGCGCCAAAAGCCGTAAACGAACCCGTAAAATCGTATGCACCCAATTCTCCCGAAAAAGCTGCCGTTCTCGCTGCTTATAAAACAATGTGGAATTCAAATATCGATGTTCCGCTATACATCGGAAGTGAAGAAATCAGAACCGGAAATACCCGAAATATGACAGCTCCACACGACCATAAACACGTTGTGGGAACCTATCACCTTGCCGAAAAATCACATATCGAAAAAGCCATTGCCAATTGTCTCGAAGCCAAAAATAAATGGGCCAATATGGCTTGGGAACAACGTGCTGCCATTTTCCTCAAAGCCGCCGAATTGATTGCCGGACCTTACAGAGCAAAGATAAATGCTGCAACAATGATTGCGCAATCCAAAAATATTTTCCAAGCTGAGATTGATGCTTCTTGCGAATTGATTGATTTCTTGCGTTATAATGTAGAATTTATGACCCAAATTTATAGCGACCAACCCAAATCAACTTCCGATGTTTGGAACCGATTGGAATACCGTCCGCTCGAAGGTTTTGTCTGCGCCATCACTCCTTTTAATTTTACAGCCATTGCAGCAAATCTTCCTGCAAGTGCAGCAATGATGGGTAATGTCGTAGTTTGGAAGCCAAGTGACAGTCAAGTTTTCTCTGCCAAAATCATCATCGATGTTTTCAAAGAAGCTGGAGTTCCTGATGGTGTTATCAACGTAGTTTTTGGAGATCCCGTAATGATTACAGATACCGTTTTGGCAAGCCCTGATTTTGCCGGAATCCATTATACCGGTTCAACATTCGTTTTCAAAGAAATTTGGTCAAAAATTGGAACCAACATTCATAAGTATAAAACCTATCCAAGAATTGTGGGTGAAACTGGTGGAAAAGATTTTGTCGTAGCGCATCCAAGTGCCAATGTAAAACAAGTGGCAACTGGAATTGTTCGTGGTGCTTTCGAATTTCAAGGACAAAAATGTTCCGCAGCTTCGAGAGGGTATGTTCCGCAAAGTATGTGGCCAGAACTTAAAAAACAATTAATAACTGACGTGAAATCAATGAAAATGGGTTCTCCTGAAGATTTTGGAAATTTCATTACTGCCGTTATTCACGAAGGTTCTTTCGATAAATTGGCAAGCTTCATTGACCAAGCCAAAAAAGATGCCGATGCCGAAATTATCGTGGGTGGAAATTATGATAAATCAGTGGGATATTTTATTGAACCAACGATAATCGTAACCACAAATCCACATTACACCACAATGGAAACCGAATTATTCGGCCCAGTAATGACAATTTTTGTTTATGAAGATGCCAAATGGGAAGACACTCTAAAACTGGTTGACACCACTTCTGAATACGCATTAACTGGTGCTATTTTCAGCCAAGACCGTTATTCGATTGAGCAAGCAACTATAGCTTTGCAAAACGCAGCCGGAAATTTCTACATCAACGACAAACCAACTGGAGCAGTTGTGGGAATGCAACCTTTTGGTGGCGCAAGAGCTTCTGGAACCAATGACAAAGCGGGTTCAGCATTAAATTTATTGCGTTGGGCTTCGCCAAGAACTATCAAGGAAACTTTTGTAACTCCAGAAGATTATAGATACCCGTTTTTGGGAGAATAATGTCATTGCGAGGAACGAAGCAATCTCATTTTAGATTTTAGATTAAAAACCCACAAGAATTCAAGTTATTTGAGTTCTAGTGGGTTTTGTTTTTAAACTATAGAAACTTTTTTGCCTGTCCTTGCTGCCTCATAAATAGCTTGCAACACTTTAACGTCTTTAAGCCCTTCTTCGCCTGTAATATGGCTCGGCAATTTTGTGTTTTCTAAAATTACTTTTCCTATTTCATCAAGTTGGGTTTGTTGTTGATTAATTTCAGGAAAATTTAAATCGCCATTGCTTGTCCTTCCCTTAAATGGACCATAACTTATAGCTGGACTTAGCTCAAAAAACCCTTCATCAGCTGAAGCAAACAACCTATCAACCCCACAACTGTATGAACTTGCAGAATTACAAACTGCTCCGCTAGGAAAATTTAACTGCCAAGTGATCGATTCTTCTACTTCTGCAAATTTTATTTTATTGGTAACTGGTCCAAATTGTGCTGTTACAGAAATTGGCTCTTCACCCAAAATATATCGACTTGCCTGAACACAATAAATCCCAAGATTGATAAGCGGTCCTCCTCCAGATAATGCTTTCTTCGAATGCCAATCAATGGTATCACCCGTATTGTACCCTAAAGAAGTCTCTATCAAACGAACTTGACCAAACACTTTTTCTTGTCCCAATCTTTTCATTTCTAAATTATAGGGTTCATAATGCAAACGATAACCAACCGCTAATTGAACTCCAGCTTTTTCGCAAGCATCCATCATTTCTTGACAATCGCTTACCGTAATTGCCATTGGTTTTTCGACAATAACGTGTTTTCCTGCCTTTGCTGCTCTAATTGCAAACTCTTTGTGCATTGCGTTTGGCAAAACAACATAGACTAAATCAATATCTTTATTATGAATAATTTCATCGAAATTCTGGTAATTGTAAATATTTTTCTCAGGAATATTATATTTTTTTCCCCAATCTAAAGCCTTTGAAGGTGTTCCTGTTACAATGCCTGCCAAACGACAATATTTAGAAATTTCTAAACCTTCAGCTAAGTAGCCCGCATAACGTCCTAAACCACAAAGAGCAATATTTAGTTTTTTACCTTCATACGAATTTTTACTGTTTTCTGGCAAAGTCATGAATGAGGGAAGTGATGCAATTACAGCAGTTGATCCAACCCCAAGACCAAAATTATGTACAAATTTACGTCTAGAAATTTTTTTCATAGTTTTTAGTTTTACATTAGAACCTTAAAGTAAGTCCATTACATATTACCAATGTTACAAAAAAAATCGTTTAAAAAATCAAAACCCACAAGAATTCATGTAGTTTGAGTTCTTGTGGGTTTTGATTTTAAAGACTTTATAAATTGACTAAAAATCAATTTATTTTAAATAGTTTATTGAGTTTAATTTTATTATTCTTTTAACTTTCGGAAAAATATCTAATAATTCAGAACTATTCAAAATCAAATTTGTAATAAAGTATTCTTTTTCATCAACTGCAATCAACTTTACAAAATCATATTCACTAGTAAGATTTTTTGAGTCTTTTGTGGAAATATTAAATTCAATAGTTTGTAAATTTTCCTTTGTAAAGGTTTTAGAAAAATCCATATCTTTATTGTGTATTATCAATCTATTATTCTGAAAATCAATACTAATTTCTCGATTTTTATCATTTCTGTAATATTGAAAAAATAATTTGAAAACAGTTCCGAAATAATAAATTAGATAAACAGAAAGTAATGAATACCCAATTCCAATATATCCATCTTTAAAGTTGTTGTTAAAAAAACCGTAGAGTTTATATATTGCAATAAATACAATAACCCCAAGAATGAATAACAGCATTAGATAGAACATAGTTCTCATTATCAATTTGAAATTTGAAATTTTATAATGTTTTATTTCCATTTTACTATTTGTGTTTAAATCCTTTAAAAACCCCTAAAAAGGCAAACTATTAAAAAACATAATTTGAAATTGCGTTCTGCTGGAGTTTGACAGAATTTGTGTCATTACACCAACTTCAACCTTGAAATTTTTATTAAAACAATAGCCAAGACCGCCATAAATACGATCTCTGTCAAAATAATTGGGTTCGGTGTTGATGAAAATTTCGTTATATGCCGAAGCATAAATAGCGTTTTTATCCATTTCCTTTTTGTTGATAGGAACATTTAAAGAGAGAAAATAACGCAGACGCATCTTGAAATCATCTTCAATAAAGCGCTGTTCAAAACGATAACGATGCTGGATATTTACTCTTCCGAATTTTTCTTTGGTAATAAATTGCTGAAAAATTCTATGTTCATTTGTATTCGATTTCTCATCTGTGCCAGCGATATAGGGTTCTGAATGAACGTAAGCATATCCCAGCAAAACATTATTGTTGTTTTCGGACAAATTATATCCAATTCCTGTTCTTAAAAGTAATTGTTCCAGATCTCCGGCGAAATTATAATTCCGATATTGCACTTCATTGTGCCAATTCCATCGATTGTTTATTTTTTGGTTACCAAAATAAAGGAACCAATTTCCTGTGTCTGTATTTTGTGCATTTCCGTTGGCTGTTAAAAACAATACCAACAAAAAGCAAAACGATTGTAATTTATTCATATTTAATTTTGAATTGTTTTGAAGTTAAAATTCGATACTGTCAATCCCATTTACACTACAAATTTCAACGGCAAATGCACGACTTTCTTAGTTTCAAAGAATTCATCTTCAAAAAAATCAGATAAATTGTATTCTGTGGCTTTTGGAAAATCCTTCAATTCTTCGGTTAAATCGCCGCCTTTTAGGTAGAGAATTCCGTTTTTGAGTTCGTGTTTGCTTTTCTTTTTGATTTTGTCTTTTATCCAAGATACAAAATCAGGCATATTGGTCACGGCACGACTCACGATGAAATCGAAATCGCCTTTGACCAATTCAGCACGCATTTGTTCGGCTTTCACGTTTTTGAGTTCCAAAGCTTCGGCGACAGCCTGAACTACTTTTATTTTTTTTGCAATGACATCAATCAAATAAAAACGGGTTTCTGGGAAAAGAATCGCCAATGGAATGCCGGGAAATCCTCCGCCGGTTCCCACATCCAAAACAAAAGTTCCGGGTTCGAATTTGATAATTTTGGCAATCCCCAAGGAATGCAAAACGTGTTTCGTGTATAATTCGTCTATGTCTTTTCGGGAAATGACATTGATTTTGGCATTCCAATCGTGGTATAAAAATTCCAGTTTTGCGAATTGTTCTTTTTGAATGTCAGTTAAATAAGGAAAATACTTTTGAATCTCGTCCATTGTTATAAATTTTAACAAAAGTACAGTTTTTAGTTTTGAATATTTAACTCAATTTTACAGATTGAAAATTTATAATAATTATCTTTGCACAATATTCAAAATCAACAATGAACAACTCCGCCCCTACATTTGCGAAGCAAGACAATCTAAAGTTCTTTAGAACGCTTAACTCTCGGGTGAACAGCTACTTCAAAGAAAACAACATCCCAAAAACGGGCAATTGGAAAATTCATTTGAAAACTGTAATCCTTTTTACTGTTTTTTTAGTGCCTTATTTTTTGATACTCACTTTACCTATGCCTTTTTGGGTACATTTACTTTTGACTATCGTCATGGGAATTGGAATGGCGGGAATTGGAATGAACGTGATGCACGATGCCAATCACGGTTCCTATTCGACCAAAAGTTGGGTCAATAATTTTATGGGGGGAACGATTTATATTTTGGCAGGAAATGTTCACAACTGGCAAGTGCAACACAACGTTTTACATCATACCTACACGAACATTATTGGTCACGACGAAGATCTCGAAGCCGGAAGAATTATGCGTTTCTCCAAAGAAGCGCAATGGCAAAAATTTCATAAATTCCAACAATATTACGCCGTGTTTTTATATGGTTTATTGACTTTCAATTGGGCAATCACAACTGATTTCAAGCAGATGAGAAGTTACCTGAAAAGAAAACTATCTTATGGTGAACCAAAAAGCCCTAAAATCCTTTGGACCACATTAATCATTACTAAACTCATTTACATAGCCATTTGGATTGTCTTGCCAATAGTTATTGGAATTACATGGTGGAAAGTATTGGTTGGATTTTTCTTGATGCATTACACCGCTGGATTAATCCTGAGCATCGTGTTCCAATTGGCTCACGTAGTAGATGAAGCGACCAATCCACAACCTAATGAAGAAGGAGAAATGGAAAACACTTGGGCGATTCATCAATTGTTTACCACCGTGAATTTTGCACCCAAAAACAAAATTGTAAACTGGTACACCGGAGGTTTAAATCACCAAATCGAACACCATATTTTTCCGCACATTAGCCACGTACATTACAATAACATTTCCAAAATTGTAAAAGAAACGGCCAAAGAATGTCAATTGCCGTATCACGAATATAAAACTTTTCGAAGTGCCGTAATTGCCCATTTCAAACATTTGAAAGAACTGGGAATGAAACCCGCTTTACAGTAAAGACGCACTGCAATGCGTCTCAACAAAAAAACCAACTTTATAAACCAAAAAACACAATTAATGAACAATTTGCTTTCAGACAGAATCAATAATTTAGCTACATCACAAACATTGGCAATGGCTGCATTAGCCAGAGAATTAAAAGCTCAAGGAAAAGATATTATCAGTTTAAGTTTGGGTGAACCCGATTTCAATACGCCAGATTTCATCAAAGAAGCTGCCAAAAAAGCTATCGACGAAAACTACAGCACCTATTCTCCAGTAGACGGTTACCAAGACCTAAAAGAAGCTATTTGTAGAAAATTCAAAAGAGACAACGGACTAGATTACAAACCATCCCAAATCGTAGTATCTACAGGAGCAAAACAATCGCTTTACAATATTGCTCAAGTAATGCTAAATGATGGTGACGAAGTGATTTTACCAGCACCTTACTGGGTTTCCTACTTCGAAATCGTAAAATTATCAGGTGGAGTTCCTGTAGAAGTGCCAACTTCTGTAGAAACTGATTTCAAAATCACCCCAGAACAATTAGAAGCTGCCATCACACCAAAAACAAAAATGATGTGGTTCTCTTCTCCTTGCAATCCATCTGGATCGGTTTATAACAGAGACGAATTGACTGCTATCGCCAAAGTATTAGAAAAATACCCAAACATTATTGTTGTTGCTGACGAAATCTACGAACATATCAATTTCTCTGGAACTTTTTGCAGCATCGGATCTATTCCGGGAATGTTGGAAAAAACAGTTACTGTAAATGGTCTTGCCAAAGCTTTCGCAATGACAGGATACCGTATTGGTTACATTGGAGCACCCGAATTTATCGCAAAAGCGTGTACAAAAATTCAAGGTCAAGTAACTTCAGGAGCAAATTCTGTGGCACAAAGAGCTGCAATCACTGCTGTAGATGCCGATCCAAGTGTATTGAATCATATGGTTCAAGCTTTCCACAGCCGTAGAGACTTAGTGGTTGGATTATTGAAAGAAATTCCAGGAATCAAAATCAACGTTCCAGAAGGCGCATTTTATGTTTTCCCAGACGTTTCTTCTTTCTTCGGAAAAACATTGAAAGGAACTGAAATCAAAGATGCGAATGACGTTTCTATGTATCTTTTGGCCGAGGCTTGTGTAGCTACGGTAACAGGAGATGCTTTCGGAAATCCAGATTGTATTCGTTTTTCTTACGCAACTAGCGAAGAACAATTAATAGAAGCTTTAAAAAGAATCAAAAACGCTTTGGCTGGATAAGCTAAACTCCTATCTAAATACCAAAAGCCTCAAGGAAACTTGGGGCTTTTTTTTGGGCGTGACCACAAGGGTCAGGCTATTCGTTGCAATCTTTATATTTTTAAAGAAAAAATATAAAGGATTTCCACTACTATCCCTCACGCAAAAACCTGAACAAAACAACAATTTTCCAAAAAATCCATTCCCGAATTAGAAATCTTAAATAATTTATAAGACCTTTGCAAACTTTTAGACAAAAGCCTAAAAGACTAATAATCCAGCAATTATAAAATTATCATCCCATAGATGAAGAAGAAAATAGAAATATTGGCTCCTGCCAAAGATTTAATTCACGGTATGGCTGCCATTAACAGTGGTGCCGATGCAGTTTATATTGGAGCTCCTTTATATGGCGCGCGTTCCAATGCCACCAACTCGATTGAAGATGTCGCGAAATTGGTGGAATATGCCCATTTATTCAACGCCCAGGTTTTTGTGGTGGTCAACACCATTTTGTACGACAACGAATTGGAAGACTGTCGCCAGATGATTTGGAAATTATACGACATAGGTGTCGATGCCCTGATTGTCCAAGATATGTCGATTATGGAAATGGACATCCCTCCTATAGTTTTACACGCCAGTACGCAAGCCAACAATCGTGACCCTCATAAAATCAAATTCCTGAAAGATGCTGGAATGAAACGTGTAGTCTTGGCCCGCGAATTGAACTTACACCAAATCAAAGAAATCAGTGAAGCTTCAGATGTGGAACTGGAATTTTTCGTGACGGGTGCGCTTTGCGTTTCTTTCAGCGGAAACTGCTATATGAGTGTTGCCAATGGCGAACGCTCTGCCAATCGCGGTTCTTGTGCACAAAACTGTCGTTTGCCATACAACCTCATCGACGGTCACGGCGAAACCTTAATCAAAAACAGCCACTTGCTTTCCATCAAAGATTTTGATGTTTCAGACCAAATTCCAAATCTAATTGAAGCCGGAATTTGTTCCTTTAAAATTGAAGGACGTCTGAAAGATATTGTCTATGTCAAAAACAACGTTTCTTACTTACGTCAAAAACTGGACGCTTTCTTAGAAAACGACAACAGCGGTAAATACACCAAAGCTTCTTCGGGAAAATGTACCTATACTTTTGATTCCGCATTAGACAAAAGTTTCAACCGAGGTTATACCGATTATTTTGTCAACGAAAGACACCAAGCCATCGGTTCTTGGGATAGTCCAAAATCGAAAGGACAATACATTGGTAAACTAATCAAAACCAGTGGAAATGGGTATGAGATCGAAAACGGCGAATTCCTGAACAATGGTGACGGATTGTGTTTTATCAACGAAAACAACGAAGCCGATGGAATTTATGTCAACAAAGTAGAAAATGGCCTGGCATATCCTAATGTGCTAAAAGAAATCAAACCCGGAACTTTCATTTACCGAAACAACGACGCCGCTTTCATCAAAATAGTGGAACGCGAAGACAGTGCCGTTCGAAAAATAAGCACGAGTTTATTGCTGACGGAAAACGAAAACGGTTTTGAATTAATCGCCACTGACGAAGATGGCAATGTGAGCATTGTGAATTTGGCTCATCCAAAAGAAAGAACCAAAAACAACGAATCAATCGAAGATAATTTCAAAATCAATTTGGCAAAAACAGGTTTCACGCCTTACACCGCCGATGAAATAACAATTTTGTTCTCCGAAAACTGGTTCCTTCCAATTTCCAAAATAAACGAAATGCGAAGAACGGTTTTCGAACAATTATCCGAAATTCGTTTGGCCAATTACAAGCGTCACGAACACCAATTAGTCAAAACATCACATCCGTATCCGGAAACCAAACTGGATTTTATGTACAATGTTTCCAATAAACTGGCTCGAAAATTCTACGAACGTCACGGCGTTACCGAAATCGAAAAAGCCTTCGAATTGCAATGGGATCCAGGAAAATCACGCGTGATGACCACCAAATACTGCATCAAATACGAATTGGAAAAATGTCCAAAATACCATCCTAATATGGATGGCAAACTCAAAGAACCATTAATTTTAAAGCAAGGCGAACTAGAATACAAACTCAAATTCAATTGCAAACCCTGCGAAATGGAAATTTGGGAAAAAGACGCCGAATTCGAAATCGAGGAAGACCACTTCCATTAAAATATAAAACCGATGCTCCACTATAAAAAGGCATCGGTTTTTTTATTAAATTTGGGCGTGACCTAAGGGTCGGGCTTTCCGTTGCAATCTTTTGTTTTTTTTAAAGAAAAAAACAAAAGGATTTCCTCTGCAATCCCTCTCGCAAAACAAATCTGCACAAACAACTCGCTAATTAGATGTCATTCTAAAAAGAATAGTACTGAAAAATAAATAATGTAAATTTACAGCCTAAATAAAATTTAAAAAATAAATGGACATATTAAAAGAGAAAATAAAAGAATTAGCTGAGATTTATTCATCAACTTTAAAAGGTAAAATTGAAACTAGAAAAGTAGAAATGAAGGAGGATGATAATTCCCATTATCTCATTTATAGAGTTCTTGGAATCTCAACAAACGAAGGCGAACTTATAGATATTTTTCAAAATGCAGGACGTTTTCTATATAAATATGCTGGCTCTTTCCTAGAAGATTCGGCTACTCTTTGTCTGAATTATAAATTCCCTGATGGAATTAAAACAAAAGTAGAAAATACAATAGGTCAAAGACCAAAAACGTTTGAAATTGATTTTTTGAATGGACTTGATGCAATAGAAGTAAAATGGAGAGATGCTACGACTGACGGCGACCATATAACAAAAGAACATACAAGAGTGAAAGTGATAAAACAACACGGTTTAAAACCAATTCGTATAATGTTTTACTATCCATTAAGAAGCCAAGCAATCCGAATACAAGAAACTTTAAAAACTTTATATGCTGGTGTTGAAGGAGAATATTATGCTGGAGATGATGCTTGGGAATTTTTACTAGATTATTGCGGAGTAGATTTAAAAGCCATTTTAACAGATATTGCTAACGAAAAAACACCCGAGAATGGAAACTAACAAAATATATCACGGAAATTGTGTGGAAAAACTTCAAGAAATGGAAGTTAACAAGGTCGATTTGGTATATTTTGACCCACCTTTTTTTACACAAAAAAAACATTCTTTAACAAGTCGTGATAATTCTAAAGTTTATGAATTTGATGATAAATTTGAGTCATTAGAAGAGTATTTAAAATTAATTGAAGACACCTTAACTCAATGTAAAAAAGTATTGAAAAATACTGGGAGTGTTTTTTTACATTGCGATAAAACAGCTTCACATAATATCCGAACAATTTTAGACAAAGTGTTTGGTAGAGAAAACTTTCAAAGTGAAATAGTGTGGTCTTACAAACGTTGGTCAAATTCAAAAAAAGGTTTATTAAATGCACACCAAATAATCTTTTTCTACTCAAAAACTAAAGATTTTAAATTCAACACTATCTATACAGATTATTCTGCAACAACCAACATTGACCAAATATTGCAAGATAGAGAGAAAAATGAATTTGGTAAATCAACATATAAAAGAGATACCAATGGAAGTATTGTTTTAGGGAAAGAAAAAAAAGGTGTTCCGTTGTCTGATGTTTGGGAAATCCCATATTTAAATCCAAAAGCAAAAGAAAGAACTGGATATCCAACACAAAAGCCTGTTTTACTTCTTAATCAATTAATTAGTATTGTAACAGATGAAGAAGATTTAGTTTTAGACCCTTTTTGCGGAAGTGGAACTACTTGTGTTTCTGCCAAACTATTAAAAAGAAAATATATCGGAATTGATGTATCAATTGATGCTGTAAATCTTGCTAATTCAAGACTTGAAGAAATGATTGTTACACAATCTGCATTATTAACCAAAGGCACAGAAGATTATCTTGAAAAAACCGAAAAAGAATTAGCTATTTTAAGTAATATCAATGCTTTCCCAGTACAAAGAAATTCAGGTATTGATGGTTTCTTAAAAGAACATATCGACGGAAATCCAATTCCGGTAAAAATTCAAAATGATTATGAAACACTGGAAGATGCAATTGAAAAATTAGAAAAAGCAACAATAGGAAAAGAATACCCAATTAAAATTGTCATTCAAACAAAAGAAACTGGGATAACCCGATTGTTTGATTTTCAAACAGATGTAAAAATATTAAAATCACTTGAATTACAAGCGAAAGAATTTGCTATAACAAGAACGATTGCCCAATAGCAGTTTTTGATACAGTAAGGTTTTATAGAATTATGCTAAAATTAAACTTAAAAATTCTACTCTGAAATCATTTCCAACTCAAAACCCTTGAGAACGCTATCTTCAACAAATAAAAAAAAATGAAAATACTCCTCCTCGGCTCCGGCGAATTAGGCAAAGAATTTGCAATCGCGGCACAACGCATCGGTCAAACCGTAATTGCTGTTGACAGTTATGAAAACGCACCCGCAATGCAAATCGCACACTATTTTGAAGTCATCAATATGCTTGATGGCGAAGCTTTAGACCGAATCGTTGCCAAACACCAACCCGATTTTATCGTTCCCGAAATAGAAGCCATCCGCACAGAACGTTTTTACGATTACGAAAAACAAGGCATTACTGTAGTTCCATCGGCGAAAGCCGCTAATTTCACAATGAATCGAAAAGCCATTCGGGATTTGGCTGCCAAAGAATTGGGTTTAAAAACGGCCAATTATCGTTACGCCACCACCGCCGAAGAATTGCAAAAAGCAGTTCAAGAAATCGGAATTCCTTGTGTGATAAAACCATTGATGTCTTCTTCAGGAAAAGGACAATCGACGATCAAAACGGAAGCTGATATCGAAAAAGCGTGGCATTATGCAGTAGAAGGTTCGCGTGGCGATGTGGTAGAAGTCATTGTAGAAGCTTTCGTGAAATTCAATTCCGAGATTACTTTATTGACCGTAACACAAAATAATAATCCAACACTTTTTTGTGCGCCAATTGGTCACCGCCAAGAACGTGGCGATTATCAGGAAAGCTGGCAACCCGCCCTGATTTCAGACGCAGATTTATACGAAGCACAAGATATGGCCGAAAAAGTTACCGAAGCTTTGGGAGGCGCAGGACTTTTTGGTGTCGAATTTTTCCTTACCGATGATGGTGTTTATTTCTCAGAATTATCTCCAAGACCGCACGATACTGGAATGGTAACTTTAGCAGGAACACAAAATTTCAACGAATTCGAATTGCATTTGCGTGCTATTTTAAGCCTGCCTATTTTTGAAATCACATTGGAAAAATCGGGAGCTAGCGCCGTAATCTCCGCCTTGGAAAGCAGCAACAATCCAACTTATTCTGGTCTCGAGAAAATTGCTGCTTTACCTAAAACCGATTTCAGAATCTTCGGAAAAACAAGTTCACGTCCGTATCGCCGAATGGGAGTCGCATTGGTAAACGACAGTCTAGAAACTCCCGTGGAAGAAGTGGTTGAAAAAGCCAAAAATGCTGCGGCATTAGTACAAATGAATTATTAAAAAAACTCACCACAAATTACACAAATTTTTAGTACAGATAAGAGTTTGTGAAAATTTGTGTAATTTGTGGTTAAATAAAAACTATGCCGCTAATAATTGACAATCTCTCCAAACACATTAGCCTGACTCCGCAAGAGCAGGAACTCTTTTTGTCTAAAACGGAAATCCGTCAATACAAGGCAAAAACCGTTTTGCTCAACGCTGGCGAAATTTGCAAGAATTCCTATTTCGTCAATGCGGGTGTGTTGAGAAGTTTCAACATCAACGATAATATTGTAGAACACGTTTTGAGTTTTGCCTGTAGCAGCTGGTGGATAAGCGATATGTATAGTTTGCTTTCGCAAAAACCGGGAAACCTTTTCATCCAGGTTCTGGAAGATGCCGAAGTAGTTTTATTGTCTAAAGAAAATCAGGAAGCACTCTACCAAGAAATACCCAAACTCGAACGCTTCTTCAGGATTTTAACCGAAAATTCATTGGTGGCACATCAGGAACGATTGATGGATAATTTGAGTTTAACCGCTGAGGAACGCTTCGAAAAATTCTGCAACAAACACCACGACTTAATCCAGAAAGTTCCCCAAAAACAAATTGCCTCCTATCTGGGTGTGACTCCCGAGTTTTTCAGCAAAATGAAAAGCAAAATGTTGCGGAAGTAGTTTCTTAATCTACATTAAGTGTCTTTTGTTTACTTCCATCGTAAATTTGTATAACTAAAAACAATAAATTTATACATTATGAAAACTACCGTTTTACACAAAGCAGATACAAGAGGACACGCAGATCACGGATGGTTAAACGCATACCACAGTTTTAGTTTTGCCAGTTGGTACAATCCTGATAGAATTCAATTCGGAATGTTGCGTGTTTTAAATGACGATACCGTGGCTGCCGGAATGGGTTTTGGCACGCATCCACACGACAATATGGAAATTATTACCATTCCATTGGAAGGCGATTTGGCCCACAAAGACAGTATGGGAAATGCCGAAACCATAAAAACAGGCGACGTACAAGTGATGAGTGCGGGAACTGGAATTCAACACTCCGAATTCAATCCAAATGCGGATCAACGCACTAAATTATTTCAGATTTGGGTATTCCCAAAAGTAAGAAATGTAGAACCTCGTTACCAACAAATCACTTTGGACACTACGGAGCAAAAAAATAATTTTGCCCAAATAGTATCTCCAAATCCTGATGATGCCGGAGTTTGGATTCATCAAGATGCTTGGTTTCATTTGGCCGATTTTGATGCTGGATTTACTAAGACATACGAATTGAAAAAAGAAGGAAACGGACTTTATGTTTTTGTAATTTCTGGCACAATCACTGTTGATGGTCAAGAATTGGAAACCCGTGATGGATTAGGCATAACTGATTTCAAAACATTGGACTTCAAAGCAACAACCGACGCCAAATTTTTGTTGATGGAAATCCCGATGAAACAATAAATCGAAAAACAATGGAAGAACTAATAGGATTAGAATTAAACGGTTCGAAAGGTTACTTTTATGTTTCGGTTGACGGAAAACAAGAAGGCAAAATGACTTTTGTTTTTGCTGGCAACGACAAGATTATCATTGACCACACCGAAGTGAATCCGGGAAACAACGGCAAAGGTTTTGGTAAAAAAATGGTAGCCAAAGCAGTAGAATTTGCCCGAGAAAAGAATATCAAGATCATTCCACTTTGTCCTTTTGCCAAAAAAGTTTTTGACAAAACACCCGAATTTAGAGATGTTTTATAAATTTAAATTCAAGAAATATGGACACCAATAATTTAAAAAAAGAATACACCAACGGCGAAGTGACCGTAGTATGGCAATCTGACAAATGCATTCATTCTGCCAATTGCGTCAAGAACAATCCCGATGTTTTTCAACCTAAGGAAAGACCTTGGATAAAAATTGATGGCTCTTCTACGGACAAAATTATTGAAACCGTTCAAAAATGTCCTTCGGGTGCTTTGACTTTCTATAAAAACGAATAAAACACAAAACTCATTCATTTAAAACCGGAAAACTAAAATAGTTCTCCGGTTTTTTCGTTCTTAATCTAGGTTAAGTGCTCGACCAATATTGTCGCCGTAAATTTGCCTTATCAAAATGAAATAACAATTAAAAAATAAAATTATGGCAACTACAAAATGGGCAATTGACCCGACACACTCAGAAATTGGTTTTAAAGTAAAACACATGATGTTTACTAATGTTTCAGGAAAATTTGGAACTTACGATGCAACAATCGCAACAGAAAATGACAACTTCGAAAATGCCGCTATTGAATTCTCGGCAGACATCAATTCTATCAACACGAATAATGCTGACAGAGACAATCACCTGAAAAGTGGCGACTTTTTCGACGCTGAAAACCATCCAAAACTAACTTTCAAAGCAACGTCTTTTACTAAAGATGGAGATGATTATGAAATAACTGGAGATTTGAGCATTAAAGAGGTAACCAAATCGGTGAAATTCCCTGTTGAATTCAGCGGATTGATGAAAGACCCTTGGGGAAATACCAAAGCAGGATTGAATATTTATGGCAAAATAAACCGTAAAGACTGGGGATTAAACTGGAATTCAGCATTGGAAACAGGAGGTGTTTTAGTGGGTGAAGAAGTGAAATTGAACATCGAATTGCAATTGATAAAACTATAAATCATTTCATAGAATTGATTTTTGGCTAAACACAAACCTCTATACTTGATTAGCAAGTATGGAGGTTTTCTTTTATCTCCTTTTTTATCTTTCTGAATAAATCCTAAAAAAATACTATTTTTGCATCCCGATTTAATCTTTAAATCATTCAATCTTTAAATTAAAAATATGAAGGCATACGTATTTCCTGGTCAAGGCGCACAATTCACTGGAATGGGCAAAGACTTATATGAAAACTCAGAATTAGCAAAATCACTTTTCGAAAAAGCCAATGAAATTTTAGGTTTCCGCATCACAGACATTATGTTTGAAGGCACCGCCGAAGAATTAAAAGAAACCAAAGTTACCCAACCGGCGATTTTCTTGCATTCGGTGATTTTGGCCAAAACCTTGGAAGATTTCAAACCAGAAATGGTGGCAGGACATTCATTGGGCGAATTTTCAGCTTTGGTTGCCAATGGTGTTTTGTCGTTTGAAGATGGATTGCGATTGGTTTCACAACGTGCTTTGGCAATGCAAAAAGCCTGCGAAATCAAACCTTCGACAATGGCTGCAGTTTTAGGATTAGCCGACAATATTGTAGAAGAAGTTTGCGCTTCGATAGACGGAATTGTTGTTGCCGCCAATTATAACTGTCCGGGACAATTAGTAATTTCAGGAGAAACTTCAGCGGTCGAAAAAGCCTGTGAAGCAATGAAAGCAGCAGGAGCAAAACGCGCTTTGATATTGCCTGTTGGAGGTGGTTTTCACTCTCCAATGATGGAACCTGCTAGAGAAGAATTGGCCGCAGCCATTGAAGCAACAACATTTTCTACTCCTATTTGCCCAGTGTATCAAAACGTGACAGCAACAGCTGTTTCTGATGCTAACGAAATCAAGAAAAACTTAATAATTCAATTGACAGCTCCTGTAAAATGGACACAATCAGTGCAACAAATGATTGCCGACGGTGCAACTTTGTTTACCGAAGTGGGTCCAGGAAAAGTATTGACTGGATTAATTGGAAAAATTAATAGAGAAGCGTTGACGGCTAATGCTTAAAATTTTAGATTGTAGAATTTAGATTTCAACTATTATATTGAGAATCCTCGTAAACTTATGTTTGCGAGGATTTTTTTTGGATTCATGATGAGGAATTAGCCTTACAAGTCTACAAATAAATCTTTACTACTTTTGAAAATAGCACAAAACAATTCAAAAACAAATTTAGCTCATTCTTTATTCTTGCTATTTGTCACGCTGGAAGCGTCTAAATAATGTTGCTCTCGTTTGTTGAGACGCCTACAGCGTGACAATTGGAATAGAGCATTGGTCTTCACAAACACACATTAGGTATAAATGCAAAAAATCCTAAACTACCAACTGATAATTTAGGATTCTTGTTAACTGAAATCTGCAATCTGATTACTGCTTTCTGACTTTTTGTTCCCATTTCCAGGCGCTTTCCATCGCTTCATCTAATGTAGATTCTGCTTTCCAGCCCAGAACATTGTTCGCTTTGTCGGTATTGGCGTAAGCCGAAGTAATATCTCCTGCTCTACGATCCACGATTTTATAAGGTAGTTTTTGTCCGCTCACTTTTTCGAAGGAATGAATCACTTCCAAAACTGAGCTTCCGGTTCCAGTTCCCAAATTGAAAATCTCGACTTTTTCCAAATTCTTTTTATCCAACAAACGTTTCATGGCAATGACGTGGGCTTTTGCCAAATCGACAACGTGAATGTAATCACGAACACAGGTTCCGTCCGGTGTTGGATAATCGTCTCCGAAAACCGATAATTCTTTTCGCAAACCCAATCCAGTTTGAGTGATAAACGGCACTAAATTTTGAGGAACTCCCAAGGGTAATTCCCCAATTTCAGCCGATGGATGTGCTCCAATCGGGTTGAAATAACGCAACAAAATCGCGTTGATATTGGTTACTTTGGCTGTATCTGTAATGATTTCTTCGCCTATTTGCTTTGTATTTCCGTAAGGAGACATTGCAGGTTGAATAGAGGCATTTTCGGTAATTGGCATTTTTTCGGCTTGACCGTAAACGGTGCAAGACGAACTAAAAATGAAGTTGGCTTCGGGTAATTTCTGTAACTCTTGAAGCAAATAAACCAATGTATTGATGTTGTTTTCGTAATACAACAATGGATTTCCAACACTTTCACCAACTGCTTTTGAAGCTGCAAAATGAATAACTCCCGAAATGTCTTGATGCTTTTTGAAAAAATCCTGAACCTTTCCTTTCTCACGCAAATCCAACTTTTCGAAAATTGGCATTTTATTCGTGATGGCAACAATTCCTTTTAAAACTTCTTCTGAAGAATTCGAAAGATCATCAACAATCACTACTTCAAAACCCTGATTTTGCAATTCGACTACGGTATGCGAGCCTATAAAACCTAAACCTCCTGTTACTAGTATTTTCATATTTTTTTATAATGAAAGATTCATCACATCTTTTCGTATACTAAAAAAGATGCGATGAATCGCGTCTCTACGGGAATTATTTTAAAAATTCTAAAACCGAATCTGTAATAAATTTGATTTGTTCATCGTCTAATTCGGTGTGCATTGGCAACGCAATTACTTCTTTCACCAATTGATTTGTTACTGGAAAATCTTCTTCTTTGTAACGAGAATCCAAATACGCTTTTTGCGAATGCAATGGAATTGGATAATAAATGGCGCAAGGAATTCCTTTATTCAACAAATGTTGCATCAAAGCATCTCTATCGGCATCTAAAATTCGCAACACATATTGATGAAAAACGTGACAATCACAAATCTCACAAATACTTGGCGCAATGATATTTTTGTGACCTTCAAAAGCTGCTGTGTATTTTCTAGCCGCATTTTGACGCGCTGCATTGTATTGGTCTAACAATGGCAATTTTGCATTCAAAACCGCAGCCTGAATACTGTCTAATCTTGAATTTACACCTACCACATCGTGATGATAACGCTCATACATTCCGTGGTTAACAATTCCTCGAATAGTGTGTGCCAATGCATCATCATTAGTAAAAATCGCTCCACCATCACCATAACATCCTAAGTTTTTAGAAGGAAAAAACGAAGTCGCTCCAACATTACCAATCACTCCCGCTTTCTTTTTAGTTCCATCCGAAAACTTGCAATTGGCTCCAATCGCTTGTGCATTATCTTCAATTACATACAAGTTATGTTCTTTTGCAATAGCCATAATCGCTTCCATATTGGCGGCACGACCAAACAAATGTACGGGCACAATGGCTTTGGTTTTTGGTGTAATCGCTTTTTTGATGGCTTCTAAAGAAATGTTCATATTAAACATATCTACATCGACCAAAACGGGTGTGAGTTGCAACAAAGCAATCACTTCGACAGTAGCGGCAAAGGTAAAATCGGCAGTAATCACCTCATCACCTGGCTTTAAACCCAATCCCATCATTGCAATTTGCAAAGCATCGGTTCCGTTGGCGCAAGGAATTACGTGTTTTACATCGAGATATTCTTCTAGATTTTTTTGAAATTGGTGAACTTGTGGTCCATTAATGTAAGTGTTGGTGTCAAGAACTTCTTGAATTGAAGTGTTTACGGTGTCTTTAATTTTATCGTATTGACTTTTTAGGTCAACCATTTGCAATTTTTTCATCTAATCTTTTGTTTAAAGTTCATTTAAAACAAAATTCACCAAACTTCGCAAAGCTTAGCCTGTTTTAAATTCACAACAAAAATAGGGATTTTAAGAGAATGATTTTATAGATAATTAAAAGAAAACGTATTTTTGCCACAGAAATTTTTTGATATGCTTTTTATCTACAACCTAATCGTTCAAATTGCGAATTTTTCATTGAAAATCATCGCTTTATTCAGTCCAAAAATCAAACTTTTTGTCGAAGGTCGCAAACCTGTTTTCGAAATTTTGACAGCCAAAATAAAACCAAACGACAAAACCATTTGGTTTCACGCCGCTTCTTTGGGCGAATACGAACAAGGATTGCCTGTAATCGAAAAAATAAAAGAGAAATTTCCCCAACACAAAATCGTCATTACTTTTTTCTCGCCTTCGGGTTATGAAGTTAGGAAAAACAACGCTGTTGCCGATGTTACAGTTTACTTGCCTTTGGATACCAAAAAAAATGCGCAACAATTTTTGAAACTGGTTCATCCCGAAATAGCATTCTTCATCAAATATGAATATTGGCCCAATTATTTGAATGAACTTAAAAAACTCGAAACTCCAACTTATTTAATCTCCGGGATTTTTAGAGAAAACCAAATGTTCTTCAAATGGTATGGCGGATTTTATAGAAAAGCACTAGAAACATTCACTTACTTTTTTGTGCAAAACGAAAGCTCTAAAAAACTATTATTGCAATTAGGCAAAACCAATGTTGCCATTTCGGGAGACACGCGTTTTGACCGAGTGGCTACAATTTTAGAAAAAGACAATACTTTAGATTTTATTGAAACATTCAAAAACGATACTTTGACTATTGTTGTGGGAAGTTCGTGGCCAAAAGACGAAAGTTTATTGGTAGATTATATCAATCAAACGTCTGAAAAAGTCAAGTTTATCATTGCTCCACACAACATTAAAAGCGAACAAATTCAAGAGTTAAAAAATTCTATTTCTAAAAAAGTAGTTTTATTTTCTGAAGTAGGGACAGGTCGCGACCTGTCCCTACAAGATTTTGATGTTTTCATCATCGATACCATCGGAATTCTAACCAAGATTTACAGTTATGCCGACATTGCTTATGTGGGCGGAGGTTTTGGCAATCCTGGTGTTCATAACATCTTAGAACCTGCTACTTTTGGCGTTCCGATTGTTATTGGTTCCAATTTCAGCCATTTTGCCGAAGCAACAGCTTTAGTAAATATGGAAGGTTGTATTTCTATTACCAATAAAAATGAACTTTCTGATGCTTTTTCGAATTTAATTAGAAACGACGACATTCGACACGAAAAAGGGCATATTTGCAGCACTTTCGTGCAAATGAACAAAGGCGCAACAGCGATTATTTTAAAACATATTTCCGCAGATTGAATATAATTACCCTTAAATCAAAATACTATGAAACTATTAAAATTGCTCTTATTATTATTTGTCATTCAAATTAAAGCCCAACAAGGCGGTATGTGGATTCCTTCGCTACTTCAAGGAATGAATGAAAAAGAAATGAAAAGTTTAGGGATGAAAATGTCCATAAAAGACATTTATGATGTGAATCAATCCAGTTTGAAAGATGCTGTCCCTCATTTTAACGGAGGTTGTACTTCGGAAGTTATTTCTCCAAAAGGGTTAATTTTGACCAATCACCATTGCGGTTTTGATGCCATTCAAAACCATTCAACAGTAGATCATGATTATTTGACCAATGGTTTTTGGGCTTATAAAATGGAAGAGGAATTACCCAATGAAAATTTAGTGGTGACTTTCATCGTAAGAATTGAAGATGTTACTACAAAAGTTTTGGAAGGTACCGCAAGTTTGACTTCGGAAGCTGAAAAACAAAAGAAAATTCAAGACAATATCTCGATTTTGAGCAATTCATTGCCAAAAGAAAGTTGGCAAGAAAATAAAATTAGAACCTTTTTCGAAGGCAACCAATATATGCTTTTTGTCACCGAAACTTTTAAAGATGTTCGATTGGTAGGAGCACCGCCATCCTCCATTGGGAAATTCGGAAACGACACTGACAATTGGGTTTGGCCGAGACATACTGGAGATTTTTCTTTATTTAGAATCTATGCTGACAAAAATAATCGCCCTGCAACATATTCAAAAGATAACGTTCCTTATACACCAAAACACTTCTTGCCAATTTCTTTGGATGGTGTAAAAGAAGATGATTTTACAATGGTTTTTGGTTATCCCGGAACAACGAATGAATATTTGCCTGCTGTTGCCATTGCGCAAATTGCTAACGAATTGAATCCTGCCAAAATCGAAATTCGAGATCAAGCCCTGAAAGTCGCCGACGGATTTATGCGGAAAAGACAATGCCATCAAAATTCAATATGCCTCAAAATATGCCCGTATTGCTAATTATTGGAAGAAATGGATTGGAGAAACACAAGGATTGAAAAAATCGGATGCTGTTGCCATCAAAAGAAATCAAGAAATTGTCTTTCAAGAAAAGGTTGTGAAAGCAGGAAAACAAGCTGAATATGGTAATTTACTTTCCGATTTCGAAAAGAATTATACTGAAATTGCTCTTTATGCTTTGGCAAGAGATTATTTTTCGGAAGTAGCACTAAGAAACACCGAACTTTTAAGTGTTGGTTTTAAATTATATCAATTAGAACAAGTTTACAATGCTAAAGGAGAACAAGCATTTACCGATAGAAAAAATAATTTAATAGCTAGTTTGCCCGATTTCTATAAAGATTTCAACCCTAATGTGGACCAACAAGTTTTTGAAAAATTAATTTATTTGTATACCACAAAAGTGCCAAAGGAATTTTTACCCACAAATTTATCGAATATAAATGCAGCCAATTTGGCAACAGAAATTTACGGACAATCGAAATTAGTGAATTATAACAGTTTAAAAGAATTGCTTTCGGGCGATTCGAAAACGGTTTTAGCCAATTTAAATGCAGACAAAGGCTTTCAAATACTAAAAAGCATGGCTGATAAATACCTAAAAGACGTTAATCCAAAATATGAAGAAATCAATATGAGGATTACGGCTTTACAGCGAACCTATATGAAAGCGCAATTGGAATTAAATAAAGACGCAAGGCTATTTCCTGATGCCAATGGTACATTAAGAGTTACTTATGGGAAAGTGAAAGGATATGCGCCGAAAGACGCTACTTTGTACACTCCTGTAACTTATTTGGACGGCGTTATGGAAAAATATATCCCGGGTGATTACGAATTTGATGTTCCTGCTAAATTAATTGATTTGTATAAAACCAAAAACTACGGTTCGTATGGTGAAAACGGTAAGATGCCGGTTTGTTTTATAGGCACAAATCACACTACTGGAGGCAATTCAGGAAGCCCTGCAATTGACTCTAAAGGGAATTTAATAGGACTTAATTTCGACAGAGTTTGGGAAGGAACGATGAGCGATATTTATTATGATCCGAGTATTTGCCGAAATGTTATGGTAGATGCACGCTATATTCTGTTTATTATAGACAAATATGCAGGTGCAAAAAACATAATAAATGAACTAAAATTAGTTCATCCAAAAAAATAAAACTCAGAAGAAATACCACTCAAAAGTGGATAAAAAAAGAGTTCAATTAGAATGTTGATTATTTATTAAGTATTTATTTATAAAGTCAAATTAGTTGTAATTCCATCTCAAGTTTTTGAAAGAAAAAAAATATTTTAAAAAAATAATGAAAAAATATTTTAACTATTAAAAAATTTATATCTTTGCCCCGAATTAATAATTAACCTTTTATAATTAAGTAAGATGAAAAAAGTACTTTTAAGTTTAGCCGTTGTTGCTGTTTTGACTGTTGTATCATGTAAAAAAGCTGAAGAAGCTCCTGCTGCTGAAGCTGTAGACACTACTGCTGTAGCTGTTGATACTACTGCTGTTGTAGCTGATACTACTGCTGTTGTAGCTGACACAACTGCTGTTGCTCCAGAAGCTCCAGCTGCTGAGTAATTCTAAATTACAGAAAAAAATAAGCTACGCATTGCGTGGCTTTTTTTTGCCTTAAACTCAAAAATTTTGTTTTAGCTTTTAAATATTACTTTAGAAAGCTATTGGAATTTTCGAAAAAAAAAGAAAGCCATACACGGAAAAGTGCTATGGCCTTTTTTGTTAAATAAAATCTTTTTAATTTTCTTAAAAACCCATTAATCTGATTTCGATTTTACTTGTATAAATCGTGAATTCATAAAAAATAAAAAACCGCAAAGAATTAAAAATTAAGTCTTTACGGTTTACTTAAGTACTCAGAGCGGGAGTACACAGTACTCAATTTGGCATTTTTCAAAACCGCCCAAAAACTCTAATAAAATAATAAAAACCCATTTTAACTCAATAATAACGAAGGATTTAAAACATTTTACGTTATCGAATGAAAATGAATAAAATCTAATAACATCTTAAAAATGTTGGGCAATGGTTGGGCAACTTTGTAAAACATATTATTTAATTTGATACCTTTGAATTGTTCAACAGTTCAATAGTTCAAAAATGGCAACAGTTCAATTTAGATTAAGAAGTAAGGCAAACAAAAACGTGTCTATAAAAGCTCGAGTATCATTAGGGCGTGGTAATGATATAGAATTGAGTACGGGATTTACTATAAACCCAAAAGACTGGAGCAAAGACACCGACCGCCCCAAACAAAACACCGCCGAAAACAAACTAATTTTTAACAATCTCAAAAAATTAGACTCTTTCATTTTTGAAAACCTCAACAAAGATTTAGGCAAAGGCGTAATTATAGACGCCTACTGGCTCGAAGCAAAAATAAAAGAGTGTTTTGATCGAGTTGAGAAAGTAGATACTGGTTTAGTCTTAAATCATACTCAGTACATTATCGACAATGCAAACACCCGCAAAGTGATAGGGCGCAATAAATTAGGATTGTCACTAAGTAGAGTAAAAAGTTATAACACTTTCAAAAACCTTTTTGAAAATTATCAAACTGTTATCAAAAAACAAGTTCACTTTTTAGACATTAACAAAACCTTTGTTGACAAGTTCACAAACTGGCTCGTTAATACGAAAGGGTATTCAATGAATTATGCGGGAAAACAAATTGACAATTTAAAAACTGTTTGCCTCGATGCTGAAAAATTAGACATTCCAACAAACCCGTTTATTAATCAAATACAGGGATTTTCTGAAAATGATGAGGATCGATTTATACAAACTTTATCATTCGTGGAGCTGGAGCAAATACGTACCGCCGAAATAACAAAACCCGAATTATTGAACGCCCGTAACTGGTTATTGATTGGGTGCGAAATAGGACAAAGACAGTCCGACCTTATGAATATCACATACGAAAACATTAGATATAAGGGCGGGAATATGTACTTAGATATAATCCAACAGAAAACAAATAAAAACGTTACCATTGGCATAATTGCGCCCCACGTTAAGGACATTTTAGAAAATGACTTCCCGCATAAAATTAGCAGTCAAAAACTAAATACCTACATCAAAAAAGTTTGTGAAACTGCAAAAATTAATGAAATAGTTGAGGGTAGAAAGTTAATCGTAACCAAAACAGGCAAACGAATTTTAAACAATAAAGGCAAATATATTGACGAAAGTATAAAACGCAAAAAGTTAGATTTTTATCATAAACACGAATTAATAACCTCGCATTCGTTTAGACGTTCCTTTGCTACTAATTACTATAAAAAAATACCGACCGCCGTGTTAATTGGAATAACTGGACACAGTAAAGAATCTTTGTTTTTATCATACATAAACCAAAGGGAAGACAAAGACACAAACGCTGATTTATTTATGAAATTTTATGAAGACCTAAACAAGGACAAACCCGCTCAAATGGTTTTGTTACCTAACGGCACAAATGAATAAAACAGTAAAACCCTTTAAAAAATAATATTATGGACGTAGTACCAATAAACTATTCTCTAACTGAAAAAAGACTTATGGAAGCCAATAAGATTTTAAAAGAACATCTGAAAGACCAATATTACACCGTTGATCTGCAACAAAAAATAATTGAAAGACTTAAAAACGAAATTATAAACTTGAAGATTTCAAACTCAGTAGAAAGTAAAAAAGTATCAAGACCTAAACATTTGAAAATAGTTTAATTAAAATAAATATTATGAAGAATAATTGGAAACAAATTTTGGTAATAGGATTAATAATTTTTTCTTTAATAGGGGTAATTTATTATGATAATGATAAAGAAGAACCTCAAAAAGTGATGTCTAAAAAAGAAATCGAAGAAAATAAATATATTTTAGTCGATGCTGAATTAGATAATAATCAAGAGAAAATTACACTTTTATCATTTATTAAAAATACACCCAAAGACTCTATAAATATAGTAATTAGGGAGTATTTAATGGAAACGGAATATGATGTAGATTTTGAAAAATCTATTGAAAAAGTAGCCAAAAAATATTCAATTTCTTCAAAAAAAGTAGCAAGTATTGTTTTTAGCTATAAATATGAAATGCTAACAAAAGAAGACATCACAGATGAATTTATTGAAACCGAAAGTAATTATCAACAATCAACATCGGGACCAGATGGATATAGTGACCGCTATTAAAATAAAAGTAGTTCAAAAAGTTACAGGCAATAAAAACAATGTTCAAATGGATTTTATAAATATCAACAATATAAACTCGCCATATTCAAATAATGAAGTTTATAAATCAATTAAATATATTTTAAAAACCGAAGCCGATCCTTTTAAAAGATTGTCTTTGATATCACACTTTGTTCAACATATTTCAGACGAAAATTTATTAATATCTACAATAAAACTTTTTGAAGGAATTGATTTTTTAACCAACAAGTTAGAAACAACAAATATTACCATTATGGATAATATTGAGTATAGTGGTGTACAAAAGATAAAAATTACTGCCATAACGCACTCTCTAATTTTATCGAATGAAATTAACATAAAATATTTTAGTTCTGTTATTCAAGTTTCAAAAATTCCTGAATTAATATTAATACTTAACAATGGAATTATTGAGCATAACTCTACAGAAATTGAAGAATGGATAAAACGAAATACTTTTAAATCGGTTGCCGATACGCTTATTGAGTTACCCGTTTTAAGAGATACAGAAAACGAAATAAAGAAATTAATTCAATCACTGAATGAAATTGATTATTTAAATGAAACAGATACATTTTCAAATGATATAAAATATTTAAATACCATTAAAAATAATCTATTTGAACAAATACCCCTATCAACTCCCGCCCACGAAAACGAGGAAAATAAAATGTATTTCAAAGTAGGATTACTTTTTGCTCAAAAAAAAATATTTTCAAAAATAGTTGTTATTGATAAGTTAAAAAATACAAAGTACTGTTACATAGATGAGGTTTTTGATAATCCAAGTCAGTTATCAAAACGCCTAAATTTAACCCGCCAATACATCAATGACAGTTTTAATAATGCAGATACTAAACATAATATTTTTAAGAACTTGAAACAATTAAAAAACATAATTGATTATTGTAACAAAAATACGATAACTATTGATCCTGAATTTTTAAATAAATACTCGACATTAGTCGAAAATAAACAATAAAAAATACCTGCACCAATTCCCGCACAAGTGCAATAATAAGGTGCTAATCAATTTGATAGAATTTCGCAAAGTGAAACAATAAAAACACTTTGTAAAATGGAAGCAATACAAATCATTACTACACCAAATGAATTTAAAAAAGAAATCGTAAACGAGGTTAAAATCCATTTAGACGACTTTCTAAAAAACTTCAAACCACCAACACAAAAAGAATATTTAACCCGATCAGACGTGGCTAAAATGTTTTCGGTGGATATCTCGACTATTTCCAACTGGCAAAAAACAGGCAAATTAAACCCTCTCGCAATTTCGGGAAGGATTTATTTTTTACGTTCTGAAGTTGAGGCAAGTTTGAAACCTATAAACGTTTAAATTATGGGCCCAACAGGAAACAACAAAACAGCAGATTACCACCGACACATTTACAAGGTTTCAAAAAAAGTAAAATCTTATACTATTTATGAACTTGTAGAACTTCCAAAAGGTTTAAACTTTTTATCGGACTTTTTGAGAATAGAACCGTATCAGGGCAAATCGCAAACCAAAGGCGTTTCTATATGCTCCCGTTTAAGAACTACTACAAGTTGGACAACTTCATTAGAAGTTACAGGATTACGACCTACTGAAACAAAAGGAGTTTATTACGGCGATAGATTAAGAAATAATATTAAAAACTTACTGATTTTTCAATTTTTGGAAACAAAAGACGGCCTATTTGGAGAGCCTGAAATAAGGTTAAATATAGATGTGTTCCCTAACTTCTATCCGCATAATAAAACAATACTCCAGAATATTATTAGCACCTACAAAACAAACTAAAAGAGCATAAAAAAAACGAGAGTTGTTCAGGCTCTCGTTTATACTTTGTTCAAAAGTTCAGTTTTCAACAGGCAATGTAAAAAACCTCAACAAAGATAATCAATTGATTGACTTCATAAAAATAATAATTAAGGAAATGCACCCCTCTACTTTAGAGGTCAATCCCTTATTAGATTTTTACGATACCATTAACCTAACCACCGGACAAATGAAAACCACAAACAGGAACGGCAACAAGGTAACACCATCAAAAAACGCATCATATAAAGGTTTGGAGTTTAAAATTTATGATACTGGAACGATAACCCTTTCCGGGAGTTTACATAAGTACTGGAATGACGGAGCGCACAATTACAATGACTTTAATAATGAGGCGGTTTTGTTTGTTTTGAGTGACCTAAATACAAAATTCGATATTGACCCAAACAAATGTATTTTGAAGTGTTTAGAGGTAGGAATTAATATTATCCCGCCAATCCCAACGAATGAGATTTTAGACAATTGTTTACTTCACAAAACAAAACCTTTCGAATATCAAATAAATTCAGACGAGGGGAAATATAAACAGGTACAGCTCTCTCAATACATTATCAAAATTTACAATAAAGCATTACACTACAAATCAAAAGGGTTTAAGATTAAAACCGAGATAATGCGTTTTGAGATTAAATATACTAAAATGCAAAAACTTAATGAGAAAGGCATTTTTAGCTTACAGGATTTAATTAATTACGGTTTGCAAAACTTCAAAAATGAAATTTTGAATGAATGGAAAAATGTATTGTATTATGATAACACTATCCAAATTGACCCTTTAACCACAAAATTAAAAAAGGCAGTTTTAGAATATGCAAACCCAAATTACTGGACTGGATTACTGGCAAACAGCCAAAACAAAAACTTTACCTATCACAAGAACCAATTAAAAAAAATCATTGAAAAAAACTCAAACAAAATCCAGGATTTAACCTCCGAAATAATAAGCAAAAAGATTGATTTTTTAAATAGTAAGACTATCCAAATTGACCCTTTAACTATACCGTCAAAAAGGATAGTATTGAATTATGAAGATGAGGTAAAAAAACACCTTTGTAAAGTAACCGGTTTAAATATTTCGATGCAAAAAGAAAACAGTATTTTACTCTCACATACTGGATTAAAATATTACTATAAAACGGACAAAAGAATCTTTGAACAAATCAAAAGGCGTTACTTATCAAAAATATGGTTTAAATCAGATTTTGAAACTCAAATTAAGGAACTGGCGCACAATATCAGGAACGCAAACAGCAATCAAAAAATCAAACAAAAAAGAATTTATAAACCTCAACAGATTAATTTATTAAATCAATTTATCAAATAAAAAATTACATATTATGAAACTTGTAAATTCAGATCCTTTATTTGATTACTTCATAGATTATTTTCAAGGCATTGAAGTAAAAATAAAGAAAGACAAACTAACCCAGCAGATATATTTTAGCTCCGAAAGTGTAGCGCAATGTCTAGGGTTTAGTAATACCTCAGAAATGGTACAAAGTAATGAAGAGAGTACAAATATATTTTTAGACGGAATAAACAAAGGAGAAGTAATTACGGGGTTTTAAATATTTAATGCGCTACATAAGTATTGTAAAACTGTTATCACTTTAATTATTAAAATTGTATTGTAGTACATTCATAAAAGTATTAAAACTTTATCAAAAAAAAAACCTAAAAATTTAACATCGTGCGCAATTAACCAACCCCACACCCCTAAAAAATTTCGGTTTCCTTTTTTGTCTTTCGCACCTCCATACCCTATACCCTCCCAACTGTTCAGGCATATTACAAATTTCAATTTTTTTCAATGTTGAGGTTTAAAATTTTTATATTGAAATTCCGTAAAGGAATCCTATCTTTATATGAATTTACCTTTTGTGAATAAAACAGTGTTTTGTATTTATGCGCGATAGATTTTATGTATTTTCACTGTTCCATCTACTAAGACACAATTAACTTAAAAAATAGACGAATATGAACAAGGACAACGAGAATACGCCAGACAAGAAACCGCTAACCAGGGGTCAGAGAATATTGCTGGACGTAATGATGAAGCGCAAGAAATCGAAGGAGGCGGAACAGCCAACTTACCTAACGGAAGCGCACCAGAAAAACTCGGAAGCGGTAATGAAGGAAATAGCCGAATCCAAGAAATCGCCAACAGATTGGGAAGAAGAATCCAAGAGACAGAAGTGGAACTCTCAAAACCACTCACTGGACACGAATTAAAAAATGAAAAGGAAATACAAGAAATGGTTAAAGTTTTATATTAAAAAAATAAAATTTTAAGTAATTTTTTAAATGGTTGGGCAATGGTTGGGCAATATAGCAATAAAAAAACCGCAAAGAATTAACAATTAAGTCTTTACGGTTTTGCTAAGTACTCAGAGCGGGACTTGAACCCGCACGAACATTGCTGTTCACTGGATTTTAAGTCCAGCGTGTCTACCAATTTCACCATCCGAGCATTTTACTTTTTGATATTGTATTTAATTGAAAATCAATTAAATCTACTATCTACTAAGCGTATGGTTTTGAGCGAAAAACGGGGCTCGAACCCGCGACCTCGACCTTGGCAAGGTCGCGCTCTACCAACTGAGCTATTTTCGCATTTACATTCTAATAAGAACCCAATACTTGTTCGGTATTGCGGATGCAAATTTAAGACATTAATTCAATTACACAAGCCTTTTTTGTAAAAAATATGCAGACAAAATATAATCTTCTGATTACCTAAACTTTAAATGCAGAGAAACTATTTTTTAGTCAGCATTCTTTTGATTTCATTGAGTTTCATCAAGGCTTCCATTGGCGTAATCGTGTTGATGTCGAGACTCAAAATCTCATCTTTGATTTCTTCCAACAAAGGATCGTCCAGATTGAAGAAACTCATTTGCATATCGTCTTTCGAAGATTTGATTCCACTCAAAGCTTCGCTGGAATGATCTTTCTCTAATTTTTTCAACAGCTTTTGCGCTTTCAGAATCACGATTTGTGGCATTCCCGCCATTTTAGCCACGTGTATTCCAAAACTATGGGCACTACCTCCTTTTACCAGTTTTCGAATAAAAAGCACGGTGTCTTTTAATTCTTTGACTGAAACATTATAATTCTGGATTCTAGGTAATGATTCGCTCATTTCATTCAACTCGTGATAATGCGTTGCAAAAAGCGTTTTCGGTTTCGATGGATGTTCGTGCAAAAACTCGGCGATTGCCCAAGCAATAGAAATTCCGTCATACGTACTGGTTCCCCTTCCGATTTCATCTAGCAATACCAAACTTCTGTCTGAAATATTATTCAAAATGGAAGCTGTTTCGTTCATTTCGACCATAAAAGTAGATTCTCCCATCGAAATATTATCGGAAGCCCCTACTCTAGTGAATATCTTGTCAATAATCCCCATTCTCACGCTGTCTGCTGGGACAAAACTTCCCATTTGAGCCAAGAGCACGATTAAAGCGGTTTGACGCAAAATAGCAGACTTTCCAGACATATTCGGTCCGGTAATCATAATTAGCTGCTGTACTTCTCTATCCAAGAAAACATCATTGGCAATATAAGGTACACCAACAGGCAATTGTTTTTCGATAACGGGATGCCTTCCGTTTTTGATTTCCAGTTCGAATGTTTCGTCGAGTTCTGGACAAATGTATTTATTTTCTATAGCCAATTGCGTAAACGAACACAAACAATCCAATTGCGCCACCAAATTGGCATTCATTTGAACCGGTTTGATGTAAGTCGCAATCCAATTGACCAATTGCTCAAACAACTCGACTTCTATTTTGTGGATTTTTTCTTCGGCACCCAGAATTTTGGTTTCGTATTCTTTTAATTCTTCGGTGATGTAACGTTCGGCACTCACTAAAGTTTGTTTCCGAATCCACTCGGTTGGCACTTTGTCTTTATGCGTGTTTCGAACTTCGATATAATACCCAAAAACATTGTTGAAGGAAATTTTCAAAGAAGAAATTCCTGTTCTTTCGGATTCTCTTTTTTCGATTCCTTCCAAGAATTCTTTACCAGAAGTGGAAATGGCTCTCAATTCGTCTAACTCGGCATTGATTCCCTTGGCAATAGCATTTCCTTTGGCCACAGCCACGGGCGCATCTTGATTCAAAACCGTTTTAATTTTTTCACGCAACAAATCGCAACTGTGCAGGCTGTCTCCAATGACTTTCACGGCTTCTTGCGGACTTTGCAAAGCCAAAATTTTTATTGGAATAATAGCATCCAACGATTCTTTAAGATAAACCACTTCACGAGGCGACACTTTTCCGGCAGCAATTTTCGAAATCAAACGTTCTAAATCGGAAATTTGTTTGATTTGTTTTTGAATATTTTTCAAAACCTCTTGATTCTCTTTCAAATACGAAACCACTTGATGGCGACCTCGTATTTTATTGGCATCTTTCAAAGGCAAAGCCAACCAACGTTTGAGCAAACGACCACCCATTGGCGAAAGCGTTTTATCAATAACATCCAAAAGCGTCACTGCGTTCGGGTTGTAACTGTGATACAATTCGAGGTTTCGAATCGTGAATCGATCCATCCAAACATACGCATCTTCGGCAATACGTTGAATCGCCGTGATATGTTGCACTTTATTATGTTGCGTTTCGGACAAATAATATAAAATGGCTCCCGAAGCAATGATTCCTTCTTTCAATTCTTCGATTCCAAAACCTTTGAGGGAAACCGTTTGGAAATGTTTAGTCAAGATTTCGAAAGCATAATCTTCTTTGTAAATCCAGTCTTCGAGATAAAAACTGTGGTAATCATCACCGAAAGTTTCTCGGAAATCATTTTTATTGTTTTTGGGAACTAGAACTTCGCTTGGATTAAAGTTCTGCAACAACTTATCTACATATTCGGCATTTCCTTGTGCCGTGAGAAATTCACCGGTAGACACATCCAAAAATGAAATTCCGATAGATTTATTGGCAAAGTAAATGGCCGCCAAGAAATTGTTCGTTTTCGATTGCAAAACCTCGTCATTCATCGAAACTCCGGGAGTGACTAATTCCGTAACGCCACGTTTCACGATGGTTTTGGTCATTTTTGGATCTTCAAGTTGGTCGCAAATAGCAACACGAAGTCCCGCTTTGACTAATTTTGGCAAATAGGTATTAATGGAATGATGTGGAAAACCCGCCAAAGCAGTTTCGGTTTCGGAACCTGCGCCGCGTTTGGTCAATGTTATCCCAAGGATTTTGGAAGCACGAATGGCATCTTCGCCAAATGTTTCATAAAAATCTCCAACTCTAAACAACAAACAAGCATCAGGATATTTCCTTTTGATTTCGTTGTATTGCTTCATTAAAGGCGTTTCCTTGACCACTTTTTCTTTTGACGACAAAATGTATTTGATTTAATTTAACAGAAAGCGAATTTATAGATTTTATAGCGAATAAAGAAGACTCTAGAAATTTAAAATATATTTAAGATAAATTTAGTAATGGTTTTCAAATTTTTCTATAAATTTGTCATTCAATTTTAAAATAAAATTAACAATGAAAAAATTAATTACTCTTTCAATAGCACTTTTGGCATTTACTTTTTCTAATGCACAAGAGACATCAAAAAAAACAAAAACTACAAAAAAGACAACTGTATCAACTCCTGCTATGCCTAAAGTAGAAGGCGCTGGAATGGTTTTCGTAACTGAAACTATTGATTACGGCACAATTGCACACAATGCTGATGGAAAACGCGAATTCGTTTTTGTTAATAATGGTAACAAACCATTAATAATAACAAATACACAAGCCACTTGCGGTTGTACTATTCCATCGTATCCAAAAGAACCAATTGCTCCAGGTGCAAAAGGAGTTATCGGAGTAAAATACGCAACGGATAGAATTGGCGCTTTTACTAAAGCCATAACAATTACCTCAAATGCAACGGGAACTCCTTCGAAAACACTTACTATAAAAGGTACTGTTTTGGCTGCTGATGCTCCAAAAAGCTAAATTTTAAACTAATTATATGAAAAGCTTCCTCCATTTGGAAGCTTTTTTTATTTAAATACACTTCCAAAACCTATGAGAAAGCTAGAAAACAGCGAACTCGATCGAAAATCTATTGCAGATTTTAAACAATCCGAAAAAACTCCAATCATCATAGTTCTGGATGACATTCGCAGTTTGCACAATATTGGTTCCGTATTTAGAACAGCAGATGCTTTCTTGGTTGAAAAAATATATTTGTGTGGTATAACAGCCACTCCACCCAACAAGGAAATTCACAAAACTGCTTTAGGCGCAACCGAAACTGTAGCTTGGGAACATTATAAAGACGTCCTTGACGTTATTCAAAATCTGAAAGACGAAAAAGTCACCGTATTGGCAATCGAACAAGTGGAAAGCGCTATTTTTCTTCAGGATTTTAAAATTGAAAAAGACAAAAAATACGCTTTGGTTTTTGGCAACGAAGTGTTTGGAGTCTCACAAAAAGCAGTTGAATTGTGTGATGGTTGTATCGAAATTCCACAATTAGGAACCAAACATTCCTTAAACATTTCGGTAAGTGCCGGAATTGTAGTTTGGGATTTATTCCAAAAAATGAAATGGAATTTGTAGATTTGTTAAAAATTGCATTTTCCCTATTTTTTTCTCGATTATTTTATGAAAAAATCACTCCTTCTCGTTTTACTATTATCTCATTTTTTTGGCTACACCCAATATACTGCAATTCCAGATGCGAATTTTGAGAAAGCGTTGATTGGCTTAGGAATTGATAGCGGAGCTGTAGATGGAAAAGTACTTACAGCTAACGTGAGTGGAATTACTAATTTAGATGTTTCAAAGAAAGCTATTACTAATCTATCAGGAATACAGGATTTTACATCATTAGAATATTTACTTTGCATTGATAATCAATTAACTAGTTTAGACGTTATTAAAAACACAGCTTTGATCAGATTAAGTTGTAATCAAAATCAATTAACCAGTCTGGATGTTACCAAAAATACAAATTTGGATCATTTAAGCTGTAGCGATAATTATATAATTAGTATAGATGTTACTAAAAATACGGCTTTAACTCTTTTAAACTGTTCTACTAATCAAATAATTAGTTTTGATGTTACTAAAAATACTGCTTTAACACTTTTAGATTGTAGTAATAATCAAATAACAAGTTTGGATGTGACCAAAAATACGGCTTTAACTCATTTAAACTGTTTTACTAATCAAATAAGTAGTTTGGATGTTACTAAAAATACGGCTTTAACTTTTTTAAGCTGTTCTACTAATCAAATAAGTAGTTTGGATGTTACTAAAAATACTGCATTAACTCTTTTAGATTGTAGTAATAATCAAATAACAAGTTTGGATGTCACCAAAAATACGGCTTTAACTTTTTTAAGCTGTTTTAATATTAAAATAAACAGTTTAGATGTTTCTAAAAACATAGCTTTGACTGATTTATTTTCCAGCAAAAATCAATTAACTATTTTAGATGTTTCAAAAAACACCTTATTAAATGTTTTAAATTGTTCTGATAATAAAATAACGATTTTAGATGTTTCTACAAATACGAATCTATCAACAATAGCGTGTTCTTCAAATAATTTAACATTTCTAAATTTAAAAAACGGAAATAATACAAAAATCCTAAGTCCTTATTTTATAAACAACCCAAATCTAAGTTGCATTCAAGTTGACAATAAAGCGTATTCAGATGCCAATTGGTCAACTAAAAAAGACGCCACAGCCAGTTATTCTGAAAATTGCAGCAAAACTACTGCTCCTATAGCTCCCCCGGTAATCACCGCAACAGGAAATCAAATCTATTGTTCAGGAACTTCTTTGAAAATTGTCGAAACCATTTCTATTACAAATGATCCTGCTGAACCCGACACAGATGCTATTTATATTCAGATATCTTCGGGTTATATCAACGGTCAAGACCAATTAATTCTTGCTAATCCAACTGCACATCCAAACATTACAACAAGTTGGGATGCAACAGCAGGAAAACTAAAATTATACAGTCCATTGGGTACAAAAATTCTTTATACAGACTTTGTATCCGCCATACAAGATGTCGAATTTAGCAATTCATCAATTTCACCATCAGGAATACGAAACTTTTCCATCACAATTGGCCAAGCCAATTATCTTCCATCCACTGGACATTATTATCAATATATCCCAAATATAGGTATTACTTGGACAAACGCAAAAACAGCCGCAGAAGCACTCAATTATTACGGATTAAAAGGGTATTTAGCCACGATTATGGCAGCAGACGAAGCCCAAATCTCAGGTGAACAGGCCCAAGGAGCCGGATGGATTGGCGGAACTGATGCTGCCAAAGAAGGAGAATGGAGATGGGTTACAGGTCCAGAAGGTCTTGCCAATGGCGGAACGGGAATTGTTTTTTGGAATGGAACAGGTAATGGGTCAACCCCAAATTATGCCAAATGGAATACAGGAGAACCCAATCAATTTAATGGCTTAGAAGAAGACTATGCACATATTACTGCTCCAGGTGTAGGGATAACAGGCTCTTGGAATGATTTACCTGTAAATAGTAATCCAAATGGCGATTACCAAGCAAAAGGTTTTATCGTAGAATTTGGTGGAATGCCCGGAGATCCAACTCTTCAAATATCAGCAAGTACAACAATAACAATTCCCAAAATAACAAGCACAACTCCAAATTCCATTTGCGGCTCAGGAGTTATTACCCTTCAAGCAACGGCAACTGACGGCGCCGTGGATTGGTATGCCACACCAACTGGAGGAACATCACTATTTACAGGAAATTCATATACAACTCCATCTCTTACCACTACAACTTCTTATTATGTTGATGCCTCAAATGGAAGTTGCCCAAATGGTCCAAGAACAGAAATTATCGCTACTATAAAAGTTTTGCCTAGTTTACCTCAAATAGCAATATCTTCTACAAGCCCCGTTTTATATTGCCTGAATGCACCTGCAATTCCTTTGGCCGCAACTGCATCTACAGATTGCACTTTAAATTGGTACACTTTGCCATCTGGAGGAGTTGCTTCAGCTACAAGTCCTACACCCATTACAACAGTTGCAGGTTCCACGACTTATTATGTAAGCCAAACAAACACAGTAAACGGTTGTGAAAGTCCTCGGGCAGCAATCATAGTAACTGTAAATCCATTGCCTACTGCACCAATTGTGAGTAATGTAAACTATTGTAATAATGAAATTGCTGTGCCTTTAACAGCAACAGCTTCTGCAAATTGTACTCTAAATTGGTACACAACAGCTACAGGAGGCACACCAAGCGCAACAAGTCCAATTCCCTCAACAGCAACAGTAGGTTCAACAAGTTATTATGTGAGTCAAACCATAACTTCCACAGGTTGCGAAGGACCAAGAGCTGAAATCATTGTAACTGTGAATCCATCACCGACGGCTCCAATAGTAAGTAATATCGACTATTGTCATAATGAAATTGCAATTCCTCTAACGGCAACCTCTTCGGCAAATTGCACTCTTAATTGGTACACAACCCCAACAGGCGGGACATCAAGTCCAACAAGCCCTACTCCATCGACAGCAACTGTGGGAACAATAAAATACTATGTAAGTCAAACCATAACAGCTACTGGATGTGAAGGCCCAAGAGCTGAAATCATAGTGACTACAAATCCATTGCCTGTTGTAAACGATGTTACTATTATCCAATGTGATAGCGACTTAATTGTAGATGGAAAGACATTATTCAATTTAACCGTAAATAATAATGCAATTTCTGCCAATTCTGCCAATGAAAATTTCACTTATTACACTTCGTTAAACGGAGCAAATAATGCCGTTCCAGCTGATTTAATTGCAAATGATTTGGCTTTTGAAAACACAACTCCAACATTAATGGACATTTGGTCGAGAGTCAGTAACAAAATAACTGGCTGTTCCAGTGTTGCCAAAATCACTTTGAAAGTTCCCGCTACCAACATTAATCCAAACTACAAAATACCGTTTTCACCCGTTTGCGATGATTTTTTAGATGCCAATGGAAATAATACTGCTAACAATGATAAACGTGACGGCATTACCACTTTTGATTTCTCTGCAACAAAAGCGATTATATTAGCCCAATTACCAACAAATCAAGTGTACAACATTAGTTATTACAAAAACGAATCGGATGCTTTAGCCGAACTTAATGTAATAACCGATATTTCAAATTACAGAAACATAGGTTATCCCAATTCGCAAGATATTTGGATACGTATCGATAGCGATTTGGATAATGCTTGTTATGGTTTAGGACCGTATTTGACTTTAAATGTTGAAGCTTTACCTGTTGCCAATGCCGTAGTAATTCCTAGACAATGCGACGATAACAACGATGGAATATTTACATTCAATACTTCTTCGCTTGAATCTGATTTATTAAAAGGACAAACCAACGTAACAGTTACCTATTTCGACCAAGCCAATAATCCTTTGAAAGATGTCAATGGAGTTTCGATTACAAGTCCATTTCCTGCTAATTTCACAACAACTTCACAAACCATTAAAGCGGTTGTAACCAATAACACTCCGCAACTGTGTTTGGATGAAGTCGCCATAACATTTATAGTAGATGTTTCTCCACAAGCATTTTCTGTTCCTTCCACCCTCACAACAGCGTGTGATGATGAATTAGATCCAATCAATCAAGACGGAAAATTTGCATTTGACACCTCAACATTCGAAACCACGATTCTGGGCGGACAAACGGGAATGATTGTCAAATATTACGATCAGAATAATGTGCTTTTGCCAAGTCCATTGCCCAACCCATTCTTGACCAATACTCAAAATATTACTGTTAATGTTCAAAATCCATTAAACACAATTTGCTCAGCATCGACGACATTAAATTTTGTTGTCAATCCCGTTCCAAATATCGACTTGAATTTGGACGGCCTTGACAATGAATTGGTTTGTCAAAATATTCCTTCCTTTTTTATAACCCTGAATGCAGGAATAACCGACGGTTCGCCAACCATTGATTACGATTATATTTGGACAAAAGACGGACAAATTGTAGGGGCAAATTCACCAACATTAGACGTAAATTCTGTGGGAGATTACACCGTTGAAGTCATCAATAATTCGGGCTGTAGCAGAATTAGAACAATTACTGTCACTGCATCGAATATCGCAACAATTGTCTCTATTGATGTTGTAGATTTAACCGATGTCAATACTGTGACAGTAAACGTAACCGGACCCGGAAAATACGAATACAGCATTGATGAACCTAATGGATTTTGGCAAGATTCCAATTTTTTCAATAACGTACCCGCTGGAGTTCACGTGGTGTATATCAATGACAAATATGGTTGCGGCCCAGTTCATCAAGAAATTGTAATTGTAGGTGTTCCAAAATTTTTCACGCCAAACGGTGATGGCTATAATGATTATTGGAGTGTAAAAGGAGTGAATCAAACTTATAATTCAAAATCCATAATCTACATTTTTGACAGATACGGAAAACTCCTAAAACAATGGGTTCCATCTTTAAATCAAGGTTGGGATGGCACTTTCAACGGAGTTCCTTTACCCGCAGATGATTATTGGTTCACCCTAAAACTGGAAGACGGTAGAGAAACAAAAGGGCATTTTTCGCTAAAAAGGTAAAATTTTAAGTAATTTTATTTTGAATTTCCTCCAAAATATAAAGATAATCCTCTTGGTTTTCTACAAAATCTCTATCCGAAACATCAATAATCAGAACATTCAAATCGGTTTGAGATTTAATGTAATCTAAGTAGCCACTATTAATTTTATCCAAATAATCGGCTGGAATATTTTGCTCGTAACTTCGCCCTCTTTTTTTGATATTGGCTAATAAACGTTCCGTATTTTGGTATAAATAAATATACAAATCTGGTTTTGGCATTTCTCTGTAAACAATATCGAACAGCGTTTTATACAATCTAAATTCGTCTTCTTGCAGCGTTACTTTGGCAAAAATCAGGGATTTAAAAATATGATAATCGGCTACAATAAAATCCTTGAACAAGTCAAATTGCGCCAAATCATCGGACAATTGTTTGTATCTATCAGCAAGAAAAGACATTTCTAATGGAAAAGCATAGCGATTTTGATCTTCATAAAATTTAGGCAAAAACGGATTGTCGGCAAAACGTTCCAAAACGGTTTTGGCATTAAAATCTTCAGCAATTTTTGTAGTCAACGTAGTTTTTCCTGCGCCAATATTTCCTTCGAAAGCAATATAATTAAACTGTTCCAAAGGAATATTATCCAAAGGATTTTCAAGTTTCTGCACCATCGAGCAAACACTTTCGTCTGGCGAAATTTCGAGTAATTCGGCTACTTTTTTATGAAATATGGGATGAATCCAATTTAAATTCAAATCCAACATGGGTAACAAAACAAAATTCCTGTTTTGCATCAACGGGTGTGGAACTTGAAGTTTTTCAGTATCAATAATTTCTTCATTAAATGCAATCAAATCGATATCGATAATTCTGGATTGGTATTCTAAAGTCATATCCCGAACGCGTCCCAATTGCTTTTCAATATTCAAAATTTTGGTCAAAATGGTATTTGCCGACATAAAAGTATGAACAACCAAAGCACAATTATAAAACGCATCGCTGTCAAAACCCCAAGACGGTGTTTCATACAACTTCGAAATTTTGATAACCGTTCCCACCTCTTGATGAATCAATTGGATGCAATTTTCAATATTTCGAAGACGATTGCCTTGATTGGTTCCTAGCGATAAAACGACCTGATTTTGTGATTTCATATTAAGCACAAATTAACTAAAAATAATTTTAGAATAGTACTATATTTGCCCCCGTGTTGATAACTATTTTTACCGTTTTTTAACTCTAAAATTGTAACACATTGCCCCTTTTTACTACTTATTAAAAAAATATAATTATGAGATTTTTAGGAAATGTATTGGCGACCATAGTTGGGTTGTTCGTTTTTTTGATGCTATTCTTTTTTGGAATAATCTTAATTGCTGCTGTTTTTGGAGGTGATTCCGAAGAAGTATCCGTAAAAAGCGATTCGGTTATCGAATTAAAATTAGAAAATATCAAAAATGATTATGCTGGAAAATACAAAGATCCTTGGGTAACCATCCTCTCTGAAGGTGAAAATGTGGGTCTTTCGGATATTATCAGTGCTATCGAAGCGGCAAAAACCGATAACGACATCAAAGGAATTTCCATCTTGAATAATGAATCTGAATTGGGAATGGCGCAAAGAAAAGCCCTTCGAGATGCTTTGGAAGATTTCAAGAAATCAGGAAAATTTGTAATGGCTTATGCCAATTCGTATTCGCAAAAAGAATACTATTTGAATTCCGTTGCCAATACCGTTTATATTAATCCAGTGGGTGATTTTGATTTCAAAGGATTGTCTGCCGAATTGATGTTTTTCAAAGATTTACAAGAAAAATCAGGTATAAAAATGGAAGTCATTCGCCACGGAAAATATAAAAGTGCTGTCGAGCCTTTCCTTGACAACAAAATGAGCGATGCCAACAGAGAACAAACTGTAGCTTTATTGAATTCGGTTTGGAGTTCCATTTTAGCAGACATTTCAAAAAGTAGAACTATTTCGGTAGCCAAATTAAACGAAATTGCCAGCGGACTTCTAGCAAGAACTCCCGAAATGGCAAAAGCAGAAAAACTAGTCGATGTTGTTGCTTACGAGGATGTGTATCACGATGCTATCCGAAAAAAATTAAAAGTCGATGCCGACGAAGACTACAACAAAATAAGCATTAAGGATTATGCTCGAAAAGTTGCTACCACTTCTGAAAGCAACGGTTCGCAAGATAAAATTGCTGTTATTTATGCTCAGGGAGAAATTATGAGTGGTGAAGGCGACGTCAACACCATTGGCGAAGGCTCGATGAATCGTTCTCTAATTGAAGCTAGAAAAGACAAAAATGTTAAAGCCATCGTACTAAGAATTAATAGTCCAGGTGGAAATGCTTTGACCTCAGATTTGATTTGGAGAGAAATCGAATTGACCAAAAAAGTGAAGCCTGTCGTGGTTTCGATGGGAAATTATGCGGCTTCTGGTGGTTATTACATTGCTTGTAATGCCAACAAAATTTTTGCAGAAAAAAATACTATCACAGGTTCTATAGGCGTTTTTGGAATATTGCCAAATTTCACTCAATTGGCAACAAAAATTGGCATTCACACCGAGCAAGTAAAAACCAATGAAAATGCCTCAGAATACAGTCCGTTTGTGCCAATGGACGAAAAATTCAAAGTCGTTACACTCGAAAGTGTGGAGCATATTTACAAAACATTCGTATCGCACGTTGCCGCAGGACGAAAAATGACTGTAGCACAAGTAGATTCTATTGGGCAAGGTAGAGTTTGGTCGGGTGAACAAGCACTAAAAGTAGGACTTGTTGATAAAATAGGAGGTTTGGATGATGCCATAAAAGAAGCCGCAAGTCTTGCAAAAACAAAAACGTACAGCACGCAAAACTTTCCTGAATACGAAAAAGATATGAATGATATTTTTAATAATTTCCCTTTTGCAAAATCAAAAGAATCATTCATAAAAGAAGAATTAGGCGAAGAAACCTATCGTTTGATGGAGCAATTAAAAAAGGTTCAAGCTCGAAAAGGAGTTCAAGCCATGATGCCTTTTGAAATTACGATTCATTAAAAAAACAATTCTTTTTTAGCTGAAAATCCGTTTAATCAATTGCTTAAACGGATTTTTTGTGATTTATAGTTAAAGTATTCCTTATAAATATCTTCGAAAAAGATACTAGGTTTTAAATAAACTACGTTTGTATAAAAATACTAAGGCATTATTTTTGCACCATTTTTGGCATCTAAAAAATTTAAATTATGACTAAGAAAATTTTAATAACCATAGGAATTGTACTTATACTTTTTATTGGAACTTTATTTGCAACTCCATTCCTTTTTAAAGAGCAGATAAAAGCTAAAATCTCGAAAGCCATCAACGAGAAAGTTGATGCCAAAGTCTCTTTTGCAGACGCTGATTTGAGTTTGTTCAAAGATTTTCCTCACGCGAATGTGACTATCCAAAAATTAGTCATTATCAACAAAGCTCCTTTTGAAGGCGATACTTTGGTTTCCTTGGGCGAATTGAATTTGAAAATGTCCATCAAAGAACTTTTTAAAGGAAAAGAAGAAACGATGAACATTGACGGAATTAGTTCGAAAAATGGGTTAATCAACATTGTTTTCAACAAAGATGGATTGGCCAATTATGATATCGCTTTGAAAAACGACAAAACTAAAGAAGATGGAAAAAGCAATCCTTTGTCGCTAAAAATCCAAGAATACAAAATAGAGAATTTTCAGTTTCGTTATTTCGACGAAAAGTCGAAAATAAAAATGACCATCGACAGTTTAAACCACGAAGGAACTGGAGATTTTGCAGCTCAAAAACTAGATTTAGACACCAAATCTACAGCCAAAATTGTCCTTTCGATGGACAAAATCAATTATATGAAAAATGTTTCTATTAGTTTGGACGCTATTTTGGGAATCGATTTAAAAAACAACAAATATACATTCAAGAAAAACAAAGCTTTAATCAATCAATTGCCCATAGAATTAGATGGATTTATTCAAATGGTTGATGGCGGACAAGAATATGATTTGAAATTCAAGACGCCGACTTCTTCTTTCAAAAACTTCTTGGGACTTATTCCTGCGGCCTATTCTTCGAGTTTGGAAAACGTAAAAACCACGGGCGATTTTACCGTAGCGGGTTTTGCCAAAGGTTTGTATTCGGACACAACCGTTCCGAAATTCAATATTAAAATAGCTTCCAATAACGCTTCTTTTCAATATCCAAATCTTCCAAAATCAGTTCGAAACATTATAATCGACACTAAAATCATAAATGAAACCGGGATTTTGAACGACACTTATGTTAATTTGGATAAGTTATCTTTTGCTATCGACCAAGACGTTTTCAATGCTAAAGCCAATATTAGAAATATCACTAAAAATGCAATCGTCGATGCTGCCTTGAAAGGAACTATCAATTTAGGAAATTTGTCAAAAGCCTATCCTATAAAATTGGACAAACCTTTGTCTGGAATTCTGAAAGCCGATGTGACCACCAAATTCGATATGCAATCGGTAGAAAAAAGTCAATATCAAAACATCAATAATGCGGGGACAATGAGTTTATCAGGTTTCAATTATGCGGATGAAAACGGCAAAACTATGACGATTAGCAATGCGTTGGTTCAATTCAATCCAAGTGAAGTTCATTTGAAACAATTCAACGCAACCACTGGAAAAAGCGACTTGAGCGTGACAGGAGTTTTGGAGAATTTCTATGGATTTATGTTCAGAAATCAAGAATTGAAAGGGGATTTCTTTATGAATTCCAAACAATTGGCCGTTGATGATTTTATGACAACTGGCGAAGAAACCAAAACCGATGCTAAAAAAGCAGAGGCAATGAAGATTCCTGCTTTCTTGAATTGTACGCTTACCGCAAAAGCCAACACGGTTTTATACGATAATCTGACCTTGAAAGATGTTTCGGGAAAACTGATTGTGAAAGATGAAAAAGTCACTTTGCAAAACGTAAAATCTTCCATTTTTGGAGGAACAATTGGTTTGAATGGAGCGGTTTCTACCAAAGGAAAAGTACCCGTTTTCAATATGGATTTAAATTTGAATCAGGTGGATATTGCACAATCGTTCACCCAACTCGATATGTTGAAAAAAATCGCTCCAATTGCTGGAATCATCAATGGAAAACTAAATTCGACCATAAAACTGAACGGAAATCTTGATGCAACAGAACTGACTCCTAACTTGGCAACACTAACGGGAGATTTATTGGGACAATTACTTTCGACAACAGTAAGTGCCGAAAATTCAACTTTGTTAAACGCATTGGGTTCCAATTTGAAGTTCATTGATATGAGCAAAGTCAATCTGAATAATTTGAAAGCTGCTTTAACTTTCAAGGACGGAAAAGTGAATGTAAAACCTTTTGATATAAAATATCAAGACATCAAAGCAACCATTGGCGGAACACACGGTTTTGACCAAAGTATGAATTACAATCTAAAATTTGATGTCCCCGCCAAATATCTCGGAACGGAAGCCAATGCTTTAATAGCAAAATTATCTCCTGCTGATGCTGCAAAACTGCAAAGTATTCCAATTAATGCAATGCTTGTTGGGAATTTTACAAATCCAAAAATCACAACAGACATCAACAGTGCTGTAACAAAATTGACCACTCAGTTAGTAAATCAGCAAAAAGACCGAATGGTAAAACAAGGAACATCGGCATTAACGGATTATCTTAATAAAAACAAGAAACCTAGCGATACCACAAAAACTGCAGCTCCAAAAGAAGACGTAAAAACAAAAGCCACTGATTTGTTGAACGGCTTGTTCAAGAAGAAAAAACCAGCAGAAGAGACTAAAACGCCGTAAATTGTTTGAACCAAAAAAGCCTAAAAGATTTGATACTTTTAGGCTTTGTTTTGTTTCAAACTGACTTATGTTTATGGGCACAAGCGGCGTTACAGATTAAAAGGAATAAATGAAAATCCAACACTTTCAGTCATCAATTCCGCTTGATACAAGATTGCATGTTTGTATTTTCTTTTTACAATGTCAATTACTTTTTCTATAAAGTCTTCTTTTGCGTTTAAACCTAAGATTATGCTTCTCACTGTTTCAGGATTGACTTTGTGTCTTCCCGTTCCAGATTTGACTAAACGTATTTCAAATTCTTTTTCCCAAAGATTTAGTTTTTTGTAAAATATGTCATTAGTTGTCTGAGGATTGGTTACAGGTTCAAAGTTTATTCTTTGCAATTCGTTAACATAATCTACTCTTCGCGCACCTTTAAAAAATGATTCGTCGCGAGTTGTATCATATTGTATGCAAATTCCCTCGTGATTTGCATAATAGGCCCAAAGCACTACATGAATAGGAGTTACACTAAAACATGCAATTCCGTATGTAGAAATGAATTTTGACATACCATTAACTACTAACTCCCTTAGTATTTCAGGTTGGTTCTGATATTTTTTTTTGACGTAAGCCTTGGTTCGTTCGTTCGGCGACTCTTCTAGAAGTTGATTATAGAGCTTTTCCATTTCAGAATTTTCTTTGGTCAAACTTAATATATTGTGACTTGCATCAAAAGGATCATTAAGTTGATCACTTGAAGGGAAATATATATAACTATTTTCTAATTCATCGAGTGAAAATTCGTTTGCTTTTCGATAACGAAAAAGTTGATTTTTACTATTTTTTAGCTCCATATACGAAATGTTGTTGGTAATACCGAAGTTCTGTACTATAATGAGTTTGGAACTAAATTAAGCCCATTCTTCGGATTTGCCAAATCATCAAAATACAAAACCATTTTTTCATTAAGCCAATTGCTCAAATCCGTTTTAATAACAGTTATGTGCAGGCTTAATCGAAGAAATCACCTGTATCCCAAAGCATTCCACATTTCTTGCATGAATGATGCCAAGATAATCCTCCACCATATTGAGAATGACGCCAAAAGCCACGTTCTGTATCAAAATCATGTTCGCTATTGTTTATACAAGAAAAATTACTTTTATCCTCTATTTCTTGAACAACTTCTGCGGTAATTGACTCAGGTTCAATACCATTAATTACACTTGCAATGTTCGTACTATAATGAACTTTATCCTTGAAATTGTTTTCCCAATCTTTATGCGGTAATGTCTTATTAGAAGTGTCACTAAAATCTTCAGTGTTATCAGTTACAAAATATACTTCCTTAGCGTCAGCTGGTAAATTTTTTAAAAACTCTTCAAATGCTTCTGAAATAAGTGCATCTTTTACAGAATTTTTGTTTCTGTGAAATGGAAAAGATTTTTCTTTTGCTCTTTCGATTACATTGAAAATATTTTGTGGGATATTCTCAACTTGTATTGACTTTTTGACCAAATCAACAATTAAATTAATATTTTTATTTAAAACAACTTCCATTTTTGGAAGATTTTGATGAATTGTTTCAATTTCTGAGTTTAATAATTCTTGAGTTTTTTTCTCAAAAAGGTCGAGTACATTTTTTAAGTTTCTTAAATGTCCTTTATAAGAAGCAATTCGTTTATCAACTATTTTATCTTTATGTTCTTCCAATTCTTCCAAAACTACATTGGAAGCTACTAATTCAATTTGTCCGGATTCTTTTAGTTGGGATAATTTTTTAATTACTTCTTCAAGTTTCGTTTCAGTGGCTAAATTTAAAAGCACACACGTATCACAAAATATATATATCATATTAACTATGTTTAAAGCTTGCACAACTCGCTTATAAACGAAACAAACCTTTGCATAACACCCAAATTGGGGCAGATTGGCAAGGTTTGTTTTCGCTTTAATTGCCATCAAATATATAAATAATTATTTACAAATTATCAAGTGTTTTACACATTAATCTGAACCACATACCCTTCGGAACTACGCACATTGAAAACAGTTCCGTCTTCAAAGATTAAATATTGCCCTTTTATTCCAGTCAGTTTCCCTTGAAAATTGGGTGTTTTTTCTAAACTTAGACTATTTATTTTTTTTGGATATTCCAAAACAGGAAAGTGCATTTCGTACAAATCATTTTTCTCGGAGTAGAAATATTCCTGAACTTCGGATGGGATCAGGTTTTCAACTTTCAATCTTTCGGCGATTAAGTCAACTTGTTCTACATCGTTTTGGAGCATTTTTCGCCAATTGGTTTTATCGGCAAAATGATTTTTCAAAGCCACCTCAGTAATTCCAGCCAAATACCGATTTGGAACTTCCACAATTGAAATCGCTTGGGATGCGCCTTGGTCAATCCATCGTGTGGGCATTTGGGTTTTTCGAGTTACACCCACTTTTACTTCGCTGGATAACGCCAAATACACAATATGCGGTTGCAATTGTACTTTTTCTTCATAAACCAAATCTCGGTCTTGAATCCCAAGATGCGCTGTACTCAATTCTGGTTTCATAATCCAATCACCAACTGCTGGACTCGAATAAAAACAATCGTAACAAAAACCTTGGCGATAAATTTTTTTCTTTTTGCCACAATTCAAACATTGGTAACCCTGAAAAGAAATCTCGACATTCTTGTTGAGCAATTGATTTACATTCAAAAAACTATTCTCGAAAACCAGATAATATTGAATTGGATTAGCAAATTCGGTTTGCATTTTGGTAAGTGTGCCTTCGTAGGTCATTTTTTATTTACGATATTAGATAGACGATTTACGACATATCATATTAGACATACGATATTTTATAAAAGGTTTAAAAAGTTAGAAAGTTAAAAAAAAATACTATTTTTGATAACGTTGTAAAGTTAGTATTTGCAAGTCAATATTCAATTCAAATATACAAAATCTGGTATCGAGTATAGAATATCAAAAACATCGTATATCTAATGTCGTAAATCGTATATAAAAAATGCCAATAACTGTCATCAATTCGTTTGCTTCTTGGGTTCTTAAACAAAGAATTCATCAAATAGAACTTTTTTTGAAGTACCCGAACGAAGTTCAGGAAGAATTGTTAATGAATTTAATTCGAGCTTCTGAAAATACAGTTGTAGGCAAGAAATACGATTATGATTCCATCTATTCTTATGCGACTTTCGCCGAAAGGGTTCCGGTTTCGACCTACGAAGAATTGCAGCCTTTGATAGAACGCACCCGAAAAGGGGAACAAAATGTTTTTTGGGAAACACCCATCAAATGGTTTGCCAAATCCAGCGGAACGACCAATGCCAAAAGCAAATTCATCCCCGTAAGTCCAGAAGCGTTGGAAGATTGTCATTATAAAGCAGGCAAGGATTTATTGTGTATGTATTTGAACAACAACGAAAATTCCGAAATGTTTTTGGGAAAAAGTCTTCGCCTTGGCGGAAGTGCTCAAATTTATGAAGACAACAATACTTCTTTTGGCGATTTATCGGCAATCTTGATTGAAAATATGCCGCTTTGGGCCGATTTTAGTAGCACTCCAAACAAAGAAATTTCGCTGATGAGCGATTGGGAAACTAAAATTCCTGCGATAATCAACGAAGTTAAAAATGAAAATGTAACCAGTTTTGCCGGAGTTCCTTCATGGCTACTGGTTTTAATGAATAAATTACTCACGGAAACTGGCAAAGGCAATTTGCTGGAACTTTGGCCAAATATGGAAGTCTATTTTCACGGAGGCGTGAATTTTGAACCCTATCGTGAACAATATCAAAAAATACTACCAAAAAAAGATTTCAAATATTACGAAATATACAATGCTTCCGAAGGATTTTTTGCGATTCAGGATTTGAATTATTCCAGCGATTTATTGTTGATGTTGGATTATGGCATTTTCTACGAATTCATTCCAATGGATACTTTTGGAACACCAAATCAAAAAACTGTTCGATTATCGGATGTGGAGCTTTTTAAAAATTATGCCATTATTATTACTACGAATTCTGGTTTGTGGCGTTATATGATTGGCGACACCGTTCGTTTTACTTCCTTGAGTCCTTATAAAATTAGGGTAACGGGAAGAACAAAACACCACATTAATGTTTTTGGCGAAGAATTAATGGTTGAAAATACAGATCAAGCCATTGCCAAAGCTTGTCATATTACTGGAACTGAAATAGTCGATTATACCGTTGCGCCTGTTTTTATGAAAGACAAGGAAAAAGGAGCCCACGAATGGATTATCGAATTCAAGAAAAACCCAGATGACCTTGCTCATTTCCAAAAAGTATTGGACGAAACTTTGCAATCTTTAAATTCCGATTACGAAGCGAAACGTTACAATAATATGACTTTGAATCCTTTGATAATCAATATTGCCAGACCAAATTTATTCTACGATTGGCTGAAAGAAAAACACAAACTTGGCGGACAACACAAGATTCCAAGATTGTCGAACGAAAGAGATTATTTGGAACAATTGAAAAATATGCAGGTAATTGTGCATCAATAAAAATGAAAAAGCTACTTTTAATAGTGTTTGTAATTTCTATTTTGGCTTCCTGCGGACCGCATAGAATGAGTTGTGGGGCGAGAGGAATTTGTAAAGTTTCGGGAAAGCAAATCAAAGATGAATCTAAAATAAATCACAATTCGCAAATGGTAAAAATTCAATCAAAAAATCCCGTATAGAAAATTTCAATACGGGATTTTGATTTATATTACATAGCAGTACTTCTACTCCTGCATCATATCAATATGTCTGTCGTGGTAACCCAACAAATATAAAACTCCATCGAGACCCAAGCTAGAAATAGAAGTCGAGGCACTTTCTTTTACTTTTGGTTTGGCGTGAAAAGCAATTCCTAAACCGGCCAAATTCAACATTGGTAAATCATTGGCACCATCACCCACAGCGATAGTTTGGTTGATGTGAATGCCTTCTTTTTCGGCAATGGCTTTTAGGTATTCAGCTTTCTTTGCGCCATCGACAATTTCGCCTAAATATTTCCCAGTCAATTTACCGTCTTTAATCTCCAATTGATTGGCATAAACGTAATCTATTCCTAATTCTTTTTGCAAATAATCCCCAAAATAAGTAAATCCTCCAGACAAAATAGCGGTTTTATAGCCGTAATATTTCAAGGCTTTCATCAAGCGATGTGCGCCTTTGGTTATTGGTAAATTTATGGCAACATTGTGCAAAACGTCTTCGCTCAAACCTTCTAACAAAGCCATTCGTTTTTTGAAGCTTTCGCTAAAATCAATTTCACCATTCATCGCTGATTCTGTGATGGCTCTCACTTGTTCCCCAACACCAGCCAATTCTGCTAATTCATCGATTACTTCGGTTTGGATTAAGGTTGAATCCATATCAAAACACACCAAACGACGGTTTCTGCGGTACATATTGTCTTCTTGAAACGAAATATCGACATCTAATTTTCCTGAAATATCCATAAAATTAGCAGTCATCAACGCTTTATCGACAATATTTCCAGTAACTGATAATTGCACACAAGAACGAGGATATTCCTCCTTCTCCACCACCGAAGTTCTTCCTGTTAGTCTAATAATAGAATCAATGTTTAATTTTTGGTCTGACATTATTTTAGTTACAGACGACAATTGCTTAGCCGTCAAGGTTTCTCCCAGAACATTGATGATATAACGTTGTTTACTTTGTCCCTTTACCCAAATTTCGTAATCAGGAATAGAAATCGGAACAAACTTGACATTAATCCCTAATTCATAACCTTTGAACAATAAATCTTTCAAAACTGCTGCCGAACTAGAGCCCGTTTTTATTTCAAATAAAATTCCCAAAGACAATGTATCGTGAATATCGGCTTGACCAATATCTAAAATTATGGCGTCATAATTCGCTAAAATTGATGTTAAACCCGCCGTTACCCCAGGTTTATCCTGACCAGAAACTTTCAACAAAATAATCTCTTTATCTATTATTACCATTTTTATTGTATTAATTTATGATGGGCAAAAATCGACAATCTATTGTAGATAAAAAAGGATAACGAGTGTTTTTTCACAAAGTAGAAAAAATAGAAAACCCGGCAGGTTTTAAAAACCTGCCGGGTTTGAAATTCTATAAATCAAAAATTTACGAAGCAATCTCCAATCGTTTCAATAAATTTCTATTCAAGGTTTCTTTGGCGTAATCCACGTCGATTTCTAATATTTTATCATCGGAACTTGGCAATTCATACATCGCATCGGTTAGGATGGCTTCACATAATGAACGCAATCCACGTGCACCTAATTTGTATTCCAAGGCTTTGTCCACAATGAAATCCAAAGCTTCATCCGAAATACTAAATTCTACCTCATCCATCAAGAACAATTTTTTGTATTGTTTGATTAAAGCATTTTTAGGTTGGGTCAAAATCGCTCTCAAGGTTTCTCTATCCAAAGGATCCATATGTGTCAACACTGGCAAACGACCAATAATTTCAGGAATTAATCCAAAATCCTTGATGTCTTTTGGGATAATGTATTGCAATAAATTGTCTTTGTCGATATTGTCCACATTTTTGGATGTTGAATACCCAACAGCTTGACGGTTTAATCTTTTAGAAATGATTCTTTCAATTCCGTCGAAAGCACCACCGGCAATAAACAAGATATTTTGGGTGTTTACCTCAACAAATTTTTGATCTGGATGTTTTCGTCCTCCTTTTGGCGGAACATTAACAACCGTTCCTTCCAATAATTTCAATAATGCTTGCTGAACACCTTCTCCAGAAACATCGCGGGTAATGGATGGATTATCGCTTTTGCGGGCAATTTTATCAATTTCGTCAATAAAAACAATCCCTCTTTCGGCTTTGGTCACATCATAATCGGCGGCTTGCAAAAGGCGTGTCAAAATACTTTCGACATCTTCTCCCACATAACCTGCTTCAGTCAATACGGTTGCATCAACAATCGCCAAAGGAACGTCTAACATTTTTGCAATGGTTTTAGCAACCAAAGTTTTCCCAGTTCCTGTTTGACCTACCATAATGATGTTGCTTTTTTCAATCTCAACCTCATCGTGCAATTCTTGTTGCATCAAACGTTTGTAGTGATTGTAAACCGCAACCGACATTACTTTTTTGGTTTGGTCTTGACCAATTACATATTGATCCAAGAAAGCTCTGATTTCTTTTGGCTTTCTCAACACCAAGTCTGTAGGCAATTGATTTTTACTGCTTGCTTTTAATTCTTCTAATACAATTCCGTGGGCTTGTTCGATACATTTATCACAAATGTGTGCATCGATTCCGGCTATCAATAAATTGGTTTCCGGTTTTTTTCTTCCGCAGAATGAACATTCTAATTTTGGTTTTGCCATCTTTTTAGATTGCAGATTTTAGATTTCAGATTTCAGATTGCAAAAACTGCTACCTGAAATCTGTTACCTGTTATCTAATTTAACTTCTTCTCAACACTTCATCAATCATTCCGTATTCTTTGGCTTCATCGGCAATCATCCAATAATCGCGTTCACTGTCTTTGTGCACTTTATCGAATGTTTGACCTGTATGTTGCGAAATAATTTGGTATAATTCGTCTTTTAATTTCAACATTTCACGCAAGTTGATTTCCATATCCGTTGCAACACCTTGTGCTCCTCCTGATGGTTGGTGAATCATTACTCTTGAATGTGGCAACGCCGAACGTTTTCCAGCTGCTCCGGCACACAACAGCACTGCTCCCATAGAAGCTGCCATTCCTGTACAAATTGTAGCAACATCTGGTTTGATATATTGCATAGTATCATAAATTCCCAATCCTGCATAAACACTTCCTCCAGGAGAATTCAAGTAAATTTGAATGTCTTTTGAAGCATCGGCACTTTCTAAGAAAAGCAATTGTGCTTGAACGATATTAGCGATTTGGTCATCAATTCCTGTTCCCAAGAAAATAATTCTGTCCATCATTAATCTTGAAAAAACATCTAATTGAGAAATATTCAACTGACGCTCTTCAATAATATAAGGTGTCATATTTGTTGGATTCATTGCCGCTACGATTTTGTCGTAGTACATTGCGTTTACACCTTGGTGTTTTGTAGCAAACTTTTTAAATTCTTTACCGTAGTTCATATTAATAAGTTTATGGTTTTTTGTTTATAGTTTGTTGTTGCTCAAAAATCTTTAAAAATCCTCAAACAAAAGAGCGTCAAAAAATATATTTTTCTGACGCTCAAATATAACTATTTTTTCTTTACGATTTTCTTCCAAAAACCGCTCCCTTTTATTCCCCCTTCGGGGGTTAGGGGGCTTTATTCTCCGTAAGACGCAGCAATAAATTCTTCGTAAGTCACTTCTTTAGTTGTTGGATTGGCTTTCTCTTTGAAGATTTCCAATAATTTTTCGGCAACAACTTGGTCAGAAAGTCTTTTTACTTCTTCTTGGTTCGACAAAACTCTTGCCACAATTCCTTGAACTTCTTCGTCAGTTGGATTGGTTTGTCCGAATTGTGCCATTTGCTGACGAATGTTTTTAATTGTAAACGATTTCAAATCTTCGAAAGTAATTTTGATATCGTTTTGCGCCAATGCTCTACCTTCGATCAATTGAAAACGCAATCCTTTTTCAGAACGTGCATATTCTACTTCAGCTTCTTCTGGAGATAATTTTTTCTCACCCACAGTTTGCAACCATTTTTTAAGGAATTCAGCTGGCAAATCGAATTTGGTGTTTTCGATTAAAAACTCAGTTACATCTCCTAATAATTTTTGGTCTGCTTGTTGAGCAAATTGAGATTCGGCATCTTCTTTGATTTTTGCTTTCAAGTCTTCCAATGAAGCTACATTTCCAGCACCAAACAATTTATCGAACAATTCTTGGTTCAATTCAGCTGGCTCAGAAACAGTAATAGATTCGATTGTAAAATCAACGTCAATTTCTAAACCATGAACATTGTCGTGACCTACTTTTAGATAATCCATCAATTGATGATCGTCTTCGAATAAACCTTTAGTGTTTACTGTTACTACATCACCTACTTTTTTACCAATGAATTTATCAGCAGTAGCTTTATCTTTGAAAATTGACAGAGTAATTGTAGTTGAATTTCCAATTCCTTCGGCTTCATTAGTAAAAACACCTTTCAAATCAGCACCTTCTACAACCACTTCCTGAGGAATTGGATTGCCAAATTGTTTTTGGATGCGTTCTACTTGACCGTCGATTAATTTATCATCGGCTTTAACTATATATTTTACGATGTCATTTTTAGCATCTAAATCCAATTCGAAATTAGGAACCAAACCGATTTCGTATTCAAAAACCAATTCTTCGGCATCCCAATTGAAGTTTTCGTTCACTTTTGCAAGAGGAGTTCCTAGAAGATTTAATCTTTCTGAGGCTAAGTAACGCTCCAAAGCCAAATCAACAACTTTCTTAACTTCTTCTTGTTTAATGGCTTTACCGTATTGTTTTTCAACAAGATCTTTTGGCACAGCACCTTTTCTAAAACCTTTAACAGTTGCCAAAGGCATTTTTTCGTTTATTCTTTTTGCTACTTGACCTTTGTAATCCATATGAACAACTGTCATTACAATTGTTTCGTTTACTGCGTCTAATGCTACTCTTTTAATATCCATCTTCTTCGTTAATTTACATAATAAAATTGGGTTGCAAAATTATAAAAATTTTACAACCCAAACAAGTTTTTAAGCTATTGAATTTTAGCTCCTTATTTACTCTTCAAATCCGATACTTTTTTATTAGTCTTTGCCTACAATTGCAAACAAAATAGACTGAGAAAGAGACAATACAACGCTAAAAAGCAATGCCGTCCAAAACGTATCTACACTAAATCCGCCGACAATATTGGTACACAACAAAATAATTATGGCATTGATAACCAATAAAAATAACCCTAAAGTAACAATGGTAAACGGCAGAGTCAACAATACAAATATTGGTTTTATAAAAATATTGAGTAGTCCCAGAACAACGGCTACAAGCAAAGCGGTAACAAAACCAGTAACGTGAACGCCTGTCATAAAATGGGAAATAAGCAAAACCAAAACTGATGTGATAATAATCCTGATAAGTAGTTTCATAAGCGTTTTTTATTTCAAAAGTAAAATAAATATTCTAAATATGTGTGTTTTTCTCTATCTTCGTTTAACAATCCTAAATCTAAAACTATGAAAAAAAAATCACTTTTACTGATAATGATGAGTTCGTTTGCTGCAAATGCACAGTTTTGGTCTGAAAAAGCAACTGGATTTGCTACTCCAGCAAGATCTTTGAACAGCATTTCGATAGTAGATGCAAATGTAATTTGGGCAAATGCTTTTGACAACACTGTTCAATTAGATCCCAGTTATACCATAAAAGAATTCACTCGAAGTACTGATGGCGGGGACACTTGGACAGCAGGTTCAATAAATTTAGGACCAGATTCTACAGATATGGGCTCTTCATCCATTACAGCTGTATCATCAACAACAGCTTGGATTTCTGTATCTCCGGGTGCAATTAACACTGGTGGAATTTGGAAAACAATTGACGGAGGAACAAATTGGACTAAACAGCCAACTGCATTATTCAACTCTGCGGATTCCTATCCTAACTTCGTTTATTTTTGGGATGCCAATAACGGAATTGCACAGGGCGATCCGGAAAGCGGAGAATTCGAAATTTATACAACAACAGACGGCGGAACAAATTGGACTAGAGTTCCTGGAGCAAATATCCCAGATCCATCACCAATTGGGAATGAATTTGGTTATTTTAATCGTTATTCCGTTTCTGGAAATACCATTTGGTTCGGAACAGATAAAGGAAGAATTTTCAAATCTTCTGACAAAGGTTTAACTTGGTCCGTCAATTTAATCCCAACTCCGAGCACAGATTTTGGTCTTGACCGTTTTACTTTTTCGGATGCGAACAAAGGTCTTTTAATGCTATACAGTTCTGTTACACTTTACAGCACTAATGATGGTGGGGCAACTTGGAATCTGGTTCCAAAAACTGGTGACCTTTTCAATACCAATATTAACTATATCCCTGGAACTTCTACAGTAATATCAAGTGCTTATGCCAACCCACTTGGATCATCCTATAGTTTAGATGACGGATTAAATTGGATTACTGTCGATAGCGGTGTTTTTCACGGAGAATTAGCTTTCTTGAATGATAGTTTTGGATTCTCGGCCGGAATGAACACCAACGCAACAACCGGAGGAATTTCAAAATTTACTGGAATACCTTTAAAAAATCCTAGTTTTGATAATACTAAACAAATTGCTGCGTATCCAAATCCAACAAATGGAACATTATATCTAAAGTCCGAAACATCTCTAATAAAAGAAGCTTCCGTTTTCGATTTACTAGGAAAGCAAGTTTATAAATCTAATTTTTCAGCAATAAATAATGTGAACTTAGATTTAAAATCGCTACAAACTGGTGCCTATTTATTGAAAGTAACTTCTGATTCTGGAAAAACAGAAACTATGAAAATTATGAAAAACTAAAATTTAGTTTTTCAAAGATAAAGCCCTTTTCATCAAATTGAAAAGGGCTTTTTTATGCTTTTACTTTAAAAAAGAACTCGTTATTTCGTAGAACGATTTCGGATTTTCGGCGTGAAGCCAATGTCCTGCATTCGGAATCGTTTTTATTCTGGAATCTGGAAAATGATTTTTTATGGTTTCAAAATCTTTATCGAGAATATAATTCGAATTTCCGCCACGAACAAAAAGCGTTGGTTTATTGAAAATGGCGTTCTCAGGAAGCGGCTTTCCAATTTCATCCATATTGACATTGAAAACGGCTAAATTAAATCGAAAAGCCAATTGTCCCGGCTCTTGCCAATACAAACTTTTCAATAAAAATTGTCTAGTTCCAAAATCGGTTATGTATTTTGACACGATTTCTTCGACTTCATTTCGGCTTGGTTTTAATGAAAAATCGACAGCGTTCAATCCTTCCAAAATAGATTGATGGTGTTGCGGGTAGAATTTTGGTCCAATGTCAGCGACTATCAATTTTTCGACTTTTTCGGGATACTTTGCAGCAAAAAGCATTGCTGTTTTTCCGCCCATCGAATGCCCTAAAATATTGATTTTTTCTAAATTATTGGCTTGACAATAATCAAAAACATCCTGAGCCATTATTTCGTAGCTGAACTCATCCGAATGGAAACTCTTGCCGTGATTACGCAAATCGAGTAAATGTACCTGAAACCCATCGGCAGCAAATTGCGTTCCCATAGTTTTCCAATTATCCGACATTCCCAAAAATCCATGAAGAATTAAGAGTGGTTTGCCTTCGCCTTCTATTTTTGAATACAACATTTTTATATTTTTTAGACACAAATTTCACTAATTTTCACGAATTTAAATTTGTGTTAATTCGTGAAATTCGTGTCGAACTTTTATTTTAATTTTTGCAAATACATATTAACTACATTGTCTAAGCCTAAATAAATAGCCTCGGAAATGAGTGCGTGACCAATGGAAACTTCCAATAATCCGGGAATGTTTTGATGAAAAAACTGAATGTTGTCCAAACTCAAATCGTGTCCAGCATTGATTCCTAACCCCAATTCATTGGCCAAAACTGCCGATTTAACATAAGAATCAATTCCGTTTTTGTTTCCTAAACCGTATTGGTATGCAAAAGCTTCGGTGTACAATTCGATTCTTTCGGTTCCAATAATTTTGGCACCTTCAATCATTTCGAGAACAGGATCAACAAAAATAGAAGTTCTGATTCCGTTTCTTTGAAATTCTTGCACCATTTCGGTTAGAAATTCCTTGTTTTTAATTGTGTCCCAACCCGCATTTGATGTTATCGCATCGACAGCATCAGGAACTAAAGTCACTTGTTCGGGTTTGATTTCGAGAACCAAATCGATGAAACTTTTCTCAGGATTTCCCTCAATATTATATTCGGTGTAAACAATCGATTTCAAATCTCGAGCATCTTGATACCGAATGTGTCGTTCGTCGGGTCTTGGATGAATGGTGATTCCTTTTCCTCCAAATTTTTGAATATCGGTAGCTACTTTTAATAAATCGGGAACATTTCCTCCACGAGCGTTTCGTAAAGTAGCTATTTTGTTTATATTTACGCTTAACTTTGTCATTGGAATAATTTTCAGGCATTGAAGGGCAAAAATACAAAGTAAAACTAGCTGTTATTGCATAATTTTGATTATTTTGCATCAAATATTTAGGATTGATTTATGACGGAGATTACAAACTATATAACCAATGATTACAAAGCGATTGACAGTCAGGAAACTATTGCTACTGTTCAAGGCTTTTTTGATGAATTGACTTTTTCCCATTTTCCTGTGGTCGAAGAAGGAATTTACATTGGTAGTATTGCTTCAGAGGACATAGAAACATTCGATATTTCCAAAAAAGTTTTAGATTATAAATATTCTCTCGAAGGTTTTTTTGCCAGAGAAAATATGATTTGGCTGGATGTTTTAGAAGTTTTTGCTAAAAATCATTCCAATTTAGTTCCCGTTTTGGATCAAAAAAATCAATATTTGGGTTATTATGAAATTAGAGATATTCTGAATTTTTTTCACGAAACTCCTTTTTTACAGGAGTCTGGAGGAATACTTGTAGTTCAAAAAAACACTTCAGGATATTCGATTGGAGAAATTACCCAAATAATTGAAAGCAATAATGGCAAAATTTTGGGTTTATTCGTATCAGATGCTGATGCTGAAAATACACAAGTAACCATAAAAATAAGCTTAGGAGTGATGAACGAAATAATTCAATCTTTTAGAAGGTACAATTATGAAATTATTTCGGAACATTATGAAGACAATTACATCAACACATTAAAAGAGCGATCGGATTATTTAGACAAATATCTTAACATTTAAAATAGAATGAAAGTAGCCATCTTCGGAAAATACTATCAAAACAGCACTGAGCCCATTATTAAAGACATTTTTGCTTTTTTTAATTCCAACAATGTTGAAATGATTATAGAATCCTATTTTTTAAATGTTTTGAAGGAGAAAAAAATCATCCAAAAAGAATACAACACTTTTACCTCACACAGCGAGTTAGATAGTAGTTTTGATATGCTTGTTAGCATTGGTGGAGACGGAACTATTTTGAGAGCTGCCGCTTTAGTTCGCGATTCTGGCGTTCCAATTTTAGGAATAAATGCAGGTCGTTTGGGGTTTTTAGCAACAGTTCAAAAAGACAATATTGCTGAATTTTTACAATTTATAATCGAAAAAAAATACTCCCTTTCAAAACGAACACTACTTAGTTTAACTACTACTCCGGAAAACGAATCGATTCAAGAAATAAATTTTGCTTTGAATGAAATATCGGTAAGCCGAAAAGAAACAACTTCAATGATCACCGTAGAAACCTATCTTAATGGTGAGTTTTTAAATTCGTATTGGGCAGACGGATTAATCATAGCAACGCCTACTGGATCTACAGGATATTCCTTGAGTTGTGGAGGCCCTATTTTAACTCCGGATGTACGAAGTTTTGTTGTTACTCCTATTGCTCCTCACAACTTAAACGCCAGACCTCTGGTAATTACTGATGATACGGAAATAAAGCTAAAAGTTTCTGGTAGAGAAGAAAACTATTTGGTGTCTCTGGATTCTCGAATTACTTCCATAAATAATGAGACCATTCTAACTATCAAGAAAACACCTTTTGAAATAAATATGGTAGAAATTCCAGATGCCACTTTTTTGAAAACACTGCGAAGTAAGCTGTTTTGGGGCGAGGATCGTAGAAATTAAATCAAATTAGCTCCACGATATACAATATTCCGTTTTTTGCCGTTTCTGTACTATTATAGACAGTGATTCCCAAATAATTTTAGTTTCAATTATCCAATTAGTTATACATTTAATACAATGAGTGTTTATTGGCGTTGATAATTATTATATTTGCACGCAATTTTTAATTAAATGTATAAATTTTTCAATCTAATTTTCTTGTTTTTCTTCTTTTCAATGAATGCACAAATTCATGAAATAGGTGTTTTTGTTGGTGGTAGTAACTATATTGGCGACGTTGGATCTACCACATATATTGCTCCAAACGATCCTGCGATGGGGATCTTATATAAATGGAATAAAAATCCTAGACTTGCCTACCGTTTTTCATTAAATGGCGCCTATTATTCAGCTGATGACCTTGATTCTGATGACCCAGGTAGAAATCAAAGAGGATATCATTTTAAAAATAGTATAAAAGAAGTATCTTTAGGCCTTGAATTTAATTTTTTTGATTTTAATTTGCACGAAGTAAAAAGGAAATATACACCTTATGTTCATTCAGGATTAAATTATTTGAGATTTCGCGAAAGCTATTTAAATTCTAACCAAATCAGAACAGAAGAAAGAACAGGTGCGTTTGCCATTCCAATGACTTTGGGAATAAAATCGAATGTATGGCCTCATGTGATTTTAGCTTTAGAAGTTGGAGCACGATATACATTTACGGATAATTTAGATGGTAGTAATCCAAAGGACGATACCTTGATGAAATTTGGAAATATAAATAATAACGATTGGTATGTTTTTTCGGGGGTGACACTAACTTATACCTTTGGAAACAAACCGTGTTATTGCGCAGAATAAGAAAATGAATTTAAAAGATAAAATAGACTTAACAAATTTACCCAAACATTTAGCTATCATTATGGACGGCAATGGTCGTTGGGCAAAAAAGCAAGGCTTTTTAAGAACTTTAGGTCACGAAAGTGGAACAAAATCGGTAAAAGAAATTATAAAGTCTTGTGCTAAATTAGGAATAGAAAATCTTACCCTCTATGCTTTTTCTACCGAAAACTGGAACAGACCCAAAATTGAAGTCGATACTTTGATGAAAATTTTAGTAAGATCATTGAAGAAAGAGCTTAAAACTCTGCAAGACAACGACATCAAATTAAACACCATTGGCAATTTAGAAAAATTACCAAAATCAGCACAAGACCAACTTCTGGGTGTAATTGAAAAAACAAAGCACAATTCTCGAATGACCCTAACCCTAGCCTTAAGTTATGGTTCAAGAGAAGAAATAGTAAATGCTGTAAGAAACATTAGCGATAAAGTTAAAAATAATATAATTTCAATAGACTCTATTGACGATTCAATTATAAATGAGCATCTTTACACGCGAAATTTACCAGAGGTAGATTTATTAATCAGAACAAGTGGAGAGCATAGAATAAGTAATTTTTTGTTATGGCAAATTGCCTACGCAGAGTTATATTTTACTGATGTATTATGGCCAGACTTTAAAGAACAAGATTTGTATGAGGCTATCATTAGTTATCAAAAAAGAGAGCGTAGATTTGGAAAAACAAGTGAACAAATTAAATAATTTTTTAGTGTTACAAAAAAGCATAAAGTTACTCATAGGCCTATTGATTTTTGGAGGTTTTTCGCAAATTAAAGCACAAGATCGAGTACCATTCGACCAAGGAAAAACATACATACTAGCTAAAGTAGATATAGTTGGAAAAATAAGTTTCAATGCAAATACCGTAACTACATTTGCAGGTCTTGAAAAAGGTCAGGAAATAACAGTTCCAGGAGAAGAAATAAGTAATGCGATCAAAAAACTAGGAAAACTAGGCCTTTTTGACGAAATTTCGTTTTATATCAACAGAGTTGAAAAAGACAGTATCTACCTTGATTTACATGTCGAAGAATTGCCAAAATTAAATGAAGTAAAATTTGTTGGTATTAATAAAAGTAAGGTTGAAGCATTAATAAAAGACAACGGTCTTACAAAAGAGAAAGTGGTCAATGAAAATTTAATCACTACAACAAAAAACTACATCGAAAATAAATACAAAAAAGATGGTTTTTACAATACCAAAGTAACCATAAATACCGTTATAGACACTTCGCTAGTAAACCATGTTAATATGGTTGTGAAAATTGATAAAGGATCGAAAGTCAAAATTAAAGATATTGTATTCGAAGGAAATAAAGAAATAAAATCCGAAACTCTTCGCGCAGCAATGAAAGATACGAAAAGAAAAACACTAATTAGTATCAAAACCTCTAAGTTTATACAAGCAAAATACGATGACGATTTAGAAAAAGTGATTGCAGCTTACAAAGAACGTGGATACAGAGATGCCCGAATTATTTCAGATTCAGTAGCTTACAATGAAGATTTAAAGGCATTGATGATAAAAATAAAAGTAGAAGAAGGCAATAAATATCGTTTTGGAAATATAAAATTCCTTGGCAATACTGTGTATTCAGATGAAGGACTTATGGGAATGATTGGTATCAAAAAAGGGGATACTTATAATGGAGTGCTTTTAGAAAAAAGAATTGCAGATAAGTCAAAACCAGATGGCGATGACATTACCAATTTATATCAAAATAACGGGTATTTGTTTTCTAATATTAACGTAGTGGAAACAAAAACAGCTAATGATTCAATCGATTTTGAAATTCGAATTACCGAAGGTCCAATTGCGTACTTCAACAAAATTACGGTAACAGGAAATGACAAAACAAACGATCACGTTGTGTATCGAGAATTGAGAACAAAACCAGGAGAAAAATACAATAAAGATTTGCTTATCAGAACTATTCGTGAAATTGGACAATTAGGATTTTTTGATCCTGAAACTATTGAACCCAAATTCAAAAATGTTGATGCAGCAGCTGGAACTGTTGACATAGAGTATCCCTTGACGGAAAAAGGAGCCAGTCAAATAGAATTACAAGGTGGTTATGGCGGTGGTGGATTCATAGGGACTTTAGGATTGTCGTTTAACAACTTCTCTGCTAGAAATTTGTTCAACAAAGAAGCTTACAAACCACTCCCTATGGGTGATGGTCAAAAAGTATCCCTGCGATTACAAGCAAGTTCTTATTATAGAACGTATAGTCTTTCGTTCTCAGAGCCTTGGTTTGGAAAAAGAAAACCAGTACAATTAAACACTTCGTTATCTTATACGAGTCAGTTTTATAATAATTTTCAAACTCAGAAAGTGGATAAAAGCAGAAGCTTTAATATCTTAACTATTTCGGCAGGTATATACAAAAGACTTACTGTGCCTGATGATTATTTCGGATTGTCACAAACCATCAGTTACCAACATTACGACTTACACAATTATAATACAGGTCTATTTACTTTTGGAGATGGAGCATCAAGGAACTTAGCTTATACAGTAGGATTTTCACGAAGCAACAAAGGAGTCAATCCAATATTTCCAATATATGGTGCAGAATTTAGTGTAGTTGGTAAATTTACACTTCCGTATTCGTGGTTTAATGGTGTAGATTATGCAACTTTAGGCGATCAAAAAGAATATAAATACATTTATTCTGGACCTTCCTATACTGGAGATAATGGAATTAGAGTAAATAGTGGTGATTACTTAGAGGCAATTCCAACTCAGAGTAAACCAACCCCAAATAGTGTGGCAGATTATCAAGATGGTGTGGCCGACCCAGCAAAAGTAGATCAGAAAAAATACAATTGGTTAGAATATTACAAGCTTAAATTCAAAGCAGATTGGTACACAAAAGTTTTAGGAACTCCAAAAAGTCCTTTAGTATTACGATCTTTGATCGAGTTTGGATTCTTAGGAGCCTATAATCAAGAAAGAGGAATTATCCCTTTCGAAAGATTCTTTTTAGGAGGTGATGGAATGGCGAATTATTCGATGGACGGTAGGGAAACAATCGCCTTGAGAGGATATCCTAATGGCTCACTAACTCCCATTAACGAAACTGGGGAACCTATTGGAGCAACCATTTATAATAAGTTTTCATTAGAATTGAGATATCCGATAACATTAAAAGCATCGGCATCAATATATGCATTAACATTCTTAGAAGCTGGATCTTCGTTTGACACCTTCAAGAATTACAATCCTTTTGCTTTAAGCCGTTCAGCAGGAGTTGGATTAAGAGTTTTTATGCCTGCATTTGGATTATTGGGAATAGATTTTGGATATGGATTTGATGGCCTACCTTTACTAAGACCTCAAGCAAATGGTTGGGAAACGCATTTCATTATTGGACAACAATTTTAATAGTTGGATATAAATTATTCTAATACATCAACGTTATGAGAAAAGAATTTTTATTTATATTTTTAGCCCTAATTGTAGCGAATACAGTTCAGGCACAAACTAGAGGCACGAAAGTGGGCTATATTGATATGGAATACATTTTGCAAAATGTACCCGATTACACTGAAGCGCAAAATCAACTAGAACAAAAAGCCCAAAAATGGAAGCAGGAAGTTGAAGCCAAAAAAAATGAAATCAATAAACTGAAAGAAGCTCTAAAAGCCGAAAAAGCCCTATTGACAAAAGGTCTTATTGAGGAAAGAATCAGTGAGATTGTATTCCTTGAAAATGAAAATTTAGAATACCAACAAAAAAGATTTGGTCCAAACGGGGACTTGATGACGCAAAAAAATGCTTTAACAAAACCCATTCAAGACCAAGTATTTACTATAGTTCAAGATATAGCTGAAACCAAAAAATATGACTTTATTTTTGACAAAACGTCAGATATGACTATGCTTTTTGCAGCAAAACGATTTGACATCAGCGACCAAATAGTTCGTGTTTTAAACCGAACAGAAAAAAGAGAACAATTAACAAAAAAACAACTCAAAGAGGAAGCAGATCGGGAAGCCAAAGAAGAAGCAATGTATGACAATCCTGAATTGGCAAAAAAACAAAAATCTTTGGATGCAAAAAAAGCATCTCGAGACGCAGTTATTGCTGCTAGAATTTTAGCACAAGAAGAAAGACGAAAAGCTGCTGAAGATAAAAAATTACAAATTGCAGCCGATAGAGAAGCTAAAAAGAATGGAACCACTCCATCAACAGCCAAAACATCAACGACATCTGGTAATTCAGTAGACAAAGAAGCGGCAGCAACCGCAGCTGCTGAAGCAAAACAAGCACAAGCCGATCAAAGAGCTGAAACGCTTAGAATTCGACAACAAGCAGTTGAGGATAAGAAAAAAGCTTTAGAAGAAAGAAGACAACAAATTCTTGATGAAAGAGAAGCAAAAAAATCAGGAGCAATTCCTGCAACGACGAAAACAACGGAAGCAACAACAGCAAACCCAAATGCACAAAATGAAGCTGCTAAGACTGCCGCTGCAACAGCTGCAGAAGCAAAACAAAAACAAGCTGACGCTAGAGCAAAAACATTAGAAGACCGCAAAAAAGTGGCAGAAGAAAATAAAAAAGCACAAGAAGAAAAAAGAAAACAATCTTTAGACGCTAAAAAAACTGGCACGGTTTCTGAGAATACAGAAAAAGGAGCAGAAAAAACTCCAACATCTACAGCAACTGAACCAGACAAAACTGCAACAGAAACAGCTGTAACAAAAGATACAACAGCTAAAACTCCTGCAGAAGAAGCAAAACAAAAACAAGCTGAAGCCAGAGCAAAAGCAATCGATGACAGAAACAAAGTAATTGAAGAACGCAAAAAAGCTTTGGAAGAAAAAAAGAAAAAAATACTAGACGATAGAGAAGCCGCTAAAAAAGCAAACGAAGAAAAATTAAAAACAACAAAAGAGAATACAAACAATAATTAATTAATATTTTAAAAGATGAAACAAATCAAAACTTTACTAATTGCTGCAATACTTGTTTTAGGAGCTAGCCAAACTATAAATGCTCAAGCAAAAGCAGCTCACGTTGATGTAAGCGACATTATGACAAAAATGCCTGCAATGCTTGATGCTCAAAAACAATTAGAAAAATTGAGCGCCACTTATGATGCAGATTACAAAAAAATGGCCGAAGAATTTCAAGCCAAATTAAAGAAATATGATGCAGAAGCTGCAACTGTAACTGATGCTGTGAATGCTGAACGTCAAAAAGAAGTTCAAGATATGCAAAAAAGAATCCAAGATTTTGGTCAAAATGCACAAAAAGAATTGCAAACTAAACAAGAAGAAATTACAAAACCAATCTACGAAAAAGTAAGAACTGCTATCCAAAAAGTTGGAAAAGCTAAAGGTTTTCAATATGTTCTTGATGGATCAACTCTTTTACTTGCTGACGGTCCTAACTTGACTTTAGATGTAAAAAAAGAATTAGGTTTCTAATAAAAATTAATCTTCTCAAAAGCGCTCAACTAATTTTTTTGGTTGAGCGTTTTTTTATAATATCAATTTTTAGGTTTTTAAAAAAGTTGCAACTAACTTTGTTACTATGGATAACAATAAACCTATCGGAATTTTTGACTCAGGCATCGGAGGAACTTCTATTTGGGCCGAAATTGATCAGTTACTTCCCGACGAAAAAACGATTTATCTAGCCGATAGCAAAAACGCTCCTTACGGTCAAAAATCAAAAGCCGAAATAATTGCACTGAGTTGTAAGAACACCGAATTCTTGCTTAATATGGATTGCAAATTAATTGTTGTAGCTTGTAATACCGCCACCACAAATGCTATTCAGGAATTGCGAGCAAAATACAATGTTCCCTTTATCGGCATAGAACCTGCGATAAAACCCGCAGCTACTCATTCAAAAACACAAACAATAGGGATTTTAGCGACTCAGGGAACATTAAACAGTGAACTTTTTAATAAAAATGTAGAAAAGTTTCACAACACAAAAATTGTGGAGCAAGTAGGTCACGGATTAGTGCAACTTATTGAAAAAGGGGAAATAAATTCGCCCGAAATGACAAAACTTCTTCGTTCTTACTTAAATCCAATGATTGAGGCAAATATCGATTACCTTGTATTAGGATGCAGTCATTACCCCTATTTAATCCCTCAAATCAAAAAAATTCTCCCCGAACACATTCATATCATAGATTCAGGCGAGGCTGTGGCTCGCCAAACTCAAAATGTTTTGAAGGAAAAAGTGGGATTGTCAAATATAAAAAATAGAGAACCACTATTTTATACTAATTCTGACCCAAAAGTACTGTCGGAAATTTTAGGAAATAAATATGAGGTAATCGAAAAAGATTTCTAAAAATCAAAAATCTAGTCTTCCGTTTTGTACCAACCAGAATACATTACATAATTATTGGCGATACGCTCAATCTCACCTGCAAAATCAGATTGATCGATTTCTTTCACTTTTTTGGCAGGAACTCCAGCATAAATACTGCCCGATTCGACTACTGTGTTTTGAGTAACAACAGCACCTGCGGCAATAATCGAATTGCTATTTACTACGCAATTATCCATAACAATTGCGCCCATTCCTATTAAAACATTGTCGTGAATAACACATCCGTGAACCATCGCATTATGACCAATAGAAACATTGTTCCCAATGATAGTAGGATGTTTTAAATAAGTACAATGAATAATGGCTCCATCTTGAATATTTACTTTATTTCCAATAGTAATAAAATGAACGTCGCCTCTAACCACAGCATTAAACCATACGCTACAAGAATGTCCAAAGCTAACGTCTCCAACAATAGTAGCATTTTCGGCCACGTAACAATCCTCAGGAATAGAAGGTGTTTTTCCGTTTACAGATTTTATTAGCATTGTAAGAAAATTAAAAATTTGTGAATTTCTGCACTAATTAATAGCAGGACAATTGCATTCGTATTTTTCACGCTTGCAAAACAAATCGATTCCCAAAGTAATTTGATGAAAACCACCGGTGTCAAAATTTACATCGCCAGAAAGATAAGAATACGTGTAGGCAAACATAAATTTATTGTAATTGACTCCAAAAATTGGTGTTAAGTATTTCAATTTTTGAGAAGAAACACCACTACCGCTAAGATATTCTGCACCATCAAAACTAGTGCGATACGATAATCCAGCCCAAAGTCTTCCAAAATCGAAGTTTTTGTATGCTTTCATATTGATGTCAATCGATTTTTCTTTGGTTTGATCTACAAGTTGAAACATCAAAGATGGCTCCCACAAAATTTTGTCTCTATCACCAAAAACATAACCAGCACTAAATAAATATCTTCTCAAATTAGCACTTTCGTATTCTGTGTAAATTTTTCGTTTGGTTTCAATTACATTTTGAATGGTTCCATGAACATAAAAATCAAGATAATTATAGGATGCACCAATGTCAAGATTAAAATAAGAAGCATCTTGAACAATAATTCCGTTAATAATTGGATCAAAATCACCCGATTGCAAAAATTCTGTTTCATCCAATTGGCTTTGGGAAAAATTCGCGCTCATACCAAAAGACAGTTGATTCAAATCGATATCATCTCTGGAAAACATAAGATGATGCGCATAGGTTAATTTTGCACCTTTCTGAGAGTGATACCCATTTTTGTCATTAAAAAGAATAATTCCAAGACCCGATTTTTCGCCCACTCTTCCATTGTAGCTCAAGGTCTGAAGTGCTGGCGCATCAGTCTGATCAAACCATTGCTTTCTTGCAGTAAGTCTAATTTTATCGCAATTTGCTGCCCCTGCCATCGATGGATGAAGTAAATAATAATTATCCGATAAATAGTCTGAGTACACAGGTATTCCTATCTGTGAAAAGGAATAATGTGTCAAAAAAAATACAATTATGAAAATCTTAAATTTATCGTACATTCAAAAAAGATTATATTTAAAATTGGGGCGAACAATTAAAAAAAGAATTATGATTCAACTTAAAACGTTTTATAAGTTAATTTATTCTTTAAAAAATCAAATATAGTTAATAGTAGAAAATATCTTTGTTAAATTTGTAAAAAATTAAAAAATTATGTCAAAAATAGCTATTAAAGAAACGCAAAACCCAAGTATTATAAAATTCGAATTCGAAGATTTCATCACTAAAAACGAGAGTTTCGAATTCAAAAACATTGATGAAACCAAGAATTCCCCACTCGCACAGCAGTTATTTTACTTGCCATTTGTAAAAACAGTTTACATCTCCGGGAATTTTATTGCTATCGAAAAATTTAGCATTGTAGAATGGGAAGATGTAAAAGATGCCGTGGCGGAACAAATAGAAACATTTGTGGCCAATGGCGGAATAATCATCACTCCATCGGAAAATAAAACGCAAAAACAACCGATAACCGTTTACGGCGAAACTACTCCAAATCCGGCTGCTTTAAAATTTGTGGTAAGCAGAATGTTGACCAAAAGCCCAGTTGAATTCAAAAATATTGATGAAACGGCAGTTTCTCCATTGGCAAAAGAATTATTCAAATTTCCGTATGTAAAAGAAATTTTTATTGACGAAAATTATATTTCGGTAACCAAATATGAAGTCAACAATTGGGACGAAATCACATTAGAAGTGAGAACTTTCATCAAACAATACATCGAAAACGGAGGAACTGTTCTTGACGAAAGCATCATAGTAGCCAAAGCCGAACAAGAAAAAACAAAAACACAAGAGTTTGATAATCTTGATGTTACTTCACAACAAATTATCAATATACTAGAAGAATATGTAAAACCAGCCGTGCAAGCCGATGGTGGAAATATTGCTTTTGAATCGTATGACGAAACCGACAAAACGGTGAAAGTTATCCTTCAAGGAGCTTGCAGCGGTTGTCCATCCTCTACATTCACACTAAAAAGTGGCATCGAAAATATGCTGAAAAGCATGCTTAACGACGAAGATATTAAGGTGGAAGCAATAAATGCTTAACAAGTATTCAGTTTTCAGTCGCAGTTTTCAGTTTGCTGAGACTGGAAACTGCTACTAAATACTATAAAAATGAATTTACTTTCTCAAGAAACCAGTCCGTATTTGTTGCAACACGCTAATAATCCTGTGCATTGGAAGGCTTGGAATGCCAATTCATTGGCGGAAGCCAAAGAAAAAAATAGCCTGATAATTATAAGTATTGGATATTCGGCTTGCCATTGGTGCCACGTTATGGAACACGAAAGTTTCGAAGACCAAGATGTGGCCGATGTTATGAATAAAAGTTTTGTCAACATCAAAGTCGATCGCGAAGAACGACCTGATGTAGATGCTGTTTATATGAAAGCCGTCCAACTGATGACTCGTCGTGGCGGTTGGCCGTTGAATGTGGTTACGCTTCCCGATGGAAGACCTATTTGGGGCGGAACTTACTTCAGAAAGGAAGAATGGATGGAAACTCTTGGTCAATTGCAAGAAGTATATCATTCTAATCCCGAGAAAGTGATTGATTATGCCGAGAAATTGCATCAAGGAATTCAATCAATAAGTGTTATTGAAAATGAAAAATCGAAAACTACTCTAAATCAAGAAGATTTAATTCCTTTAGTAGAAAAGTGGGCAGCAGAATTTGATTTAGATTTTGGAGGAATGTCAAGAGCTCCAAAGTTTATGATGCCTAATAATTATCATTTTTTGTTACGCTTTGCTTTCCAAAAAAACGACATGAAATTGTTCGATTTTGTAAATCTAACCTTGACCAGAATGGCTTATGGAGGGATTTTCGACACAGTCTATGGTGGATTTTCGCGTTATTCTGTAGATAATAAATGGCACGTTCCCCATTTCGAAAAAATGCTCTATGACAACGGACAATTGATTTCATTATATAGTGATGCCTACAAATTGACTAAAAATTCTTTGTATAAAGAAGTCATACAAAAAACACTTTCTTTCGTCGAAAGAGAATTAATGAATTCCGAAGGTGGTTTTTATTGTGCTCTCGATGCCGATAGTTTAAATGCCGGAAACCATCTCGAAGAAGGAGCTTTTTATGTTTGGAAAATCCCTGAATTGAAGACGATTATTGGCGATGATTTTGACTTATTCAGTCAAGTTTTCAACATCAATACCTTTGGATTATGGGAAGATGGAAATTATGTTTTGATTCAAAATAAAAGTCTGGAAGCAATTGCAAAAAGCAACAATATCACTATTTCAACACTTCAAAAAAAGAAAATATTCTGGGAGCAAATCCTTTATATCAAAAGAGAAAAACGCTCTAAACCTAGATTAGACGACAAATGCCTAACTTCTTGGAATGCCATAATGCTCAAAGGTTTTGTTGACGCCTACAAAGCTTTAGAAGATGAAAACTATCTGATTTTAGCGCTTAAAAATGCTGATTTTATCATCAAAAACTTATGGTCTAGTGATGGAAATTTATTCCATAATTATAAAAACGAAAAAAGTACCATCAACGGATATTTAGAGGATTATTGCTTTGTAATTTTCGCTTTTATCAGTTTGTACGAAGTGACATTTGACGAAAAATGGCTTCACTATGCCAAACAGTTGACGGATTATAGTTTGGAACACTTTTACGATGAGAAATCAGGATTTTTTGCCTTTACTTCCAATCTTGACGAAGCTTTGATTACATCGCATTTTGAAACTGAAGACAACGTAATTCCAGCATCGAATTCGGTTATGGGGAAAAACTTGTTTCAGTTGAGTCTCTATTTTGAAAATTCGTATTACGAAAAAGTAAGTCAAAGAATGCTGCAAAATATTATTCCAAATATACAATATCCGTCTGCTTATTCGAATTGGATGGATTTGGCAATGAATTATTCAGAAGAGAATAAAGAATTGGCAATTTGTGGCCATTCAGCATTGGAATATTGCAGTAAAATAAATGCATTATATTTTCCAAATGTAGTTTTGGCGGGAACCAAAAAAGTTTCGAGTCTTCCTTTTTTGAAAGACCGATTTGTTGCTGACCAAACCTTATTTTATCTATGCCAAAACAAGACTTGTTCAAGTCCAAGCAATGATTTTCAAGAGATTATTTCTAATTTAATTTAAAATAATATTTATTTTTTATTCCAAAAAATGACAGTCAATACAGAAAATATTACCAATTACGCAGAAACTTTTATTAAAGTTTTAATCGATTATTCTCCAAAACTAATTTCGGCATTCCTAATTCTATTTGTTGGGCTTTACATAATTCGTGTGATCAATAGACTCATTCGAAAAATTATGATCAAAAGAGAATTGGACCCCACCTTGACCAAGTTTCTTGCCGACATTCTGCTTTGGGTTTTAAGGGTTTTATTGTTTGTAACTTTTATATCGAAGTTAGGAATCGAAACCTCATCATTTGTTGCAATCTTAGGTGCAATGGGACTTGCCGTAGGTTTGTCGCTTCAAGGTTCGTTGTCCAATTTTGCTGGTGGAATGCTGATTATCCTCTTCAAACCATTCAAAGTTGGCGATACGATTGAAGCCCAAGGCAGTATCGGAACAGTTCATGAAATTCAAATATTTGTAACCAAGTTAATCAATGCTAACAATCAGACTATTTTTATTCCAAATGGTTCCTTGTCCAACGGCATTATTACCAACTATTCGATGCAAGGCTTCCGAAAGGCCGATTTAACCATTTCGATTTCTTACGACACCGACATCAAAAAGGCTAAAGACATCATCACTGAAGTACTGAAAAACAATCCAAAAGTACTGAAAACTCCAGCGGCAGAAGTTTCCGTTAAGAATTTAACCGATAGTTCCATCCAACTAGCTGTTAGACCTTGGGCTAATAATGAAGACTTTTGGGGAGTTTACTCTGATACCTTGGAAGGTTGCAAATTGGCATTTGATGCCGCCGGAATTGTGATTCAGCCTTTTGTGAAAGAGGCGTCCGCAAAAAATAATTAAATTATTTCTTTTAAGTCTCAATAAAATTCTTCAAATAAGCTAGATTTGATGAACTGGATTTAGACAAATTGTTCAGAAATAAAAAACGATTTTAAACAATGAGAAAATTTATTATATTATTTATTGTTGCTATTGTTATGTCTTGTAACCAAAAGAAATCTCAAGATATTTTTTGTTTAAAAAAAATTGAATACATAAATCAAAGAGAAAAAATAATTCCATCAATTGTTGAAATTCAAATTGAAGATGTTAATAGATTTTTAGAAAAAAAGATATTATCAGGTAAATTGAAAAATGTAATTTTATATTCATTAAAAGAGACTGATAGAAATTTTTTATATTTAACTCCTTTTGGCACTGGTAAACAATTTAAAATAGAAAATAGTATAATCACTTTGCCGATTATAACTACACTATTCGAAAAAGATTTAGGTAATACTTTGTCTAATCAAGAAATTAATAAAAGAATAAATGGAGATGTAGGATTAGTATTTGATAGAGATACTATAATAATAAAACAATGCAATGAATAGTTTTTTGACTGTGCAATTAATTAAATTATCAATGTAGAATTGAATTTGTGCTAACAAACCAAAAATTATTTCTTCGAAACTGTCATCATAAAATCCTTCAAATAATAAGGTTCAAAATAAGCGACATCTACAAAGTCGCTTTTTTGGTGTTTTTCAAAACTGAGAAAACTCATTTCTTTTGCCGAAGGATATTTGACGTCGCCCAAGAAAATATGATTTTGTTTGTTTAAAACCGGTTTACATTTCTCGGCACAATCACCAACAAAATAAAGGGTTTCCTGTAAATCTTCAAAGGAATTTTCGGTGATGATTTCGGCTTGAACGGCTCTTTTATTTTCGAAATTTGGAGTAAAAATTGCGCTGTACACTTCCATTCTTCGGGCATCAAGCATTGGAATTATCAATCCGTTGGAAACCTTGGCTTGCGAAGCCAAAACTTGCAAAGTATCTACAGCAATTAGTGGAATATCCAAAGCAAAACATAAGCCTTTTGCGGCAGAAACACCAATTCGCAATCCTGTATAAGAACCTGGCCCTTGACTTACGGCAATCGCCGATAGTTCTTGGAAAGTTATTCCAACTTCTTTGATGATTTCATCAATAAAAACGTGCAAACGTTCAGCGTGGGAATAGCCCTCTTCGGCAATTTCTTTGCATAGGATTGTTTTTCCGTCTTTTGCCAAAGCAACAGAACAATTCTTGGTGGCGGTTTCGATGTTGAGAATGTAAGGCAAGGTTAAAGTTTAGGGGTTAGAGGTATTGGCTAGGTACTAAAAATTGATTTTTAGACTTGTTTTCTAAAAACAAAGCATCCTGCTTCAGATGGATGGTCTAATGCAAAACTATTTGGATTTTCTTTTCTTAGCAAATTTATTATCATAAAATCTCCCAAAGCTGCCATTGTAAAAAAAATACCAAAAAATAAGAAAACTATATTTCCAGTTAAAATAGAATAAATAGCTGGAAGAAATCCCAAAATAATGGCTGGTGTAATTGCACCAATGATGTAATGCTTTACTAGCAATGGCTCATTACAATGACAATAGGGTGTCATCATTTTCCATAACACTCCATATTTTATTGATTTATGACCGTTTTTTGTAAACATTGCCCAAGTGATGCCATGAATCAATTCGTGAACAACAATCCCAAGAATCATAATTAAAAAGACCACAATTGTACTGCTAAAAACTCCTGTATAACTATTTCGGATTAACTCTCTAATGGAAACAAGATTGAAATTTTTTGACCATACTAAATAATACGGAATTCCATAAATTAAAACTATAGGGGAAATTGAAAAAATGGCAAATATATTTGCTTTAACTAAATCGATTATTAGTAATTCTTTCTTAAAACCATCAAGTTCATTTGGGTCATCCATACTTTTTAATGACAATTCTATTTATTTCTTCTCTTCTACTTTATCAGTAGTTACTTTATCTCCCGAATTCAAATCCTTCGAAACTGTCGAATAAGGTCCTATTATGACTACATCTCCTTTTTTAAGTCCAGTAAGTACTTCAATATTGGTATCGTCCTGAATTCCTGTTTTGATGATTCGAATTTTGGCTTTATCGCCTACTTTTACGAAAACACATTCCAGTTTTTTATCACTTTTAGGAGCTGCTTTTTTCTCATCATCCTCTTCCACTTTGAATCCTTTAACGGCTGTGGTATCCGATTTTACGACTACAGAACTTATTGGCACTGCCAAAACGTTGGCTCTTGTTTTAGTAATAATATCAACAGTAGCTGTCATTCCTGGTCTAAAAGGCGAATAAGTTACTGGTTTACCTTCTAATAAATCTTGATACGATTCTTTCAAGATTCTAATTTTTACTTTAAAATTAGTTACTTGATCCGCGGTTAAAGTAGAACTCGCCGAATTAGAAATACTCGTTACAATCCCTTTGAATTGTTTTTTCAAATAAGCATCCACCTCAACATTAGCTTCGTTACCCACTTTTATTTTTACGATGTCGTTTTCATTTACATCGACTTCCACTTCCATATTATTCAGGTTCGCTACACGAAGAATTTCGGTTCCAGCCATTTGTTGGGTTCCCAAAACTCTTTCTCCTAATTCTACATTTAGCACCGATATTGTTCCATCAGCTGGAGCATAAATGGTAGTTCTGCCAAGATTGTCTTTGGCTTCATTTACAGTCGCCGAAGCACTTTGCACATTGAAATAAGCAGATTGTTTGTTAGCTTTGGCCACTTCAAAGGAAGCCACTGTTTTGTCCCAATCCGATTTGGAGATAATTCCTTTATCGAACAGGGTTTTGTTTCTGTCATAATTGGCTTTGGCTTCTTTAAACGAAGCATCGGCTTGACTCAAATTTGCTTTGGTTCCAGATAAATTAGACAGTGTACGATTGTAACCCGAAGTGTATAAATCTGGATTTATCTTTACTAATAAGTCTCCTTTTTTGACCACTTGCCCTTCGATTACATTCAAAGCTATAATTTCGCCTGAAACTTCTGAGGAAATTTTCACTTCAATTTCGGGCTGGATTTTCCCTGTTGCAGAAACAGTTTCGACAATAGTTGTAGCGTTAACATTGGCAATTTCTACCGATTTCCCTTTGTCTTTATTACCAATGACACCCGATTTAGAAAGTATAATTAACAATCCAATGATTGCAACGGCCGCTCCAATTAATATATAAATAGTTTTCTTAGACATAATAAATTAGTTTTTTATGATTGGAATTCCAAAGTAGAATTCTAGTATTTTTATTTTGAAAATATAGTCGTATTTGGTTCTCAACACTTCTGATTGTGCAACGGTATATAATGTTTGTGATTGATTAAAATCGAAAGAATTCATCATTCCAACTGCATATTTTTCTTTGGCATAATTATAAGCTTCTTGTCTTGCATCTAAAGCAGAAAGGGCTGATTCATAAGCATTCAAACCACCTTTGGCATCTGTAAAGGCTGTGTAAACATTTCTTTGCAAAGTTAATTCTTCTTGTTCGACCGCGATTTTTGATTTTTCTAAATTTACTTTAGAACGTTCTACATTATTTCTTACAGACCAACCATTGAAAATCGGAACATTCAGTTGAACTCCAAAAGATTGTCCTTTATTATCCATAAATTGATCTTCAAATGATGGCGAACTTCCCAATACTGGCATTGAGTTTGGAGACAACACATTTTGATTTGTTCCTTCAACAAATCCAATAACTGATGTTGGATTGGATAGGTTTGGCACAAATCCAGTAATCACATCGGCATACGATATTCTTGTATTGATATTATAAAAACCTTGCAATGAAGGTTGAAAGGCTCCTTTGGCGATGGCAACATTTTTTTCGGCAATCTCTAAATTAGTTTTGGCAATTTTCAATTCTGTTCTTTGCTCTTTTGCCTTGTCGTACACAGCGATTGGAGTTTGCGCCAATATGTTGTTTTCGTCTTTGGCCGAGGTATTATCGGTCACGTCAAAATCATAAAACTCTTTCAACTGTAATAATTGAGCCAAACTCAATTTAGAAATTAACAAGGAATTCTCTGCTGCAATCACTCTTTGACTATCCGAGGCTACAGTTGCTTTTATGTCTAACAAATCTCCTTTAGGAACGGACCCTGCTTTTACTAATTCTTCGGAACGAGACAATTGTTTTTCGTTTATGGCTCTTTGTTCTTGTTGCACTTTCAAATTTTCTTTATTAAAAAGTACTTGCAAGAAAGCATTGGCAACATTTAACGCTACATCTTCCTGCATTTTTGTCAATTGATATTTGGCCGCAATAATCGATAGATTTGCTCTGCGAAGCGTATTTTGATTTTGCAAACCTTTATAAATATCAAAACCAACACCGACTCCAAATGAGGAATACTGTGTAGTTTGATTTCTTAAAAGTCCCGTTGTTGGGTCTTGATTTAAACCAATATTCCAAGAGTGGTTTGCATTGGAGTTCAAAGTAGGAATAAAATTCCCGATAGCTCCTTTTTTGTCAATGTCTGCCGTTTTAGTATCTAATTCAGTTTGTTTGATGGAGATATTGTTATCTATAGCGTATTTTATACATTCTTCTAATGTCCATTGTTTTGTTTGAGCCTGAATCGACAAGCTAAACAGCAGGATAATAACGAAAGGGATATAATTAATTTTTTTCATATTATTTGAATGAAAGCGTAGCAAAGGTACTACACAAATTTAACATTTATTTGAAATTCTATTTGTTTTTAGGAGAAAAATCTATGGTTTTGGCTCGTCTGCTTTCAAACCTTGATTCCATACTTTAATTTTATCAGAAGGTTTAATTCCGCTTTTCACTTCTACATAAATCCCATCACTTACACCCAAAACAACATCTTTTCTTTGAAACTTTTGTTTTCCCGTTTCAATCTCAACGTAAGGTTTTTGCGTTTTTTTGTCAAATTGAATTAATGATTCTTTCAAGGATTGCACTTTATCGGCTTTTTCTAAAATAATAGAAGCATTGGCACTTAATCCAGCTCTAATAAATGTGTTATCTCTATTGGTCAAAGTCGCTTTTATTTCAAATTGAATAGCTCCATTTTCGGTTTTTCCTTTTGGAGCAATGTAGGTCAAAACGGCTTCAAATTTTTTGTTTTCAATGGCCCCAACAGTAATTTCGATGGGCATATTCAGTTTTATTTTCCCTACTTCAGATTCATCAACTTTACCCACAAATATCATTTTTCCGATATCGGCAACACTCGCGATGGTTGTTCCTTCGTTGAAATTATTACTTTCGATTACTTGGTTCCCCACTTTTACAGGAACATCCAACACCATTCCGTTTACAGTAGAACGAATTGTAGTATTGGCATAACTTCCAAGTCCAGAAGTGGTACCGGTTTTTGCAATGTCATAGTCCTGCTTTGAAGCTGAATAATTTTGCTTGGCCTGTTTGTAAGCCACTTGAGCCGCATCAAAATCATTGGCAGAAATAACTCCTTTGTCGAATAAAGTTTTTTGTCTTTGGTATAATTTTTCTTGATTCTCCAAGTTTATTTTGGCTGTTTGAACTTGATTTTGAGTATTACTCAAATTAGATACATTGGCAACCACTTTTATTTTGGCTATCATATCTCCGGCTTTAACGGATTCTCCAGCTTTGATATATACTGCTTCTATGATTCCTGAAATATTAGGTTTAATCAATACTTCTTCATCAGGAACTATATTTCCGGTTGCAAGAGTGCTTTTAATAATGGTTTTTACTTCTACTTTATCCGTTTCAAAAACGATAGGCGATTCTTGGTTTTTGGCATACAAATAATACAAAGCCCCGAAAAAAACTATCGCTATTAGAATCAATACGGTTATGGTTACTCCTTTTTTCATTTTACTATTTTTAGTCGATTATTATTGTTTTTTGATTGATCTTTTATTC